>Ga0316583_10000656_pt1 | contig 10624 bp, 6 predicted proteins | sample J_170502JBrBrA_D_FD_204513 | JGI IMG/M metagenome (GOLD analysis project Ga0316583, IMG submission 204513) | Rhizosphere microbial communities from salt marsh grasses in Alabama, United States - J_170502JBrBrA | ecosystem: Host-associated > Plants > Roots > Rhizosphere | place: USA: Alabama... | reverse complement strand
TCATCAATTGGATAAGAGCGGCGAGGTGTTTCGTCGCTGGTTGCTGGTGGTTTGTCGATCTGACGTATACGCCTAAAATGATCTGTTCCAGGTTCAGGGTTCTGGTTTCTGAGTTCAGCCTTCACGCAAGGAGGTCACACCCGCAACCCTGAACGGGGTAATCCCGCGGGAAACCTTTAAACCGATATCGTTTCAATCCTGCGACTCCGCGGCAGACAACCCGCGACAACTGACGATGAGCACTTGCACTCAACCCGGCGCATTTTCTGCCGTTCGCCTTCCGTCTTTTGCCGGTTTGCGGATCACATGTTTCTGCGATACCGGCCGCCGACTTCGTACAGGGCCTGGGTAATCTGGCCCAGCGAGCAGACCCGCACGGTGTCCATCAGTTCGGCGAAAATGTTGCCGTTCCCGAGCACCGTTTGTTGCAGGCGTTTGAGGGCCTGGGGTGCTTCTTCGGCGTGAGTGCGCTTGAATTCTTCGAGGCGCTTGAGCTGCGATTCCTTCTCTTCTTCGGTGGCGCGGGCCAATTCGACGGTTTCGATGAAATCGTTCTGGTTGGCGTGCGGGTCACGAAACGTGTTGACGCCGATAATCGGCAGGCGGCCGGTGTGTTTCAGGGTTTCGTAGTAAATCGATTCTTCCTGGATTTTACTGCGCTGGTATCCGGTTTCCATGGCGCCCAGCACGCCGCCGCGCGTTGTGATGCGGTCGAACTCCAGCAAAACGGCTTCCTCCACCAGCCGGGTGAGTTCCTCGACCAGAAAGCTGCCCTGGTTGGGGTTTTCATTTTTGGTCAACCCCCATTCGCGGTTGATGATCATCTGGATGGCCAGGGCGCGTCGCACCGATTCGGTGCTGGGTGTGGTAATCGCCTCGTCGAAGGCATTGGTGTGGAGGCTGTTGCAGTTGTCGTATATGGCGATGAGCGCCTGCAGGGTCGTGCGGACATCGTTGAACTGGATGTCCTGGCTGTGCAGCGAGCGGCCCGAGGTTTGGATATGGTACTTGAGCATCTGAGACCGCAGCGACCCGGCGTATTTCTCGCGCATGGCAACGGCCCAGATTCGCCGGGCCACCCGACCGATGACGGTGTACTCCGGATCCATGCCGTTGGAGAAGAAGAAAGACAGGTTCGGTGCGAAGCTGTCGATCGGCATGTTGCGCGACAGGTAGTATTCAACATAGGTAAACCCGTTGGCCAGCGTGAAGGCCAGCTGGGAGATCGGGTTCGCTCCGGCCTCGGCGATGTGATAGCCGGAAATCGACACCGAATAGAAATTGCGGATATTCTTGAGGATGAAGTATTCCTGGATATCACCCATCATCTTGAGGGCGAAGTCGATTGAAAAAATACAGGTATTCTGCCCCTGGTCCTCCTTGAGGATATCGGCCTGAACCGTGCCGCGAACGGTGGACAGGACGTCGGCGCGAATGTTTTCGTATACTTCAGACGACGGCGGGCTGCCGTTTTCGGCCGTGTGCCGGTCCACCTGCTGGTCGATGGCGGCATTGAGAAACATGGCCAGGATAATCGGCGCCGGGCCGTTGATGGTCATTGAAACGGACGTGTTGGGTGCGCACAGGTCGAAGCCGCCGTAAAGCACCTTGACGTCGTCCAGCGTGCAGATGCTGACCCCCGAGGTGCCGACCTTTCCGTAAATGTCCGGACGCCGATCGGGATCAAAACCGTAAAGGGTCACCGAATCAAAAGCGGTGGACAGGCGCTTGGCCTCGTAATCGGCGGATAGGAGCTTGAAACGCCGATTGGTCCGGGCCGGGTCGCCTTCTCCGGCGAACATGCGCGTGGGATCCTCGTCGATGCGCCTGAGCGGGAAAACCCCGGCCGTGAACGGAAAGCGGCCCGGAACGTTTTCTTCGCGCATCCAGCGGTAGATTTCGCCGGGATCCTTGAATCCGGGCAGCACGATCTTCGGTATCCTTTGGTGGGACAGCGACTCGGTGAAAAGGGGAACGCGGATGTCGCGGCCGCGTACCGCGTACACCAACTCGTCTCGTCCGTAGGCTTCCTTGACCGCCTCCCATTCGTTCAACACCTTGCGGGCGTCATCCCGGATGTTTTCCCGGGCTGCGTTCGCTTCTTCCGTGAGCCTGGCGACCAACTCGGCCGGGTGGTCACCCAGCAGTTTTGTGACCTCATCGATGTGCCAGGATTTGCGGAGGGCTTCCGCCTGCGCCGCCGTGTGTTGATGATAGCGCCGCACCGTATCGGCGATTTCGGCCAGATAACGGGTGCGCTCCGGCGGAATGATGATCGTCTTGGAGGTCGATGTCCTGGATTCCGGTCGCGGCAGGCTGGAGCTCAAGGCGACGCCGGTTTTTTCCGCGATGGCGTCGAGCAGGGCGCGGTACAGCGCGGTCACGCCGTCATCGTTGAACTTGGAGGCAATCGTCCCGAAGACCGGCATTTCTTCCGGCGTTTTGTTCCAGGCATTGCGGTTGCGCTGGACCTGTTTGCGGACATCTCGCACGGCGTCCTCGCCGCCGCGTTTCTCGAACTTGTTGACGACGACGAGATCGGCAAAATCGAGCATATCGATCTTTTCGAGCTGGGAGGCGGCACCGAACTCACTGGTCATGACATAGAGAGCGACATCCACCATGTCGATGATTCTGGAATCGCCTTGGCCGATGCCGGCCGTTTCGGCGATGACAAGGTCGAATCCCGCCGCTGTGGCCGCCAAGACGCATTCGGCGAGGGCTTCCGGGATTTCGGTCTGGGAATTGCGCGTGGCCAGAGACCGCATGTAGACCCTGGGGCTGCCGATGGCATTCATCCGAATCCGGTCACCCAACAGCGCGCCGCCGGTCTTGCGTCGCGATGGATCACAACTGATGATGGCGACGTGGATCTGTTTCAAATCGTGCAACAGGCGGATGATCAGCTCGTCGGTCAAGGAGGATTTGCCGGCGCCACCGGTGCCCGTGATCCCGATGACCGGCGCCCTGCGGTCGCGGGAAAGTGCCTGCAGCTGCGTCCGCAATTGCGCCAAGTGACCGTTTTGCTTTGCTTTGGCCTGCTCCACGGCGGTCATCAGGTTGGCCACCATCAACTTGTTCTCGGGTTCGAGCGCGTCGAAGTCAAAGGTGAAACTTTTGACGGTCGGAAAATCGAGCTGCCGCACCATGTGGTTGATCATTCCCTGAAGACCTTTGCTGGCACCGTCCTCGGGTGAATAGATTTTGGAGACGCCGTAGGATTCCAGTTGCCTGATCTCTTCGGGGACGATGACGCCTCCACCGCCGGCAAAGACCTTGATGTGATCGGCGTTTCTTTCCCTGAGAAGATCGACCATGTATTTGAAGAATTCGATGTGCCCGCCCTGGTAGCTCGACACGGCCACACCCTGGGCATCTTCTTCGATGGCCGCATCGACGATCTCCTGGACCGACCGATTGTGGCCGAGGTGGATGACCTCCACCCCCGTGGCCTGGAGAATACGGCGCATGATGTTGATAGCGGCGTCGTGCCCGTCGAAAAGTGACGTGGCGGTCACCACCCGGATGTTGTTTTTGGGTGTGTAAACGTCAACTTCCTGGCTCATACCCCCTCCTGTGTTTCGACCGAAAGTTCCGGTGAAGCGGTACCGGTATTACGATAGGCTTGCGATAACGGTTTTGGGCTGCATTATCGGTCGTCAGCGTCTTTAACCGTCAGCCGGGTTCTGAGGTGCACATGCGCAAGACAAACTCGGTTTGTAACTCGATATACGCCTCGATCGTGTAATGGCGGCTGAAAAACCAGCGCCTGAACGTCCACATGTGGCCCAGTACCGAGATGTTGTGGGCGGCCATTTCGATTTGACGCTCGTCGAGATGCGGCAGGTCGCCGGACGAAGCGATGTCGGCCAACACCTCAACGAATAGACCGGTGATGCGGAGCTCGTTCTCAAGCACCCTTTTTTGCCACTGGGCCGGCAGTGAGCGGGTTTCCTGATAGATGAGAAGAATAAAGTCGCTCATGCGGTTGCAGACGTGAAAATATTCCCGGATCACCTGGGCCAGGGCATTGCGGCCGCCGCCGGCTTTGGCCATTGTGTCGGCCACCAGACGTTCGACCTCGGCGTGAATGGAATCGCAGACCAGGTAGAGAACATCCTCCTTGGAAGCGACGTATTCATACAGGGAGCCGATTGAGAAACCGGTCGCCTGAGCGATCTGGCGCGTAGTGGTTTTATGAAAACCGTTTTTGATAAACAGTTTTACCGCGGATTCTGCAATCTGGCGTCGTCGGCGATCGACGAGTTCGGGATTCTTGATTTGCGTCGGGATGTCATTTGTGCGACTGGCTTTCTGCATGAGAGATCTTCCATATGCCGGCTGAGGCCGGACGCACCGACCACGGTGCTGATTCCAGAAATCCGAGCGAGCGCTCATTCAAATTTCTACCATACCGGTCATTTTATTGTCAAGGATATCCACAAAAAAAGGCCATCCCATCCGCGGGGCGGCCGTTCCCTTTATGAAATTTTATCTAACTGAAATTACATAAGATAGTTATCGATAAGGCTTTTTTCTACCGGCGGATGACGAGAAGAAACCTGTTGACAACGACAAGGGGGTGCCGTTAATTTAGAGCTGCCTGAGTGAGCGCTCGTTCAATATACTGTCTTTGTCCGTGAGAGATTTTCGGTGAAAGTAAATATCCTGCATAAAAAGGTGGCCAAGGATTGCCGGAGGCAAGGAGGCAGCAGTGGATTTTGATCTGAGCAGAGAACAGGAGATGATCCGCAAGGAGGTCCGTCGTTTCGCCGAAAGCGAGATTGCCCCTGTGGCCGGTGACCTGGACGAGAAAGAAGTATTTTCGCCGGGACTTACCCGCAAGATGGGGGAGATCGGTCTTTTTGGCATGTTCGTTTCGGAGGATTTCGACGGTCAAGAGCTGGACTACTTGTCCTACATCATTGCCGTGGAGGAAATCGCCCGTGTGGACGGCTCGCAGGCCGCGACAATCGCTGCCGGCAACTCCCTCGGGATCGGTCCGATCTACTACTTCGGCACCCAGGCGCAGAAGGAAAAATACCTTCCCGCGCTTTGTCGCGGCGAGGCACTGTGGGGTTTCGGCTTGACCGAACCGACAGCCGGCTCCGATGCCGGCGGCAGTCGGACCACTGCGGAGCCGGACGGCAATACGTGGGTCTTGAACGGCTCGAAGATCTTCATCACCAATGCCGCCTGCGACATGTCGATGGGGGTCACCGTTCAGGCCGTCACCGGAAGACGACCCGACGGCAAACCCGAGTACACCTGCTTTCTGGTCGAGCACGGTACGCCGGGTTTCAAGGCCGTACCGATGCACCGCAAGATGATGTGGCGCTCGTCCAACACGGCCGAACTCTACTTCGACAACGTCCGCATCCCGGCGGGAAATATTCTGGGACGCCAGGGAGACGGTTTCCACCAGATGCTCAAAACCCTTGACGGCGGCCGGCTGTCGATTGCGGCGATGGGACTCGGCGGAGCCCAGGGCGCTTATGAACTGGCTCTGAAATATGCCCGCGAACGCGTGCAATTCGGACAACCGATTTCTAAATTTCAGGCGGTGGCATTCAAGTTGAGCGACTGCGCCGTTGAAATCGAATGCGCCCGAAACCTGCTCTACAAGGCCTGCTGGCTCAGGGACAAGCGTCGGCCTTTCGAAAAAGCGGCCGCAATGGCCAAACTCTACTGCTCGGAGGTCATGGGCCGGGTGGCGGATCATGCGGTTCAAATTCACGGCGGCTATGGCCTCATGAAAGAGTATCGGGTTGAGCGATTTTACCGGGATCACAAACTGCTCGAGATCGGCGAGGGGACGTCCGAGGTGCAGCGGATCGTGATTTCTCGGTTTATTGGGTGCTAGAATAAATTTTCGACAGAACCGCGTTGCGGTTCTGTCGAAAATTTATGAAACGCGGCTTCGCCGCTCTCGGGGCGAGGGTGGCAAGGTCGCCGGGCGATTCTATTACGGGGGTGATCCATGGGAGAAGATGTTTTACTCAGGGAAGAGGCCGGAGGCGTTCTGATGCTGACTCTCAATCGTCCCGAGGTCATGAACAGTTTGAATTTTGCCTTGCTGCACGCCCTGGCCGGTGAAATCGATGCGGTGCGGTTCAGGGCCGATGTACGGGTAGTCGTCGTTACCGGAGCGGGCGAGAGGGCTTTCTGCGCCGGTGCGGATCTCAAGGAACGGGCCGGCTTGAGTCCGGAAAGAGTAAGAGAGTACATCTACACGATCCGCAATCTATTCACTTCCATCGAATATCTGAACAAACCGGTGATTGCCGCGGTAAACGGCATTGCCCTCGGCGGCGGCACCGAACTGGCGCTGGCCAGCGACATCCGCATCCTCGCCGCAACGGCCAGCATGGGGTTGACCGAAACCCGTCTGGCCATTATCCCGGGCGCCGGCGGCACCCAGCGGCTGCCGCGGTTGGTCGGCAAAGGCAAGGCCAAAGAGTTGATTTTCACCGGCCGCCGGGTGGACGCCGCCGAGGCCCGGGACATCGGCCTGGCCAACAAGATATGCGAACCGTCAGAGCTCCTCGCCGAATGCCGGGATATGGCGGCGATGATCTGCGAAACCGGTCCAATTGCCATCGAGCAGGCCAAGTACGCGATCAACTACGGCCTGGAAACCGATCTGCAAACCGGACTGGCTCTCGAATCAAATGCTTACTGGGTTTGCATTCCAACCGAAGACCGTCTGGAGGGATTGACGGCTTTTCGGGAGAAGCGCAAGCCGGTGTACAAGGGGAGATGACGGTCAGTTTGGCCGGTCTGCCGGTTCGCCCGTTGACCGGTTGGGGAGTAGCGACTGCAGTGCGAAAATAACCCGTTGAGCCCGTTGAGCCGGTTGATTGACCTCCGGTCACTGACTTAACCGGCCTAACCGACCTATTCGACGTGATTAACCAACAACGAACCGATGTGCAGGTGAGGTGAAAGAATGACTGAATATGATTACTGGAAAATTTTTCCGAGGATGCCCCAAAAAGTGACCATCGGAGACATTACGGTCAGAGACGGATTTCAACATCTCGAAAAATTCATCTCAACCCGTGCAAAACTATTCTATGCCCAGGAAATGATTTTCGCCGGCTGCCGCAACATCGAGGTCACGAACCTCGGCAACCCGTATCTTATGCCCCAGTTCAGTGACGCCGAGGAGGTCCTGGCGGCCTTGCGGAGCGATCTTTTCAAAAGACGCTGCGCCAAACGCGGTATCAATCCGGATGACATCTGCGTAACGGCCGTTACCATCCGGGAAGGGGCCGTGGACCAGGCGATCCGACTGAAGGAGAAAGGGGTCGGCCCGGACCGCTGCCTGATGATGGTGTCCACGGAAGAACAGCACCATTTTGCCAATTCCGGCACAACCCTGCCGGAGTACTGGAAGGAGGCCGAACGTGCCATCCAAAAGTGCCGGGACGCGGGCCTGAAAATGTGCGGCACGGTCAGTACCATCTGGGGCAGCCCGATTGCCGGGGCCACCGAGCTGCAAGACGCCGTCGAGTTCACCAAGCGCTGGCTGGCTATCGGTGCATCCGACATCGAGCACGCCGATCACGACGGCAGTGCCTCGGCCCCGGAAGTGTACCGATACTTCTCCATGATTCTGGACGAGATTCCGGACACCTCCGTCCACATCGCCCATTTTCACGAAACCAAACGCGTGGCCTCTGCGTCGGTGCTGGCCGCCCTGCAGGCCGGCATCACCCATTTCGAGGCCACCCTCGGCGGCATGGGCGGGCAACCGGCCAACTTTCTGGATGATTGTCCGGTGCCGGGTACCGGTGACTACTACTACAAGGATCCCCGCTATGTGGGCTTGACCTGCCTGGAAGACATGCTGGTGCAGGTCGACGAGATGGGCATCGCCCACGGCTACGACGTCGATCGGGTGCTCTGGCTCGGGCGGCAGATGGAACGCACCGCGGGCATGAGGCTGCGCAGTGAGGCCGCCATCAACGGCCGCACTCTCAAGAAAGGTCATCCGGAATTTGGACGCCCCGGCCTCGGGAAGCGCAAGGAAAAGAGAGGAGAAAAGCCGGACCAGAAGCTGCCGGCGGGCTGGAGCGACAGGGCGCTGCTGCCGGAGAAATACCGGTAGGCCGACCCGTTTTGCCCGTCAGCCCGTTGAGCCGGTTGGACGGGTTGCCCATGAAGATCCAGCGGTTTGACGGCTCACAGCTGCTTGGTAAAGCAGTGTTTTAGATCATCAAATTTTTTGGAGGATAGCCTCGTGAAGGCCATGATCTTGAAGCAGCTCCGCAGCCTTGCAGAGGACGAGACACCGTTGGCGCCGGTCGAGATGGCCGCGCCGATACCGGGCGACAAGGAAGTGTTGGTCAAGGTGTCCGCCTGCGGTGTGTGCCACACCGAACTGGATGAAATCGAGGGGCGCACGCCACCACCCGCTTTGCCGGTGATATTGGGACATCAAGTGGTCGGTCGGGTCATGCAAAACGGTCCGGGGGCAGGAAGATTTCGCGTCGGCGACCGGGTCGGCATCGCGTGGATTCATTCTGCCTGCGGACGATGCGGGCACTGCCGGGCCGGTGAAGAAAATCTATGCGAGGCCTTCAAGGCCACCGGTCGTGATGTGGACGGCGGATACGCCCAGTACACGACAGTTGCGGAAGACTTCGCCTATCCGATTCCCGAGGTCTTCACCGATGCCGAAGCGGCACCGTTGCTGTGTGCGGGAGCCATCGGCTGGCGTTCGTTGCGATTGACGGGGCTTGAAAACGGTCAAAACCTTGGCTTGACCGGATTCGGCGCTTCGGGTCATATGGTTTTAAAAACCGTGCGCTACACGCATCCGCAATCAAAGGTGTTTGTCTTTGCCAGAAATCCGCAAGAGCGGGCGTTTGCGGTCGAACTCGGCGCCGTCTGGGCCGGTGACAGCGCTGAGACGGCACCGGAAAGACTCCACTGCATTATCGACACCACGCCGGCCTGGAAACCGGTCGTGGCGGCGCTGAAGAATCTGGAAACAGGCGGCAGGCTCGTGGTCAACGCCATTCGAAAGGAAGACACCGACAAGGACGCACTTCTGGCACTCGACTATCCGCGGCACCTATGGATGGAAAAAGAAATCAAGAGCGTGGCCAATGTCGCACGGCGGGATGTCAGCGAATTCCTGCAGGCGGCGGCCGAGATTCCCTTCAAGCCGAATGTTCGGGAGTACCGACTCGAAGACGCCAACACGGCGTTGGTGGAATTAAAAAAAGGCAAGATCAGGGGGGCTAAGGTTCTCAAAATAGACTAGTTTCCATCCAGAAATGGCCCTTTCCCGCAATTTCGGCGTCAATCGGCGGAATCGCTTGTGCGGCGTACAAAAGTACGCCTCCGCACAATGCCGCAGATTTCCTTGAACTTGCGGAAAATTGCACATTTCTGGATCGGAAACGTATCAGTGCGCTTAATGAAACCGTGGATGGGCACTTGACGACCATCCCTTTGCACCAGTCATTTATTACTGCGGGACCCGCCGAACAAGCGGGTCCCGCAGTAATAAATGATCATTCCGGTTTGCGTCTGGGCAGGACCAGGTTCAAGACGACGCCGATGATGCCAGCCAGCCCGATCCCTCCCAGGGTAAACAGCGACATCCCCCCGATACCGAACACCAGTATGACGGCGACGATGATCATGTTTCGCGCTTCGGTCAAGTCCTCTCCGGCCTTAACGAGGGTGTTCAGTCCAACGACCGTTATGGCGCCGAATAACAGCAGCATGATGCCGCCCATCACCGGCACCGGAATCGTCTGAAGCAAGGCCCCCAGCTTTCCGATAAACGCCAGCAGGATAGCAAAGCCCGCCGCCCATGACATGATGCTCGGATTGTACATCCGGGTGAGCGTGACGGCACCGGTCACTTCGGAATAGGTCGTATTCGGCGGTCCGCCCAGAAAAGAGGCCATGCTCGTGGCCAAACCGTCGCCGAAAAGGGTGCGGTGGATGCCCGGGTCGTCCAGGTAGTCTTTACCGGTGACACTGCCGATGGCCAGAATGTCGCCGAAGTGTTCGATGGCCGGCGCAATCGCCACCGGAACGATGAAGATGACGGCCTCGAGGTTCCAGCGCGGGAAGACAAAGTTCGGTACGGCCACCCAGGCGGCTTCGGCGACCGGCGACAGGTCGATCAATCCGAAGGGGATCGAGACGAGGTAACCGATACCGACACCGATGAGAATCGGTATCAGCCTCAGCAGACCTCGACCCAGCAGGGAGACGAGAATAGTCGTCAGCAGGGTGGTCATCGACACGATCAGGGCGGTTTTCTCCGGCACCAGAACGGCCGATCCGTCGCCGGTTTTACCGACGGCCATGTGAACAGCCACCGGTGCCAGGATCAGGCCGATGACCATGATGACCGGCCCCACGACCACCGGTGGCAGGATACGGTTCAAAAAGCTGCGGCCGAAGAACTTGATGCCGATGCTCAGCAGTATGTAGACCAAACCGGCCGCGACCAAGCCGCAAAGGGTTGGGGGGATCCCCCATGTTTGCACCCCGTAGATGATCGGTGCAATGAAGGCGAAGGAAGAGGCCAGAAAAACCGGCACCATCCGTTTGGTCACCGCCTGAAACAGCAGGGTGCCCGCTCCGGCGGTAA
>Ga0316583_10000654_pt1 | contig 10633 bp, 9 predicted proteins | sample J_170502JBrBrA_D_FD_204513 | JGI IMG/M metagenome (GOLD analysis project Ga0316583, IMG submission 204513) | Rhizosphere microbial communities from salt marsh grasses in Alabama, United States - J_170502JBrBrA | ecosystem: Host-associated > Plants > Roots > Rhizosphere | place: USA: Alabama... | reverse complement strand
GGCTTCTTCGACAGTGCCAGCGAGATGGGCATGGAGAAGCACAACGAGGATTTCGGCCAGACCTTCGGCCGTTGGGGTGCCGGACCGGGTGCCTACGTCGTCCTGCCGTTCTTCGGCCCGCGCGACGTGCGCGATACCGGCGGCCTCATTCTGGATCTTGCCACCGACCCGATCGGCTATGTGAACCGCGTGCCGACCCGCAACTCGCTGACCGCCGTGCGCATCATCGATCAGCGCGCGGCGTTGCTGCCGGCGGACAAGCTGATCGAGGAAGCGGCGCTCGACAAGTATTCGTACATCCGCGATGCCTATCTGCAGCGTCGCCGGAGTCTGGTCTACGATGGCAATCCGCCGTTTGATGCGGATAGCGAGTGACCTCCGCCAACAAGTCGAATCCGAGGCAAAACATGAAAAAGCTGATTACTGTCTTGACTTGCTTGCTTGCCATGTCCGGCGCCTGGGCCAACGACGTAGTGGCCCCCGACGTCATGGTCAGGAACGTGACCGACGAAGTGCTGACCATCGTGCGTCAGGACAAGGATATCCAGAACGGTGATTCCACCAAGACGGTACAACTCGTGGAGACGAAGGTTCTGCCGCATTTCGATTTCGAGCGCATGACGGCATTGGCCATGGGCAAGGATTGGCGGCGGGCCAGCCCGGCGCAGAAGAGCACGCTGATCGAGGAGTTCCGTACCCTGTTGGTGCGCACCTATTCCAAGGCACTAACCGAATACCGCAACCGGGGGATGACCATCAAGCTGCTGAGGATGCAGCCCGACAGCAGCGATGCGCGCGTACGGGCCAAAGTCCATCAGCCGGGCGGCAAGTCCATCCAGATCGACTACGATCTGGAGACGAGCGACCACGCCTGGAAGGTCTACGATATTTCCGTCGACGGCATCAGTCTGGTGACCAACTACCGAAGCTCGTTCGGCCAGATGGTCAGCGCCAACGGCATTGATGGACTGATCAAGTCGCTGCACGACAAGAACCAAAGCCGTTCCGCATCGGCTGCCGCGAAGCGATGATCGAAGTCAGCGGTGGCAGGATGCGGGTGACCGGGCCGATGGTCATCGATTCGGCTGCCTCGCTCAAGAAGGCCGGCGACAGCGCCGTGACGGCAGGCGCCGCCATGGTCGACCTGGCAGCCGTCACCGAGGCCGATTCGGCAGCCCTGGCGATCCTGCTGTCCTGGCTGCGTGCCGCACAGGAGCGCAAGCAGGCCCTGATGATCGTCAACACCCCGGAAAACATCAGATCCTTGGCAACGTTGTATGGCGTTGCCGACATGCTGCCGCTGAGCTGAGGCCAGATCGCCCCAATGCTGCTTCCGGAACAAGTCCGCGCGTGGATCGCCGCTGGTCTCGAGTGCATACACCTGACGGTCGAGGGTGACGGCCAGCATTTTCAGGCCGTCATCGTCAGCGATGAGTTTGCCGGCCTCAGCCGCGTGCGGCGACAACAGCGCGTCAATGCCTTGCTCAAGGAACGCTTCGACAGTGGTGAACTGCATGCGTTGTCGATGCGTACCCTGACGCCTGACGAATGGCGACAGCATGGATAAGCTGCTGATCGAGGGCGGCATCCCGCTCCATGGCGAGGCGGCGATCTCCGGTGCCAAGAATGCCGCCCTGCCGCTACTTACGGCGGCGCTGCTGACCGCGGAGCCGGTCACGTTCACCAACGTGCCGGATCTCAACGATGTCGCTACGATGCTGCGGCTATTGAACCAGATGGGTGTCGGGGTCGAGCGCCAGGGCGACACTGTGACGTTGGATGCTTCTGGCCTCGACCAGCCGGTGGCACCCTACGAGATGGTCAAGACCATGCGGGCCTCGATCCTGGTACTGGGACCGCTGGTGGCACGCATGGGCGAGGCCAGGGTCTCGCTGCCGGGCGGTTGCGCCATTGGTGCCCGCCCCGTCGATCTGCACATCAAAGGCCTGCAGGCCATGGGCGCGCAGATCTCGGTCGAGCAGGGTTACGTCCATGCCGAATGTTCGCGCCTGAGCGGCGCGCGCCTTTTCACCGACATCGTGACCGTCACCGGGACCGAGAATCTGATGATGGCGGCCTGCCTGGCCGAGGGCGAAACGGTGATCGAGAACGCGGCGCGCGAGCCCGAGGTGGTCGATCTTGCCAACTGTCTCGTGGCCATGGGTGCGCAAATCTCGGGCGCCGGTACCGACATCATCCGCATCCGCGGCGTCGACCGGCTGCACGGCGCCCGGCATCGCATCATGCCCGACCGCATCGAGACCGGCACTTATCTCTGCGCGGCGGCGGCCACTGGCGGCGACATTCGCCTGACCGGTACCTCGGCCGCCTATCTCGACGTGGTCATCGACAAGCTGATGGATGCCGGCTGCGAGATCGTCGCCGAACGCGATGCCATCGGGCTCAAGGCGCCGCCACGACTGACCTCGGTCTCGATCCGAACCGCGCCCTACCCGGCGTTTCCGACCGACATGCAGGCGCAGTTCATGGCCATCGATACCGTCGCCGACGGCACTGGCGTCATCCGCGAGACCATCTTCGAGAATCGCTTCATGCACGCGGTCGAACTGATCCGCCTCGGCGCCGACATCAAGATCGACGGCAACACTGCCCTGGTCAAAGGCGTGGCCAAGCTCGACGGTGCCACCGTCATGGCTACCGACCTGCGTGCCTCGGCGAGCTTGGTGGTGGCCGGCCTGGCTGCCCATGGCGAGACGCTGGTCGACCGCATCTACCACCTCGACCGGGGCTACGAGGGCCTTGAGCGCAAATTAACTGCTTTGGGCGCGCGCGTTCGAAGGGTCCGTTAGGGGCTCGCTCCCCTCGGTCCCCAGCCCTCAACCCCCGCCCTTCTCCCAGGGGGAGATGGGCGGCAGTGCGCTTTCCTCTCCCTCCGGGAGAGGGATTGAGGGTGAGGGCGGGGGGGAAGCCTGCTTGCGGCAGGGCTCCCGGTGCGGCCCGGAGAGCATGAGATAATCAGGTCATGAATGCCATCACTATCGCGCTCTCGAAGGGACGCATTTTCGAGGAAACCCTGCCGCTGCTGGCGGCGGCGGGTATCGTGCCGAGCGAGAATCCCGAGCAGTCGCGCAAGCTCATCATCGACACCAATAGCGTCAACGTGCGCATCGTCATTGTGCGCGCGTCCGATGTGCCGACCTATGTGCAATACGGTGCCGCCGACCTCGGCATCGCCGGCAAGGACGTGCTGCTCGAACATGGCGGCGCCGGCCTCTATCAGCCGCTCGACCTCAAGATCGCCAAGTGCCGCATGTGCGTGGCAGCGCCGGTCGGCTTCGACTACGCGGCGCTGGTACGCCGCGGCGCGCGCCTGCGCGTGGCCACCAAATACATTCAGACGGCGCGCGAGCACTTCGCCGAAAAAGGTGTCCATGTCGACCTGATCAAACTCTACGGCTCGATGGAGCTGGCGCCGCTGGCGGGGCTGGCCGACGCCATCGTCGACCTCGTCTCCAGCGGCGGCACGCTCAAAGCCAACAATCTGGTCGAGGTCGAGGAGATCATGCCCATCTCGTCACGCCTGATCGTCAACCAGGCCAGCCTGAAGATGAAGCACAGTCTGCTGCAGCCGGTGATCGATGACATCGCGGGGGCGGTAGCATGACTGCCATCCCTTCACCCTCCCTCCCGAGGAAAAGGGTGACGGTTGTTCGCGGGCGTTGCCCGCTCCGTGCCGTTGACCTGTCGCCTCCTTGGGGCGGCCCTGCGGAGGCTCCATGACGATCCGTCGCCTGTCCAGCCGCGAGCCGGAATTCTTGTCCACGCTCGATGCGCTGCTTCATTTCGACAACAGCACCGATGAAGCCATCGAGCACACCGTCACCGAAGTACTGGCCAACGTGCGCACGCTCGGTGACCCTGCCGTGCTCGACTACACGCGTCGCTTCGATCGCCTCGAGGCGGCGGCGATGGCCGACCTGGAGTTGCCTCGGGACCTGCTCAAGGCCGCCTTCGATGGCCTGCCGGCGGCGCAGAAGCAGGCGCTGGAAGCGGCCGCGGCGCGCATCCGCGCCTACCACGAGCGGCAGAAGACCGAATCGTGGCAATACTTCGAGACTGACGGCACCATGCTCGGCCAGAAGATCACCGCGCTCGACCGCGTCGGCCTCTACGTGCCCGGCGGCAAGGCGGCATATCCGAGTTCGGTGCTGATGAACGCGATTCCGGCCAAGGTTGCCGGCGTCAAGGAACTGATCATGGTGGTGCCGACGCCCGGTGGCCAAAAGAACGAACTGGTGCTGGCAGCCGCGCATCTGGCCGGCGTCGATCGGGTGTTTACCATTGGCGGCGCCCAGGCCGTGGCTGCGCTCGCCTACGGCACGCAGACCATCCCGCAGGTGGACAAGATCGTCGGTCCCGGCAACGCCTATGTCGCCAGCGCCAAGCGCCGCGTCTTCGGCACCGTCGGCATCGACATGGTCGCCGGTCCCTCGGAAGTGTTGATCATCTCCGACGGTTCCGGCGAGCCGGACTGGACGGCGATCGACCTCTTCGCCCAGGCCGAGCACGACGAACTGGCGCAGTCGATTCTGCTCTGTCCCGATGCCGGGTTTCTCGATCGCGTCGCCGCCAGCATCGACAAGCTGTTGCCGACCATGCCGCGCAAGGACGTCATCGCCGCTTCGCTCCGAGGTCGTGGTGCGTTGATCCGGGTCAGCGACCTAGACGAAGCCTGCCTGATCGCCAACCGCATCGCGCCCGAACACCTTGAGCTGTCGGTTCGCGATCCACGTGCCCTGGTCGACAAGATCCGCCATGCCGGCGCCATCTTCATGGGCCACTACGCTTCGGAGTCGCTTGGCGACTACTGTGCCGGCCCCAACCACGTGCTGCCGACCTCGCGCAGCGCGCGCTTCTCGAGCCCTTTGGGCGTCTATGACTTCCAGAAGCGCAGCAGCCTGATCGAGGTCTCGGCTGCCGGCGCCCAGACGCTGGGGCCGATCGCCTCGACCCTCGCGCACGGCGAGGGGCTCACCGCCCACGCACGCGCGGCCGAACTGCGCCTCAAGTCCTGAACGCTTAGGTCACTGACCGCCGAGCGGAAAGTCGGCGAGCGGGCCGAGGATTGCGGCGTCGCGCTGGAACAGCGGTTTGCTGCGGAGGTGCTGATAGAGCAGCTCGCCAAGCGCGACGAGCGAGTCGACGTGCGTGCGCTCCCAGCCGTGCGAGGAATCGAGCGCGAAGCAGACCAGGGCGGTGCGGATATCGTTGCCGGCTTCGATGGCGGCGGCAGCATCGCTGCGGTAGTAACGGAACACGTCGCGGCTGTGCTCGATGCCGCGTTCGGCGCACAGCGCCAGCAAGTGTCGTGTCAAATGCCAGTCGAACGGTCCGGCCGAATCCTGCATGGAGATGGTGACGCCGTATTCACAGGTGTTCTGGTTGGGGGCGATGGTGCCGTTGTCGACCGAGATCAGTTCGGCGACGTCACCGTGCAGCACATGCGAGGCACCGACGCCGACTTCTTCTGAGATGGTGAACAGCAGGTGGCAATCAACCGGCAGCCGGACCCGATTGCCGCGTACGGCCTTGGCCACCGCCAGCAGCGTGGCGACGCCGGCCTTGTCGTCGAGGTGGCGGGCGTTGATGAAGCCATTGGGGTGAAACTCCGGCTGGCTGTCGACCGAACAGGTGTCGCCGACGTTGATACCCAGGGCCAGCGTTTCGGCACGGCTGGCGGTGCGCTCGTCGATACGGATTTCAAGGTTGGTCCAGGCGCTCGGCTGTACGTCGATTTCCTCGTTGTAGGTGTGACCCGACGCTTTGCAGGGCAGGATGGTGCCGCGCACATGTCTGCCGCCATCGGTGTGGATGGTGACGCGCGCACCCTCGGCGAAGCGGGCCGACCAAGTACCGATCGGCACTACCTCGAGGCGGCCGTTGTCCTTGACTAGCCGCACCATGGCGCCGAGGGTGTCGAGATGCGCGACGATGGCCCGATCGGGGCTATGGCGCATGCCTTCGAGGTCGGCACGGATGGCGCCCCGCCGCGTTAGGCTGTAGGGCACTCCGATCGCCTGCAGTTCCTGGCAGACGACGCCGACGACGTCGTCGGTCATTCCCGAAGGGCTGGGCGTCAGCAGCAGACGCTCGAGCGTGTCGATCAAGTACTGGCGGTCGACTTTGGTGGTATGGCTCACTGGACTATCCTCCCCCCGGCCCCCTCCAAGGAGGGGGTGACGCCGGTTCGCCGCTGCGCGGCTCCGGGTCGTGGTTTGCGCCCCTTTGTGCGGCTTCGCCGCATCCGGCCTTCGGCCGGACCCGCCATTGGCGGTCCTGCACAAGTTGTTGGCTTGCTGGTGGGCGGCCGTGCAGGGCTCTCATGCGGCGTCACGCGTCTGAGGAAACAGCAGGTCGATGAAACGCTCGGCGGTTGGTTGCGGCTCGTGGTTGGCGAGCCCCGGCCGCTCGTTGGCCTCAATGATGGCATAGTCGTCACTCGCCGGGTCGGGCACCATCAAATCGAGCCCAGTGACGGGAATTTCCAGTGCTCGTGCCGCCCGTTCGGCGACCTCCCGCAACGTCGGGCTCAACTGCGGCGTAACGTCGGTGATGGTGCCGCCGGTATGCAGGTTGGCGGTCTTGCGCACGATCAGTCGCTTGGCGGCGGGCAGCACGTTATCCATGGCGTAGCCGGCGGATTCCACGCAACGCCTGGTCTCGGCGTCCATGGGAATGCTGCTCTCGCCGTCGGTGGCGGCGGCGCGGCGCCGGCTTTGCTTCTCGATCAGGGTCTCGATGGTCTGGCTGCCGTCGCCGGTGATCTCGGCCGGCCGGCGCATGGCGGCGGCGACCACCTTGTAGTCGATGACGATGATGCGCAGGTCGTTGCCCTCGACGCGTTCCTCGACGACGACGTCGTCGCAGTAGCGGCGTGCGTTGTCTATCGCACGGGTGACTTCGGCCTGCGTGCGCAGGTCGACCTGGACACCGTGGCCTTGCTCTCCTCGCGCCGGTTTGACGACGACGCTGCCGTGACGGTTCAGGAATTCGGCAACCTGAGTACCGGCTTCCACGCCCGGCGGCACGTTAAGCTGTTCAGGCATGCGCAGCCCGGCTTCCGTCAGCACGTTGCGCGTGACGCGCTTGTCGTCGCAGCGGCTCATGGCGATCGCCGAGGTCAGTTCGGTCAGCGACTCGCGGCAAACGACACTGCGGCCGCCGAAGGCCAGGCGGAAGTAGCCGTGCTCGGCATCGATCACCTCGACGGCGATGCCGCGCCGGCGTGCTTCGTTGACCAGGATACGGGCGTAGATGTTGAGACCGGCGGTTTCGTCAGGTCCGACGAAGAGCGTCTCGTTGATCGGATTCTTGTGCTTGACACAGTAAACGGGTACACGCTCGAAGCCCAGGCGCTCGTAGAGCGCGATCGCCTCGACGTTGTCGTGCAATACCGAGAGGTCGAGATAGGTGCGGCCGAGCTGGCGGAAGTAGGTGGCCAGTTCGCTGACCAGGGCCAGACCGATGCCCGGATATGCGCATTGCGGATCCACTGCCAGCGACCACAGGCTGGCGCCGTGATCGGGATCGCCGAAAGCCAGCACATGGTCGACACCGGTGACGGCGCCGAGCAGGCGGCCGCTGGTGGCGTCCTCGGCAACCAGCAGGCTGACTGCCTTCTGCGATGTCAATTCGCGTAGGTAGCCGTCGCGTAACGGCACCATGTGCCGCGTACGGTAGATGCGCTCTAGGGCCGCCTCGTCACCGACCTTCGCTTCCCGGATGCGCCAGGCCTGGCCGGCAGCCGGCGGCGCATCGAGCGGCTTGTCCTGCAAGGTCAGGCGATAGGTGTGCGACGGATCGAGAAACAGTGACTGCGGCGCGGCCGCGATCACCACGTGTGGATCGCGGATGTAGAGGGCGACGTCGCGTCGGCCCGGCTCCTCGGCGCGCAGCGCCTCGGCCAGGCGCTCGGACTGGTCGAAAGTCTGGCCGAAGATCAGGCGGCCCCAGCCGCAGTCGACCGTAGCTTCGTGGCGCATCTGGTGCGTCGGGCGTTCGTTGGGCGGCTCGCCCCAGTGCTTGAGCGTGTTCATGCGCAGCGGATCGAGCAGGGCATCGCTAGGCGGCGGAGTGACGGAACGGCGAGTCATCATCTCAAAGCCTCCTTCCTTGCAACCAAAGTTCCAGGAGCGCGATCTGCCATAGCTTGGAACCGCGCAATGGGGTGAGATGGCCGGCCGGATCGGCCAGCAGCATGTCGACATATTCGCGCCGGAAGATGCCGCGGCGACGCGCGACATCGCTGTCGAGCGCATCGCGCACCATGTCGAGCACGGGGCCGTCGATGTACTTGAGCGCCGGCACCGGGAAATAGCCCTTGGGCCGATCGACGATCTCGCGCGGCAATAGGCGGCGCGCGATCGACTTCAATACCGCTTTGCCGTCGTCGGCCAGCTTGTCGGCGGCCGGCAGGCGGCCGGCCAAGGCTACCAGTTCGTGGTCGAGGAAAGGCACGCGCGCTTCCAGGCCCCAGGCCATGGTCATGTTGTCGACGCGCTTGACCGGGTCGTCGACCAGCATCACCGTGGTGTCGATGTGCAGCGCCTTGTCGAGAGCCGTGGCGGCCGGTGCCGAGGTGAAATGGCGCGTGACGAAGTCCAGGCTGTGGTCGGCGCCGCCCCGGTCGGCGGCCACCGCTCGCAGATACTCGCCATGGTCGCGGTCGAAGAAGACGCCGGCGTAGGCGGTGACGGGATCTTCGGCGGCGGCAAGGCGCGGATACCAGTGGTAGCCGGCGAAGACTTCGTCGGCGCCCTGGCCGCTTTGCACCACCTTCAGGTGCTTGGCCACTTCGCGCGAGAGCAGGTAAAAGGCGATGTTGTCGTAGCTGACCATCGGTTCCGACATGGCGGCGATGGCGTCGGGCAGGGCACCGAGCAGCTGATCGGTGGGAATGCGGATCTGGTGGTGGCGTGTGCCAAAGCGCTGCGCCACCAGGTCAGAGTAGCGGAATTCGTCGCCGGCTTCGCCGCCGGCCGCCTCGAAGCCGATGGAAAAGGTCTCCAGGCCGGTTTGCCCGAGTTCGGCCAACAGCGCCACGATCAGGCTCGAATCGACGCCGCCGGAGAGCAGCACGCCGACGGGTACGTCGGCGACCATGCGCCGTTCGACCGCCTTGCGCAAGGACGCTTCGACCATCGCTTCCCGTTCGCCTGTCGGTAGCGCGGCAAGTGTGGCGTCCTCGGCGACCGTCAGTTGCCAGTAGCGTGTATCCCGGCGTTGGCCGTCGGCGTCGAAGGTGGCGACGGTGGCCGGCGGCAGCTTGCGCACGCCGGCAAGCAACGTCAGCGGTGCCGGCACCACCGCGTGCCAACTCATGTAGTGATGCAGCGCCACCGGATCGATGGCGGTATCGACGTCGCCGCCCTCCAGGAGCGCCGGCAGCGACGAGGCGAAACGCAACCGCCGACTGTCTTGCGCCAGATAGAGCGGCTTGATGCCGAAACGATCACGTGCCAGCGTGATCCGGCCGCTGTCGCGTTCGACGATGGCGAACGCGAACATGCCGTGGAAGCGCTCGACGCAGGCGCCCCCCCAGGCGTGGAAGGCTTTGCCGATGACTTCGGTGTCGCCTTCGGAGAAGAAGTGATAGCCGAGACGAGCGAGCTCCTCGCGCAGCTCGCGATAGTTGTAGATGCAGCCGTTGAAGACGACGGCAAGGCCGAGGTCGGCATCGACCATCGGCTGCTGCGCATGCTCTGACAAATCGATGATGCGCAGACGGCGGTGGGCAAGGGCCACGCGTCCCTGCTGCCAGAGCCCCGCGGCATCGGGGCCGCGGCGCGCCAAGGTGTCGCCCATGCGGGCAACGGAAGCGACATCAGCGCAAGTCGAATCGAATCGCGCTTCGCCGGCGAATCCGCACATGAAGGTTGTCCTCTCTGTGTGTCCGTGAAGCGAAGCCTTGCAATTATCCCGTCCGCCGAGCCTCGAGGCAAGCGGTTTCTATGGGGATCACTTTCTGCACAGGGTTACTAACGTTATATGCATACCTATTTTGATTTGCATGTGGCATGATGTGCGCCGCAGCGACCGGCGGAAGGAGGCGATGCTGGAAACACGACAAGGAAGGTTGTCGCAAAGGAATTGCCATGGCCGTAGTGGGACTATGTATTTGAATGAAGGGCGTTGAATTGCGGATGTCATGACCAGGGCGCGGTATGCGTAGCGAAGCACCAACTTACGGGAGGCTAGCGAATGATGATCCTGAACGGGGAGGCTCGACACATAGGCCAACGTGGCGGGATGTCGCAACGACACTTTCGATATGCCGCACGTGGCGCGCTGGCAATCGCCGTTTGTGCGGCATTGTTTGGCGGTGCCGATGCCCAGGCGGTAACCACGGAATTTTCCGTGACGGGACAAACCGGTAGTTTCGTCATCGGAAGCACCCATCTCAGTAGCTTGAGCCAACTGACCGGAAGTGGGCAGACCTACAACTACATCGGTCAGTTTTTTACGCCGACGACCAGCAGCAGCTATACCTTCGGCACGAGTTCGGCAGCTTTCGACACGGTGCTGATCTTCTATTCTGGTTCCTATGATTCCGGGAATCCGGGGGCCAACGCGATTGCCCTGAACGACGACAGCGGCGGAGCGCAATTCACAT
>Ga0316583_10000653_pt1 | contig 10633 bp, 7 predicted proteins | sample J_170502JBrBrA_D_FD_204513 | JGI IMG/M metagenome (GOLD analysis project Ga0316583, IMG submission 204513) | Rhizosphere microbial communities from salt marsh grasses in Alabama, United States - J_170502JBrBrA | ecosystem: Host-associated > Plants > Roots > Rhizosphere | place: USA: Alabama... | reverse complement strand
CGGTAGCGATCCCGGCAGATCAGAAGATCCTGCACATCCTGCCCCAGGAATTCATCATCGATGGCCAAGAGGGCATTCGCGAGCCCATCGGCATGTGCGGCGTGCGCCTGGAGGCACGCGTGCACATGGTCACAGGCGCCGTCAGCGCAGCACAGAACATCGTCAAGTGTATCCGCCGCTGTGGGCTCGAGGTGGACGATCTGGTGCTGGGACAGCTCAGCTCAAGCTACGCCGTGCTTGGTGAGGACGAGAAGGAACTGGGCGTCTGCCTCGTAGACATCGGCGGCGGCACAACGGATCTGGCCGTCTTCACCGACGGGGCCATCCGCCACACCGCGGTGATTCCGATCGCCGGCGATCAGGTCACTAACGACATCGCCGTCGCGCTACGCACGCCGACGCAGCACGCCGAGGAGATCAAGATTCGGTATGCCTGCGCGCTGTCGTCAAAAGGGATCAGCGACAACATCGAGGTGCCGAGCATCGGCGAGCGGCCCGCGCGGCAGCTGTCGCGCCAGACCCTGGCGGAGGTCGTCGAGCCCCGCTACGAGGAACTGTTGAGCCTGCTCCAGGGTGAGCTGCGACGCAGCGGCTTCGAAGACCTGGTCGCCGGCGGTGTCGTGCTGACCGGGGGCGGCGCGAAGATGGACGGGCTCCTCGAGCTCGCCGAGGAGGTCTTCCACATCCCGGTGCGCCTCGGCGTGCCGCAGTACGTGACGGGACTGGAGGGAACCATCAACGACCCAGCCTACTCCGCTGGTGTCGGTCTTCTGATCTATGCCCAGCAGCATCGCTTTCGCGGAGGCTCCGAGTTTGGCGACAGCGCCGGCGTGTGGGCACGGATGCGGAAGTGGTTCAACGGGAATTTCTGACCAGATGGTGTGAGCGCAGGGACGGGGTCCGAAGCATGAAGCGGGTAGTTCCGCTCCATGGGTCCACCCCGAACGCAGAAGGTTAGCAGTAAGCAGTCGGGCGATTGATCCCCGCGGCCCGAGGGGACGGTAGCGCAGTCAAGCAACAGCAAGCAGCAACCAAACGAGGTAACAGCTCATGTTTGAATTGATGGACACCCAAACCCAGACCGCAGTGATCAAGGTCATCGGCGTCGGCGGCGGCGGCGGCAACGCGGTGAATCATATGGCCGCCGCGAATATCGAAGGGGTCGACTTCCTGTGCGCCAACACCGATGCGCAGGCCCTCGAGAGTGCCAACGTCAAGACGATCCTGCAGCTCGGCGCCGGTATCACCAAAGGACTCGGCGCCGGTGCCGATCCCGAGATCGGCCGCAAGGCCGCAGAAGAGGACCGGGATCGCATCAAGGATGCCCTGGATGGTGCCGATATGGTCTTCATCACTGCCGGCATGGGGGGCGGTACCGGAACCGGCGCCGCGCCGGTGGTGGCCGAAGTTGCGCGGGAACTCGGTATCCTGACCGTGGCCGTCGTCACCAAGCCGTTTCCGTTCGAGGGCGTGAAGCGCTCGAAGGTCGCCGCCGAGGGGATTGCCGCATTAGGCAAGCACGTCGATTCGCTGATCACGATCCCAAACGAAAAGCTGCTGCAGGTGCTTGGCAAGGAAATGACCCTGCTGAGCGCCTTCAGTGCCGCCAACGACGTCTTATTGAACGCGACCCAGGGCATCGCCGAGCTGATCACCCGTCCAGGGCTGATCAATGTAGACTTTGCCGATGTGAAGACTGTCATGTCCGAGATGGGTGTGTCCATGATGGGCACCGGCGCGGCGACCGGCGAGAACCGTGCACGGGAGGCCGCCGAGGCCGCCATCAACAGCCCGCTGCTGGAAGACATCGACCTGGCCGGTGCCAAGGGCATCCTGGTCAACATCACCGCCGGACTGACGCTGTCCATCGGCGAGTTCGACGAGGTCGGCAACACGGTCCGTGACTTCGCCGATGAGGATGCGACTGTCGTCGTCGGCACGGTCATTGATCCGGAGCTGGAGGACGAGCTGCGCGTCACGGTCGTCGCAACGGGTCTGGGCGATCGCCGTGCTGCCCGCCTGGGTTCGCGCGAGGAAGAACCGAAGGTGCGCCTGATCAACAAACGCGACGAGGACGGCATGGCGCCGGACTATCGCGGCATGGATCAGCCGGCCTACATGCGACAAAAGCGAGTGGCGGCCGGCGGCGGGGGCGAGCACGGTGGCGCGGACCTGGAGTACCTCGACATTCCGGCCTTCCTGCGTCGTCAGGCGGATTGATCGGCGGTGCGCGCCGACTCCGGGGGGGCATCGTGCAGGGCGCTGACCTAGGGCAATCCCTAGCGCGGTAAGACAAGCGAAAACAGAAGCTTTGCTTGCAAAGCAATTTAGTGCTTGATAATACTTCGGGAAAACCCTACTATGCGCCGAAAGCATATCCGCACGCGCTCCGCCCTCGCTGGGCGAGCGCGTCCCGGTATCGGGTACCGAACCATACGCCGGATGGAACTGGGCCAAGGGTCCGGGTCGGCCGGTGTAGGCAGGAGCAATGATGATCCGCCAGAGAACGCTGAAAAACGTGATTCGGGCGACCGGGGTTGGGCTACACACGGGGAACAAGGTCTATTTGACCCTGCGCCCGGCCGCTCCAGACACCGGCGTCGTCTTTCGGCGGGTCGACCTCGACCCGCCTGTCGACATCATGGCATGCCCATCCAATGTGGGCGATACGCGCCTGTCGACCACGCTCGTCAACGGCGACGCACGTGTCTCGACGGTCGAACATCTCTTGTCGGCCTTCGCCGGGCTCGGCATCGACAACGCCTATGTCGATGTCAGCGCGGCCGAGGTTCCGATCATGGATGGCAGTGCCGGCCCCTTCGTGTTTCTGATCCAGTCCGCCGGAATCGAAGAGCAGAACCGTCCCAAGCGCTTCATTCGCATCAAGCGCGAAGTCGCCGTCGAGGATGGCGACAAGTTCGCTCGGTTCGAGCCCTTCGATGGCTTCAAGGTCGGCTTCTCGATCGACTTCGATCATCCGGCCTTTGTCTCGCGCACACAATCCGCCACGGTCGATTTCTCGGCGACGTCCTTCGTCAAGGAAGTCAGCCGCGCCCGCACCTTCGGCTTCCTGCGGGACATCGAGGCATTGCGCCAGCAAAACCTGGCGATGGGCGGCAGTCTCGACAACGCGGTGGTCGTGGACGACTACCGAATCTTGAACGACGATGGTCTTCGCTACGAGGACGAGTTCGTCAAGCACAAGATCCTCGATGCAATCGGCGATCTCTACCTGTTGGGCCATTCTTTGATCGGATCTTTCTGCGGTCACAAGTCGGGCCATGCGCTGAACAACCGGCTGCTGCGCACGCTGCTAGCCGACGACAGCGCATGGGAAGAGGTGACGTTCGAAAACGCCAAGGATGCGCCCGTCAGCTACGTCCAGCCGGTACTGGTGGGTTAAGGGCCGGGCATCAGGTTCGCTGTTCGAGACTGCGGGCCAAGCGCCGTAGGCTCTCGGCCAGCGCGGAATCGCCGACGCAGTTGGCGGCCGCATCCACACAGCGGGCCGCCTCAGGGAGGGCGGCGGCAGCAGGAGATTTGCTGTTTCGCGCGACCGGTGCGATGAGTTCGGGCAACACCCGCACTACGCACTCGGCAACCTCGATGTCGCCCTTGTTCAGGGCGTCGATGAACTGGGGCGAGAGAAACCTCAGTCGATCTACCCAAGCGGGGGAATCCACAGACACCGTCAGCCGGCCAGTCTCGATTGTGGCCTGTCGGCAGTGGGGTCGAATCGCGGACGGAAGCAAGCGACGTATCTTCTCCACGAGATCGTCGCGTCGTTGGATCTCGTCCATCAGCGCGGCGACGGCGTCGCTCTGGCGGAGAAATCGACGAATATGGCGCGCTCTGTCGGGCATGCTGGCTCTGGCAGTGGGTCTGCCGCCTGAGATTAACAATTTGTTTGGGGGCAGGGCCGCGCTTCGTGCGGCCCGATGAACTTACACCAACAATAGAGCGGAGTTACGATGCGACGTCTGCAACAATTGTCTGCCCAGCGGGGCTACAGCTCGATCGTACTACTAGTCATCATGATGGTCGCGATCGCCTCTGGCGGTATCGGCTTCTGGCTTGGCAAATATCGCCTGGCGGACCCGACGATCGCGGGCGCCGGTGCTTCAGACCTTGGCCGCTTGGTCACCGCCGAAAGACAACAGATCGCGTCACAGCGGCATCAGGTCGCCGCATCGCTCGACGCCTTGGCCGTCCGCGTCGGGGAGATGCAGGCGGAGGTCTTGCGAGTCAACGCGCTAGGCCAACGCCTGGTGGAGATGGCCGGTCTGAATGTCGAGGAATTCAATTTCGAAAGCCCGGCACCTGCCGGCGGACCTGAAGACGCCAAGTTGCGCGATAATCGGGTCGACGATGTGGCACAAGACCTGGCGAAGGTACTGGCGGCCTTGGATGACCGCAAGCGGAAACTGGTCTTGCTCGAAACATTGATCATGGAGCGGGACCTGAAGAGCCACTCTGTGCCCGAGGGCTGGCCGCTGGTCTCCGGCGGCGTCGTGACTTCCACCTTTGGTTATCGCCGCCATCCGATCACCGGGCGGCGTAGCATGCACATGGGGATCGACATCGCGGCCCAACCGGGCTCCGACATCGTTGCCATGGCCGATGGCCTGGTTATCTTTTCCGGGCAAAAGAGCGGCTATGGCAATGTTGTCGACATTCGACACGCGAACGGATTGGAGACGCGCTACGGCCACAATCGGCGCAACTTGGTCAAGGAGGGTGATCTGGTTCGCAAGGGCCAGGTGATTGCCAAGTTGGGCTCCACTGGTCGCTCCACTGGCCCGCATGTCCATTTCGAAGTCCGCCGCAATGGTGAGGCTGTGGACCCGATGCGCTATCTCGATCTCAGCCAAAAGTCGCGCCTCGCCCGCCTCTGACGCTACCAGTCTCTCGGCGGCGAACGCCGGAGGCGCCTCCAAAGGCACCTCCGGCGTTTTGCTTTGGTCCGTTGTCAGACCCTGCGCGGTCCCTGCGACACGCCCGGCGTTCCGGTATGATAACCGGATTTTTCAAAGCCCTAGAGGGGCCCGCGAGGGCTTGAGCACATGGCTTTCAATCTGTTGAAGAAGGTCTTTGGTAGCCGTAACGAACGTCTCGTGAAGCGGCTTCTGAAGACTGTCGATTCCATTACCGCCCTCGAGCCAGGTGTTGCGGCACTGTCCGACGAGGAACTGCGCGCACGCACCGAGGCGTTTCGCGCGCGCCTCGCCGGCGGTGAATCCCTCGATGACTTGCTGCCGGAAACCTTCGCCGTCGTGCGTGAGGCCGGCAAGCGGGTCCTCGGCATGCGGCATTTCGACGTGCAGCTGGTCGGGGGCATGGTCCTGCATTCGGGCAAGATCGCCGAGATGCGGACTGGCGAGGGCAAGACCCTGGTCGCGACGCTCTCGGCGTACCTGAATGCCCTGCCCGGCAGGGGCGTTCACGTGGTGACCGTCAATGACTACCTGGCCCGTCGTGACGCGGCCTGGATGGGTCAGGTCTACCACTTCCTGGGTCTGAGTGTCGGCGTCATCAATTCGTCCGGCGGTATGGGGCCGGATGCCGCGTCCTACCTGTACGACCCAACCAGCGACCCGCCGGAGGGTCAGGGTTATCGTCATCTGCGGCCTTCGACTCGGCGCGACTCCTATCATGCCGACATCACCTATGGCACCAACAACGAGTTCGGCTTCGACTATCTGCGCGATAACATGGCGTTCACGCCGGAGCAGCGCGTCCAGCGTGACCCCTTCTACGCCATCGTCGACGAGGTGGACTCGATCCTGATCGACGAGGCGCGCACGCCGCTGATCATTTCCGGCCCGTCCGAGGGCAACACGGATCTGTACAAAAAGATCGATCAGATTATCCCGAGCCTGACCCGCCAGGATCCGATTACCAATGAGGAAGGAAAGCCGGATTTCGGTCCCGGCGACTTCTCCGTCGACGAGAAAGGACGGCAGGTGTACCTAAGCGAAGAGGGGCACCAGAAGGTCGAGGACATGCTCACCGACATGGGCCTGCTGCAAGAGGGCGAGAGCCTGTACGACGCGGCCAACATTGTCCTGATGCACCATGTCTACGCGGCCCTGCGTGCGCATGCCCTGTTCCAGAAGAACGTGGACTACATCGTCCGCGACGGCCAGATCATCATCGTCGACGAATTCACCGGCCGGACGATGCCGGGGCGGCGCTGGTCGGAGGGACTGCACCAGGCGGTCGAGGCCAAGGAACGCGTGGCGATTCAGCAAGAGAACCAGACGCTGGCGTCCATCACCTTCCAGAACCTGTTCCGTCTCTACCCGAAGCTGGCCGGCATGACCGGCACCGCGGACACGGAGGCCTACGAATTCCAGCAGATCTACGGCCTCGAGGTCGTGGTCATTCCGACCAACCAGCCGATGATCCGCGACGACCGCGGCGACCTCGTCTACCTGGCCCAGGAGGACAAATACAAGGCCATTATCGACGACGTCAAGGACTGTGTCGCCCGTGGCCAACCGGCGCTTGTGGGTACCGCGTCCATCGAGACCTCGGAGCTGGTGTCGAAGCTGTTGGAAGGCGAGGGCATCACGCACGAGGTGCTCAACGCGAAGCAGCACGAGCGCGAGGCGGGGATTGTCGCCCGCGCCGGCGAGCCTGGTGCCGTGACCATCGCCACCAATATGGCGGGCCGCGGCACCGACATCGTTCTCGGCGGCAACCTTGACGCGGAACTGGAGAATGCCCAGGACGACACCGAGCGCGCGCGCATCAGGTCCGATTGGAAGGAACGCCACGCGCGTGTGATCGACTCCGGCGGACTGCATGTTATCGGTACCGAGCGGCACGAGTCGCGGCGCATCGACAATCAGCTCCGCGGTCGCTCCGGGCGCCAGGGCGATCCGGGATCGAGTCGCTTTTATCTGTCGCTGAAAGACAACTTGATGCGCATCTTCGCCTCCGACCGGGTCGGGGCGATGATGCAGAAGCTCGGCATGCAGGAGGGCGAGGCGATCGAGCACCCTTGGGTGACCAAGGCCATCGCGAACGCCCAGCGCAAGGTCGAAGGACGCAACTTCGACATCCGCAAGCAGTTGCTCGAATACGACGACGTCGCCAACGACCAGCGCAAGGTCATCTACCAGCAGCGTCGCGAGCTGATGGACGGCGACGACATCTCCGAGACCGTGGTCGCCATGCGCGGGGATGTGCTGAACGACCTGATCGATCTGCACATCCCGCCGCAGAGCCTGGAGGAGCAATGGGACGTGCCGGGGCTCTGTGCCGCCCTGGTGGACGCCTTTGGCGGCGACTGGCCGATTCAGCAGTGGCTCGACCAGGACTCCGATCTGCACGAGGAGACTCTGCGCAAGCGGATCGCCGACGAGATTGCCGTGCACTATGCCGAAAAGGAGCGCCTGGTCGGCGTAGGCACCATGCGCCAGATCGAGAAAGCGGTGATGCTGCAGACCCTCGACACCCAGTGGAAGGATCACTTGGCGCAGATGGATTACCTGCGACAGGGTATCCACCTGCGCGGTTATGCACAGAAGAACCCGAAGCAAGAGTACAAGCGCGAGGCCTTCGAGATGTTCTCCGCGATGCTCGCAAACATCAAGCAGGAGGTGGTTAAGACCCTATCGCGTATGCAGGTGGAGATGCCCGAGGAGATGCCGGCCTTGGCGCCGCGCGAGCGGGAGTTCGAGTTCAAGCACGAGGCCTTCACCGGCCTCGAACCGGAGCCGGCGGAGGCGGAGGCCGGACACCCCAATCGGCTCGGAGGCGGCGCAGGCGGGGAACAACAGCCCTATGTCCGCGAAGGCCGCAAAGTCGGGCGCAATGAGCCTTGTCCCTGCGGTTCGGGCAAGAAGTACAAGCAGTGCCACGGCAGGATGAACTGAGTGTCGACGCAAGTGCTGAGCGTCCCTGGGGTGCGGATTGCCAGCGTCGCGGCGGGCATTCGCTATAGGGATCGCGACGATCTGGTGCTGATCGAGTTGCCGGACGCCGCGACGGCCGCGGCGACCTTTACGCGCAATGCGTTCTGCGCGGCCCCGGTCATCGTTGCCCGCGAGCACCTGGCCAAAGGAGCGCCGCGCTATCTGCTGATCAACGCGGGCAACGCAAACGCCGGCACCGGCGAGCGCGGCCTTGCCGACGCCCGCGCCACCTGCGAGGCAGTGGCCGGGCTCGCCGGCTGCGACGCGGACCAAATTCTGCCGTTCTCGACCGGTGTCATTGGGGAATACCTGCCCGTTGAGCGCATCACGGCGCGCCTTGGTCAGGCCCTGTCCAGCCTGCGCGAAGACGCCTGGGAGGACGCCGCGAGAGCAATCATGACAACGGACACCGTGCCTAAGACCGCGCTGCGCCGCTTCGAGATCGACGGGCGCACGGCAACCGTCGTGGGCATCGCCAAGGGCGCCGGCATGATCCGTCCAAACATGGCAACAATGCTCGCCTTCCTGGCCACCGATGCGGCTGTGGAGGCTGTCGCCCTTCGCCAATGCCTGCAAAGCGCCGTGGATGCGTCGTTTAACTGCATCAGCATCGATGGCGATACCTCGACCAACGACGCCTGCGTTCTGTGCGCCTCCGGCCTCCTGGGCAATTCACCGATCGAGCCATCGATGGCTGGGGAAACCGCGTCACTTCAGGAGGCCGTCGATGCGATATGCGCTGATCTAGCGACTGCCATCGTCCGCGACGGTGAGGGCGCCACCAAGCTTGTCAGTGTCGAGGTCAACGCGGCCGCAAGCGCCGGCGAGGCGCGCGCAGTCGCCGATGCGATCGCCCATTCTCCGTTGGTCAAGACCGCGTTGTTCGCCTCGGACCCGAACTGGGGTCGCATCCTGGCGGCGGTCGGCCGCGCGGGCATCGACCATCTCGACATCGACAGGGTGCGTATCTGGCTCGACGACAGTTTGATCGTTTCCGGCGGCGGCCGAGACCACGAATACCAGGAGGCAGAGGGACGTCGTGTGATGGCCAAAGATAGCTTCGCCATTCGCGTCGCACTCGGGCGCGGAAACGCCCAGGCGCGCGTCCTGACCTGCGATCTGTCCTGCGACTACGTTCGCATCAACGCCGAATATCGAACCTGAGGACACGCCCCGGGCGTGCCTCGCACCGCGTCTCAGACGATGCTGATCCATGTCGCGGCGGGGGCTCTGGTCGACGTCCATGGGCGTGTGCTGATCGCCCAGCGCCCGTCTCAGGTTCATCAAGGCGGGCTCTGGGAGTTTCCCGGCGGAAAGCTCGAACCCAGCGAGACGCCGCAGCAGGCGCTGGCGCGCGAGTTGGCGGAGGAATTGGGCATTGAGATCGCCGCCTGCCGGCCGCTCATTCGGGTCGAGCACGACTACGGCGATCGCCGCGTGCTCCTGGATGTGTATCGCGTCGACGCCTACCAGGGTACGCCGGTCGGCCGAGAAGGGCAGCCCTTGGCCTGGGTGGGGCCCTGGGCAATGGACCCGGCGCAATTCCCGGCTGCCGACCGGCCCGTCATCGCGGCGCTGCGCCTGCCGAGCCTCTATTTGATCACCGGTCCGGACCCGACCGACACTGACGCCTTTCTCGGCCGTCTGGACCTCGCCCTGGAGACTGGCATCAGGCTGGTACAGCTGCGCGCCCATGAGCTCCCAGATGCGGATTTTTCACGCCTCGCACGGCGCGCCTATCCCTTGTGCCGCGCGGCCGGTGCGCGACTGCTGCTGAATCGCGATCCGGCGGCGGTTGGGGACCTGCCCTGCGACGGCGTGCACCTGACCGCCCGCCAATTGCGAGGCCTGGCCGAACCCCCGAAAACGCCCCTGCGCCTGGCCGGCGCATCCTGCCACGACGCCGAGGAATTGCGACTTGCAGCGTCGCTGGGGCTCGACTACGCGCTGCTGTCGCCGGTGAAACCAACCGCAAGCCATCCTTCGGCGCCGGCCTTAGGCTGGAGCGGATTTGCAAACTTGGTGGCGTCGGCGAGGCTTCCTGTATACGCACTGGGTGGACTCGGGCCCGAGGATCAGGAGCGGTGCTTTGCCCGCGGTGGTCAGGGGATCGCGGCCATCCGAGGCCTATGGCCAGGGGCAAGCCGTGGACGAGTAGGAGCAGACTGTGGCCGCCGGAGCTAGGGCGATTTCTGTCAAATCCCAGACCAACTCGCTGCTCCTTTCGCCCGCCTTCGGCGTCACGCCGGCAGTCACATAGCCCGGCGATGCTCCCGCCGTCGCTCCTTGAAGGCGAACGAAAATCCTGCGCGATCTGGTATGTAATTTTCGGGCAATCGCCTGATATGTTTGCTGTCAACTCCGTGACCACCCAGCTGCGGCTTACGCCCGCCTTCTCCGTCGCGGAGGGAGCTATCTAACACGGCTGTGCTCGCGCCGTCATTCCCAGACGGCGAGCACAGATCCAACGCCATCTGGGACGCGATTTGCCCGCAAACGTCTATACGCCAAGCAGTAGCTTCGCGAGCAACAAGATCGCGGCCGCGATTCCAACGCCATTGAAGAACCGCTCCCAGCGTCGATGCCGTCTATGCAGCCTCTGGATGGCGGCGGTCAGCTGTCCGTCGCGGTCCAAGGCTGGGTCGACATAGATGCGCCGGTGGGGCAGCGCGATGGCGTCAGCGACGCTGACGGCCTCGACTGGGTCCGCA
>Ga0316583_10000652_pt1 | contig 10639 bp, 7 predicted proteins | sample J_170502JBrBrA_D_FD_204513 | JGI IMG/M metagenome (GOLD analysis project Ga0316583, IMG submission 204513) | Rhizosphere microbial communities from salt marsh grasses in Alabama, United States - J_170502JBrBrA | ecosystem: Host-associated > Plants > Roots > Rhizosphere | place: USA: Alabama... | reverse complement strand
GCCGGAATTGTTGCAGACAGCGATCCTGCCCGAGAATATGAAGAGTGTGTCAATAAAGCGAAAGCATTGATGGTGGCGGTTGAACGCGCTGAACATGGATTGAGATAGTAGACCATAGAATGAAAGCGGAGCATTCAGCCTGACTCCGCTGAGGATAGATAAAAAGATGGAAAAGAAAAGACTGCTCACAGGAGATCGGCCGACGGGAAAAATGCATCTCGGCCATTATGTAGGCAGCATTAAAAATCGGTTCAAACTGCAAGATGATTATGAATGTTATTTCATCATCGCTGACTTACATATGTTGACCACGAAAAATACCAAAGAAGATATTTTTGCCGTTCGTGAGAATGCTTATGAAGTAGCAATTGCCAATCTAGCCTGCGGCCTGGATCCGGCAAAAAGCACGATTTATTTGCAAAGTGCGATTCACGCGGTTTATGAGATGAATCTTTTCTTCGAAAACCTGGTGACTGTTGAGCGTCTGAGCAGGCTGCCGTCCCTAAAAGATATGGCCAGATCGGCTAATATTTCGGAGATGCCTTTTGGACTCCTTGGGTATCCGGTGCTGCAAGCGGCGGATATTTTGATGCCCCGGGCACATATTGTGCCGGTTGGCAAGGATAACCAGGCCCATGTGGAGATCACGCGCGAAATTGCACGCCGGTTTAATTATCTCTACGAAGAGATTTTTCCTATCCCCGACTATTTGGTTGAAGGGGATACATTAATCGGCACTGATGGAAACGCCAAGATGAGTAAAAGTCTGGGCAATACCATCTACCTTTTCGACGATGAAAAGGAAGTGGCCAGGAAGGTTCATGGAATGTACACCGACCCCAACCGCATCCGTGCTGATATTCCTGGAACCGTCAAGGGAAATCCGATCTTCATTTATCATGATAATTTCAACCCCAATAAAGAAGAGGTTGAGGATCTAAAAGAGCGTTATCGTGCTGGACGGGTTGGCGATGTTGAAGTCAAAGAAAAGTTGACTATCGCAATTAATAACTTTCTTGATCCAATTAGAGAACGACGAGCTGATATTGAAGCTGACAGCGGTTTCGTGGAGCAGGTGATTTATGAAGGCACACTGCGAGCTGAAGAGCTGGCCAATGAGACGCTCATGATGATGAGAAAGGCGATGGGGCTGACCGGAGTATGGAATAAGTTTAGCCGCAAGGCGAGAAAGCGCATCGCCAAGCAGGAAGAAGAGGCTGTGGCAACGGCCGTTGATTGATTTATCGTAGATGCGCAAATCATTAAATGCCAGGAAAAGATTATGATCCTCGTTATTGATAACTATGATTCGTTTACCTATAACCTGGTCCAGTATCTGGGAGAATTGGGTGCGACTGTTAAGGTCGTACGCAATGATCTGATTACACTGGACGAGATCAGGAAATTAAATCCTGACCGCATTGTCATTAGCCCTGGACCCGGTGATCCTGGAGATGGTGGCATTTCCAATGAAGTGATACGAGAATTTGGTCCTACAATCCCAATTCTTGGAGTGTGTCTTGGTCATCAATGCATCGGGCAAGTTTACGGTGGCAATGTCACCAGAGCCCCGCGCTTAATGCATGGCAAAACCTCTCCTGTGTATCATGGAAACGACAGTTTGTTTAACGGTGTGCCCAGCCCATTTCAGGCAACGCGTTATCATTCGCTGATTGTTGAAGAGCCAATCCCTGACTGCTTACAAATAATCGCCTTTACCAGTGAAGGGGAGGTGATGGGCGTGCGTCACAAAGAGCATCCAGTTGTGGGGGTTCAATTTCACCCGGAAAGCATACTAACTGAGCATGGTAAGAGAATTCTGCTCAATTTCATTGAGGGTCGTTAAGTTTACGACCAGGTAAATATGGATGGCTTGATTCCTCCACCGGTTTGACAAGCTTGGTGCATGAGAAATTGTTGGCGCCTCTGCCTTCTTAGGGTACCTTAAGCGTGGTCTGGATCGTTCACCATGATTTGGGTGGCGAAAACCCCCGGATTCCACAATTCACCATAAATAATTTCAATGAGGTAAAAAGAATGATCCTTGAGCACGGCTTTGAGCTGCTTCGAGATGAGCATATAGATGAGATTAATACGCGAGCAAGAATCTGGCGGCATAAGAAGTCGGGTGCGGAATTGCTTTCGCTGGAAAATGATGATGAAAATAAAGTTTTTGGAATCACTTTCCGCACACCTCCGAAGGATTCAACAGGGATTGCCCATATTATGGAGCATTCCGTGCTCGGTGGTTCGAGAAAATATCAGGTTAAAGAGCCTTTTGTTGAACTTGTTAAAGGGTCACTGAATACATTTTTAAACGCTTTTACTGCGGCCGATAAGACAGTATATCCGGTTGCCAGTACAAACCTCCAGGATTTCTATAATCTTGTCGATGTCTATCTTGATGCCGTATTTTTCCCGCTGATCACGCAACATCATCTTGATCAAGAGGGTTGGCATTACGAGCTAGATTCTATTGAAGATCCATTGACCTATAAGGGTGTTGTCTTTAACGAAATGAAAGGCGCGTTTTCTTCGCCGGACAGCGTTCTTTATCGCTATAGTTTTCATTCCTTGTTTCCGGATAATGCCTATAGTTATGAGTCTGGAGGCGATCCGGAAGACATCCCCGATTTAACTTACGAGCAGTTCACTAATTTCCACCAAACTTATTATCATCCTTCAAACTCTTTGATTTTTATGTATGGAGATGATGATCCTCAAGAACGGCTGCGGCTTCTGGATGGGTATTTATCCGAATTTGATCAGCAGGATGTGGACGCCCAGGTTGAATTGCAGCTCCCCTTTGATCAGGCCAGGAGGCTGGTTGTCCCATACAGCGTGGATGCTGAATCGAACAACGGCCGAACCCCTAAAGCGTTGGTTCAGATGAACTGGGCGCTGCCGGAGTTTGAAGACGCGACTTTGATCATGGCACTCTCCGTCCTTTCTTATGCCTTGGTCAGTACTCAAGCTTCACCATTGCATAAAGCTTTAATCGACTCAGGCTTGGGTGAAGCTCTCACGGGAGGAGGGATCTCCACTTCCAGCCGCCAGTTGACCTTCTCTGTTGGTTTGAAGGGAGTTGCATTGGAGAACGTCGATCAGGTCGAGGATTTGATTCTTGAGACGCTGGAGCGCCTGGCTGACGAGGGTATCGAGCAGGAGATGGTCGAAGCTGCCTTGAATACGATTGAATTTTCTCTGCGGGAAAATAACACCGGACCCTATCCTCGCGGTTTAAGTTTACTCTTTAATGCGTTGAATACCTGGTCATACGGCCGTGATCCACTCATACCCTTACGATACGAAAACCCGCTTTCTGAAGTCAAGGAGATTTTGGAAAGCGATCCTACTTACCTGCAATTTTTGATTCGGGCTTATTTGCTAGAGAATTACCACCGTTCGACGGTAATCCTCGAACCCGACCCTAATTTAGTGCTGCAAAAGGAAGAAAAGGAAAGAGCAAGATTGGCAGCAATACGGGATCAAATGACGGAAGAGGTTCTTGGTGAGGTCATCGCCAATACGAAGGAACTGCGCCTTTTACAGGAGACGCCCGATTTACCTGAGGCATTGGCGACATTGCCTATGTTAACCCTGACTGACCTGGACAAAGAGATTAAGACCATACCCATTGAAGTTGTTGAAATTGCAGGGCAGAAAGTGCTTTACCATGATTTATTTACCAATGGTATTGTTTATTTAAATGTTGGATTTGATCTCAGCACACTGCCCCAAAACCTATTACCCTTTGTGGGGTTGTTTGGCTCGTTACTGCTTAGCATGGGTACCGAAAGTGAAGATTATGTCAAACTCTCCCAGAGAATCGGCCGAAAGACGGGTGGGGTTGGATCATCAACTTTCACATCGGCTGTAAAGGCAAAAGAATCAGACTTGGCCTGGTTTTTCCTGAGTGGTAAGTCTACTATGGACCAAACCGCTGACTTACTTGATATTTTCCGTGATGTTTTGATAACGGCCGATTTTGATAAGCCTGAACGCTTTAAACAAATCGTCCTCCGTGCCAAGGCTGGAAGTGAATCTGGTCTAGTGCCTGCCGGACATTCCGTAGTAAACTCGCGCTTAAGATCGCATTTCAGCCGCATTGATTGGGTCTCAGAACAGATTGATGGTCTTGGCCAATTGTTTTTTCTGCGCTGGTTGGAGGAAGAGATTGATAAAGATTGGCCAGCTGTCTTACAAAAACTGGAGGCCATGCGCCAGCACATCATTAACCGTGAATCTATGCTTATAAACGTTACATTGGATGCTGACAATTGGCAGACCTTCCAGCCACAACTTGATGAGTTTATAACTTCGCTGCCTGGAAAGCATGTTGATTATCAGGTGTGGGTAGCGGATTCTTTGCCGGCCAATGAAGGATTGACCATTCCGGCACAGGTAAACTATGTTGGTAAAGGAGCAAACCTTTACGACCTGGGATACAAATTACATGGTTCGGTTAATGTAATTACCAATTTTCTGCGTACTACTTGGTTGTGGGAAAAGGTCCGGGTTCAAGGTGGCGCTTATGGAGCATTTAGTTCATTTAATAGGGAAACAGGTATATTCACTTACCTTTCTTATCGCGACCCCAATTTGTCCAAAACGCTTGAGGCCTACGACAATACGGCGGGTTTCCTTCGCACCGTTGATATCGACCAGGGAGAATTAACAAAAAACATTATCGGCACAATTGGCTCGTTGGATGCCTATCAACTGCCTGATGCAAAAGGGTTCACCAGCATGATTCGTTACCTGCTCGGTAAAACGGATGATGAGCGCCAACGATTTAGGGACGAGGTTTTAAGTACATCAGTCTCCGACTTTCGAGAATTTGCCGATTATCTGGAGCTGGTCAGCCGGGAAGGTCAGGTTGTTGTATTGGGATCTTCAGACACAATCGCCAAAGCTAATAAGCCTGATGCCTGGTTAGAAGTATTATCGATTTTGTGATCCTCAGCAAAAGATTTGTCAGGGAGAGATAGATGTCCTTAAGAAGCGCAATCGGCGAAGTCATCAACGAACGAGATTTAACTCAAGAGCAAGCCAGAGAGGCTATGGACTGCATTATGGATGGTCAGGCGACACCTGCCCAGATCGGTAGTTATTTGACTGCATTGCGAATGAAAGGCGAAACCGTTGAAGAGATCGCCGGGAGCGCGGAGTCGATGCGCCAACACGTTATTGCCGTTCCGTTGCCTAACTCTGTAAGAGGCGGGACATTGCTGGACACTTGTGGTACCGGTGGAGATGGGAAGCATACGTTTAATATCTCCACAACGGCCGCATTTGTTGTTGCCGGGCATGGTGTCAAGGTTGCCAAGCATGGTAACCGCGCTGCCAGTAGTAAATCTGGATCGGCCGATGTTTTGATGGCTCTTGGTGGAAATCTTGACCTTACCCCGGAGCAGGTTGCTGAATGTATCGAAGACGTAGGTATCGGATTCCTTTATGCAATTAATCACCATCCAGCAATGCGTTACGCCATTGGTCCTCGGCGTGAGCTTGGTCAACGCACTATCTTTAATGTTCTTGGCCCGCTGACAAATCCAGCCAATGCAACCCATCAACTGATTGGTGTTTATGATCCGGCGCTCACAGAGCCATTAGCCCAGGTTTTACTTGCCCTAAATAGCAAGGCCGCGTTTGTGGTTCATGGCGCGGATGGTTTGGATGAACTTTCAACCACCGGAAGTAATCGGATTAGCCATTTGCAAGATGGAAAAGTAAAAATCTTCATGCTCGATCCCGAAGAGTTGGGATTACCAATTGCGAGTATCGATGATATGACGGGAGGAACACCTGAGGAAAATGCGCTGATAACTCGTCAGATTTTAACCGGAAAGGACCAAGGACCTCGGAGGGATATTGTCTTACTCAATGCTGCTGCGGCAATTTGCCTCGATACGAATGATTGGCATTCAAGCCTGGAAAGCGCTCGTCAATCAATCGATAGTGGAGCGGCTCTGGAAACGCTCGAATACTGGATATCAAAAACCAGGAGTTATCTGGAATGAGCGTCAGTAAAACGGCCAAACGACGAGGTGAAATACTTGATGAAATAATGGCCTATCAGCGTGAACGCTTACCGAAAGTAATGCGTGAGGTACCGCTTGAGGACCTGCGTGCATTTGCCAGTGTAACCCCAACCCCTTTGGATCTTTTTGAAGCGCTTAGCCGGCCAGGTGTTTCGCTGATAGCTGAATGTAAAAAAGCCTCACCGAGCAAGGGGCTACTGGTTCCTAAATATGATGCTCTTGAGCTGGCAAAGACATACGCCCTTTCTGGGGCCAGCGCGATTTCGGTATTGACGGATAAAAGACACTTTCAAGGGTCCTTGGAAGACTTGCGTGGCGTAAAAGAAGAAATGATCGCCGGTTTTGATGGTGGCTTTAAGCGCCAAATTCCAATTTTACGCAAAGACTTTATCTTTCATCCTTATCAGGTGTATGAATCAAGAGTTGCCGGAGCAGATGCTTTATTGTTAATTGTCCAGATATTATCAGATTCTGAACTTCGTGATCTACTCCTATTGACACACCACCTGGGAATGAAGGCTTTGGTTGAAGTGCATACTGAGGAAGAAATGAATCGCGCTTTAGCCGTTAATCCTAACATCATTGGCATTAATAATCGCAATTTGCAAACTTTTGAGGTTGATTTCGAGAATACAGCCCGGCTTCGAAATATGGTTCCAGCTGATGTAGTCGTGGTAGGCGAGAGTGGAATAAAAAACGCTGATGATGTAGAGAAAATGGCTGAAATAGGTGTTAACGCCATTCTGGTAGGTGAATCCTTGGTCCGTAGTAAAGATGTATCTCAACATACCAGGTCACTGGTGACCGCCGGAAAACCTTAATAAATGACGAACCCGCAGCAACCTTGCTGCGGGTTCGTAAATTAACTGGAACAGTCTCCTGAGCTAAAGGGTTTTACTACCCTATTCAAATCATTCTACCAAATAGATGGATGTAGCGAATCCATAATAAGCTTGAGTGCGCCTCCTGGTTCTACGTATAATTACGTATTTCGAATTCTTACTCGTGATCGAGTTCAGCTAAATCATTTCGAAGGGCGTAGAGAGCTGCCTGAGTCCTGTTTTCCAGACTTAATTTCCTTAAAATGCTGTGCACATGCGTGGAAACAGTGCGTACGCTGATCGAGAGTGTCGTAGCGATTCTCTGATCGGAATAACCTTTGGCTAGAAGCTTTAGCACGGTTAATTCACGTTCGGTCAATTCATCGGTCTCGACGTTTTCATCCATCGAAATATTCCCGGTTAAGTGTCGTAGTACAACATGCATAATGGCCGGATCGAGAGGAGCTCCTCCTTGGTAAACTTCAATTATTGCCGCCAATAAATCTTTTGGCATTGTTGTTTTGAGTAAGTAACCATTGGCACCAGCTTTCAATGCCGCAATGACTCGATCATCATCGTAATAGTTGGACACGACAAGTATTTTGCAGTTTGGGTTCTCTCCTTTGATTTTTTTAATCGCGATAATGCCGTCAAGCCGGGGCATTTCTAAATCCATTAAAATAACATCTGGTTTTGTAATTTCGGTGAGATTGATTGCCTCAAAACCGTCGGCAGCTTCCCCTACGATCTGAATTATTTGATGGCCACCAAGCAAGGCAATAAGTCCCCGACGAACCAATGAATGATCATCAGCGATGAGGATTCTTATGTGCGTTTCCATATTTACTGGTTTAGTCATTCGATGCCATTCTTGGGAATTCGGACTGAAATTTCTGTACCTTTGCCCAATAAGGAGATAATGGAAAGGTCTCCTCCTAATTTGTAGGCTCGATATTGCATATTCCTCAACCCCATACCCGCGCCTTTTTGCACAGCCGTTTGGTCAAAACCAGTTCCATTATCTTTGACGTTAAGCATTACGTGGGAATTTTCGTCGATGAGTTCAATTGTTACACTAGTTCCTCCAGCATGCTTTAAGGCATTATTCAACGCTTCATTTGCAATCTGATAGATTGCTTGCTCCACTTCAGGTTTTAAGGTGATTGTTTGATTTGGCTGAAAGATAACATTGATTCCGCTCCGCTCTTCGACGGCGTGGAGGCGGTGTTCAAGTGCTGCTGTTAAACTACCTTCTACTAGTTGAGAATCGCCGAGTTGGTAAAGTAACAGGCGCATGTCACGGTGCGTTTGATTGGCTGTATAACCAATATCATCCAAATATTCTAAGGCGATATCAAGTTGTCCGGATAGCATTTTTTCACGAGCCGCCTCGGCGAATAGGGTTAAACTGAATAACGATTGTGTTGCAGAGTCGTGTAGGTCGCGCGCTAAACGTTCCCGTTCTTCAATTACGGCAGCATGTTCAGATTGCGCCTGAAGATTTGCGTTGTCGATCGCAACTCCTAAATGGTCGGCGATAGATTTGGCGAGTTTGATTTCGTCTTGAGTAATTTCTTGGTCTTGGTCGCAGTATAAACTCATAATACCATGAAGATTACCCCTGGCACACATCCCCACTACAAGGCATTTGGCTTTTTGGGGAAGTAACCAATCAATGAATTGCGGGTCATCCGAGTTGTGCTCCAAAATTACTGGTTTTTGCTCATCAATTAAATCACTTTGTAATTGGTTACTGGCTTCGATCGATCGAAACCTTTTAAGAATAGACGAATCCAAATTAATGGCTTCTACCAGGTTGAAAGTTTCGGAATCCATATCTAGAACGTGGATTGACCCGGAATGGCAGGACAGATCATCAAGGATACGTTTTAGTCCTGCAGTAAGAATAGTAGTTAGTTCCACAGGTTGGTTTGATATCGCTGCAATCTCATAAAGAGATTCCAACTCTCGGGTTCGAGCGGCGACTCGTTCGCGAAGGATGTCGGAGTTTAGCTGCACTTCCTTAAAAAGATGCGCATTTTTAATGGCAACCGCCGCGTGATTGGCAAAAGTCAAGACCAGGTCTACAGCGGACAGTTGGTAAAAATGAGGTTCATTCTTGTCTAAAGCCAAGAGGCCGATAATCTCTCCCTGAAAGATGAGCGGTGCCCCGAGCCAACAGCGGACACTATATGCTCCGGGTAACTTGATCCATTCCGGATCCAAATTTGTGTCTGGAATGTACACCGGCTTTTGCGTGTCCATTAACCTCTGCATGTTGGGTGGCAGCTGTTCAAGTTCGTTTAACATTGCCACAAATTTTTGTTCAAAACCTCTTTGGGCAACGACCTGCGGTTTGTTAGCTTTCTTCAATAAGATGATCGCTCCGTCATGGGGTAATAGATTCTCCAATTGAATCAAGATATTATCCAAAAGCTCGTCCTGTTCGAGATTTGAACTCAAACTTGCTGCAACTTCGCGAAGCGTTTCAGATTCACGGCGTGCGTTTTGTTCAGTTTCTAGTAATTGCCTGTTATGAAGGACAACAGCAATGGAGTCGGCAAACTGCTGGGCAATCTCACCATGCTGATCTATGAAGAAACCGGCTGTTTTGGAGCATAACAGCAATGTCCCGACTAGCTTATTAGCGGTTAGTAACGGCACATTCATGACCGACTTAACACCACGAGAAAATAATAATTCCAAACCTTGAGGGCGGTTTTCCAGCATTCTTAGATCATTATTAAGTAAGAATTCCCCACTTTTCAATGCTTGAAGCCGCTCTTCAGCCGTTGAAGATAATGGGAAAGAATCCCCTGATATCTCGGGAGTATTTTTGCTCGCAAGAACCACAAATGAATCACATTGCGGATTTATGACCACGAAGACGGCTAGATCGCATGGAATGATACGGAAAATATGTGTTAATGCGAAATCGGCGATTGCTTCCGCCGACTGTGCGGTTAGAATTCCCGATTCTATGTCAAGTAAGGTTTGTAGACGTTCGGCCGTTAAGCTGAGATGGTCCTTTTGTCTTTGCAGATCCTCGTGAAGGGTCTTAACTGTAGCCAGTTGGCCTTCCTGCATTGTCTCTTGATTTTGAAGAATTGTCTTTATCGCTTTTTTAAAATATCCATTTGTTATATCGGCAAATAGATTTGCCAAGCGTTCCTGATGTGTAGTCCACATTGTAGATGGTAAATTGTTGATCCAGGCATTGAATAATGCTTTCAACGAGGAGCCGATGTCACCTTCTTGAATAAAATTTAAATCAGCCAATTTCGCTCCGATTTGCTCAGCCTCTATCCGTTCATATTCTTCTCCAAAAAGCAGTCTCGTGGCGCCTTGGGCTAACAGAGCTAGGTTATCAATCGCGACATCATAACTGGAAGGTGTGAATGCGGTAGGAGACAAGATTGCATACCAATCGCGAGCAATTGAATGGAAATCCAAATCAGAAACTTGCATGTTGGTCAATAAAAAACGGCTTATAAGAAGAGTTTATACGTCACGCTCATTTTCTTCTCCATCATTATATCATGTGCATCCATGATCCTCCTTTCCTGTTAAAAAGAGGTGACAAGTAAAATCTAATGAATTACCCAGATGCTTTTGATGCGTTCCACTGAACGTCCAATTTCTGCAGCCCTCGAAAGAGGACGCCTTTTCGCCAACGGAGCTGATCTGCGGCATATTTTAGACGGAGTCCATCCAGCCTTTCGAAGAGCGTTTGCAGGGCAATCTTCCCTTCCAGACGCGCCAGTGGAGCTCCTA
>Ga0316583_10000651_pt1 | contig 10656 bp, 5 predicted proteins | sample J_170502JBrBrA_D_FD_204513 | JGI IMG/M metagenome (GOLD analysis project Ga0316583, IMG submission 204513) | Rhizosphere microbial communities from salt marsh grasses in Alabama, United States - J_170502JBrBrA | ecosystem: Host-associated > Plants > Roots > Rhizosphere | place: USA: Alabama... | reverse complement strand
CTGGACTTGGCCCGAAAGCTGGGACATCCGCACACCTTGGCGTTCACCCTGGTGGGCGCCTGTGAGCTGCACTGGTTCCTCCGGGAGCCGGATGCCGTCTCCCGGTATACGGAGGAACTCGCTCCCCTCGCCCATGAACACGGCTTCGTTTACTGGGAAGCCCACGCTCTCTTCTACGGTGCTGAGGAGAGGATCCGGAACGGGCAGGTCAAGGAAGGGATCGCTCAGCTCCATGAGGCGATCGCCGGCATGAAGGCCACCGGTACCGAGACGTGCTTGACCCGCCTCTGCTGTCGGATGGCCGGGATTTGTGAGGAGGTCGGCGCGTACGACGAAGCTTCCGCGGCGGTCGACGCTGCGTCGAGGTACATGGAGGAATACGACGAGCGATACATGGCGGCGGAGATCCACCGACATCGGGGCGAGCTCGCGCTTCTCCAGGACCGCGACGTCGATGGGGCGGAGGCCCACTTCGCGCGGGCCATTGCGATATCCCGCAGCCAGAAGGCGGACAGCCTCGAGCTGCGCGCCACCATGAGCCTTGCCCGTCTCTGGAAGGAACTGGGGAGGGGGCCAGAGGCCCGCCAGCGGCTGAACGATGTCTACAGCCGGTTCGAAGAAGGCTTCGACACACCGGATCTGCGGGACGCCGAGGTGATGCTGCAGTTGCTGGGCGGAGTGGAAGAAGCTCACGGGACTGCTCCTGTGGCCTGACGACACGCAGGGGATCCGGCGCGGAGCGCTCAGGGGCCAGGTCGCTTGCGCGCAGGTCCACATCTCCTGGACAGGCCGCACGCCGTGCGCCGCACGCAAGCCCTTTGCAGGCCGCTGAAGACAACGTGCATGCGTGTCACGCTCCACACCCAGACCCACACCCTCGCAACCGCAACGCCACGGATGCGTTGCGGCAGTCGCCACATCACCTAATTGCGCCGTTCACACCCACACCGGTTCGACTCCCGCCGCCTCCACTTGGCCCTATCGGGTAGATCCCGGTAGGGCCTTGTTGTTTCTCCGGGTGGAGCGGCGGGAGGAGAACATCGAGTACGCCCAGCTGAGATTGCAGATACCGATTCTGAGTGGGCCGGTAACGACCCATCCCGCCGCGCACACCATACCAGCGCTGGCGCCGCCTCTCCTAACCGATTGGAATCTTCGCGATGTTGGCCGCCAGCCACGCGTCGAAGTCCTGGAGCGCCGGATTCAACGCGCGGGAGCGTTCGGGGTCGCGGTAGCGCTGGAACTCCTCGCCGAGCATCGCCTGGAACTGAAACATGTTGCCGAGGTCCTCGGCGCCGGGGAAGCCCAGCCCGCGATAGACGTCGAATGGCATGTCGTGGAAATTCACCGTCCGCCCGAGGGCGGCCCCCATCTTGGCCGCCATTTCGCCCCCCGTCAGCGACTCACCGGCAATGCCCACGCGCCGGCCCACCGTCTTCACGCCCTCCTTGAAGACGCCGTACGCACAGCGCCCGATGTCTTCAGTACCGATGCCGGGCAACTTCGCCCCGCCGAGCGGGAGTGCGAGCACCAGGTCGCCGTCCTCGCCGACACGCGGCCCCATGCCGAAGTGGATGAGGTTGTCCCAGTAGAACGCGGCCAGCAGGAAGGTGGTGGGCGCCGCTTCCTTGATGAAGACCTCGTCCACCGCGCCTTTCGAATCAAAGTGTGGAACCTTGTACTTGCCGTACAGCGTCGGCAGGCGGTCGTCGGAGAGCGGCACCCATTTGCGGGTGTCTTCGAGCGTCGACCAGATGACATGCTGCAGTCCCGCCTGCCGCGTGGCCCGCGCCATGGCCGCCGCCTGAACGCCTTCGCGCTCCGCATCCAGGTGCTCCCAGAAGTTGGTCACGCAGTATGCGCCATACGCGCCCGCCAGAGCGGCCGGTAGCGTCGATGCGTCGTCGGTGTCCGCGGCAACCACCTCCACGCCCAGCGCGGAGAGCGCCCGGGCTCTGTCGGAGTCCGGCTTGCGCGTGATCGCCCGCGCCGCGAACGGACCGTCGTGGTCGGCGGCGATGGCGCGGGCGAGGCCGCCCCCCTGCGCGCCCGTCGCGCCAAAGACTGCGATAATCCTCTTGGCCGGCATCTGAGATCTCCGTGAGGAAGTGGGTGAACCCTCGGCCTGGATGTTACCAACAATATCAATATTTCTAGCTTATATCATCTGAGTCAACAAGTGTAGATGGGTTCCGGCACGCGTCAAGATCGGCTGACCGCTCGGTCCACGGTGAAGAAAGTGCGCAGCTCCGCCGCGATCCGGATCTCCCTCAGAAATCGGTCTGCACCGAGAGCCGAGGACAGGTCCGATCGCAGGACCTTGATTGCCACCTCTCGGTCGTGGCGCAGATCCTGAGCCAGGTAGACGGTAGCCATTCTCCCCCGCTCCCGATCTCCCGCTCGATGCCGTAGCGATCGGCGAGGGCCGCCTTGAGGCGTTCTAGATCATCCATTTGGCTCCCCGGCCAAGCACTATCCGCCAGAACGCTGTCAGCGTGAAGGTGACAACGACCATTGCGCCTGCGAAGGCGCCAAACTGGTCAGTCGTCAGTCAGTCGTCGGAGCCGGGGGGAAGCGACTGGTGGAACGTGAAGTCGGGCTAGGGCCGTCTTGTTGATGCCGAGTGGAGGTGGCGGGGGCGAACTCGCGCGGACTGCGCGTAGCGCAGGACGCAGAGCGGGTTTGAGCCGAGGAGCACATGCGCCAAGAAGCCAGCGGGGGTGTCAGATCTTCTGTGTAAATGGCCTCGACCGGGGATCGACCGATAGCGACGACGGCGGCGCGCAGGCCGGCATGGGGCGCGAGGACACCATGGTAGCGGTGGCGGTGCATGCGCGGCGATGGCACGAAGGCGACGAAGCGCTCGAGGAGCTGGAGAGGCGATAGGACAATCTCGGTGCGCCCGTCTGGGGTGGCAGGCGGGTCAGGGGATGTGCAGCGGCAGACCGACGTGGCCGATTCCACCGCCAACCGATTCGTCTTCAAGCGCCACGTCGTGTCGCCCCCGCTGCGAGAGGTACGCGTCATGACGCTGTGGAGTTCGCGGCTCGGATCGGGAGGGAGACCGTGATGCTCCGCGACCACCTCACTGCGGCCCTGGCTCAGGCGGCGCAATCGTGAGGGCGACGCCCGGACCGGCCGGAGCCGCCGTTCAAAGAGATGCCCTTGCGATCCCTCGCAACATTCCGCCAAACACGAGCTGGTGCACGGGGTAGAGCCCGTACCAGTAGGCTCTGCCCACCAGTCCCAGCGGGTCGAAGATCGCGGTCTGGCGGATCGTGGCCGACCGGGTGTCACCCGTGACTTCGAATTCCAGCCATGCCCGGCCGGGCACCTTCATCTCGGCGACGAGTCGCAGCCGGCGGCCCGGCTCGAACGCCTCGACCCGCCAAAAGTCCACAGTATCGCCGACCCGGAGTGCCGTGGGGTGAGGCCGTCCCCGGCGCATGCCCACGCCGCCCGCGAGCAGGTCGAGGAAGCCGCGCAGTTGCCAGAGCCAGTTCCATGCGTACCAACCCGTGTCGCCGCCGATCTTCTGAATCGGCTGGAACGCCGCGGCCGGTGGTACCGGGACCGTCACTGTTCGGGAGTCCACCAGCCGGGAGCCGAACCGGACGCCCCCCCAGGACGGCGGCTCCCCGCCCGAGGACAAGGCATCGGACCAGCGAGTTGCAGCGAATTGTCTCTCTTCGCCGGCGAGGGCCCGGCCCACGGCCTCCTCGATTCCCATTGGCCGCACGGGAAGCGTCCTGAGTGCGGTGTCGTCCCGGACCACCGTGGGATGGACGATGCTCTCGATGAGCTTGCGGCCGATGCGGGCGTAGAGCGGCGTGACCAGTCCGAGCCACAAGCTGGACAGGTAGGGTGTCAGGACGGGCACACGAATCATGCGGATCCCGAGGCCCCGCTGGCGCGCGTAGACACGCATGATGCCTGCGTAGGACACCTGATCGGCACCGCCGATCTCGTAGATGCGGCCGTCCGAAGCGGGGAGATCGAGTGCCGCCACGAGGTAGTTCAGCAGGTCGTCGATGGCGATGGGTTGCGCCAGCACGTCCACCCAGCTGGGTGTGATCATGATGGGCAGCCGCTCCACCAATGCGCGGATCATCTCGAAGGAGAGGCTTCCGGAGCCGATGACGATCGACGCTCGAAACTCCAGCACGGGCACGCCGGACCGGGCCAGGATCCGTCCGACCTCCTGTCGACTGCTGAGATGCGGGGACAGCGCCTCTTCGTCGCTTCCCAGCCCACCCAGGTAGATGATGCGTCGTACGCCGGCTGCCTCGGCCGCCTGACCGAAGTTCCGCGCACCCCGTCGGTCCGCTTCCTCGAACGAGCCGCTCGATCCCATGGAGTGGACCAGATAGTACGCCACATCCACGCCGTGCATGGCGGTGTCGAGACTCGACCGGTCGAGGACGTCGCCCCGGACGACTTCCGTTGCCGGACCGGCCTTCTGCCGGACAACCTCAGGGCGTCTGGCGAGGCAGCGCACATGGTGGCCCCTTTCCTCCAACAACGGCAGAAGGCGCCCGCCAACGTACCCGCTGGCTCCGGTGAGAAGGATGAGCGGCGCGCGCGGGCCGGCCGTCGGGTCTGCCACCGGTTCGTCACTCATTCTCGACGTTCGCCAGTATGGTCGACGAGCTCAAGGCGCTCGATTGCGATCGACCGGAGCTCAACCGTCAGGGGCCGGCGCCTGTGGGTAGCGAAGAGTGCATCGGGGTGCGAGAACGGCTGACCGAGGGCCCTTGAGACAACTACGGTGGAGTGGCGGGCAGGATCACGTGCATGGACGACGAGCCGGAGCGAGGGCATGGGGCCGTTCCGGGGATCGCATGTGACGACCGCCGCGGTGTGGGGTGCGCGATGGCTTGCATCCAGCGAACCGGACGTCGAGAAGGGTCTTCTTTCTGTGTATCTGAAGATCAGGCTGCGCGTCGGGCGACTTCGCCCGAGAAGATCTTGTCTCGGTCATGGAGCGGGAATCGAGGTCTGGTGTCGTAGGGGAACGCCTCGAGGAGTTGTCGTGCTGTCCAGGCGGCGCTGGGTGACGTCGTGACGTTGAAGTGCAGGATCCGGCGTCGGTCATGCGCCATGATCAAGAGGACGGAGAGCACGCGGAACGTGGCCGTGGGGACGATGAAGGAATCCATGGCCACGATGTCGCCCAGGTGGTTCTCGAGAAACGAGCGCCAGTTCTGGGATGGCTGCCTGGGTCGGGGTGGCCGATACGAGGGCCGATGCCGCAATCCTGATCCAATCCCCCATCGCTACCCGCTTTCAAGGAGTGCCCAAGAACCCAGTAATCTCGGGCCCGACGAGGTTCTGGCTACCCACAGGATGAGCGAGGGAGCTGCCTCGCCGTTCCGCTCGGCTACCCCATGAGGTCCTTGATCAACGATCGAGCGATGCCCTCATACCGCTTCACCACCAGGACCGACGCCGGAGAGTAGCGCGCCACCTTCTCGGGGATCTCGCCCAGGAGCATCTGATGGAAGAGGGGCTCCTTGGCTGCGCCGATGATGACCAGGTCCACGTCGCGGCTCACCTTGGTGATCCCCCCGGCGGCGGAATTGGCCTCTACCAGTCTCCGCTCCACAGGCAGCGCGGAGTCCACCAGCGTCAGCGTCTTGTCGATCCACTGCTCGGCTTCCCTGCGCTGCTGCGCAGGCGCATCGGGAGGCACCACGTACGTCGCCGTCACCGTCATTCCCCAGGCCTCGGCCAGGGCGCTCAGGAACTCTGCAGCCAGGCGGGCGTGGGGACCTCCCGCCGTGGGGAAGAGGACCCGCCTGAACTGCCTCTGCTCGGCGATCTTGAGGACCATGAGATCGCAGGGGGCGTGACGGATCACCTGGTCGGTGACCTCGCCGAAGATGCGCTCACGGGTGTTGGTGAAGCCCTTCCAGCCCATGAGCAGCACGTCGGCTTGCTGGCGCTCTGCCACGCCCAGAATACCCTGTTGGACGTTGTGGGCCAGGGCGACGTCGGTCTCCAGTTCCACCCCCCGATCTGCGGCCCACTCCCGGGCCCGCCGGAGGAGACCCTCGCGGTGCTGCACGAAGCGCATCCCCTGGTAGATGGGGAGCTGCCGGGGCACCTGCACCACCGTCACCGCCACCAGGCGCCGACCCCGGAGCTTCGCGATGGGCCAAGCGAAGTCCAGTAGGGTCCCGACGTTGTCGGGGTTGTGCAGCGGTACCACCACCGACAGGCCTAGCGCTTGCTCCAGGGGGCGCTCGCTGGGGATGAGCACCTGAGGCTCGGCGCCCGCCGCCAGCTTCTCGAAGTGGCCGAAGTAGACCAGCAGGCCCAGGACGATCCACCCCGCGGTCACGTACCAGGCCAAGGGCTGGAACGTGAACTGGTAGAGTGCCAGGAAGACGTTGAGGACGATCCCCAGGATGGGGGTGAAGGGATAGAAGGGCACCCGGTACCGTCGGGGTATCTCCGGCGCCTTCCTGCGCAGGGCGATGACCGAGAGGTTCACCAGGGCGAAGGTGAGGAGGAAAATGAGGCTCGCCGCGGACCCCACCGCCTCGAGGGGCAGCGTAAGCGCCATGACCAGGAGGAGGACGCCCGTCACGATGATGGCCACGTGAGGGGTCCGCCGGACCGGGTGGATGGTGGACATCTCCCGGGGTAGCCAGTTGTCCCGGGCCATGGAGAAGGCCACCCGGGACGAGGCCATGACCGTGGCGTTCAGCGCCGAAGTGGTGGACAACAGGCCTCCGAAGACGATGAGCGCCACGCCGAAGGCAGGCATGAAGTCCTCCGCCGCCCGCACGATGGCCGTCTCACCGTACTGTCCCAGGAACTCCCACGACGTGCCGTGCTCGGGGGTGAGCGCCCCCAGGGACACGAACAGGATGAGGAGGTACATGACCACCGTGACGCCCAGGGCGATGAAGGTGGCCTTGGGGATGTTCTTCTCGGGCTCCTTGATCTCCTCGGCCACGGTGGCGATGAGGTCGTAGCCCTCGAAGGCGATGAAGGTGAGCCCCATGGCGACGATGACGCCGCCAGTTCCCATGGGGAAGAAGGGCGTGAAGTTGTCCGCAGCCGCCTCCGGCGCGCCGAAGACCTTCTTCATCCCGTACATGATGAAGATGCCCAGCACCACGAGCTTGGTGATGGTGAGCCAGTTCTCCGCCTTCCCGGTGACCTCGGCGCCGCGGACGTTCAGGCGGATGAAGGCCAGGCCCACCAGGAGGGTGACCGCCAAGACCGGGACGTGCGGGCCCAGGAGCCCGAACACCGGACCCGTCAGGGCGGGGAAGTACTTGTGGAAAAACTCCCAGAAGTAGCCGGCGAAGCCCAGTGCATAGAGGGAGCATGCAACCGTGTAGGCGAACCAGAGCATCCAACCGGCCGTGAAGCCCAGGGCCCCGGGAAAGGCCATCCGCACGAACGAGTAGCCGCCTCCGGCCCGGGGGACGGCCGACGCCAACTCGGCGTATGCGAAGGCTGTGAGCAGCGTAACCGCTCCATTCAGCGCGAAAGCGAGGATGGAGGCAGGTCCCGAGACCCCGGCAGCGATCCCCGTGAGAACGAAGATGCCGGCCCCGATCATTGCCCCCACGCCAATCATGGTGGCCTCGAAGAGGCCCAGATCCCTGGCGAAGGTCACATCGTTGGACGCCATGGCGCTCGTAGGTCGCTGACGTGGGTCGGTGGGCCGAACTCGGGGCCTCCGGGGGAGGACATCGAGTTCCGGCCTGCGGTCGCGGGGAGGGTGGGGGTATCTATACCGGTCCGCACCCTTTCGCGCACGTGCGGGACGAAAGGACCACCTCCATGCCTGCCTTGCGGGGGTCCGTTACTCCAACAGAACGCCTCGCAAGACAGCTTCGTCTAAGCCTGGACGGATCGCCGCAGACCGATCGCGTTCGAGTTCCGTGCAAACGCGATAGCGCCGCACACGGTCGGAGTATCCCGTCCTGTTCGAAAGCTCAGCTCGTGGAAGCGAGCCGTACGAGTGTCGCCCATGCTGGTTTGAGAGAAGACGCCGTCGAGGACGGCCGGGTGGAAGTGAACCGCTCCGGATTTGTCGGAGACCGACTTAGTTGAGTCGCAAGTGCTCTGCTGTCTCTCCTCGAAGCTCCTACCCAGCGTGTGGTGCCGAACGGGCGGACTCGCGCGGACTCGGCGAAGCCGAGGACGCGGAGCGAGGTTCGAGCCGAGGAGCACATACGCCAAGAAGCCAGCGGTAATCAGGCGGATCACAGCTCCCACCAAGGAAGCCCTCAGCAGACTCGCGGTGATCCTCTAAGCGTTCCTGCCCCTGACCTCACGGTCGCGGCACACGGTCACGTTCAACAGTATCTTCGCCGAAAGCGGTGTGGCTCAGTTTTCGCTACCCACAAGGAATGGTGTCCGTGCGGACGAGCGAACCTCCAGCCTACCATCGGACGCGCACCTTCGGCCTGGCGCTGCTGGCGTATGAGGTGCGCACGAACAACCCGCAGCACGCCGTCACGGCCGCTTCACGAGCGGCACGTCGCCGGCATACGTCTGAACGGACCAGGTGATGCAGGGGCCACCGAGGAACAGGTCGGCGCCCGGCGAGAGCATGCGGGTGACCGTCGCGATGGCCGGCGCCGGGAGCTGAGGCGCCAGGACGCACGCGGGCCCGGAAGAGCGCCGCGCGATCGCCCGACGGGCCGCGTCAGCGCGGGACCCCCTCAGCGGCAACGCGTCCGCCGTCAAGTTCTGGACAGGGCCTCTGTCATCAACTGCGTCAGCGGCTTCAGCTCTGACATGTCGCCCAGACCTCCGCTGAAGAACAGGCGCAGCACGACGTTACCCTTACGCGCCCACATGTCGTGGCCTTTACCGGTCAGGACGGCCTCATCACCGACTCCGGACACCGGCTGTGGGTTCTGGAGGATCGTCCTCGTAAAATCGAAGAAGGACCTTGCGGTGGGGAAGCGGCTGGCCAGCGCGGGGTTGGGTCCTTCCACGGCGAGGGTCACAATGCCCACATGGCCCACGAGGGCGGAGCCGCCGGCATCGTAAGCCTCCGTGGTCCAATTGCAGCCCCGGGAACCCTCCCCTGTGTGCTCGTCCGCCTTTCCCGGATTCACCTTCGTCCCGAGCGCCGCTCCCAGTTCCTCGACGGTGAGCAGCGAGCAGGGGTCGAGCGACGCATCCGGGAAGGAGCTTGGCCCTCTGCTGGCAGAGGCCGACTGTGCGGCTGACGCGGCCGTGTCCGTCCCGGACGAGCCATGGGCCGCCCCGCCACCGCACCCGGCAGCTGCGACCACGAGCGCCGTCAAGAGGGGCACCGAACGCGTCATCGATCGTGCGCGCATGTCGCACCTCCGAGGCAGGGAATCTCGACGGCCCTCCGTTCTTCGCGGACCGGCACTGCGACGCGAACGTAGGACGCCGTGGCCGCATCCGGCAAGACGCGCTCGCGGTCCCGGGACGAACGTATGGACCTGGAGGACGCGGGAGTGGAGCACCCGCGTGTCGCCTGCCACGTTGCGGATGCCGGGAAGACGCCGTCGCGGAGCAGTCTAGCAGGGTCCGGCAGTAAGCCGTCGTTGCCGCGGTGCGCAGCGCCAGATGAAGAGCGGGTCTCGGACACTGTGCCTCCGGCTCTCGCCGATCTGCTCGATCTTCGGGGCACACTCGTCCCAAACGGGGGAGTCGCGCCCCGAGCGTGGCCCCCCGCGACAACCTCAGGCTCTACGACGCCTGGTACGTGACCCTTGGCGAACTGCTCCGCGCGAAGCTGGCGTTTCCGGACTCGGCGGCGGGAGGCAAGACGCGCGCTGTGTCGCAACGGTGCCGCAACCCGTCGGAAAGGACGTGGACGGGTGGCTCACGATGTTCTTCCCACCATGGTCGGTTGGTATGACGGGGTTCTTATTCTCCCGTCCAGATATCTCCACCTAATTCCGCGGCGGCCAGGTGAGTCCCGTCCGAGGAGAACGCCATCGACGACCAGGTTCCTGCTCCCGTGCCGCTGCGGTCGGTCCAGGTGACCCCGCCATCCATCGAAGTCCAGATATCTCCGCGAGTCTCCGCGGCAGCCAGGTGGCTTCCGTCCGAAGAGGAAGCGACACAGACCCAGTATCGGGGCCCCACGCTGCTGCGGTCGGTCCAGGTGGCGCCGCCATCGGCCGACGTCCAGATATCCCCTCCGTATGCCACGGCGGCCAGGTGGCTCCCGTCCGAAGAGGAGGCGATAGATCTCCAATCTCGGTATCCTGCGCTGCTGCGGTCGGTCCAGGTGACCCCGCCATCGGCCGAGGTCCAGATATCCCCAGCGGCTGCGGCCAGGTGGCTTCCGTCCGAGGAAGACGCGATGGACGACCAAAATCGGGCCCCCGCACTGCTGCGGTCGGTCCAGGTGGTGTCGCCATCGGCCGACGTCCAGATATCCCCTCCGAAATCCACGGCTGCGGCCAGGTGGCTCCCGTCCGAGGAAGACGCGATGGACGACCAAAATCGGGCCCCCGCACTGCTGCGGTCGGTCCAGGTAGCTCCGCTATCAGCCGAGGTCCAGATATCGCCAGTCTGCACCACCGCAGCCAGGTGGCTCCCGTCCGAGGAGGAAGCAATGGAATGCCAGGCCCCCTTTGCCGTACCGCTGCGGTCGGTCCAGGTGGCGCCGCCATCGGCCGACGTCCAGATATCCCC
>Ga0316583_10000650_pt1 | contig 10662 bp, 10 predicted proteins | sample J_170502JBrBrA_D_FD_204513 | JGI IMG/M metagenome (GOLD analysis project Ga0316583, IMG submission 204513) | Rhizosphere microbial communities from salt marsh grasses in Alabama, United States - J_170502JBrBrA | ecosystem: Host-associated > Plants > Roots > Rhizosphere | place: USA: Alabama... | reverse complement strand
CATGGTTCAGGTACAGAACGTCCGAATCGAGTACAAACTCCCCATCCATGGCGCCAGTGAAAGACCAATGACGTCCGACGTCAACCTCCGGTCACGACTCCTGTCTTGTCTCCCCGGCTTCGGGCTTCGGCTTGGCGGCCCGGCGCCTGGCGGTACTGCGCTTCGGCCTGGCCGCCCCGGTGCGCTCGACCAGCGGCCGGTCGGACGGCCAGTCGGCGAACGGAAACGGCCGCTGATCGCTGTTGTAGGTCAGGTAGCGGAAGACCTGGTAGGCATAGGCGGAAAGGCTGGCGCCCAGCGACAGCACCTTGGCGTTCCTGCTGCCGGTGAACAGCACGACCAGGAACTGGAAGACCACCACCGCGCTCAGCACGATCTCGGCCACGCCGTACAGCACGGCGAACACCAGCATGAACAGCAGTCGCTTCCAGACCCCGCTGTCCCCCACATGTCGCTTCAGTTCGTCGTCCATGTCCGCCTCCTCAGTGCAGCAATGGTGCGATCACCAGGCTGACGATCGCCATCACATTGATCAGGATATTCATCGACGGCCCCGACGTATCCTTGAACGGATCGCCGACCGTGTCCCCGACCACCACGGCCTTGTGCACCTCCGAGCCCTTGCCGCCATGGTGCCCCTTCTCGACGTGTTTCTTGGCGTTGTCCCAGGCCCCTCCCGCATTGGCCATGGTCAGCGCCAGCAGCACGCAGCCGACCAGGGCCCCGCCCAACAGGCCGCCGAGCGCCTCGGCGCCAAGGCCGAAGCCGACCACGACCGGTGCCGCCACGGCCAGGATGCCGGGCAGCACCATGCGCTTGAGTGCCGCCGTGGTGGCGATGTCGACACAGCGCGCCGTGTCCGGCTGCGCCGTGCCCTCCATCAGGCCGGGAATCTCGCGGAACTGGCGGCGGATCTCGCGGATCATGTCGAAGGCGGCGTCGCCGACCGCGGTCATGGTGATGGCGGCGATCAGGAAGGGAAAAAGCCCGCCGAGGAACATGCCGATCAGCACGATCGGATCGTTCAGGCGCAGCAGGAATCCGGCCTCGTGCTGGGCGACCGTCTGCACATAGGCGGTGATGATGGCCAGCGCCGCCAGGGCCGCCGCGCCGATCGCAAAGCCCTTGCCGATGGCCGCCGTGGTGTTGCCCATCTCGTCCAGTGAATCGGTCACGGCCCTCGCCTCCTCGCCGAAGCCCGCCATCTCGGCGATGCCGCCGGCATTGTCGGCCACCGGCCCATAGGCATCGATGGACATGGTGATGCCGACCGTGGCCAGCATGCCGACCGCCGCGATGCCGACGCCGTACAGGCCGCACAGCTGGGTGGCGGCATAGATGATGGCGCAGATCGTCAGCATCGGCACCACCACCGACTGCATGCCGATGGCCAGGCCGGCGATCAGCACCGTGGCCGGGCCGGTTTCGCCGGCGGCCGCGATGTGCCGCACCGGCTTGCCGCCGGTGTAATACTCGGTGACCAGACCGATCAGGATGCCGCCGATGGCGCCGGCCATCACCGCGCCCCAGACCCGCGGGGTCACGCCGGCACCGGCGATCACCGCGTAGGCGGCGGCGATGAACAGCAGTGCCGCCCCGATGGTGCCGATGCGCAGCGCCACATCCAGCGGCCTGGAGGAGAAGGTGCGTACCAGGCCGATGCCGACGATCGAGCTGACCAGGCCGGCCGAGGACAGGGCCAGTGGCAGGAACATCAGGGCCTGACGCGTACCCAGCGGATCGAGGACATCGGATGCCAGTGTCGAGGCGATGGCGATGGTGGCGATCATGGCGCCGCAATACGACTCGAAGATATCCGAGCCCATGCCGGCCACGTCGCCGACGTTGTCGCCGACGTTGTCGGCGATCACGCCCGGGTTGCGCGGGTCGTCCTCCGGAATGCCCTCCTCGATCTTGCCCACCAGGTCCGCACCGACATCGGCGCTTTTGGTGAAGATGCCGCCGCCGACGCGTGAGAACAGCGCCACGCTGGAGGCACCCATGCCGAAGCCGTGGATGGCATGCGCCGTTTGCGGATCGCCGCCGAAGAACAGGTACAGCGTGCCCAGCCCGAGCAGGCCGAGGGCGGCGATGGTCAGGCCCATGACCGAACCGCCGAAGAAGGCGATGGACAGCGCTTTTGCCGGACCGTGTTCATGCGCGGCGATGGCCGTGCGCACATTGGCGCGGGTGGCCGCAACCATGCCGATGTAGCCGGCCAGGGCCGAGCTTAGCGAACCTGCAACAAAGGCGGTCGCCGTATGACCCCCCAGCGGCGATAGCCACAGGGCGGCCCCGACCACGGCGACAAACACGGCCAGGATCTGGTATTCGCGTCTGAGGAACACCATGGCTCCGAGATGGATGGCCTCGGCGATCTCGGCCACCCGGCCCTCACCTGCCGGAGCCGCCCGTACGATGCGGTAGATCAGGTATGCGACCAACAGCCCGCCCAGGCCCAACGACATCGGGACCAGCGCCGCGTCATCCATCTTGCGCCCCCCTTCACCGCACTCACCGCTGCCGGATATCCGCACATGCAGCGTGTCCAACCATGTTAGGTTAGCAGATCATGGCGCTCAGCCGGTGGGGGCGGGGAAAGGCGGTGCCCGCAGGGCGTCATTGATCTCCGGCGTAGCGGGCGATGCTGTCCACGATCTCGCGCTTGGCCTCATCGACGCCGGCCCAGCCGGTGACCTTGACCCACTTGCCCTTCTCGAGATCCTTGTAATGCTCGAAGAAGTGCTTGATCTGGTCCAGCAGGAATTTCGGCAGGTCGTCCGGCCCCTTCACATGGTCGTAGGCCGGATTGAGCTTGGACACCGGCACGGCCAGCAGCTTGGCATCCATGCCCGCCTCGTCCTCCATCTTCAGCACGCCGACGGGACGGCAGGTCACCACACAGCCGGACACCAGCGCAAAGCTGGACACCACCAGCACGTCCACCGGGTCGCCATCCTCGGACAGGGTGTTGGGCACGAAGCCGTAATTGCAGGGATAATGCATGGCCGTGTGCATGAACCGGTCGACGAAGATGGCCCCCGAATCCTTGTCCAGTTCGTACTTGATCGGATCGGCGTGCTGAGGCACCTCGATCACGACGTTGATATCCTCCGGCGGATTGTTGCCAACGGGGATCTTCTTGATGTCCATCCTCTCCTCCTGCTTGGGTTCGATATGGGGCCGCATTGTAGGCGTGAGCGTGCACGGCACAAGCCGCGGGCGCCAAAATGCGCTAGCCTCGGCGCATGATCATCGTGTCCGTGCGCGAACAGATGCTGCACCATCGCCGCCCGAGCGGTGTATGGCATGCCTATCCCGTATCCACGTCCGCCAACGGCACCGGCAACCAGCGCGACAGCTTCCAAACGCCGCTGGGCAGGCACCGCATCTTCAGCAAGATCGGCGAAGGCCTACCCATGCGCACCGCCTTCATCGGCCGCCGGCCGGTCGGCATCTATATCCCCGGGGCGGAGGACGCCTACCGCGACTGGATCCTCACGCGCATCCTGTGGCTGGATGGGCTGGAAACCGGCCGCAACCGGCGTGGCAAGGTGGATACCCGCTCCCGCTATATTTACATCCACGGCACGCACGACGAGGACAGCATCGGCAGGCCGGTCTCGCACGGCTGCATCCGCATGCGCAACACAGACATCCTGGAGCTTTTTTCACATTGCCGCGAAGGCGAACGCGTCCTGATCCGCGACTGATCCCCGTCAGGCCGCCGCAGCCCCGGCCTCGGCGTATGCCGGCAACTGGATCGACACCTGCAACCCATGCGGCGTCCGGTTGGACAGGGCCAGCGTGCCGTGGCGCGTTTCGGTCAACTCCCGCACGATGGCCAGGCCGAGGCCATGGCCGCCGCGACTGCGGGCGCGGTCCACGCGATAGAAACGTTCCGTCACATGCGGCAGGTCCGACTCGGGGATGCCGGGCCCCTCGTCGCTGACCTGGATCTGCACCTGCCGGCCCCGTGGCGTCACCTCGAGGGTGATCTTGCCGGACTCGGGACTGAAACGGACGGCGTTCTCGACCACGTTGGACAGGATGCGCATCAGCTCGTCCTCGGCAATCGCCAGGGGCGGGACGCCGAGTTCGGGTACATGGGCGGAAAGTTTGACCTTCTTGGCCTCCGCGGCACTGCCCAGGCTGCCCTGCACCCGTTCCATGACCTCGGTGATATCGCAGTGCGCCTCCGCATCTACGGGGGCGAAGCGGATCTGATCCAGCGTCAGCAGCGCATCGAGCAATTCGTTGACGCGTTTGGCCTCGGTGGCGATGACCTCGCCGGCCATGCGCCGGAATTCGGCGTCCTCGCCGAAGCTGGCCAGGCTGCGGGCATAGCCGAGCATCGAGGTCAGGGGCGTCTTCAGGTCGTGCATCAGGTTGGCCAGGAAGTCGTCACGCTGCCGGGCCAGCTTCGAACGCTCGGTCACATCCAGGCAGACCAGCAGCGCCTGATCCGTTCCGATCGGCGCCAGCCTCGGCGCCAGCACATGATCATCCAGAATCATATCCGGAAGGTTCTGCGCCTCCATGGTGCCGGACATGGCCCTGGCCAGATTCTGGTTCCAGTCGGGATCGCGGTAGAACCAGACCATGGGGCGGGGACGGCTCCCCTCCACATCGGACATGCCGAGCATCGTCCTGGCCACCGGATTGGCGACAATGACCCGGCAGTCGCGATCGACCAGCAGTACGGCCTCGCTGATCGTGGACAACAGGATATCCAGGCGCCGCATGCGCCTGGCCAGGCGATCCTCGAGTTCCTGCCTAGCCTGCTCGCTGTCCCGTAATTGCAGCTCCCGCAGGTGCACGCGCCGGCGCAGAGCCGCGGTGTGGGCGTACCAGAGTACGCCTCCCAGAATCAGCACCAGCCACAGCATCCACATATCACTCAATCCGAAGCATCCTTTGCGATAAAACGGTAACCCATGCCGCGCACGGTATCAACGCAATCCTCGCATCCGAACTCGGCCAGGGCCTTGCGCAGGCGCTTGATGGTGACGTCGACGGTGCGGGGCTCGACATAGGTGCCGCTACCCCAGACATGATCGAGCAGGTAATCCCGCGAGCGCACCTTGCCCGGCTTCTTCATCAGTTCCAGCAGCAGCAGGAACTCCAGCCGGCGCAGGCCCACGATGGCCCCGCCGATGCGCACCTCGGCTGCCTCGGCGTCCACCTCGATCTGTCCGAAACGCAGCACCTGTCCCGGTTCGTGGGCACTACGACGCATCAGGGCATTGACGCGGGCGACCAACTCCTCGGGCTCGAACGGCTTGGCCAGATAGTCGTCGGCCCCCTCGTTGAGCCCCTGCACCGTATCTGCCGTACTGCCGAGCGCCGTGACCATCAGCACGGGAATGCGCCCCTCCTGGTCCGGGCGGTGCAGCCAGCGCAGCACCTGCATGCCGCTCTTGCCCGGCAGCATGCGGTCCAGCAGCACCAGCTTCCAGTGACCCTGCTGCAGCGCCTCCAGGGCATCGTTGCCATTCTCGACATGGTGGGTGCGCCAGCCGGCCGCCCTGAGATGCATCTGCATCAGGCGGGCGATGATCTCGTCGTCCTCGACGATCAGGATTTCCGCATGCGCACCTTCCATCGTTTGCATGCTGCGTCCGCCACTGGGCGAATACAAGTTGGGCGCCATGGCTCAGACCCTCCGTGCCGTCGCGTAGCCGTGCATCGCGGCGTATTCGGTCTCCAGGCGCAGGGCCTGGCGCGAAAGCAGCCGGAACATGAAACGCAACAGCTGGTTGCCGAGGTTCGGGTCCTCCAGCGTCACCAGGTCGAAGTACGAGCGCTCCAGCGTCAGCAGCGTCAGGTCCCGGCTGGCGGTGATGGTGGCCGAATGCAGGCGGTTGCTGTCCAGGAACGTGAACAGCCCGAACACATCCCCGGCCTGCAGCGATTCATAGACATGGCCGTTGCGGTCGGCCACGTCGACCGAACCGTTCAGGATCATGTACATGGTGCCGTCGGATTCGCCATCCGCGCGGTAGATCGTCGTGCCGGCCGGCACATGGCGCTCGATGAAGCAGGAGAACAGCAGCATCGACTCCATACCTCCGAGTTCCTGCCCGACGGGCAGGGAGCGGAAGCGCATGAAATGCGGATTGGCGGCCACCGCCGCTTCATAACCGGGATTACTACTCGTCGTACTCATAGGCACACCACCTCCATGGTCTGTGCGCAAGGTGCTGGGGCCAGATGACAGGTTGATGACATCAAAGGGGTGTCACATCCGTGACATATGCCCCCCCTAGTGTCCGCCGCACCTTGAACCTGAGGAGGTTTCATTCAATGCGTAAGATGACGAAAAACATAACGATCGCAGCCGCTGTGGCTTCGACGCTGGCCTTCGCGGCCCCGGCCTTCGCTGCCGGCGTTGCGCTGACCGGCAACGGCGACAGCAAGCTGAAGGTCGAAGGCCTGTTCTACCTGAACACCTTCGCCGAAAGCAAGGACTCCACCACGCTTCCGACCACCAAGACCAAGACCTTCGGTCTGAACACCCAGCGTGCCTACATCACCATCAAGTACATCTTCAACGATAACTGGTATGCCCGCTTCACCACCGACATGGCTGGCGAGAGCACACTCGGCCACAAGCAGAACGTGTACGTGAAGTACGCCTACCTCGATGGCAAGCTGGCCGGCAAGCAGGCCGTGCTGCGCATCGGCCAGTCGCACACGCCGTGGATTGACCATGAAGAAAGCCTGATGAAGTACCGCTTCATCGAGAACACCATGGTCGACAAGGCCAACTTCGACTCCTCCGCCGACCTGGGCCTGGGCCTGTACGGCGACCTGGCCGACAACATGGTCAGCTACTTCGTGACCGAGACCAACGGCCACGGCTACGGCAACGGCAGCCCGTCCAACGCCATGGACTTCGACGGCCGCATCACCATCCGCCCGATCAAGGGCCTGGAGCTCGACGGCCAGTTCCGCGACGGCTACCGTGGCACCAAGACCTCGACGGTTGCCGGCATCAAGTCGACCTTCTACCAGGTCATGCTCGCCTACGGCATGGACAATTTCCGTATCGGCGCCAACTACCTGAACAACAAGGATGATGCCAAGGCTACCGGCGTGGCATGGACCAACCATAACGGCAACCTGGGCAGCGGTTTCCTGACCGGCACCTCCGTTGCCGGCCAGCAGGTCAAGAGCACCGGCTGGGACGTCTGGGGCTGGTACGATGTCCCGGGCACCGACTTCGGTCTGTTCGGCCGCTACGAGAACCAGGAGAACAAGGCCAACTTCCTGGCTGCTGGTACTCTGTACAAGGAAAAGGTTCAGCACTACGTGGCTGCTGCCGCTTACCGTCCGACCAAGGGCGTGACCCTCGCCCTGGCTCTCGACAACACCGAGGTCAAGGACTTCGGCGGTCTGTCTGGTCATACGGTGAAGGACGCCCGCTACGGCCTGTACACGCAGGTGGCGTTCTGATCTAGTCCGCAACAAGATGCCCGGGGCTCCGGCTCCGGGCATTCTTGTTACTGCCTTCGGGAGGCTAGCCAACCATGGCCGGGAACACGCAGTCGACCGGAAGCAGTAACAAGAATGGACTTCACAACTTCTCCTCCAAGAGAATAACCGGCCGGGTTTTCCCGGCCGGTTTTTGTTGTGACCATTGACACCCGGGATGTGCATGGCATCACACAAAAGGGCTTACGAACGGCTATATTGCGAGTAGGTTTCGGGGCATAAGGAGCACCCATGACAGCGGCACCGCATACGATGAAGAAGTACGAAGAGGAGCTGGACCAGCTGAAGCAGCAGGTGCTGCAGATGGGCGGGCTCGTCGAACGTGCCATCGATCAGGCGATCCGCTGTACCATGGAACAGGACTCCGACCTGGCCCAGACCACCATCGAGGGGGATGCCGCCATCAATGCCATCGAGGTGCAGAGCGATGAGCTGATGAAGGCCATGCTGGTGCGCCGCCAGCCCGCAGCCGGCGATTTGCGGCTGATCGTGGCCTCGATCAAGGTCGTCACCGATCTGGAACGCATGGGCGATCTGGCCGCCGGCATCGCCGAGGGCATGCTGCGCTCGCTGGAACACCCGCCCAAGAACGTCTCGAGCTTCGCGCTGATGGGCGAGAAGGTGAAGCGCCAGGTCAACAAGGCGCTGGACGCCTTTTCGCGCGGCGACATCGAGCTGGCGATGGAGGTCATCGAGAACGACGAGCACATCGACCAGCTGCACAAGTCCATGTACCGGGAAACCCTGACCTACATGATGGAGGATCCCCGCCAGATCAGTTCATCGATCGTGCTGTCCAACATGGCCAAGAATCTCGAGCGCATCGCCGACCACGCCACGAATATCGCCGAGATGGTGGTCTACATGATCCGCGGCCATGATATCCGCCATGTGGACCACGCCGCAGCCGCCCGCATGATCCGCGAGGAAAAACGCGGCCACTGACGCAGGGCCTGCCCGCCCTGGCTAGCCGAACACCAATGCCACGTCCGCGGGCTGCAGCAGCCCCTGCTCCTGTTCCAGGTCGGCCCGGGTCAGCGGATGCGCATCCAGCCATCCGGCCGGGAAGCGCAGCTCGATGCGCCCGTTGACCGCACCCACGGAGAATTCGGGCAGGTAGTTCGGGATGCGGTTGCGCGTCAGCAGCACCGCCAGGCGCAGCAGCACGCACAGGCGCAGCACCGGTTTCCGCTCGGGCTCGGACAGGGCCTGCAGATCATTCAGGTTCAGCTTGCGGCGGTGATTGCCGACCATGAAGGCCAGCAGGCGCTGTTCCTGCTGCGAGAAGCCGGACATGTCGCTGTTGGCCAGCAGATAGGCACCATGCTTGTGGTACTGGCTGTGCGATACCGCCAGCCCGACCTCATGCAGCGTCGCCGCCCACGACAGGTACAGTCCCCACTCCCCATCCTCCAGCGACCATGCGCCGTCCGAGACCTGCCGGAACATGCCGGAGGCGATGGCGTCCACCTGCCCGGCATGATTGTCGTCGACCAGGAAACGACCCTTCATGCTGCGCACCGTCTGATCGCGCATATCCTCGTGCTTGATGCGCCCGATCAGGTCGTACAGCACGCCTTCGCGCAGGCCGCCATCGGCCACGGTCATGCGCTCGATGCCCAGCGCCTTGAAGGCGGCGCGCAGCACGGCCAGGCCACCCGGGAAGACCAGCTTGCGCTCGCTGCTCAGGCCCGGGATATCCAGGTCCTCGATGCGGTCGAACTCGAGCATGCGCTTGCGCAACAGATCGACGGCCTCGCGCGTGATCACGCCCTCGGAGCTCCAGCCGCACTGGCCGGCGATATTGGCGACGGCGCGGATGGTGCCGGCTGCGCCCACCACCGCCTGCCAGCCCAGGGCCGTAAAGCGCCGGCTGATCTCCTGCAGTTCGCGCAGGGCGGCGATCTCCGCCTCCTTGTAGGCCTTCTTCTGGATATTGCCGTTGCCGAAGAACAGGCGTGTATAGCCGACACAGCCCATGGCCAGGCTTTCGCGGTCGTGTGTCTCCAGTCCCTCGCCGATGATGCACTCGGTGCTGCCGCCGCCGATGTCGATGATCAGGCGTTTCTGGTCATCGAAGCCGAGGGCCCGGGCCACGCCCAGATAGATCAGGCGCGCCTCCTCGTCGCCGGAGATGACCCGGATCGGATGGCCGAGCGCCGCCTCCGCCGCCTGCAAAAAGCCCTGCGCCTTGTCGGCATGGCGCAGGGTATTGGTGCCGACCACACGCACGTGGGAGGGCGGCAGCCCCTTCAGGCGCTGGCCGAAGCGCTGCAGGCAGGCCAGGGCCCGCTCCTGCACCTCGCGCGTGATATTGTGGTCCTCATCCAGCCCCTCGCGCAGGCGCACCATCTCGCGCAGCCGGTCCAGGATCAGCAATGGCTGCCCCTCCTGGATGCGGGCGACGATCATATGGAAGCTGCTCGATCCGAGATCGACCGCGGCGACCTCGCCCGTCAGCTTGTCATGATTCCAGAAAGCCATGGCCACCCCGTCCGTCCGTCGACGCTATCATGGATCATCCGTTGCCGCGAAGACAGTCCGGGGTAAGGCCTAGTCCGTCAATTCCCCGATCAGCACGTCCTGGACCGACACCGTCTTGGCCCGGGACCGCGCCACCGCCCGGCGGTGGCTGCCGTCCTGCTGCAAGAACCAGGTATGCGTATTGTCCAGCAGGTAGGTCTTCAGGCCCTGGCGCACGAGCTGGCGACGGATGCGGGCATCCTCGATGGGGAAACAGACCTCCACGCGCCGGAGCAGGTTGCGCTCCATCCAGTCGGCGCTGGAGCAGTACAGCTCGGCTTCGCCGCCGTTCGCAAAATAGACGATGCGGGTATGCTCGAGAAAGCGGCCGAGCACCGAGCGCACGCGGATGTTCTCCGACAGTCCCTTGACCCCCGGCCTGAGGCAGCAGATGCCGCGCACGATCAGTTCGATCTTGACGCCGGCCTGCGAGGCCCGGTACAGCGCCAGGATGACCTCCTTCTCCTCCAGGCCGTTCATCTTGGCCAGGATGCGCCCCGCCCTTCCCTGGCGCGCGTGCTCCGCCTCGCGGTCGATCCATTCGATGATGCGCTTCTTCATCTCGAACGGCGCCTGGACGATCTTCTTCAGCTTGCTGGTGCGCCCCAGCCCTGTCAGCTGCTGGAACACGCGGTGCACGTC
>Ga0316583_10000649_pt1 | contig 10666 bp, 8 predicted proteins | sample J_170502JBrBrA_D_FD_204513 | JGI IMG/M metagenome (GOLD analysis project Ga0316583, IMG submission 204513) | Rhizosphere microbial communities from salt marsh grasses in Alabama, United States - J_170502JBrBrA | ecosystem: Host-associated > Plants > Roots > Rhizosphere | place: USA: Alabama... | reverse complement strand
AAGATCGCTTTTTTTCAATGGGGCAGGGGGACTTCTCCTGTCCATTTTATTGTCGGTGTTTATCACACGAAAAGACGCAAGGGGGTGATTCCAATGATTTGTACAACCATACGAGAAGGCAAAGAGTGTCCTTTCATGACCGCAAAGGGCTGTTCCTATAACGGCGGGATTTGCCATGAGACCGTGGAACAATGCAACGGCTGCGGCCGTAAAGTGGAAGTCCATTCGGGCTGGTATTGTGCATCCTGTCCCGATCCGTCCCTCAAATGGAAGGTCGGCAACTGCAACATGGCCACCCATGTCAGTTCGACCGCCTTGCAGGCGAGTGCCAAAATTAATCCGCTCAAGGCCTCCAAGCGTCAAAACAAGAAAAAATAAAGTACCGATCCCGAGGCAAACCCCGCTCGACGCCTGGGCGGGGTTTTCTTATCTATTGACTGGTGGTGGCTGACGGCCATGGGGTGGCGGCCACCGTGGGACACCGCAAGACACGAAATCGAGAGACCCGGCTCCGAAACTCTGGTTAACAATTTTATTTCCACAGTGCTGCCGCGATCCAAAAAACGCACGACTGCCGACGGCCGTTTTACCTTGACATTTTTCATGGACAAACAGTAATAACGGGCGCACGCCGTCATCAAGGCGTCAGCGGAGGAAGCCGGTCGACTTGATCCGACTGCCCGAATGTCATCACTGGCGGGGAATCGTCAGAATAACCGCCACGCTGCCGCCTCTTTTCGACATCGGCAACCGATCACACTCACAGAGGGACGTCCGCAAGGTTATGAATCCCATCGCAGAAGATCTCAACCAACACATCGACAAGGGCAATGGCCACCTGACGGCGATGTTGTCACAGGTCGGCCGCCAACTCTATTTCCCCAAGGGGATTTTGACCCAAAGTGCGGAGGCAAAGGAAAAGGCCAATCGGTTCAATGCCACAGCCGGCATTGCCATGGAAAAAGGCGAGACCATGCGATTGGGATCGGTCATGCAGATGATAAAAGGTCTCCGTCCCAGTGAAGCGCTCACCTATGCGTCGTCCTTCGGCCTGCTCGATTTGCGGCGGTTGTGGCAGTCGATGCTATTTCAAAAAAATCCTTCCCTGCGGGGGCAATCCGTCAGCCTTCCGATCGTTACATGCGGCATTACGCATGGGATCAGTGTTTTTGCCGATGTCTGGGTCGATCCGGGCGACGTGATCTTATTGCCGGAGCCGATGTGGGGCAATTACAACATGATCTTTCAGGTCCGAAAAGGCGCCTCAGTAAAACACTATCCGGTATTTGCGGAAGACGGGCGTTTTCATCTTCACGCTTTCGAGGACCGAATCAAAGCCGAGGCCCGACAGCGCGACAAGGTCATTGTCATGTTGAATTTTCCGCACAACCCTTCCGGATACACCGTCAGCCGGCGGGAAGGCGAAGCCATCGCCCGCATACTTTTGGAGACGGCCGAAGCCGGCTGCAAGGTGATCGCCGTGACGGACGACTCCTATTTCGGTCTTTTTTATGAAGAAGATGCATTCAACGAGTCCCTTTTTTCGCTGCTGTGCGGCCAGCATCGGCGCTTGTTGGCCGTCAAGCTCGATGGGTGCACCAAGGAGAATTTTGTTTGGGGCCTACGGGTCGGTTTCATGACGTACGGTTCCCTCGTCGATGGCGACCCGGCGCCGGTTTATGATGCGCTGGAGCGGAAGACGGCCGGGTGTGTGCGCGGAACCATTTCAAACGCTTCCCACCTCAGCCAGACGATCGCGCTGAAATCGATGCAAAGTGAAAACTTTGCGGCCGAAAAAGCCGAAAAGTTCGACATTTTGAAGAGACGGGCACTGCGGGTCAAGGCCGTTCTGGCGGACCCGAAATTTGTCGATGCCTGGGACGTTTATCCGTTTAATTCGGGCTACTTCATGTGCCTCAAGTTAAAAACCGTCGGTGCCGAAAAACTGCGTCGGCATCTGTTGGACAACTATGGCGTTGGGTTGATCGCGATCGGCCAGAAAAACCTGCGCGTCGCCTTTTCGTGTATTGAGGAGGAGAATATCGCCGAGTTGTTTGACATCATCCTACGGGGTGTCGTAGAGTTGAGCGCCTAAACGTTTTGGTTAGGATACCGCATGACCCTGTCTGGAGGACCACCACATCGCTTTAAGACATTGATCAAAAAGGGGCGGTCGTTCAATTTTGCCGATGCTGGCAAATGGACCCTCTATTTTGTTCTAATCGGTATCATTGCCGGTCTGGGGTCGATCGTATTCCATTATTTGACCCAGATCGGTCTTCACTATTTTCTGGATTTTTTGGCCGGGTACCGACCGCCGGCTCCGGCTGGCGAGCACCACTTGCTGGCGCCCACCACCACACCCTTCAACCGTTGGATGCTGCTGTTCCTGCCGGCTTTGGGCGGTCTTGTGAGCGGGTGGATCGTCTACACTTTCGCCCCCGAGGCCGAGGGACACGGGACCGATGCCGCCATAAAAGCGTATCACAACGATGGCGGTTTTATCCGCGGTCGGGTCCCCATTGTCAAGACGATCGCCTCGGCCTTGACCTTGACCTCCGGTGGCTCCGGCGGCAGGGAAGGGCCGATTGCACAGATTGGCGCTGGTTTTGGATCTTTTCTGGCCACTAAACTCAAACTGACGGATCGCGAACGACGGATCATGATGGCGGCGGGTGTCGGCGCCGGGGTCGGCAGCATCTTTAGGGCCCCGCTGGCCGGAGCGCTCTTTGCTGCAGAGGTTCTCTACCGAGACCCGGAGTTCGAATCCGAGGTCATCATTCCGGCCGGCGTCTCATCAGTGGTCGCCTACTGTCTGTTCTGCCTTCAATTCGGTTGGGGCTCGCTTTTTCAGTCACCGGACTTTCACTTTCGCAATCCGCTTGAATTGGGGCCTTACATCGTGTTGGCCTTCGTTCTGGTCGGCCTGGGCATTTTCTATGTCAAGACTTTCTACGGCACCGTTGCGCTGTTCAAAAAAATAAATATTCCCAACCACCTCAAACCAGCCCTTGGCGGATTGATGACCGGAATCGTCGGTTTCTTTCTGCCGCAAACCCTGGCCTTCGGCTACGGTTTCGCCCAAAAGGCACTCCAGGACCAACTGGCCATCCCGTTTCTTCTCTTCCTGGCGATTGGAAAGGTGTTGACGACCTCCCTTTCGATCGGCTCAGGCGGCAGCGGTGGGGTTTTCGGTCCCTCGGTTGTGATTGGTGGTGCCATGGGCGGTGTTGTCGGAAAAACCTTTCACCATTTCATACCGACCGTGGTGACCCAGCCGGGCGCCTTCGTGGTCGTCGGCATGGCTGGTTTCTTCACGGCCGTCTCCAACACGCCGATATCGACGATCATCTTCGTCAGCGAAATGACAAATTCCTATCACCTGCTGCTGCCGAGCTTAGCCGTCTGTTCGGTCTGCTACCTTGCCGCACGTAAGTGGACCATTTATTGTCGCCAGGTCAAAAGCAAAGTCGATTCACCGGCCCATGCCGGCGAATTTTTCGTCGATATCCTCCAGTCGATCCGGGTGAACGATCTAATGGACCAGGTTAAAAAGGTGCGGCTGATACCGCAGGATATGACCTTTTCGGATTTTAAGAATTACTTTTCAAGGACTGACCAGCATTACTTTCCGGTCATGGATCAGGACCAGCGGCTGGTGAGCATATTTTCGATAAACGACGTCAGGGGGGTCCTGTTTTCCCAGGAGATCGAAGAATTGGTGGTCATGAAGGACATCGGCACCTCCACCATCATCTTCGCCACTCCTTCGGAAGACCTGAATTCAGTGATGCAGAAATTCACCATAAGGAATATCGACAGCCTGCCGGTGGTGACTGACGACGATCATGGCATATTGATCGGGATGCTGGGTAGAAGGGAAGTGATTTCATTCTACAACCGGCAGATCCAAGGGATCAAGCGCAGCCACCAACATTCCGAGGAAACCGCTCCCGAGGCTGGTTGAGGGCGCCTGAAGCCAGATCGGATGTTCACAGAGCACGCCTTTGGCCTCACCCGTACCTGACGCCCATCAGAAACAAGCCGTGCGGAGGCGCCGTGGCGCCGGCGCGTTTGCGCTCTTTTGACAGCAAAATCTCTTCGAATTTCGCCCCACTGATTTTGCCGCCTCCGACCAATACCAGGGTCCCGACGATATTGCGCACCATGAACCGCAGGAAACCGTCGGCTTCGATGTCGAATGCCAGAAATTCGGCTTTGTCTTCCCTGTCAATAAAGGCCCTGAAGACTTGTCGAACCGCATGTGAGCGCGCGCTGCCGGCTCCTTCGAACGCCGAAAAATCGTGACGACCGAGCAGAACGGCCGTGGCCCCGCGCATGGCATCAAGATCGAGTGGACGACGAAGGTGCCAGGCGTATTGACGTCCGACGGCCACCGCCAAGGGATGGTTCAAGATGCGGTAGCGATAGGTTTTGCGCGTTGCATCGTAGCGGGCGTGAAAGGTCGGTGCGACCGGTTTGCAGTCGCGAATGACGATGGCATCCGGCAGAAGACTGTTGAGGGCTTTTTGAATTGTTCCAGGACTCAAACGCGTTTGGCATTTAAAGCTGGCCACTTGGCCGAGGGCGTGGACCCCGGCATCTGTGCGTCCCGAGCCGATAACCGCGATTTTTTGCCGGATTACGGTACGCAGAGCTTTTTCGATTTCCTCCTGAACGGTCGTGTGCCCTTTCTGCCGCTGCCAACCATGGAAGCCGGATCCGTCGTATTCAATCGTTATCTTGAAATTGCTCAGCTGCCTAGCGGCCATCGGAAGCAACCCCGACAGTGAAAGCGAGGATTAAATCGGTTCCTCGCAGAGTGTCATGCGCGCACTGACTCTGGCTCAAGCACCCGGTTTGATCGAAGAGGAAACGTCTACAGGGTCCCGCGAATGCGAGGCACCGGGCGCACTGGCGACCTTTTTTACGTCAAGTGCCCGACAACACGGCGGATGCGATGTCCTGTGAACGCTTACGTACTCCGTTACGTGATAAGGGTCAACACCAGCGTGAGCGAAAAGATCCCAAACAGGGTCGAGATCACGATAGCGGCGGATGCGAGTCGGATGTCGCTGTTTAATTGCGAAGACAATATGAATATTGCGGTTGAGGTCGGCAAGGCGAAAAACAACATGCCGACTTGCAGCGACAATCCGGTAACCCTGAACAGCTGCAGAAAAAAGAAACCAGCCGCCGGCAGCGCCAGCAACTTGATGGCCGCGGCGAGCAGGGACGGTTTATAGTACGCTTTAAAATTTGAAAAGGTCAGATTGCCTCCGATTGACAGCAGTGCCAGCGGCAGGGTGACGAGACTGGTGAGTCGCAGCGTATTGTCCACAAAAACCGGAAAATGTCGAAAAATATGGGCATATACAATACCGACGAGACAGCCAATGATCAAGGGGTTCGAGATGAGGGCCCGGATGAGCAGGCGATTTCGATCGGGCGCGCTGACCGTCTTGCCGGAGTACCAGATCAGGGTCGTGACGGCGAGTAGGTTGACGAGCGGTATGATGAAACCGATCAGAATGCCGAAGATACCGACGGCATCTTCCCCCAGGGCATTGATGATAACGGCCATGCCGATGTAAGTGTTGAAGCGGTAGCAGCTTTGCGAAAAAGTTCCGGCTTGATAATCGGTGACCTTGAAAGTTCGAATGCCGAGCCAACTCAATCCGTAAATGGACACGAGAGCGCAGAGGCTGGCGGCACAAAGGGACCAGTCGATCGTAACGGCTCCGGCACCGCCTATTTTCCAAAACAGCATGAGCGGAAAAAAAACAAAGTAAACCAATCGATCCGAGGTCGACAGAAACGCATCGGTTGTCAGGTGCACGCGCTTTAAAACGGCGCCCAGCAAAATGAGGCCGAAAACCGGAAATATGCTGTCAAGAACGATCAAATATCACACCCTGTCGCACCTTACGTCAGCCAGGGCGTCGTCAATAGATTCATCCAAGCTCTTGGAACAGGTTTGGATAGGATGGGTGGTATTGCACGACCTGCAATACAGGTAGACTGTTTTTCAGGTTTTTTGTAGTTCAAGGCGATGTCCACACGTGCGGCAAAAAATGGATAACGGTTTCATTTTTTTTATTCTTGGTCCCTCCTGAGAAGAGAAGCGAGTTTGGGCTCATCGTATGAGAATCTCCGGCGGCTGTCAAACCGTAGATCCAAGCTGCAGAAATTCAGGTTAAATCACGTGTCCTTTCCAAAATATTTTTTTGCTCTATCACGGAAGCGGTCGCGGGAGTTTTCGAGCGCGCTTTTTTTCGTTGAGATGCGGTACAAAATCGGTTACTTTTGATTTCTCGACATAGCGAACGTGCAGCCTGGCGGCGGCGGGTTTGCGGGAAACCGTTCACTTCGCCCAAGAGCAAGAGCCGCTTCATGACTGTCCGGTTTGTCGTTACCGGCAAAGCCCGATGGGGGAGGTGACAATGACATGAACAAGACACTTATCGTCAACGGCTTCCAGGCGGCCGGTGTGGCCGCCGGACTGAAAAAAAACGGAAAAAAAGACCTGGGGTTGATCTTGTCGACTGTTGCGGCTGCCTCAGCCGGTGTTTTTACGCGCAACCGCATTCAGGCCGCTCCCGTCGTTTTAGACCGCAAGCGAATTGAGTCCGGTACGGGTCGCGCCATCGTCGTCAACAGCGGCAACGCCAACTGTTGCACCGGCGAGCAAGGGATGCGCAACGCGATGGCAATGACGAAAGCCGTTGCCGACGGACTCGATTTGCCCGTGGAGCAGGTACTGGTCGCCTCGACCGGCGTGATCGGCGAACAACTGCCGATTCAAAAAATCAAGACGGCGGTTCCGACCCTGCTTGGCGCCCTGAAACCCCAAGGGCTTTCCGATTTGGCCGAGGCGATTATGACCACCGACACGGTCTCCAAGGTGGTTGCCGTGACAGGTCAGCTCGACGGAAAAGAGTTTCATCTCGCGGCGGTCGCCAAGGGTGCCGGAATGATTCGGCCCGACATGGCGACCATGCTCTGCTTTGTCATCAGTGATGTCGAGTTGCCGGCAGCGGTCATGCAGACCATGCTGAAGGCCGCTGTCGACCGGTCTTTCAACCGTATTACCGTTGATGGCGACATGAGCACCAACGACACGGTGATCTTCATGGCCAACGGTGCCTCCGGCGTGGCGGCTGAGACCCGCAAGGCACGCCAGGTGGTTCAGAGCATGCTCGACGATGCCCTGCTGCAACTGGCGCGACTCTGTGTCAAGGACGGCGAAGGCGCCACCAAGCTGGTCGAAGTGCGGGTAAACGGGGCGGCTTGTGACCCGGATGCCCGCCGTGTGGCCGATACGGTGGCGAATTCCAGTCTGGTGAAAACCGCCCTTTTCGGCCAGGACGCCAATTGGGGCAGAATACTGGCGGCGGCCGGTCGGGCGGGTGTTCCGATCGATCCGGCCCGGGTGGATATCTACTTTGACAAGGTGATGATGGTTAAAGACGGGCTTGGCCGGGGAAAGCCGGTTGAAGCGCAAGCAACGGCCGTGCTCAAAAAACCGGAGTTTGTGATCACGATCGACCTTAAAATGGCCCGGGGCAGCGCATCGGTTCTAACCTGTGATTTTTCGATCGACTATGTCAAAATCAATGCCGATTACAGAAGTTGATCTATTTTCGCTACGGTATCGCCCAACGCCAGCAACCTGCGAGCGTGTTTTTTTGTTCTGACGATGTCCCTTATCCGCCTGCAGAAGTTTCTTTCGGCTGCCGGGTTCTGCAGCCGTCGTCGAGGAGAAGACTTTATTCGCCAGGGCCGCGTGACAGTCAATGGCGAGACGGTTACGCAACTGGGCAGCAAGGTCGATCCGGGCGCAGATCGGATTGCCGTGGATGGCACATCGATTCTGTGGAAGCCTGAAGCTGTTTATATCGCCTTGAATAAACCGGAAGGCTATGTGACCAGTTGTGATCACCCCGGAGAGAAAACCGTTGTCGATTTGGTCGCCGTCGATCACCGGGTGTATCCGGTAGGACGCTTGGACAAGGATTCCACCGGTTTGATTTTGCTCACCAATGACGGCCGACTCCATCATCGTTTGAGCCACCCGTCTTTCGACCATGAAAAAGAATACGAGGTGACCGTTACCAAGCCGATTCCGGTTCATGCCCTTCACAAACTCGCCGCCGGCCTGCCGCTAATGGGAACCCGCACCCGTCCGGCAGGTGTGCGGAAGTTGTCCGACAGGCGGTTCAGGATCGTCCTCAAGGAGGGCCGGAACCGGCAGATTCGCCGAATGGTTAGAAAGGTAGGCAACCGGGTCGTGACGCTAAAGCGCATCCGCGTGGCCTCCGTCGTCTTGGGTCAGTTAGAGAAGGGCCGCTGGCGGCACCTGAGCGAGCCTGAGGTTAAAAGACTGCTTGAATTGATAAACGACTAGATTATTCGGGTCGCGTTTACGGGGAGTTCTGAGTGATGGCCAATGTTGACGATTTGGTTTTCCGCCGCGAGAAAATCGCAGTGGTCGGTCTCGATGTTATGTCGGTCTGTCCCTGGCGCTCCACTATTCGATGTAAAGCTGCTGGCCCGGGAAAATTTTGCTGGCGCTTGAAAGCTGATTAATGTCCAGGAGCCGGTTTAGGTTCATTTTATGCTGCTGTGCGATGGCAAAAGGGCTGTCTCCGGCTTGGACGCTGTAGACGCGGTAACTGCTGCCAGCTTCGGATTCAGCAGTGCGACTCTGGCCGCTGCCGGGAAGCTTGAGAACCTGACCGGTATAGAGCTTGGAGGAGTGAAGATTGTTGATTTCCTGAATTTTCTTGGTGGTCGTACCGTAGCGTTTGGCGATATTCCAGAGGTTGTCGCCACGTACCACCTTGTGGGTCTTCGCCGCCGCCACCTTGGTGCTTGAAGTGCGGACTGCTCGGTACCGGCGCCCGGCCATGGGAATTTTCAACAGGCGTCCGGCAACAATGTAATTTGAGCGCCGGAGGTTGTTGGCCCGCATGATGCTTCTCACGTGGACACGGTATTTGCGGGCAATGGTCGAAAGGGTTTCTCCGCGACGTACCCGGTGATAGACAACCGCACGGGTCGGGGGTTTGGATTCGGGGATGCTGTCCAGTTTAGCCGTCAGTACGTCGCCGGTTCCGGCCGGCACCTTGAGAAGGTATTTGTCGGGCGGGGCAATTTTATAGCGCAGCTCGGGGTTGAGGGCCGACATCTGAACTTCCGTGACGCCGATGCTGATGGCGACGTTTTTCAGGTGGACCTGCCGGGTGATTTCAACTTCCTCGTATTCACAGGGGGCGTCGAGCTGAATATCGTTCAAGCCGTAGCGGTCCTTGTTTTCGATAATGTAAAGGGTCGCCAGAAACCGTGGTACGTAACGGGCTGTTTCGTAAGGCAGACGCTCGTAGAGATCCCAAAAGTTGTCGAGATAGTTGACATTCTGCTCCCTGATGACGCGCAGTACCCGTCCTTCGCCGCAGTTGTAAGCGGCCAACACGGTCGTCCAGTCGCCGAAGATCTGATGAAGTTCTTTAAGATAGGCGATGGCCCCGGCGGTTGCCTTTTCGGGGTCCAGGCGCTCATCGATGTATTTGTCTCGGCTGAGCCCAAATTTATAACCGGTCGACGGAATGAATTGCCACAAACCGAGGGCTCGGGCTTTTGACAGGGCATTGACTTTGAACCCGCTTTCGATCAGCGGCAGCCAGGAGAGTTCGGTTGGCAGACCGGCTTCGCGCAGGGAGGCGACGATCTTGGGCCGATAACGACCGGAACGACGGTAAGATTCGATGAAAAAATTGTGTTCGGAGCCGGTGGTAAAATTATTAATTTCAGCTTGGACATGGCGGTTCATCACCATTGGAATCGCGTTGTGATTTCCGTTGACGACGATGTTACGCGAAGCATAGATTTCAAGGATGCGCTTGGATATCAGGAACCGCAGATCTTCCTTCTGCTGGATGAGCTTCGGCTGGTCGGAAGTATCCACATCGAGAATCAAGGCATAGGCTTGATCCAACGCTTCGAGAGCATTATCCAATTCGCCCTTTTGCCAGAAAACCTGCGAAACTTCACAATAGTTGAGAGCTTCATCCAATAGTTTTTGCACCGATTTTTCGGGCGCCGACAAATCCGGCGCACCCGGATTGTCCGATTCCTCGATGGCAGCCTCTTTGTCGGTCGATTCTTCGAGTGTCGCCACCCCGGTTTCTTCGGCTCCGGTATCAGAATGGGCCAGCTCTCCGGTAGCGGATTTCGCAAAGAGGCCCGTGCGTTTAGCGGCCGTCTCGCTGTCGGCTTTCCGCTGGGCGGAATCTAATGGATCGGGAGTCGGACCGGAACGTGTATTGGGATGGGATGATGCACAACTATTCAATATTAATACTAAAAATGAGATTGTAACGACAAGGTACAACTGAACTGTTTTTGATTTCATAGCCCGATTCTTTTGGTGTGCGAAAGTATTGAGATTGAAGCCGTCGACATTAACACACCGCGCCCGGATGGTTCCATCCACAACGCGGCGTTATCCAGATGACCAAGTCCTAGAAGTATACCATATTATTATTGGGGATGGAATACCATTTTATGACGCATTCGGGGGCTTTTATTTTTGGGGAGGGTCATCCCTTGGCGGCGGTTTTAAAAAACCTGCCGCCGCTTTTTTTGTTGACATCGATGCGATTAA
>Ga0316583_10000647_pt1 | contig 10673 bp, 10 predicted proteins | sample J_170502JBrBrA_D_FD_204513 | JGI IMG/M metagenome (GOLD analysis project Ga0316583, IMG submission 204513) | Rhizosphere microbial communities from salt marsh grasses in Alabama, United States - J_170502JBrBrA | ecosystem: Host-associated > Plants > Roots > Rhizosphere | place: USA: Alabama... | reverse complement strand
CGCAACTGCCCGATCCCGATCCTCGTGCGCTGCATGCGCTCGGCGACGCACTCGGCGGCCCCGATCCGCAAACGCTCGCGACCTTCATGGACCTCGTCAACGGCTGGCTGTCGGCTCAATTGCGCGGCGCAGGCAACGCAGTACCGCGCATGGTGCGATTGGCGGATACCTGGGACAAGGTGAACCGCGCCGCGCGCGACGTCGAAACCTACAACCTGGAGCGTAAGCCGCTCGTCTTTTCTGTATTCGGCGCGCTCGCGGATGCGGCACGCATATGATTATACTACTAAATCCCGCCTACGTTGCTTGACTATATTCTGGTTCCGCTGTCATGCCCTTGTCACACGCGGAGGACGGGGAATGCTTCTTCGGTTACGAGATCACATCAGCAATTGTTACGCGCGTGCGGCTGACGCCCGTCGCGTAGCGGACGCAACGAACAACGCCGAACGCAAGTCCGAGCTACTTCTCATGGAGGAGAACTGGAAGCGCCTGGCGCAGAGTTATGAGCTCACCGAGCAGCTCGAACGCTCGCTGCTGGCACGCAGCAGCGAAATCGATAAGCGCCTCGAATGGCAGCGCGCGGCGAGTGCACCGTCCGACCGGATTCTCGAACTGGCGGTGATCGGCGCTGCCGGCATCGAGACCCTCGCGTTTCCCTGTCGCCGCATCCTGAGCGGCTGGATCGACGCCGCGTCCGGCGAGCCGCCCCGGTGATCGGACAAACGGCGTTTCCGCCCGCAGCCTCAATCTGACACGCGAATTCGCGATCAATTCCGCTGATCTCCGCCAGCCCGGCGCGATCACGCCGCGCCACAAGCTGCCTGCCACCATGTGGTTTGACATTTCATATTCTGGCACCTAGGCATTCTCTGCGGGCGCAAGCGGCCAGTCAGGGGGAAATCATGCAGTTTCAGGTTAAGAAAGTCGTCGTGGTCGGCGGTTCGTCGGGCATCGGCTACGCTACCGCCGCCATGGCGAAGGCCGAAGGCGCGGATGTGACCATCGCCTCGCGGCCGGGCGAGCGCCTGGAAACGGCGGCCAAGCAGCTCGGCGTGAAGGCGGTGGCCGCCGACGTCACCAGCGACGAGGCGGTCGAAAACCTGTTCCGGACCACCGGCCCGGTTGACCATGTCGTGGTCACGGCGGCCGTGCTGAAGACCGCGCACATCAAGCAGCTCTCGATGGCGGATGCGCGCGCCACCATGGAATGCAAGTTCTGGGGCGCCTGGCGGGTGGCGCGTTCGGCCGAAATTTCAGACGGAGGCTCGCTCACGATCGTCAGCGGGTTCTTGAGCATCCGGCCGCGGCCCAACTCGGCTATCGTGGGCGCAGCCAACGGCGCGCTGGAGTCGCTGGCCAAGAGCCTTGCCATCGATCTCGCGCCGGTGCGCGTCAATGCCGTGTCGCCCGGCATCATCGACACGCCGATCCGTGCCGCCATGCCGGAGGACGCGCGCCGCAAGATGCTCGACGGCGTCGCAGCCAGCCTGCCGGTCAAGCGCGTCGGCGTTGCCGACGACATCGCGCGTCAGATCCTCGCCTTCATGGCGAACGGCTTCGCTACCGGCGCTGTGACCTACATCGACGGCGGTGGCGCGATCGCCTGATCGGCCGCCACGTCCATTTCATTTACACATGATCCGGTCTGAAAACCGGTTCCCACTTTTCAGGATCATGCGCCGCGCTAAAGCTGCGCGTCCTCGAAGGCCTGCACCCACATGGCGCAGGCGCCCGATCGCACCACGTCGTGGTGGCCGAACTCGATCACCGGTACCGGCAGCTTCTGCCGGCGGATCAAGTCGATCACCACAGCGAGACCGCTGCCGGCGTCGAGATCGCATTGGCTGATGTCGCCGTTGACCACCATGGTGCAGCCGTCGCCGATGCGGGTCAGGAACATCTTGATCTCGGCCGGGGTCGCGTTCTGCGCCTCGTCGAACAGCACGAAGGCGTTCTTCCAGGAGCGTCCGCGCATCACTTCGAACGGCACCATCTCGATGTCGCCGTGCTTGAGCGCGATGTCGTAGCAGGGCTTGCCGATGCGCTCCTTGATCGCCTCGGTGACGGGCGCGGCCCAGGGTGCGAACTTGTCCTCCAGGCTGCCGGGGAAAAAGCCGAGCGAGCGGCCGCACGGCACATTGGGGCGGGTGAGGATGATCTTCTCGATCTGGCGGTTGCGGAAGAGGTCGGCCGCGTAGGTCGCAGCGATCCAGGTCTTGCCGGTGCCGGCGGGCCCAAGCACGACCACCTGCGGATGGCTCTGGAGCGCGGCGAGATATTCTCCCTGCGTCGCGTTCAGGGCCTTGATCGGGGGCGAGGCGCGCTCCGCTTCGAATTTCGAGTCCTTGAAGTTGATGATCTCCGCTGATTCCAATTGGCGTTCGTGACGACGTCGCTTCTTACTGGCGTTCTTGGCCAAGGACCGACTCCTTATTGATGAACGGCATGGGACACGCACGAACCGGCCTGCCGCTTTCGGCCGGCGGAACAAAGAGCGGAAAAAGCAAAGAAGGTGTCGGCGCGCGGCGGAGAAGGTGGACGTCGGGAACTGGGAAGCTCCCGAAGACCTGGCTTGCTCTCGATCCGTACCGTACGGGCCGACATGTGAGGAAGGCTAAGCGATTCGCGTGACGGTTTTCTAAAATTGTTGCTGTGCGGGACTTGAGCCGCGGAACACCGGCGCCGACAAGAGCCTCATGCTACCGCCGGTTGGTTGGATGCTCGCACGCTGCGCCCGCCGGCCACGCTTTCAGGCGAAATCGCCACAGTTCATTTACAGGGACTTAACCCTGTCCGCTGCATGGTTACGGCTCACACCCTGATGGCGTAACGCGTTCCAGTAGCGTACGAAAATGACCGACACCGCCGCGTCTTTCGATGACGTCACAATCTTTAGCGGTCGAGGTTCTTCTTACGGCGACATAGGCGCGCTCGTCCGCGGCCTGATCGGCAGCGCGACCATGGGCGTCGCGGCGGTTGTTACCGTCGGCGCCAGTGTTGCCGCAGTCACCGTCACCGGCGTGTGGATGGTCGGGATCGCGCTTTCCGGCAATGGTCATCTGCCGGCGCGGACGCCCGTCGGACCGGCGGGCCTGGCCCTGACCGACATGGCCGCCTATCCGGAATCGAGCTTCGAGGCCAAATGGGCACGCACCGCGGCAGTGCTGCCGGCCGCGGCACGGGCTGCTGCCGCGCGTCAGGCGGCTCGAACGACACCAATCGCTGCCGCGCCTCGCGCAGGTCGCAAAATCGCGATCACCCGTGTTCCGGGAAAGCGGGTCGCGGAAACCCATATTGCTGATTATGCTGCTGATATGGCGTGGGAATTTGGCGCCCCCAAAGCGGGCGTGTTGCCGGCTCCTGAAGTGGCACATGAAGTAGCCCGGCCATCCATCGAGGCACGCAAACATATTCCCGCAAGAGCCGGCAGACAGGTCGCCACGCTGACACCGCCAGGTGTGCCGGTCTCAGCGCCCCTGAGCATCGTGCCGAAAGCACCCACGCCGCCAAAGCGGGCTGCCACGGCGCAGTTGGTGCCCACACCTCTGCCGCTACCGAGGCCCGCCGGGATGACGGTCGCCCGGGCGCCGGCCGCACAGCCCAAGCCGCAAGCCACGCATGAGGTCGCGGCGCTGACACCGGCGGTGCCAAAGCCCGCGACCAGGAAAGCTCCCGCGCTGCCAGGGGCAGACAACCGTACGGCGCTCTACGACATCAGCGGCCACACCGTTTACTTGCCGGACGGGACGCGGCTCGAAGCCCATTCCGGCCTTGGCCGCAGGCTCGACAATCCGCGCTACGTCAAGGTGCGGATGCTCGGGCCGACCCCGCCTAATGTCTACGACCTGACTCTGCGCAAGCAACTGTTTCACGGCGTTCGCGCCATCCGCCTCAATCCCGTCAATGAAAACAAGATGTACGGCCGCGCCGGCATGCTGGCGCACACCTATATGCTGGGCCCGAACGGGCAGTCGAATGGCTGCGTGTCCTTCAAGCACTACAACAGATTTCTGCAGGCTTTCCTGAAGGGCAAGATCGACCGCTTGGTGGTGGTCGGCAGCCTCGACGAGGCGCCCGCGCATCTGGCCAGCCTGGTCGGGGCGCACCGCGACCGCAGTGAGTTCCGCTACGTCGCCGCCAACATGCCAAATCCGGTGAACTACTAGGGTAGGGGCCACCGCCGGCGCAAACGCGCCTCACCGGCGCCACAACTCGACCCTTCGATAGTGGGTGCGTCGGCTAGTCCGCCGGCGTCGACCGAAGGGGGCGTTTCATGAAACTCAAGCATCTCGCGGTCGGGCTTGCGCTCGCCGCATTCCCGCTGACCGCCATCGCGCAACAGAGCGGTGCGCCCAAAGCACCGAATAAGGCGCCGAAGCCGACCACGGCCGCCGCGCAGCAGGTCGTCAAGATCATCAGCGCCGACAAAGCAAAGCTGAAGATCTATTGTGACATGGCGGCACTCGGGGACCAGTTGGACGCCGCCGAGCAAAAGAAGGACACCAAGGCCGCCGATGCGATCGCCGACAAGATGGATGCTATGGCCGAGCAGCTCGGGCCCGAATACATCGCCCTGACGGACGGGCTGCAGGATCTGCCGGAAAACTCCAAGGAAGGTGAGGCCATCGCCGAGACCCTGGCCGATCTCGACGACATGTGCGGGAAGTAGGGCGCGACCGCCCTTAGCCTGCATGGGGCCGGCGCAACTTGCCCCGGCGGCCCGCCGTTGATAGCTAACCCATTGAAATCCCGTCCCGGGTTCGTAGCGCGCCCCGCTTCGCTGCGCCAAGCCCGGGACTACCTTCAAAATCGGGCTAAATTTCCAAAATGCCGGCCGAAAAGACCCCTTTTTACATCACGACCGCGATCTCGTACCCGAACGGGGCCCCGCACATCGGCCACGCCTACGAGGCCATCGCCACCGACGCCATCGCCCGCTTCAAGCGGCTGGACGGCTTCGACGTGTTCTTCCTGACCGGCACCGACGAGCACGGCCAGAAGATGCAGCAGACCGCGGCCAAGCTCGGGCTGACCGCGCGCGAGTTGCGCGATCGCAACGTGCCGCTGTTCGAGAAGATGGTGGAGCGGCTGGAATGCTCCAACGACGACTTCATCCATACGACTGAAGAGCGCCACCACCGTTCCTCGCAGGCGATCTGGGACCGCATGGAGAAGAACGGCGACATCTACCTCGACAAATACGCCGGCTGGTACTCGGTGCGCGACGAGGCCTATTACGCCGAGAGCGAGACCCAGATCAACGAGCAGAAGGTGCGGGTCGCGACCAAAACCGGCACGCCGGTCGAGTGGGTGGAGGAGGAGAGCTATTTCTTCCGCCTCTCGGCCTACGCCGACAAGCTGCTCAAGCTCTACGAGCAACCGGACTACGTGCTGCCGAAGGAGCGCCTGAACGAGGTGGCAAGCTTCGTGCGCGGGGGCTTACAGGACCTGTCGATCTCGCGCACCACCTTCGACTGGGGTGTGCGCGTGCCGGGCTCGGACAAGCACATCATGTATGTCTGGGTGGACGCGCTGACCAATTACATCACCGGCGTGGGCTTTCCCGACGACAATAGCGAACAGTTCAAGCGCTACTGGCCGGCCGACTTGCACGTCATCGGCAAGGACATCGTGCGCTTCCACGCGGTCTATTGGCCGGCCTTCCTGATGTCGGCCGGCGTCGCGGTGCCCAAGCAGATTTTTTCCCATGGTTTCCTGTTCAACCGCGGTGAGAAGATGTCGAAGTCGGTCGGGAACGTGGTCGATCCCTTTGCGCTGGTGGACACCTATGGTGTCGACCAGTTCCGCTATTTCCTGCTGCGCGAGGTGCCCTTCGGGCAGGACGGCAATTACAGCCACGATGCTATCGTCAACCGCACCAACGCCGACCTCGCCAATGATTTCGGTAACCTGGCACAGCGTTCGCTGTCGATGGTGGGGAAAGCCTTCGGCGGCGTGCTGCCGGAGCCGGGCGACTTCAGTGACAACGACAAGGCCATCCTGGCGGCTGCTGACGGCATGATCGCCGCCGCGCGCGAGCACATGAAGACCTACCAGCTGCACCAGGTGCTCGGCGCGGTATGGTCCGTGGTGGCCGAGGCTAACCGCTATTTCGCCGGCGAGGCGCCCTGGGCGCTGGCCAAGACCGATCCCAAACGGCAGGGCACTGTTCTCTACGTCACAGCCGAGGTCATCCGCCAAGTCGCCATCCTGGCGCAGCCGTTCGTGCCGGAGTCCGCGGGCAAGATGCTTGATATCCTGGCCATTCCGGCCGAGGAACGGGGCTTCGCGGTGCTTGCGACGCGCATCAAAGCCGGCAGAGCGCTGCCCGCACCGAAGCCGGTGTTCCCGCGCTTCGTCGAAGAAGAAGCCAAAGAGGCTAAAGTTTAGAGCGATGCTGGTCGACAGCCACTGCCATCTCGACTTCCCGGAATTCGCGCCCGAGCTCGATGCGGTGATCGAGCGTGCGCGGGCGGCGGGCGTCGGGCGCATGGTGACGATCTCGACGCAGGTGAAGAAGCACGCACAGCTGCTCGCCATCGCGGAGAAATACCCGGACGTATTCTGCTCAGTCGGCACCCATCCGGAGCATTCACACGAAGAGCCAGAAATCGACACTAAAGCACTGATTGCACTGTCGAAGCACCCAAAGATCGTGGCCATTGGCGAAGCCGGCCTCGACTACCACTACGATAACGGTCCGCGCGAGCTGCAGGCGAAGAGTTTTCGCCAACACATTGCCGCGGCACGAGAAACGGGCTTGCCGCTGGTCATCCATTCGCGCGACTGCGACGACGACATGGCGGCGATCCTGACCGAAGAAATGGAGCAGGGCGCCTTCCCGGCCATCCTGCATTGCTTCACGGGCGGCCGTGAGCTGGCGTTCAAGGCGATGGAATTGGGCCTGCATATCTCATTCACCGGCATCCTGACGTTCAAGCGCTCGGACGATCTGCGCGCCATTGCCAAGGACCTTCCGGCCGACCGCATCATGGTCGAGACGGATTCACCGTTTCTGGCGCCGCAACCGTATCGCGGCAAACGGTGCGAGCCCGCATACGTTGTCGAGACCGCCAAGGTGCTGGCGACGACGCGTGGCGTTTCCGAAGCAGAAATCGCCGCGCAGACCACAGAGAACTTCTTCCGGTTGTTCTCCAAGGTTCCGCGTCAACTGGCTGACGCCGCATGAGTTTACGCTTCACCATCCTCGGCTGCGGATCCTCCATGGGCGTGCCGCGCGTGGCGCTGGGCTGGGGCGAATGCGACCCCAACAACCCGAAGAACCGCCGTCGGCGCTGCAGCCTGCTGGTGGAGCGCACCAACGCGCAAGGTCATCACACGCGCGTGCTTATCGATTGCTCGCCGGATCTGCGCGATCAGCTCATCGAGACGGACGTCACTTGGCTTGACGGTGTTCTGATCACGCACGAGCACGCCGACCATACCCACGGTATCGACGATCTGCGGCCGGTCTTTATCGCAAAGCGCCGCAAGGTCGACGTCTATATGGACGAGCCGACTTCGCGCGCCATGCACGCCCGCTTCGGCTATTGCTTCATGACCCCGCCGGGCAGCCAGTATCCGCCGATCGCGACCGAGCACCGGCTGACCTCCGGCAGGGCGCTGACCGTTGAGGGGCAGGGCGGCCCTATTCCCGTTTTGCCGATATTGCAGGAGCATGGCGACATCCCGTCACTCGGCTTCCGCTTCGGTAACTTGGCCTATTCCGCCGACATCAAGGGCGTGCCGCCGGAAAGCGTCGCGGCCATGGCCGGGCTCGACGTCTGGATCGTCGATGCACTGCGCAAGGAACCGCACCCGAGCCACCTCAATCTCGAAGAAGCGTTGGCCTGGATCGCGCGCGTGAAACCGAAGCGCGCCATTCTGACTAACCTGCATGCCTCGCTCGATTACGAGGCGCTGCGCGCCGAGCTGCCGCCCAATGTGGAGCCGGCCTACGACGGCATGACGATCGACGTCGATTGATCGCGGGCGCACAGCCGGCATGATGACGGTCGTTCCAGACCCCGTAAAATTGTCTGCAAATGCCTTGGGGCATGTTCTCATGGCAGAAAAGCCCTACTTATTGGGATTATTAGAGATCTTCCATAATATGTCTTATGCGAATCGTGCCATAGCGGACCCGGGTGCCTGGTGGTGCTCCAGGCCGCAATTCCGTCCCCTAGAAAGTCTCCACAGGCGCATAGGAGTTCGTGCCGTCGCCATGGTGCGGCACGCCCGCGCCCGTTAAGAATTGACCCCGTGAAGCCTTCCCGTGACATCAGCCGGCTCATTGAGATCATGGCGGCGCTGCGCACGCCTGGCAGCGGCTGCCCTTGGGACCTCGAGCAGACCTACCAGACGGTGGCGCCCTATACGTTGGAGGAAGCCTACGAGGTGGCGGACGCCATCGCGCGCGGCGACTTCGAGCACCTGAAGGACGAGCTTGGGGACCTCCTGCTGCAGGTCGTGTTCCACGCCCGCATGGCTGAGGAAGAAGGCCGCTTCGATTTCGGCGGTGTTGTCGAGGCCATCACTACCAAGATGATCCGCCGCCACCCGCACGTGTTCGCTGACGCCGAGGGCAAGACGACCGAGCACGTCAAAGGCATGTGGGAACGTATCAAGGCTGAGGAAAAGGCCGAGGCGAAGGCGGCGCGCGGCGAGAAGCCCGCGGAGGGCGCGCTTGCCGGAGTGCCAGTCGCCCTGCCCGCGCTGACGCGCGCCTTGAAGCTGCAGAACAAGGCCGGGCGCGTCGGCTTCGACTGGAACGATCCGCGCGCGGTTCTCGCCAAGATCCGCGAGGAAGCCGACGAGATCGAAGCCGAGATCGAGGCCGGCGACACGGCGCGCGCCGGCGCCGAGGTGGGCGATCTGCTGTTCGCGGTGGTCAATCTGGCGCGCCACATGGATGCCGATCCGGAAGGCGTGCTGCGCGGAACCAATGCGAAATTCGAGCGCCGCTTCGCTTCGATCGAGCACGCCCTCGCCGCCCGCGGCAAGACGCCGGAGCAGTCTACGCTCGCCGAGATGGATGCGCTCTGGGATGAGGCCAAGCAAGCCGAAAAGGCGGCTGAGAAACAGGGCGAGTGAGGCTTTGCCTCACACCCCAAACCGCGCCCTGACCTGCGCCGCTTTGTCAGGCGCGGCGCGCACGGTAACGGCCAGATAGCCGTCGTCACCCAAATGCTTCTCCAGCACCTCGGCGTGGCGGTAGAGCCAGCTCAGGCCCGCACCGTCGGCCGGATCGAGTGACAGCGATAACGTCAGTCGGCCTTCTCCCAGGCGCGCTTCGATGGCGTCGGTGAGCGAGGACAGCCCCTCGCCGTTCGCCGCCGACGCCAGCACTGGGCGGCGCTCCGCTGGCCGCCGTTCGGTGAGATTGACGAGCCGTGCGCGCTCGTCCGGCGACAGCCGGTCGAGCTTGTTCCAGACTTCGATCATACGCGGATCGTTGGGCTCGATGCCGAGCTCGTCGAGCACCTTCTCGACGTCCTGCGACTGCGCCTCGGCGTCCTCGTGCGAGATGTCGCGCACGTGCAGGATGATGTCGGCCTCGATCACCTCTTCCAACGTAGCGCGGAAGGCGGCGACCAGCTGCGTCGGCAGGTCAGAGATGAAGCCGACGGTGTCGGAGAGGATCACCTTCATGCCGTGCGGCAGCTCGACCGCGCGCAAGGTGGGATCAAGCGTCGCGAACAGCATGTCGGCTGACAATACGGTCGCGGAGGTCATGCGGTTGAATAGCGTTGACTTGCCGGCGTTGGTGTAGCCGACCAGCGCCACGATTGGATATGGCACGCGTTTGCGGCTGTCGCGGTGCAGCTTGCGGGTGCGTTTGACCTTATCGAGCTCCTCCTCGATGCGCGCAATACGCTCATCGATGGCGCGTCGGTCGGCCTCGATCTGGGTCTCGCCAGGGCCGCCGAGAAAGCCGTGGCCGCCGCGCTGGCGCTCGAGATGGGTCCAGGAACGCACCAGCCGGCCCTTCTGATAAGTGAGATGCGCAAGCTCCACCTGCAGCGACCCCTCGCGGGTGCGCGCGCGCCGGCCAAAGATTTCGAGAATGAGCCCGGTGCGATCGAGCACCTTCGTGTTCCATGCCCGCTCGAGATTGCGCTGCTGTACCGGCGACACCGGGCAGTCCATCAGTACGACCGAAGCCTCCAGCGACTTCACCAGGCCGGCGATCTCGTCGACCTTGCCCTTACCGATGTAAGTCGCCGGGCGGATGTCGGAGAGCGGCACCAGCCCCTCCTCCACGACATTGAGGTCGATGGCGCGAGCAAGGCCTGCCGCTTCCGCCAGCCGCGCGTCCGGCGTGCGTGCGTCAGCGGCCGCGCGCGCAGTCCCACGCGACGCCGCCTGTCTCACGAATGGCTCAATGACGATAACGCGCCCGGTCTCCGTGCCAGTCTCGGACGGGCTCAAACCGTGCGCTTGCCGATCACGCTGACGCGTTTCCAATCAGGCCTTCTCTGCCGGCGGCTCTTCGCCGCCTTCGAACAACTGGATCGGGTGCCCGGGCATGATGGTCGAAATCGCGTGCTTATAGACGAGTTGGGAATGTCCGTCGCGCCGTAACAGCACACAGAAGTTATCGAACCAAGTGACGACGCCCTGCAGTTTCACGCCGTTCACGAGAAAGATTGTAAGCGGAATTTTTGCTT
>Ga0316583_10000646_pt1 | contig 10704 bp, 10 predicted proteins | sample J_170502JBrBrA_D_FD_204513 | JGI IMG/M metagenome (GOLD analysis project Ga0316583, IMG submission 204513) | Rhizosphere microbial communities from salt marsh grasses in Alabama, United States - J_170502JBrBrA | ecosystem: Host-associated > Plants > Roots > Rhizosphere | place: USA: Alabama... | reverse complement strand
CCTGTCTTGAGCATTGGTGACCCTGTTGCTTTGACGACCGACGGAACCGTGATTCACGCAGTTGACGGTGGCTCTCCTTCGCAAATTTTTGGCGTAATCTTCGGTTGCCGAGCAGCCGTAGATAGCAATGGTCGAGCGCGCCCTACCTCGTTCGTTCCTCGTGGTCAGACTTACACTTTGGACAAAGACGCTACTAAGGTTTTGGTTGTTCCTTTTGGTCGTCACGTTTGGGAAGTCGATGTAATCAACGCTGGCTCCGTTGATACATACGCTGAGTATGAAGCACTTAATGGCGCCAACTGTGACTTTGCTTACAACCCTGGAACTATCAACGGTCAGACGCGGGCAAACCCTGTTCTTGACCTGACTTCTCCAGGTAGCTCTACAGCTAACTTCCGAATTATTCGAGTTAGCCCAACGGCAGAGAACCAGGACTACTCTGGTGCGAACGTGAAGCTTCTTGTGATGGCCAATGAGGGTCAAGAGCCTATGCTTTCAACTACGGGCATCTAACCTTCTTATCTTAGCTTATAAAGATTATGTATAGGAGGTATATTAACAGCAAATTGCTCAGAAGGTTTTTTGGCAAAATTGCTAAAAACAAAGAGAGTGGATGTTGGGAATATACTGGTGCCAAGGTAGACGGTTACGGTCAAATCATTCTATTTTCAAATGGAAAGAAAAAGAATGTGAGAGCGCATCGTCTTTCTTGGGAAATCCATTACTCTGATATTCCTGAAGGACTTGTTGTTTGTCACAAGTGTGATAACAGGAAATGTGTGAATCCTGAGCACCTTTTCCTTGGTACTCAAGCTGATAACTCAGCTGATATGGTTGCAAAAGGAAGACAAGCAAAAGGCTCCAAGAATAACAAAGCTAAAGTTACAGAAGAAGACGTAAAGAAAATAATCTCTCTTCGTGACTCTGGATTTACTTGTAAGCAAGTTGGAGAGATGTTCAATCTTTCTAAATCACAAGTATCGAAAATACATAATCGTCAATTTTGGAATTAACTTAAGGACTTGAACAATGGCGGGAACTATCTTCACTAGTAGTGTCGCACTAAATCTAAAAAACACTTTGCAATATGTGTGCACTGACGAGACGAACAACGTCCAGTCTAAGCTTGATTATCCCAAGTGGATGATGAATCGTCCGATGGGTGATAACTACGAAGATGACCAGGAGTATGCTGGTGGTGGTCTCTTTGCTGAGACGGCAGAAGGCGGAGAAATCGCACCTCTGACTATCACTGAAGGTTACTCGGTTCGTTACACGGCTCGTAAGATTGCAGGCAAGTATGTTGTCACTGAAGAGGCGATGGACGACTCCAAGTACAACAAGGTCATTCAGGCTGTTAAGCGTCTCAATCGAAGTGCTTGGAAGACGGTCGACATTGACTGCACTAATCTGCTGGTACGTGCCACTAATGCTAGTTTTCCTGGCCCTGACGGTGTTGCACTTGCTTCTACCAGTCACCCGCTAGCGGCTGGCGGTACGTTCAGCAATATGCTCGCCACCCCGATGGCCCCTAGCACGACTAGCTGGAACGCAGCTATTGCTCAGCTTGACCAGATGCCTGACCATGACGGTCTCATCGAGGGTTACAAGGCCAAAGCTGTTCTTCACCCGGTTCAGCAACGAGGAATCTGGACGGTTCTCCTCGGCTCTGCCATGGACCCTGCAGCTGGTAACTACAGCGCAATCAACGTTATCAAGAAGTACGATAATGAGATTAAGCGTGTGCAGCTGAAGTACTGGACGAACACTGAGACGAACTGGGGTATCCAAACTGACGCTGACAACGGTTTCCAGATGCGCTGGCGCCGCAAGTTCCGCAGCCGAACCTGGATTGATGAGAACCAGGAACTCATGAACTACGCCATGAGTGGCCGCTTCGATAACGGCACCTCTGACCCACGCTGCTTGTTCTTCAGCAACGCATAAGGAAATAGAAATGTCTGTTTATTCTCCTCTTCCGTACCTCGGTAACGGTGTAGGTATTCGAACTGCTTACGCTACGCTTCTTCCTCCAGGTGGGCGCGTAGTCGCATATGTTGGAAAGTCTGGCGTTCCAGTCAATGCTTATGGCGACTTGGCTCACTCTGGGCTTCTTGTTCAAACCCTGAACCAGGGCTTGGCCATGTGTACTGGTAACGACGGTGACACTGTCGTCATCCTTCCTGGCCATACTGAGTCAATCAGCACGGCTGACCAGATGTCTTCTCTTGTTGCTGGCACAAAGATTATCGCAGCCGGCGACAACCTATTCACCTTCGATACTGCAACCACTGCAACATTCCTGGTTGACGTAGACAATGTAGTCCTAGATGGCTTGAAGTTTGACTTCACTGGTATCGACAACCTTGCGGCTCCAATCACAGTGACTGGCGCAAACTGCAGGATTGTCAATTGCGAAGCAGTTGTTGCTTCTGCTACTGAAGGATGTGTACGCGGAATTACTGTTAGCACAGGTGCTAGCGGTTTCAAGTTCATGTATAATACCTTCCATAGCATTGGAGAGGATGACGCCCAAACCAATGCTATCGTTAGTATTGATGCTGCAGTCAATAACGTTCTTATTGAGGGTAATTACATCAGCGCTGCAACACCTGGCGATTCTGTTGGTCTTATTGATATTACAGCTGCAGCGACTAACGTTGTTATCAAGGACAACAGTCTTCTACAGCTTGAGTCACTCAATGCTGTTGCTGCAATTCAGGTTGCAGACGTTGCCGCAACTGGGATGATTTTCAATAACAGAATCAAGCTTGCAGAAGCAAACACTCTTGCAACATCTGGCATCGCATTTGCTGGAACTAGCGCAACGTTTGGTCTGTACAATAACCTTGTTCTTGATGACGTTGAATCGGCAAGTGGTGCTCTTGCTCCTGCTGTTGGCTCCTAATCAATAACCAAACCCGGGCCTTCACCCGGATTATTAAAAGGCCCGTTAAGTTACTTCTTAGCGGGTCTTTTTCATGGTAGTGACAAAATGAAAACTATACCTCGAAGTCTAACTGAAGATTATCCCAGAGGTGACCGTAGGGCACGATGCGACTACTGTGGGTGTATGTGGATGCGCAGTCAACTCACTAAGAAGGAAGACGGTCTACTTGCTTGTCCTGACGATGTTGATGGCAGGGTTGCAACCGAGCTTTCAAGACTAAATGCAGAAGACGCTCCACAAGGACGGAGAGACGTGTCACACTTCGCAGACGGAGCGGCTGACACACGTAATCTTCCTGTCATACACAGGACCACCGCAGCTGATATCCTAAGGGTTACTTCATAATGGCAATCGCAAGTGCACCAGCTACTGAGTCAATAATTGACCAAGTAGTCCTAGCTGCTTTCAAAAAAGCAGGTCTTCTACCAATCGAATACGAGATTGGAGCTGATTCAACTTGGGCAGCCAAGTCGTCTCATGGTAGAGATATTCTCAACCGCATCATGTACAGTCCTGAGGTCAACAGCAGCATTGACTATTTCATGGACTTTGATGATGTTGTGCTAACTGCTAACGAGCAGTACTACACTATGAACTCTGATGTTCTTAATGTACTAGGAGATGCATCATACATTCCTGCTGACAACGCAGACACAAAGGACACAGAAGGCGAAACACAGGTCACCCAGATTAACGTTCATCGATGGAATACGCTTTCAAGCAAGAATGCAACAGGTCGACCTAGCCTCTTCTACGTCAAGAGGACTGGCAAGTCTATTCAGGTTCGTCTTTGGCCACAGCCTGATGAAGCTGGAACAATTAGATTCCAGGTTCACACTCTTGCAGCTAGCTCCAAGGTTGGCTCAGATGACTTTGACTTAAGGCGGTACTGGGAAAACTATCTCGTCCATGCAGTGGCTTGTGAGCTAATGGTGGATTCCAAGATGCCAGTAGAAGACCAAACAATCGTTATTGCTGAGCGAAATCGTCTGCTAGTTGAATGCAAGAAAGCTGCAGAACCAAATGAACCACCTGTGTTGATTCTCACACACAGAACTGGATGGAGTAATATGTAAATGGCTACACTAGTATCTTTCCTAGCAGCGGGTGTGAAAGGAGCTGAAAGCGGTTCAGCTATCTTTACTCTTCGAGGCACTGCAAGTTCTGCTATTGCAAACATGTGGTCAGATTTCGAGAAGACTGGAAGCCCAGCTTCAAACACCATTACTTTAGATGCCAACGGTGCCGCAGAAGTCTACGTCGATGCTCTTGTCGATGTTGAGATTAAAGACTCAGACGGGTCTACTCTAAGAACTGTCACAGTCGGAACCTCTGCTTCCACAGTCGAGGTAATTAGTGATTCCTTTACTGGTACTCCATACGGAGGAGGAGGGTCAGGAGCTAGTGAGCCAACAACGCTTACAGCTGTTCTTGACGCGCTTAACAACTCTTCGTCAGCTCTTGATTGGCAAGTAGATGTCAACGGTTCAGATGTTAATCTGTCGGCCGCTATCGCGTCGTTTTCTGGGATGTTTGTAAACGTTCAGGACCCGACGTATGGAGCCACAGGTGACGGTGTTACAGATGACTCAGCCGCAATTGCCGCAGCAATCAATGACGGAGAAGGTGCAATTGTGTTCTTCCCACCTGGTGTCTACAACATTGCTGGCTCAGGATTTCAGATTGATGAGGAAAACATCACTCTTATGGGTGCTGGCCCAAATTCTAGCATTCTGTCTTTTAGCTCTGGTACTTCTACACGAGGATTCGATTTTACAGATACTACTTCAGGTAGCTGGAAGCGAGTAATCGGTCTTGGGATGCAAGCAACCCAAGCTGATTCTATGAGCTGCATTATCGTTCGAGCAAACCAGAGTGTTGCTATAGAGAACTGTGATTTAGGCGACTCCAACATTGTTGGAGAACACATCTTAAGGCCAAGCGGAGACGGAAAATCTTCAATTATGGTGTCCAACTGTGTGTTTCGGTTGGATGCAAATGGTACGTCATCAATTAGGAATCAAGCAGATGAAGATGAAAGTTACATCAGTGTTAAAGGCTGTCAATTCATTGTTGAGGCAGGTTACACCTCACGTGTCATCCGAGGTTGTGATATCTATATTGATAGCTGTGAGTTTGACGCTAGCGCTGTTACTTCCGGAGAATACTGGGTCATCGATTTCGAATCTGCAGAAAATGCTCTTCGATATATTGGAAGCGTTACTAACTCTCGATTCGTCGACGGAGGCTCCTCCGGTTTTGCCTTCAAACTAATCAATGACGCCGGTGATACTGGCCCTGCAGCTGGGACTAAGTTCTCAGAAGTAGGTAACAATATCATTGGGTTCTCTGACCCCGCAACTGTTGACGTAGTTGGAAATGTTTACGACTACTTTGCGCCTTCCGGAGCAACTGGTTCAAAACTTGAACTTGGTTACAGGAAAGGTAGAAGTCTTTTCTATACAATCACGACAGGAACAGCTGCTGCTACGTTCAACGCTCAGCTATGTGCTGATACGATTGTAGTAACATTTCAAAACGATGCAACATTCACGTTTACCGCTGGAACAACTAGTCTAGTTCCAGGAGCAGACTTGACTCTAGTAGCAGTGAACGACTCTGGAAACGCAAACGACGTAGTATTCGTCTCTGATGAAGGAGAAACCCTTTCATCTGTTCCCGATGGAGACCATGCCGTTGGTTTCTTCCGAACGCTACACATAAGCACCACTTCTCTCGTAATGGAGAGTATGGCCACTTATCAGGACTAATCGAGGAATCAATAGTGCCTCAAGATAGAATCAACTTTGGTCCAAACCAGGCTTCTGGTTTTGAGGAACTTGGCGGCGCTCAGTCGCTTGCGATGAACGTAGTGATTGACGACACTGGAACAGTTACAAAAAGACCTGGAATTGCTACATTCTCTGAATTCCCTTCAACTTCAATTGACTCGACTGGCGTTATTGGTCTTTACCAGACATATGATGGAAAGTACTTTGCGGTAGGCAATGATACTAATCTAAGGAACATTTATAGAATAGATAACGGTTCTTTCATCAACATCTCTCAGAGTCCAAATCAGAAACTGAATGGAAAAGGAAGACCAATCTTTACAGAGACAGAAGTTTTCCTAGTAGCGGCCGGCGGCTCAAACATTCAGAAGGTTAAAAAAGACACTGTCGCATCTTCCAGACTTGGAGGTAATCCTCCGTTTGCAACCCACGTAGCCGCAAACAGCTCAAGGCTTCTCGCCAACGACACAACCGTTGACAGGACAAAGGTCCGTTTCTCAGGCATCTCTCAAGGCACAGTAGACACTTCTGGTCATGAGCAATGGGATAACACCGGAGTCGTTTCAGACGGAGGATTCTTTACTGCTGAAGCTAGACCTGACGAAGTAGTAGGTTTGTATGAAAACACAAACGAGGTCTTTGTATTTGGGCAAGACAATGTTCAAATCTTTGTTCCAGACCCTACGCCATTAGTATTCGTTCCTGCAGTCACCAGAGAGTTTGGTCTATCTGCTCCGTATTCAGTAATACGGAAGGACCAAGAGTTTCTATGGATTGACCAATACAGGAGAATCGTCTATTCTGATGGTCGAACCTTCGAGACTATTGAAAAGCCTATTAAAAAGCAACTAGACTCGATGACTACTGTAGCCGACGCATTTGGTTACAGAGTCTTAATCGGTCACATTGATTGCTTTGTTTGGACGTTCCCAACTGATGGAAGAACCTTCGCATTCCAAATGGGTGGTGGCTGGTCACAGTGGGCAGGGTATTCTTCAACTACAGCTAATTTCGTTCCTTTAAAGATTTCGGCTCATCATCTCTCAAAGGTAAACGGGAAGAATTTTGTTGGAACTACCGAGGGTAAACTCGGTGTTCTTTCTCAAAGCCAAGGCTCTGACCTTGGAGATTTGGTCGTAGCTCGTGCAACTTCTGGATTCATTGACAGAGGAACAGACAACCGAAAGCTTTGTAGAAGCATTAAAATTGCGTGCAGAAGGGGAGAATCTTCAACTCGTGCCTTTGGAACACTCGAATGGAGAGACTCACATGGCGCCTACGGCACTCCTCTTAGGATTGACTTTGGAACAACTGGAGACGATTACGTTGAAGTTGAATTCCGTTCGCTTGGTACTTACAGACGAAGAGATTGGCGATTCACCTTTTCTGACTCTTCGCCTAACCTGAGCCTTGTTAAGGTTACAGAAACTTTTGATATTCTTGGCACATAGGAGCTAGTTATGGGTGATAGTGTAGGAGATAGGGGAAGAAGCCATCTTGGTTCACTTCCGCTAATTGGTGGTTCTCTTGAGGCTCTTGTTGGCAGTCCTGCTAAGGAAAAGAAGCAAAGAGAGAATAAAAAAATCATCAAGGAGATGGAAGAGGCTCGTAAGAGGAATTACGAGATTTCAAGAAAGGCTATGCAAGGGGCTTCTCAAGCCTTCACTCCAATTCAAGCATTAATGGCTCAAATGTATGGTCAGCAAGCAGTACCTGATATTGCAGGAATTGTAAATGCAGACCTTTTTCCAGCTGACCATCCTGTGTTTGGAACAGCAGCTACGCCTCAAAATACTCCGCCTCCAGCAATTAGTCCTCCTCCTAGGGCTGAAACTCCTCCTCCGGATAACCGTAATCCAGCTTTGCTTGGTAGAGGGTCTTCTTTGCCTTCAACCGGAACAACCGATACCTACGGTGGTAGAGGTGGAAATGTCTGGAGTAAATAATGGCAATGTTTGGATATGATGCTGGAAAGCTGCCTAATCAAATTAGGACAGCTGCAAATGAAGCCGCAAAGCCGGTATTTGAAGCTAAAAGAGCTGCAGACGCTCAGGCGAAAATTGCTTCAGACAAAGCGGCTCGTGCTGAATCTGCTTTTAACACTGGCGGAGGCAGTGGTCGTCAAACCTCTTCTCCATATGGCGTTGACCAGATGACCCCTGGCGTTGAAGAACAGAACTGGCATTACAACCAGAATAGGTGGCGTGAGACGCCTGGACTTGATTGGGTTAACCAAAGTGTTAGGCCAGAACTCAGCAACTTGACCAACTTCGGCCAAGGGCTTTCCTATGGTCCTAACGGTTCTGGCGACCAGGCGTGGAATAAGGTCAATGGCGCTATGAATGACTTCAGAGCGTATGGTGGAAATACCAATGCTCAAACTGCGTTCAATCGTATGTTCGCTAACGACCCGGGCTCTGTTCAGCCTCAGTTTGATGCAGCTTACGACCGTGCACGTGACCTGGCAGTAGGAGAGGCAAACAATCAAGCAGCTGCTAGAGGAGTATACGGTTCCAGTGGGGCTTTGAACAATGTTGGCAATGTGATTACTGATATTGAAGCAGCTCGTGCAAATCGCGCTGCAGACTTTGCTCTGCAAGACGCAGCTGAGCAGCGCGCCTTTGGCACTGCTCTTGGCGGAGTCGGAGCCGAAGCTGATTCAAGAGAAATGGATAGAATCATGGGCCAAGCAGATATCGCTTTTGGCAGTGATAAACATGCTCTTGACCGTGAAGTTGCTGCTTCTAATGCAGCTGCAGGGGCACAGGCAGCTCAGGCACAAAGGGCTAGAGATGCATTTAACAGCCAGCTTGCGCTTCTTGCTCAGGTTCTTGGATTCACTGAAGCAGGATATGAGCGGACCATTGGTGGTGATAGAGCCACCGAAGAAGACATCTGGCGTGCACGTGGCGCTGATGCTGTCGAAGGCTACCAGTTTGATGCCGAAAGGAATGCAAGAACAGAGCAACAGACCGGTGAAGCTATAAGAACCGGTGTTGCTCTATACACTGGTGGGGCAACTGCAGCTGCCGGGGCGGCAGCCAATGAGGGGCTGAAAGGAAGAGGATAATGGCTATCGACTTTCTTAGGTATGTCGCAAACCCTATTCCAACTCAACCCTCTGGTATTCCTGAAGCAATTGAAAGGCTTCAACAGAGGAAGTTGCAACACCAGCAGCTTGCTGAGCAAAAGCGCCAGTTTGACGTAACTGTAGCCGCTACTCAGGGTCGCCATGAAGACACCATGCAGGCTCGTGCAAATGAAGAATCTGGTCGCAAATCTCGTTTTGAGCTTCAGCTAAACGATAACAAAGAAGCTAGAGCCGAGATGTATTCTCGTGAAGACGCTCAAAAACTTAGAAGCGCTATCGAGGAAGCAAGAAAGTTACAATCATCTGGCAACTACAGGCAAATGCGTGCAGCTGCCGCAAAAGCCAAAGATATGGGCGCTGATGTCAGGATTACTGACAATGTAGATGGCACAGTCGACTTGTATATTGCTGCCCCTGCTTTCGATGCAAAACCTGGCAAATATGACATGTCCAAACCTGTTCCTGACGCTGATGGAGCATGGAATCCAGACCAGCAAAAACAGCAAGAACCAAGACCGCTTACGAATGACGAGATTGTACAGCAGTCAATCTCTGAAACTGGAGTTGCTCCTCCTCCTGGTCTATTGCCTTTCATGCAGCCTGTTCCTCAGGCCGTAGACGCAATCCGTGGCAGGAATTCTGTGCAAAACCAGGCTGACTCAAGGGCTCTCGATGCGCTCGGCGCTCAGCTCGGTCAGGCAGGAGTCTCTGGCGGTGCAGAAGGCGTTCTTAGGCAAGCAGCGGCCCAAAACACGGCCGTCCCTGGCGCTCTCCCAGTGGTTGGCTCGCCAGGAGATGTTGTCCAGCCAGCAGCAAGCCCGATGCCTGGAGACGCATTGCGTCCCCCGGCAGGCGGCTCTGCGGGTGACGTAGTGGCGCCACCTCCCGGAGACCAGCAACCAATCGACCCGTCTGACCCTCGTTTGCTAAAACAATCAGTATTAGACCAGATTACTTCGAGAAGGCTTGACCCAATTATTGGCGGAATGATTGGGGGAGTGCCATCAAGATATAGACAACAAGCTCAGTCTCTTCTTAATCCATACTTGAACGCAGGGTTCGATACTCCAACAACTTTGGCTCTCCTACAGAAGCCTTTCGAGACTACAGCCAGTCTTTGGCGTTCACAGGATGCAATCAGTGCAGCTGCTCAGAGAATGAACCAGAGCCAACAAAGGGGTGATGACGCTCAAGACGTTAGATGGTACAACATTGGCCGAAGCGAAGGAAGCAAGATTGCTTCTTCTCACAAAATCAATGACAGGATAGAGAACCCATCCTCATTCAAGACTGCCAGAGACCTTATTTCAGCTAGAGACCCAAGGAATCCAAATCAACCTAACGGCCAAGCACAGGTTAATGGTGTTGTAAGGTTAATTGCTCTTAATCAGAAGAGAATCTCGAACGAAGACTTTGTTTTGCAGGTCGGCGGCTTCCCAAGCGATATTCAGAACTTCCAGGATGCTGTCACACACATAACAAGGAATGGATTGTCTCCTCATCAAGAGAGAAACCTTCTTTCTCTAATTGATTCAATTCAAGAAGAAGAGGAACTAAAAGCAAAAAACGCTTACAAAGCATACCGAAAAGCAATTGAAAACTCTCAACACCAAAAAGAAGCTGAAGCTCTTTACTCTCAGATGGATTCTCTTATTCCTGAAGAGTACAGAACCATTGCTGAAATGGAAGAAGCGAAGAAACAGGCCAAGTCAAAACCTGGTAGTTCTACAAATTCAGGCGTGAGCTCAAGTTCTAGTAAATCAGTTTCGTCTTCAGCGTCTGGACCAAAAGCTGAAGAGATTGACGTTAACGCTGGATTTAACCAGTTCATGAAACAAGAATAATGCCTATTTTCGACCTCAATGAAAACA
>Ga0316583_10000645_pt1 | contig 10708 bp, 9 predicted proteins | sample J_170502JBrBrA_D_FD_204513 | JGI IMG/M metagenome (GOLD analysis project Ga0316583, IMG submission 204513) | Rhizosphere microbial communities from salt marsh grasses in Alabama, United States - J_170502JBrBrA | ecosystem: Host-associated > Plants > Roots > Rhizosphere | place: USA: Alabama... | reverse complement strand
AGATGGGCCTGCCTTACGTCTATCTCGGCTACTGGGTGCCGGGCTCGCGCAAGATGGACTACAAAGGCCGCTTCCTGCCGCAGGAACGACTGATGGCCTCAGGCTGGACGCGCGTGGAGCGCTAGACGCGCCACCTTTCGTCGCCCTCGACGGCGCTCAGCTGTTCGTGCTCTCCGCGTGGCGCGCGGGCTCGGTTCGCGGTGGCTCATCGCCCGCCGGAGGCTCGACCGCCTTCGCGGCCTCCGAAGCCTTCGGCGCCGGCGCGTCATCCGTCGCCATCCCCTTCTTGAAGGCTTTGATGCCCTGCGCGACATCGCCCATCAGGTCGGAAACCTTACCCCGCCCGAACAGCAACATCACGATGACGATGAGGACGAGCCAATGCCAGATACTGAATTCACCCATTACGCCATGCTCCACGGTGTCGCATGCGTCGTCCCCTCACGGAATCAAAATAGGCCTTGAATACGGCAAAAACAACACGCCGGCGGCATCATTTCGGCCCCGGCCCTAATCTGCCTCTTATTGCGCGGCCTGGCGCTTATCAGTGTAGCCGTCGAGCTCGCCATTGATGACGTAGCGCAGCATCGCGACCACCTGTTCCGGCGTTTGCGCCACCGCCAGCGCAGCGGCATCGACCTCTTTCAAGGCGTGCTGGTGCTCAGGCTGGTGGATGACGATGATCGGCTTGCCGAGCGCCGCGGCGAAGCCGGCGTCGAACGCCGCGTTCCACTGCTTGTATTTCTCGCCGAAGCGCACGACCACGATATCGGCTTGCTCGATCAGCGTACGGGTGCGGATCGCGTTGAGCTGCGCGCCCTTGTGGTCATGCCAGAATTTGTTCGGCTCGGCGCCGAGAATGGCGACGCCGCAGTCGTCGGAGGCCTCATGATGCGTCACCGGGGCGGCAAACCGGACGTCGAGGCCGGCATCGGCCGCGCCCTTCTCGATGCGCTCGCGCCAGTCGGTGTGGATTTCGCCGGAGAGGTAGATGCTCCAGGTCATGGTAGGCTCCTTGGCTTTTCGCAATGCGCGCTCGTCCCTCGGCAACAGACGTTGCCTCGCCACCCATGTAGCGGCGTGAGCCCGCTTCGACAACCCAAGCCCTAGTTAAGCCCAGGCACCGCGACGCCAAGTGTATCCAGGATCAGGAACAGGTTCAGCGTCAGCACCACTACCGTGCCGACGATGGCAGCGACGTTGGTCAGGCGGTTGTTGGCGAACGATCCCATGATGTCCCGCCGGCGCGTGAACATAACCAACGCAATCATCGGCACCGGCAGCGCGATGCTCAAGATCACCTGACTCATGACCAGCGCCGTAGTGGCGTTGACGCCGAGCGCCACCACGACGAAGGCCGGAATCATCGTCACCAGCCGCCGCACCCATACCGGGATACGGAAGCCGACGAAGCCCTGCATGATCATCTGCCCGGCCATGGTGCCGACCACCGAGGAGGAGACCCCGGAAGCGATGAGCGACAGCAGGAAGATGCCGGCGGCACCGATGCCGAGCAGCGGCGTCAGCGTGTGATAGGCGGTCTCGATCTCGGCGACGTCGCTATGGCCCGCATGGAAGGCGCTTGCCGCCATCATCACCATGGCAATGTTGACGAGGCCCGCAGCGGCGAGCGCGATCATCACTTCGCGGTTCGAAATCCACACCACTCGCCGTGTTTCGTCGATGTTGCGCGCCGGAATACGCCCCTGGGTCAGGCCGGAGTGCAGATAGACCGCGTGCGGCATCACGGTGGCGCCGATGATGCCGACCGACAGCAGCAGCGCCTCGGCGTTGGCGATATGAGGCGTCACCGTGCCGAGGGCGGCCGCAACCCAGTTCACCGGCGCGATGAACATCTCAGCCAAGTAGCAGAGCGCGATGACCGCGACGAAACTGGTGATGACGAGCTCGATCGGGCGAAAGCCACGGCCCTCGACCATCAAGATGCCGTAGGTGACGATGGCCGTCACGATCATCCCGGCCAAAAGCGGCATGTTGAACAGGAGCGCCAGCCCCACGGCGCCGCCCAGGAACTCGGCGAGGTCGGTGGCCATGGCGGCGATCTCGCTGACGACCCACATCGCCACGACCACGGGCCCGGGAAACTGCTGGCGGCACATCTCCGCCAGATTGCGCCCCGTGACGATGCCGAGCTTGGCCGACAGCGCCTGGAACAGCATGGCGATCAGATTGGCCCCCAGCACCACCCAGAGCAGGCTGTAGCCGTATTTGGCGCCGGCCTGGATGTTGGTGGCGTAGTTGCCTGGGTCCATGTAGGCGATCGAGGCGATAATCGCCGGCCCGCCAAAGGCGAGATAGCCGCGCCAGCTCCCGGGGCCCCCGCCTAGGAGGGCCTGCGCCGCGCCGACCGTGCGTTCGGTCAGGGTGTTTTTTGGTCGCGGCGGCGTGACGTCCATAAAGAGAGAATCTTTCCGGCACTTTGGCGTTCAGTAGCATAGGCAATCTATTCCTGTTGCGAATAATTCGCAATTGCATTTATTGCGGGAAAGCTACCCGGTTGCGGCGGAATGGTGCATGTTGCGATAGCGATTCAGGGGGCCCCAATCCCAAAACGAGCCCGAAATACCGGTTGCGCGCCCAAGATCGGGCCCATAAGCCGCCTCTGCTGGCCTTCCTACTGGCCGTGGATCGCGGCGGCGGCCTTTGCCCTGCCCGTCAGTGCGCTCGCCGCCACCGGCGCCATGCACGGGCCCTCTGAGCTCGTCTTCGTCGCGCAACTCGTCACCCTGATCCTGGTCGGGCGCCTGCTCGGCGAGGCCATGCTGCGTATTGGGCAGCCGGCCGTGATGGGGCAGTTGATCGCAGGCCTCGTGCTGGGTCCATCGGTGCTCGGCGCCCTCTTCCCGAATTTCCAGCACGCCCTGTTCCCGGCCGCGAACGAGCAGAAGGCGATGCTCGATGCGGTGGCGCAGGTCGGCATTCTTGTGCTGCTGCTGCTCACCGGCATGGAGACCGACCTCAAGCTGGTGCGCGAGAGCGGGCGCGCCTCGTTCTCGGCGTCCATCGCCGGCATCGTGGTTCCGTTCCTGTGCGGCGTCGCGCTCGGCGAAGCGCTGCCCGACGCCATGCTGCCCGACCCGTCGAAGCGGCTGATCACATCGCTGTTTCTCGGCACCGCGTTGTCGATCGCCTCGGTGAAGATCGTGGCGGTGGTGATCGGCGAGATGAATTTCACGCGCCGCAAGGTCGGCCAGGTGATCCTCGCCTCCGCCATCATCGACGACACCGTCGGATGGATGATCACGGCGGTGATCTTTTCACTCGCGCTGCAGGGTCACATCGACGCTTTCAGCGTGGCGAAGAGCGTCATTGGCACCCTGGTGTTCATGGCATTGAGCCTGACTGTCGGCCGCCGCGCGGTGTACTTCATCATCCGCTGGGTCAACGACACCTTCGTCAGCGATTTCGCGGTGATCACGGCCATTCTGCTGATCATGGGCGGCATGGCGATCATCACCGACCTGATCGGCGTGCACACGGTGCTCGGCGCCTTCGTCGCCGGCATCCTGGTGGGTGAATCGCCGATCCTCACCCGCCACATCGACGAGCAGTTGCGCGGGCTGATCATCGCCTTCTTCATGCCGGTGTTCTTCGGCACGGCCGGTCTGCACGCCGACCTTACCATCCTGAAGGACCCTGCCCTGCTGGCACTCACCCTCGGGCTGATCCTGATCGCCAGTCTCGGCAAGTTCGGCGGCGCCTTCATCGGCGGCCGCGCCGGCGGCCTGACGGCGCGAGAGTCGCTCGCACTCGGCACCGGCATGAACGCACGCGGCTCCACCGAAGTCATCGTCGCCACTATCGGCCTCACCATGGGCGCGCTCAGCCCCGACCTCTTCACCATGATCGTCGCCATGGCGATCATCACCACCATGGCCATGCCGCCCACCTTGCGCTGGGCACTGGCGCGGCTGCCGATCGGCAAGGACGAGCAGCACCGGCTCGGCCGCGAGGAGATGGAGGCTAAGGGCTTCGTGCCCAAGCTGGAGCGGCTGCTGCTCGCGGTCGACGACAGTGGCAACGGCAAGTTCGCCACCCGCATCGGCGGCATGATTGCAGGCTCGCGCGGCATGCCGACCACCGTCCTCCAGATCAAGACCGACAAGAAGACAGGCAAGGCCGCCGCCGAGGCGCAGAAGGAAAAGGCCAGGGAGACTGGTGAAACCGTGCGAGCGGTGGCGCAGGCCGCGCGGCCAGTGGACGAAACCAAGAAATCCAACGAGCAAGCGGAACCGAAGAAGCTCGACATCACTACCCGAGCGGAAAAGGGGCCCAAGCAGGAGGCCGTCGCCAGGGAGGCCGAGAAGGGGTACGACCTGCTCGTCATCGGCCTCGGCAAGACCGTCGTGCGCAAGAGCGAGTTTCACGACGCTGTCACTGAAGTTGCCGCCGGTTTCGAGGGGCCGCTTGTCGTCTCGGACGCGCGCGACCTGCACCTGCAGCAACCGATCGAAGGCCGCCTCAACATCCTGGTGCCGGTCAACGGCACCGCCACCTCGCGCCACGCCGCCGAGGTCGCCATCGTGCTGGCGCGCGCGGCCAAGGCGCCGCTCACGGCGCTCTACGTCACCGGCGGCGGCAAGAAGACGCGCTCGCGTCATTACGAAGAGGCGATCCTCAAGGACATCGTCGCGCTGGCCGAAAGCTATGGTGTGCATCCACGCACGGCGGTGCGCGCCAACGACGCGCCGGAAGAGGCAATCCTTAAAGAAATGGGCCGCCGCCGCGCAACGCTCGTGGTCATGGGCGTGGGCCGCCGGCCGGGCGAGAAGCTGTTCTTCGGCGACACCGCCGCTGCCCTGCTCGAGACCTCGCAGAAATCGCTGCTGTTCGTGGTGAGCTAGGCGCCGACGCGCCGCCCCTTACCTCGTCACGAGCCCTTTTCGGCCCAAAGACTTTCGTGCCGCCGCAAGATGCGCAGCCCGAACCACGCCAGCGCCACGAGCAACGGCAGAATGAAATAGATCATGCGGTAGACGAGGAAGAGGCCGAGGGCGGCCGCCTTCGACGCGGGCGCGACCAGGATCGTGACCGCCGTCTCGAACACGCCGAGCCCGCCCGGCACCAGGCTCAGGATCGCAGCCGTGGCCGCGAGCGTATAAAGCCCCACGAAATACCAATAACTGAAATCGAAACCGGCCGGCAACAGGACATACATCACCGAGGCTGCCAACACGGCATCCGCCGACGCGAGCAACACCTGCGCCACTGCCAGCCCAAACGACGGCAGCCGCAGCCGATAGCGGCCAAGCGAGATCGGCTCGCGCCACAGCGCGGCGATGGCGAGATAGCCGAGGCTGACCGCCAGCAGCACCGCACCGCCCGCCATCACCAGCAGCCGCGGCACGTGCAGGAGCGCGGCGAAGACGCTCGCATCCACCAGCATCAATACCCCGCCGACCGTCACCACGCCGAGCGCATAAGCGAAGCTGCAGAACGCCACCACCTCGCCGACCGCAACGGCGTTGAGCCCGAGCCGCGAATAGAGGCGGAAGCGCACCGACCCCCCGGACAAAGCGTGGAAGCCGACATTGTTGGCGAGCGCGAAGGCCGTGAACGAGGCAAAGACGACATCGCGCAGCTTGAGCCTGTGGCCAACGTAACGCATTGCCAAGATGTCATAGCCGGTGAGCAGCAGATAACTTGCCGCCGTCAGCGCCAGCGCCGCGACGATGCGCGACGGCGGCGTGGCGGCGAGACGCGCCAGCACCGCGTCGAGGCTGACATCGTGGAATTCACGCACCAGCACGACAACAGCGGCGCAGAAGACGGCGCCTATGGCGATGAGCGCGAGGCGGTCTGCGAGCCGCGCCATCATCGTTACGGTTCGGCGGCAAGCTCTTGCCCGAACACATCGACCGCAACCGACATGGCGTTGCCGCGCCATTCGAAGTCGTTGCCGGCCCAGGCGGCGCCCCAAAGAAACGGCAGCAGCGCGTCGCGCAGCACCCAGAGCGGCACCGACCGCCACGACAGATGCCAGCCGGCGGCATAAGCGAGTGCCACCTCGGCGCCATACCACAGCGCGGCTAACGCGATGAGCACAGGCGTGATTGGCCAGCCCACGCTGCCCGCCACCAGCGCGGCAGCAGCCAGCGGCGGCGCGGCACCGACCAGCAGCTCGGGCACGAAGTAGAGCCGGAATGTCTCGCGGCGCAGCCGCGCCCAACGCACTTGCCGGCGCCAGACATCGGCCAAGGCCCGCGCACCCAGCGGCTGCATGAAGGGCGCGCGCACCAGGCGCACGCGCAGGCCCCGCGCGCGAACGATCTTGGTCGCCGCCGCGTCCTCGGCGATCTCATTGGCGAGCGCCTCGATGCCGCCGGCGCTATCGAGGATGTCGCGCCGCCACAGCATCGACTTACCTTGTGCGAAGCCAAACCCGATGCTGTCGGCCAATAGCTGCCAGCGTGCCTGATAGGTGTTGAGGAAACCGCATTCGAGCTCCGCCCCGGCGTCCGCCGGCGCGCTGCCGACCGGCGGCGAGCACACCAGTCCGGTGTCGTCGCGCCAGGCCGCCAGCATGCGCTCAACCTGGTCCTTCGGCATGGCGACGTTGCTGTCGATCATCATCACCCAAGGGTAACGCGCTTCGTGCCACCCCTTGACCAGGTTGTTGAGCTTGGGGTTGCGGCTGACGGTGGAATTACCGATCAGCAACCGGCTATCGATGTGCGGATATTCCGCCATCAGCGCGCGCACGATCGGCAGCACCGGATCGTCCGCGTCCGCTGCGCAGAAGATCACCTCGTAGTCTGGGTGATCGAGATGGAAGCTCGAGCGCAGCGTGTCCTCGATGTAGTTTTCGAGGCCGCAGACCGGCCGCAGGATGCTTACGGGCACGCGTGCCGCCGCTGCCTCGACCGCTGGCGAGGCGCGGAATCGTCCGATGACGGCAGCGATACTGATGAAATGGGCAAGGCAGGCGATAGCGCCGACAAAGCCGGCGAGCAGAATCAAGAGGTTCATGGCCTGCTAGGTAAGATGCGGCAATGACACTTGAATGACGCGGGGTTCCGGCCGCAAACGCCGGTCTCGCCCTACTCGTCCCCGTTCGTCTTGCCGTTACTCAATGGCGCCTTGAACGTGTTGCTCTTCGGGAAGCCCTTGGGCGCGATGCGGCCAGCGGCGGCGCGGTCGCCGCGCCATTCCTTCAATTCCTTGAGCGGCTGGTTGAAGCTGCGGCCGGCGCTGTCGGTCCAGCTCAGGCCTTCCTTGCCGTCAAAAGTGGTGATGTCCGACAGACCCTTCTGCAGATAGCGCTGCAGCCGCACGCCGCGCCCGCGCGTCATCTCCGGCACCTGGTCGAGCTTGAAGATGAGCATCTTGCGGTTCTCGCCAATGGTGGCGATGTGGTCGCCCTCGACCGTCGTCAGCCCCGCCGCCTTGTCGGGCGCCTTCAGGTTCAACACCTGCTTGCCCTTGCGGGTGGTGCCAAGCACTTCGTCCTCCGGCACCACGAAACCATTGCCGGCATAGCTCGCCACCACGAACTTGCGCTCGCCCGCATACGGCAGCGCCGCCACCACGTCGGCATCCTCCAGGTCGATGAACAGCCGCACCGGCTCGCCGTGCCCGCGGCCGCCGGGAAGCTTAGACGCATCAATAGTATAGAAGCGTCCGTTTGAGCCGAAGATGAGCACCTTGGCGATGGTCTCGGTGGGGAACGCGAACTTGAGGCCGTCGCCGGCCTTGAAGGAGACGTTGGAGAGGTCGCTGACATGGCCGCGCAGGGCGCGGATCCAGCCCTTCTCCGATACCACCACGGTGATCGGCTCGCGCACCACCATGGCCTCTTCCATGGCCGCGACGTCGTGCTCGGGCGCCTCGCTGAACTGCGCACGGCGTCGGCCAAGCGCGGTCTTCGGCCCGAAGGTGCTCTTCAGGTCCTTGATCTGCCCCGCGACGGTCTTCCACTGCTTGTCTTCGGATCCGAGCAGGCCTTTCAGCTCGGTGCGTTCCTTGCGCAGGTCTTTGTCCTCGCCGCGGATTTCCATCTCCTCGAGCTTGCGCAAGTTGCGTAAGCGCATGTTGAGGATGGCGTCGGCCTGCACGTCGGTCAGCTTGAAGGTCTTCATCAGGACGGGCTTGGGCTCGTCCTGGGTGCGGATGATCTTGATGACCTTGTCGAGGTTGAGATAAGCGATGAGGTAGCCGCCGAGCACTTCGAGACGGTGCTCGATCTTGGCGAGGCGGAACTTTGAGCGCCGCACCAGCACCGCGCGGCGATGGTCGAGCCATTCGCGCAAGACTTCGGCGAGGCCCTGCACCATCGGGATGCGGCCGCCCTTCATCAGCACGTTCATGTTGAGCTGGATGCGCGCTTCCAGATCGGTCAGCCGGAACAGCGATTCCATCATCACTTCGGCATCGACGGTCCGCGCGCGCGGCTCGATGACCAGACGAATGTCCTCTGCCGACTCGTCGCGCACGTCGGCGACCAGCGGCAGCTTCTTCTCGTTGATGAGCTCGGCGATCTTCTCGACCAGACGCGACTTCTGCACCAGCCACGGAATTTCCGTGATCACCACCACGTAGGTGCCGCGGCCGGTCTCTTCGCTCTCCCAGCGCGCGCGCACGCGGAACGAGCCGCGGCCGGTGCTGTAGGCCTCCGCGATCGCATCGGCGGAATCGACGATGATGCCGCCGGTCGGGAAATCGGGGCCCTTGACGTATTTCAGCAGCGTCTTGCTGCGCGCGTTCGGTGTGTCGATCAGGTGCAACGCGGCATCGCAGAGCTCGGCCACGTTGTGCGGTGGGATCGAGGTCGCCATGCCGACGGCAATGCCTTGGGCACCATTGGCGAGCAGGTTCGGGAACGCCGCCGGCAGCACCACGGGCTCTTCCGAGGTGCCATCATAAGTCGCACGGAAATCGACTGCGTCTTCGTCGATGCCGTCGAGCAGCAACCGCGCCACTTCGGTCAAACGCGATTCCGTATAGCGCATGGCGGCGGCGTTATCGCCGTCGACGTTGCCGAAGTTGCCCTGCCCGTCGATCAGCGGATAGCGCTGGGCGAAGTCCTGGGCGAGGCGCACCATGGCGTCGTAGATCGCCTGGTCGCCGTGCGGATGGAAATTGCCCATCACGTCGCCGACCACCTTGGCCGACTTCTTGAAGGCCGAGCCGGGGTCGAGCCTGAGCAGCCGCATGCCGTATAGGATGCGCCGGTGCACGGGCTTGAGGCCGTCGCGCGCGTCCGGCAGCGCCCGGTTCATGATGGTGGAAAGGGCGTAAGCGAGATAGCGCTCTTCCAGCGCCTCGCGCAGGGCGACGTCTTCGACGTGGCCTTCTTCGGGGGGAATCAGTCTAGGACCCATGGTTCCTAGCTAATGCCTGCCGCTTTGATGAACAAGCGATGAACGGGCCAGACAGGCCAAGTTTGGAGGATATCAGTAACCTCCTGGAACCCAAAAGGGCAGCCGCTACGACGGACGGTTCGTCCGGACCCGTACCGGAGTTCAGCGGCCGAACGGAGGAACCCGAAATGCGCAAAATTTTCCTGTCTGCGTTGTTTGCCCTCGGTATCGGGCTGGCCGGCGCAACCACCGCCTCGGCCGCTCCGGTAGCCGCCGGCTACACGCCGGCCGCCAACGCAACGCTGATCGAGCAGATTCAGTATCGGCCGCACCGGAATTATCGCCACCGGCACCGCTATCGCTACTGCTACAACGTGCGGCGGTGCTATATCACCCGCCATCACCGTCGGGTCTGCCGCATCGAGCGCATCTGCCGCTGGCGTTGGCGCTGACATCCGCCTCTTTCACCGGCCCGGCCGCAAAGCCGGGCCGGTTTTCGTTTCAGGCGACGCTTGTTCACGCAACGCTTGGCAGCGCGCGGTCGAGGGCGGCGATGAAGTGCGCACGCTCGTCGGCGAGCGTCAGCCCGCGCGGCATGAGCACGTGACGCTCGAGGAAAAAGCCGGTGAGCGCGAAGCCGTCGGCGAGATCGGCGGCAGACGCGGCCGCAGACTCATCCTGCAGGAAGGCCGGCAGCGGCAGCATACGGTCGGCGTAAGGCTGGCCGGCCGCACGCGACACCGCCCGGCCCGAGCGCGGCGAAACGAAGGCAAGGTCGTCGCTGACGCCGGTCGCAGCGCATTCGGAGAGATCAAGACCGAAGCCGAGCTCAGCCAGCACCCGAAATTCGAAGCGCACCACTTCGGGCGCCGCCCACGCCGGATCGTCGAGATGGTTCAGCAGCGCCTCGAACGCTTCATAGAGGCCTTCGTGCGGGTCGCGCTCGGGCAACAGCCGCATCAGCGCCGCCAAGTGCGTAACGCCATAAATGGCGTGCGAAGCGCCGAAGAAACTCGCGGCGCGCAGGTTGAGCGCCTCCACCGTGTAATTGCCGAGATGCTCGTCGAGCCGCGCCCGCCAACTCGCGGTGACGCCGTTGCCCGGCTGCAGGATCGGCTTGATGCGCGAGCCGAAGGCGCCGCGCACCATGCCGAGATGGCGCCCGTGTTCGCGCGTCATCAGCTCGAGGATGCCACTCGCCTCCCCGTGCCGCCGCACGCCCAGCACGATGCCTTCATCGGTCCATTGCATTTCTAATTACTGTCATCTCGGAGCGCGCGTGAAACGAGCGAACTCGCAATCCATACTCCCAGAATCGGAGAAAATCACGACGACAGCGGTCATGGATTCCGGGCTCGTCCACCTGCGGCGGACGCCCCGGAATGACG
>Ga0316583_10000644_pt1 | contig 10714 bp, 9 predicted proteins | sample J_170502JBrBrA_D_FD_204513 | JGI IMG/M metagenome (GOLD analysis project Ga0316583, IMG submission 204513) | Rhizosphere microbial communities from salt marsh grasses in Alabama, United States - J_170502JBrBrA | ecosystem: Host-associated > Plants > Roots > Rhizosphere | place: USA: Alabama... | reverse complement strand
CGGCATCGATATCGATGCCGGCGATATCGACCAGGATGACGATTCGGATGTGTTTAAAGAAAATTCTCTGGCAGATCTCATATCTCATACATCTTCCCTGATGCAAGAGATTTTGTGAGGCCGGGCTTTGATGACTTAGAACCAGTACGTTGAAATGTTGACGCTTCAATCACGGAGAACCAAAACAGGTGTTGATTTTTTCTATTCGTGAAAGGAAGTCAAAGGTTTGTTTACCGACCCAATCATCCGATAACCGGCGATTTTTATACTTGTTATAAAATGCAAGAAGATCTTCGAACGTGTCCAAATCATTCCAGAGCGTCAGAAGCTTGACGTGGACCCCCAATTTTCGGGCCTTTTCAAGGCTTGTGGAGAGTACGTTGTCAGTGCTCCAGGGAATATTGCGGAACAATTCCGGATGCAACCTGCGCATGCCGACCAAGTAGTAACCGCCGTCATGACAGGGCCCGAACACAACTTCCGCCTGTCTCGTTAACAACAGTTGAAAAGAATCTTCCATGAGCGCCTTTGGCAAATCCGGGCTGTCACTGTCAACGATGGAAACAGCGGAATACCCCAGGTCGAATTTGTCTAAAAAAATATTATGCAATCTTTCCCCGAGATTTTTACCCCGCTGGGCAAATAGCTCAAATCCGCCCAAAGTGAACTCGGCAAAGGTTTTTCGGGCCTCTTCAGGCGTGTAGGCGATCGCTATATCGATCCCGGTAAGGGCGCTAACCCCCGCTATCCTGTCAAGCAAAAAGCATCGATATAGACCGGCCGCATCGATGGGTGAAAGTGCGGGGTAAAAGCGGGTTTTAACCTTTCCCGGTACGGGTTCTTTAGCGACCACTACCAATAGTTTCGCTGTTTTTGTATCCATTCAGAGACTCCAGAGGGTGCCGCAGCCCCGACAGCATTCGGGCGGGGTTTGGGTTTGTCGTTTTTCCCTGAAGATTCTGTATCTGGATCCGGACCAAATTTCAGACAGCGAACGATAAAAAACGTTCCCCAGAATGATGGAACCGTAATTGGAAACGGCAAAAGGAGAAATGCAGCATGGCAGGACGTTGCCGCCGGCGGTAATGTACATGAGGGTATGAGGCCGGTAACATTTTCGCCACGGGAAAGGATTGCCGGTTCTCGCCTGCAAACTGTCAAAGGGGCTGGCGAAACCGGGGGCATTGAATCGAACACCGGACTGCTCGGCAATGGCATGGCTTTCGTTTATCCACCCGGTTATGGCGGCATCCGAACCCATGAGCGTCTTTTCAGACTTTGCCAGACCGTATCCCTGGTCGTCTTGAAAATAAACCAGGCGCTGCAGATACACTTCGGCGACACCCAAAGAAGCTGCCAGTCGAACAAAATCAGGGAGTTCGGAGATATTTTCCCGGGTCCCTAGAAACCACAGAGAAAGTTTGGGACACGGCAGATGCATGGATTTTATGTGTTTGGAAAAGGCCCTCACGTTGGCGACAACGCGGTGGAACTCGTCGCTGTTGCGCACCGCTTTATAGCCAGCCGGGGAGGCGGCGTCCAGAGAAATGCGCAGCTCGTCAAGGCCGGCATCGAGGAGTTGATTTCCGCGTCTTTCATTCAGAAGGGTGCCGTTGGAATTTAAAAAAACAGATGCCTTCCGATCTTTGAGATATCGGATCATGCCCGGAAGTTCATCGTTTAAAAGCGGCTCCCCGATCCCGTGAAGCGCCACCCTCGAAAGCACCGGAAGTTGATCGCATATCATGATGAGTTCTATCAGGGACAGGTCGCGCTGGGGCTCCCAGCCTCCGTTGAAAAGAATACACCCCTTGCATCTGAGGTTACACCTGCTGGTCGCTTCCAGGTAGAGATCTTTTGGAAGCTGAATATCCGTTCCGACGGTCTGCATGGTTTTATATTCCTCTGACGATCGTCGTGCAAATGCTTCCCGTACGCAAGGGACTTTCCGCAGAAGAGACTCTGCTTTCCAGTCGAATAGATTTTCCCTGATATATCGGGCAGTATTCATCCGGTTTTTCAAATCGTCCATTTAGAATTCGCCGGGCGGCACAACCGCCCCCGCAATTGCCGACATGTTCACAGTCCAGGCAGAATTGGGGGGTTGTATGTGTTTGTTTAAAAAGAGCCGATTGAAAGATGGTCTCTTTTTTCTCAACGAGATCTTCGATGGTAAGGTCGGATTCCGGCCAATAAACACAAGCCTTTAACCGCCTGTCAGGCGTTAAGCGCATGCTCCGGCCGCCGCACGGCGTACCTTCTAAATCATTTAGCCCCAGAAAGGTATTGACCAGTGGTTCGCTCACGGAGATGATCTCGCTGCTTTGAAACAGGATGTCGAAGGCTTCCCAGTACTGATCGAAACTCGGCATGAATTCATCGGTAAACATCGGCTGATAAACATTGACCCTGAAATCGGCTTCAAAGGATGCCGCGAGCCGGGCGATGCGGTCCAAATCTTTGTAATTCAGGTTCATGAGAACGGCCAAAACTGATACACGGAGCCCAAGGCGCCGGCATCTCTTGATTCCGTCCATGATTCGCTTCCAGTTGCCTTCCCCCCGGAAGTTGTCGTGGCGGTGTTCATCGGGAAAATCAATAGAAAATTCGACGTCCCCAAAATATTTGAGCACATCATCGGGGGTAATGGAAAGGGTGTAACCATTTGACGCCAATGTCAGCTTTATCTTCCTGGCATGCAGGTATTCAAGAATTTCAAAATACTCGGGATTCAAGCCGTTTTCGCCCGTGCCGAATCCGATGGAACGGATCTCTAGGCTCTGACATACCTTTTGAATATCGGAAAGGGTCAGATTATAGACATGGTTTTTGTCTCGATAGCAGTGTGCACAGGTCAGGTCACAATCGCTGGTCAGGCCGATTCCCAGGGAAACCATAAGCTACCTCCGCGTGCCGGTATGGTCGATGCGTTTAAGGATCCAATGGCTCAAATCAGTTTTTCCAAAGGTATTTCAAGGGTACCAGGAACATATAATAAGCGGCCATGAGAGACCCCTTCAGGGTACCCGTGACTTTTGATGTCCCGATGCGTTTGCGATAGTTTATGGGCACACTTTGAATTCGCAGGCTGTGGCGCGCCGCCTTAACCACCATCTCCACCGGCCATCCATAGGTCAGTTGCTCCATGTTCAAATCGAATAAAGCGCTGCTTTTGATTGCCCTAAAAGAGCCGATATCCGAAATCCGCACCCCGTACAACAGCCTCAGGAGCATTACAATCAAACGGTTGCCCAGCCGGCCGTGCAGCGGCATCGCTCCCTGTTCAAGCTTTCCTCCCAAGCGACTTCCGATCACCAGATCCGCTCGATCTTGAATCACCGGCAATGCAACGATATCTAACTGACGGGGATCATCACTATGATCACCGTCTAAAAATACGAGGATATCACTGTCCCTGGCGGCTCTGGCGCCTGCCAGGCAGGCTGATCCATATCCCCGGCGGGGTTCATGAATCACACGCGCTCCTGCCGAATTCGCCTGTTTCGCAGTGTCATCTGTGGAGCCGTTATCCACAACGACAATTTCCCGGACCCGGCCGGCGGGAACGGCACCGACTACTTTGCCGATGGCACGGGCTTCGTTGCAAGCTGGAATGACAACCGAGATATTAACGTCCAAGTTTTTTCCTCGTTTCTCTCTTCTAATTTCGGACTTCCACCCTCCGAGTCCTGATCTCCGGGCCCTATTCACTGCAGCGGCGCCTGTGCATTCAAAGCCCAGTTATAGTAAATGTATTTAATTTTCGGATTTTGTTTTAAAAACTCAAGGGTTTCCGGTGCGAGATACGGTCTGATAAAATTCATGACAGAACCTGATTTGGCTTTGAAATCAGCAGCATACCAGTCGAATAGTTTGGAGAGAAAAAGCGTGTTATTGGCGCGATCGATCCGCGTCCCCCGGGGTGAATTGATATATTTGCGGGTCTCTTCATCCAGCTTTGTCTGTACATTCTCTGCGGTATATGCAAATCTCGGCAGTGGAGGACAGCCAAGGGAAGCGCAGATGATCGCAAAGTGAATCCTGGGATCTTTGAACTTTTTACGCAGTATGTCATTTTCGATATCGTCCTGGCTCAGTTTCCGGCCGGCCACGATGTTCTCCCGGGAGGTAAAAAACTTGGTGGAGGTCCACACGCCGGGGATCGGTGTTTCACGTACGCTCTTTTTGGGTTTCCATTTGATGACTTTATCAATTGTAACGGCATTGTAGGCGTCGATCCAGAAAGCCAATCGGCCGTCGCGGGTCATTTTGTCTGTTTGAGCAGTTTTCAAAGATGCCATGTATTCGCTGAATCGAGGGTCCTTTGCGATACCGTTATAATCCACAAGTCCCTTATCGTTGACGTAATGTTTAAGGATCTGGTCGAATCTGGAATGATCAAAGGTATACGCGTAAGCTTTTGGATTGGCGCTGAAGGCGATCAAAATTAAAAACATAAAAGCAATTAATTTTTTTATCATTTTTGTAACCTCATTAGTTTTTGAATCTTATTTGCCGGAAATACACCCATGATCCAGTGCTCATGGGCATATCTTTTTAAAATATAACCGGCAGGAAGAAATGTAAACAGGGGGAAATATTCCAGGAACAGAACCTTGGCGGGTAGGATACCCGCCGGAGACGCATACTTGATATAGGACAGTGCGACCGTACCGGTAAAGATCATCCAGGCGCCGGAAGGGAAAAAGGTTAAAAACGGTACAAGCACAACAACGTACCAGGGCTGCAGCGACGTCGGCATCAATATGATGAGCAAGCCGATTAAAACATAAGCGCAGTGGAGATGCTGCTCTTTTCGTTTGTCTTTAAAAAAGATGCAAATTCCTGCAATGGTCAACATCAGCATGAATATTTTGGAAATGGTCAGATAATCCCATTCCGGGAAAAGACGCATAATCAGATATTTCAATCCCAAATTAAAACGTTCATAGGGATTTTTGAAATAAATCGGTAAAAATCCCGTTATCTTATGCCCGGCGGTCAAAAACGGCAGATAAGGGACGAAAAAGGCACACAAAAATAAAACCGCGCCCTTGATTCTTTCTCCTCGATTCAGCAGCGCGGGAAGCATCAGCGCCGGGTATAATTTGGTCGCACTGGATAAAGCCAGAACGATGACGGCAGCGGCTTTCTTTTTTTTCGCGTTAAGATAAAATGACAAAACGATCAAAAAAACCATCAGTCCTTCCAAGTGACCGCCGCAACCGATTTCGAAAATAACCAGAGGATTCCATGCATAAATGAAGATCCTGGTTTCTTCGAAGCCGTAAGCCTTAAGAAGTGCAAGCAAAACCAAGATCGTCGTTAGGTCAAAAAAAACCATCAGACCTTTAAAACCGAAAATTCCGTCTCCGATGAGGGCATAGGAAACTCGAAAAAATATCTGAGCCCCCGCAGGATAAATCGTGTGAAAATCCCTGCGATTGATATGAGGATATATTTTGTTGTCCCTTAACGATTCGAGTTGTTCGGATGATGGTGGAAAAAGATATGGATTGATGCCGGCCTGCTGCACGCGGCCGTCCCAGATATAGCGGTAGATATCATCTGAAAAGGGTTTGGGACCGATTGGAATGAGAACGGCCCTGAAGAATACGGCAAAGAAGATGATAATGATGACCAGACTTCTTGAGCGGCCGGATTGGGGCAACTGGTTGAAAATAAGGTAGATTCCCGCAAAATAGATTAGCAGAAGGAAAAAGAACAGAAACAAAACCAAGTGGATATCGTTTTTGCAGAAGGATTCTGGCATGATGCTGCAAAGATTGAAATTAAACAGATATACGGCTCCTGACAGCAGACCCAACCCAACGATTGCAGAATGAAGGGGGTGATTGCAACGTCTGCTTGTTTGGTCACTATCGAAGTTTGCCATAGCCATGTTTTATCGAGAGAAAAAAGACGTAAAAAAATCCGGCGGTATAGATAAACAGAAAAGGGCTGATTAGATATTTGCTGAAGAAAAGAAACATCAAAAATCCGGATAGCGAATAGATTCCCAGGAGAAATTCGATAATGGATACGGAATTCAGAGGAATATAATACCGTTTATCCTTCCATCTGTCTTGCTTTTTCCGTATGCCATATTTGGGAGTGCGGATAAAACCGCTTTTGATGTCAAAGAGCGCTTCAAGAATCGCTTTGGTGTTATTGACAGCGATTCCGGTGCCCAGGCACATCAGAAACGGCAGATATTTTATGCGACTTTTCCAGTCCCGGTAAAGAATGCGTTGTGAAAAAATATACATGGATGATGGACCGAAGGTTGCCAAACAAAACAGCGTAAATATCATAACAGGATAAGCGGGGCGGTCGAAAAACCAGCGGGTGTTAAGCATCGGTATTGTCGTTAAGACCACCAGAATCATCATGGGGTGGACCAGATAATGGGTTAAATGTAAAAAAGCCTGCACTTTAACCAGTATGGGAAGGTCGGATTTGAAAAGTTTCCCCAGATTTTTTTTGGCGGTTTGAATTGAGCCTTTGGCCCAGCGATGCTGCTGGGATTTGAACGCATTAATCGTCACGGGCAACTCCGCGGGGCATACCACCTGAGAAGTGAATGCCAATGTCCATCCTTTTAGCTGGGCCCTGTAGCTTAAATCAAGGTCTTCGGTCAGGGTGTCGGCCTGCCAGCCGCCGGCATCTTCAATGGCTTTTTTGCGCCAAATACCCGCGGTTCCGTTAAAATTCATAAACAGACCGCTCCAGGCCCTTGAAGCTTGTTCCACGCCAAAGTGGCCGTCAATCCCCATAGACTGGGCTCTTGTAAGCATTGAGTAATCACAATTCAGATGACCCCAGCGGGTTTGAATCATCCCCGTATTCGGATCCACAAAATACGGGATGGCTTCCGTGAGAAAATCGGAACCCGGCACGAAATCGGCATCAAAAATGCCGATTAGCTCCCCTTTGGCGCGTTTAAGTCCTTCTTTCAGCGCACCGGCTTTAAAACCGGCCCGGTCGGTGCGGTGGATGTAAACAATATCAAAACCCTTGACGTTCTTTTCTTCGACGATGGCTCTAGCGATCTCGATGGTATCATCGGTTGAATCGTCCAGCACCTGAATTTCAAGTAAATTTCTGGGATAGTCGATCCGGCAGACGGATTCGATCAAGCGTTCGACGACATAAAGCTCATTATAAATTGGAAGTTGAATGGTTACCCGCGGCCAGTCTTTAGGAGAATGGTTTTGGTAGAATTTTTGTTTTATTTCCTCATCCCGTTTAAGGGCTTTGGGCGAATTAAGACGATAAAGCAACATGAGCAAGTAGCAGTTGATGCCATAAACAAAGAGAGACAAAAGTGCAAAAAGATAGATGAGCAGAAAAAGGTACTGAATGATTTCCATCTGGGATCTAAATTGAAATGTATCTGGCTATCTTGTTTTATTGATTTTTGACGTCGCCGATGCTTGCGGTAAGGTAAGAATCTTATTTATTTAATATTAAGGAATATGAAAAATCAATGTAAAAATCTAATAAGACATAAAATATAAATACGAAAAGCCGTCACTGCCCGAAAATTTTTTGCGCGATGATACATACGCCTGCGTTGTGGGTGTCACACGCCGCTACACTAAACCCGATATCCTTTAAAGTGTCTATCATCCATTTCGGAGATACCCGAATTTTTTTGTAGGCGCTTTTTCTGTGCTCCCATCGGTTATTTTTTCGTTCGTAGACCATATCATGGACCGTTACATGATTTTTTCCATACTCGAGAAAGCATGTGAAGATGGTATTCGCATCACTTCTAACAGGAATGAAACGTTCCAAACCTTTTAATTCGACGGTGAAGTCTCTGAAAGTTAAAACAACCCGGCCTCCTATTTCCAAGACACTGTAAATCCTCTTTAATAGATGCCGGATGTTCCGATGAGTGGCCAAATGGGTCAGGGTATCACCCATACAAACAACCAACTCAACCGGGGCAGGACAATGTTTTGAGAAGGTCAACAGATCATCATTTATGATTTCAATGGATCGTTTCCCGGCGTTTTCTTCAAGCTCGGTCAATAAGGTCCGGCTCAAATCGACGGCGATAACCCTGAAACCGATTTCAGCGAGAGGAATGGATTGAAATCCGGGGCCGGCCCCTAAATCCACTGCCACCTTTGAAAGTCGGGGTTGGATATGACGATCTTTAAAAAAGTTCCTGTTCTCCGCAATTTTCTTGGAGAATCCACCTGACATCCAGGTGTAATATTTTGCCAGGAAATTTTCATAATGTTCTCTGATCATGGCCGCTCGCTAATTAGGCGTTGGGTGTTCGACACAACCCTTACCGACAAACATGTTTGGATATCCTCAGCAACCCCGCCGGTCGCCCAGCAAGATTCGGAAAGCATCATATAAAGCATCTTTACAACTATTGACAGTTATTGTAGCGTATCACCTGAATTTCGTATCTTCAATCGAAAACTCTGGATCTGGAATCGACTGGAAAAATGAACCCGAATATCCGAGAAAAAGAGCGTCGTGCTGTAAATATCGTGTTCCACCTGAAAAGAGTGACCCAAATTTCACCTTACAAACGGGCCGTTGTATGCCCTGCCGGCCGGGACAACACCGGCCGGGTGAAGTATTCTCATTTGACATTTCTTCAGCTGGATCGAGAGTCCGATTGCCTGGCCCACGGGATGGAAGAAGCCGGGATCACCCGAGGCACCCGGACCATTTTAATGGCAAAACCGGGTCTGGAATTTTTTATGATTATTTTCGCCCTGTTTAAAATCGGGGCCGTCCCGGTGGTCGTGGACCCTGGGATGGGGATTCGCCGTATGGTCGGTTGTTTCAAAGAGGGCCGTCCCGAAGCATTTATCGGAATTCCACAGGCCCACCTGATTCGAACGTTTTATCCCGCATTTTTCAAAACCGTCCGGGTCTGGATTACAGTGGGCAGGCGCTGGTTTCGGAGGGGGTTTTCGCTAAATCAAGTACGTCAGGTGCCATGGAAACCCTACACGCCGGCCAAAACCCTCGAAGACGATCCGGCCGCCATATTGTTTACCACCGGAAGCACAGGTCCTGCCAAAGGTGCACTATATACGCACGGGAATTTCGATGCACAGCTGCGTCATATAAAAACCCATTTGGGGCTATCCTTGGAGGAAATCGATCTGTCCACCTTTCCGCTTTTTGCGTTGTTTTGGCCGCCGTTGGGAATCACCGCCGTCATTCCGGACATGGATCCCACCAAGCCGGCTCGGGCGAATCCGAAAAAGATCATCGAGGCCATTCAGAACCAGGGGGTTACCAGCATGTTTGCCTCTCCGGCACTGCTGAATCGAGTGGGCAAATACGGCAAAAAGAGAAACATTATACTGCCGCCCCTGAAACGGGTTATTTCCGCCGGCGCACCCGTATCTCCGTCGATTATCGAGACATTTGCATCCATGCTGATCGAAGGCGCCCGGATACATACACCTTACGGGGCCACCGAAGCCGTGCCGGTTTTATCGATTACCAGTGATGAGATCCTATCCGAAACCCGGGGATTCAGTGAAAAGGGTTATGGCATGTGCATCGGACGTCCCATCAACGACTTGGACATCCGCCTCATTAAAATCAGTGACGATCCCATTTTGAAATGGTCGGACGATCTTTTGGCTCAAGACGGTGAAATGGGTGAGATAACGGTTAAAGGCGATCTCGTCACGCGGCACTACTTTGAAAGACCTGAAGCCGACGCGCTGGCCAAGATCAAAGACAAGGATTCTTTCTGGCACCGAATGGGAGACGTTGGGTGGAAGGATTCAAAGGGGCGTATTTGGTTTTGCGGACGGAAAAGCCATCGTGTGGTTACTGAAAAGAGAACGTTGTTCACGATACCTTGTGAGGCTGTTTTCAACAATCATCCACTGGTATTTCGAAGCGCTCTTGTGGGGACCGGACCTCCCGGTCGGCAACAGCCGGTTATTTGCATTGAACTGAAAAAGCGCCGTCACAAAATAAACAAAAAGTCCCTCAGAAATGAACTTCTTGGGCTTGCGCGGGAGAACGAATTGACAAAAGACATCAGCATTGTATTGTTTCACAAGTCGTTTCCCGTGGACATTCGACATAATTCGAAAATTTTTCGCGAGAAATTGGCATTGTGGGCTGAGAAGAAAATAAATAAATAGGACGCAGATTTCCAAAGATATACACAGATCGTATTTCATTTTGGGGCCTTGCCCCAAATCGAATAAATCTCTATGATCCGTATCCAATAAATAAAGACGCTAAATGAAAAATAATGGATCCCTAAAGGCCAAATCCCCGGAATCGGTGCTGGTCACCGGCGGCGGTGGATTTTTGGGCGGCGCCATCGTCAAACGTTTAAAGGGTCGAGGCGATCATGTCATCAGCTTTTCACGGCATTTTTATCCGGAACTCGAGGAAATGGGGGTCGAACAGATCCAGGGGGATATCGGCGATGCCGCCGCCGTCGAACAGGCATGCCGTAGAGCGGATCTCGTATTTCACGTTGCGGCAAAACCCGGCATATGGGGAGAGTATGAAACATATTACCGAACCAACGTCCTCGGGACCCGGAATGTCATCGACGCCTGCAAACAGCATCACGTTTCACGGCTTGTTTATACCAGCTCTCCCAGTGTTGTTTTTGACGGGACCGATATGGAAGGTGTTGACGAGTCTGTTCCCTATCCTGAAAAATATCTTGCTCATTACCCGAAGACAAAGGCCA
>Ga0316583_10000643_pt1 | contig 10716 bp, 8 predicted proteins | sample J_170502JBrBrA_D_FD_204513 | JGI IMG/M metagenome (GOLD analysis project Ga0316583, IMG submission 204513) | Rhizosphere microbial communities from salt marsh grasses in Alabama, United States - J_170502JBrBrA | ecosystem: Host-associated > Plants > Roots > Rhizosphere | place: USA: Alabama... | reverse complement strand
CGTACTCGTAGGACGGCTGCCGCTGCTGCTGTTGCCCCTGGGGGTTCGGGAACCCGAAGAAGCGGAAGAACGGCTCCGGAATCTGCATCTGCTGCCGGCCGGACGACTCGCCGGCGTTCTTCTTGACCTCGATGCGCACCACCGCCGGGGTGACGCGCTTGGCCAGCCCGACGAAGGCCGTCGACAGCTCCGCAGCGGAGAGATCCGCCGCCGCGGTCGTCGAGGTGGCCGCCGCCGGCGCAGCCTTGACGGGGGTCGCCGGAGCGGCCGGCGGGGTCTTGGCCGGGTCGGAGTGGTGCAGCTCCCGGGGGAGCGTCGCCGCGCCGGCGCCCAGCAACGTGGTCAGGACCAGTGGGAGAAGGTGGACCTTCCCCAGCCTGTCGAGCGTCATAGGATGCCTCCATCGTTGAGCGGTCGTGCCGCATTGCGTTCCTGTTGGGTGGTCCCTCTGGACCTCGGGACCGCATCAGGCACATCTGCTGCACGATGGGAAGCAACGCTCGTGCCACGAGTTAACTTGTTGCTGTACAAGAATTTGTGATCTATGATGGGGTGGCTGAGATCAGCCATGGTGGCTGATATCGGCCAGCCGAAGCCCCGTTTCGACGGATCTCGGGGGAGATGAGCCATGACCACCAAGCCTTCCACCGGGCTGCGCAGGGCGCTGGCCTACCCGGGGATGGTCCTCGCGGCGACGCTGCTACTGAGCCTCGCCGTCGCGGTGGGCGCGCCGCTCGTGCTGGCGTCGCGCAACCTGTCCCGCCTGTCGCTGGTGAACGGGGAGCTCCTGGCCACGGCCCAGCTGCAGGGGCTCACCCTCCGGCTCCAGGAGTCGATGGTGTCCGACTTCGGCGGGGACGTCACGGCCAACTACCTCATGGTGGGCTCCCTCCGCCAGGCTCTGGATCAGATCAACTCGATGAACCTCCCCCTGGATCCGCAGACGCAGGACCAGCTCGACCGGCTCCGCTCGATCCTGTCGCAGTCGAGCGTGGTACCCGCGTCGATCCTGGCCGCCGGCCTGTCGCTCGTGCGGGACATCGCCGCGTCGCGCTACGGATCGCAGCAGGCGCTCCTTCGCAGCATACGTGCGGATGCCGCCAACGAGCGCCGCCTGGCGGTGTGGAGCATGGTCGTCCTGGTCCTGCTCTCGACCCTGGGGGCCCTGTGGGTACGACGCAGTCTCCTCCGCCCCCTCGGCGAGATGACCGAGCTGCTGGGGCGCGTGGCGGCCGGGAGCACCGAGCCGGTCGCGGAAGAGAAGCACCATCCGCTCATGATCCCCGTCTTCCAGAGCTACAACGGGCTGGTGAAGCGACTCCACGAGCTCGAGGTGGAGCACCAGACCCGCGAGGCGTCGCTGGAGTCGGAGGTGGAGGCCGTCACCGGAGCGCTCCTGGAGCAGCACCGCACGCTGGCGGAAGCCGAGCGCCTTGCCGTGGTGGGGACCACCGCCGCGGGGCTGGCGCACGATCTGCGCAACCCCCTGGCGGGCGTTCTCGTGGGGCTGGGCAACCTGAAGGCGGAGAGCTCGGACGAGGACACCGGGCAGCGCCTGGATCTACTCAGCTCCGAGGTGCGGCGGGTCGTGGACCTGCTGAACGGGTACCTGGCCTCGGCGCGCCACACCCCCGAGCCGGCCCGGCCCACCGACGTGGGCAGGCTGGTCGGCGAGCTGGTGGCGCTCCTGGGCCGGCGGACCGGCGGAGGCGTGGCCCTCAGCGCATCGACCCCCGAGGGGCTCGTCTGCGAGCTGCCCCGCGACCGGGTGCGCCAGGCACTCCTCAATCTGATCCTCAACGGTGTCGAGGCCACGCAGGGCAAGGGCTCCTCGGTGGTGGTGAGCGCCGCACGGGACGGCGAGTGGCTGGAGCTCGCCGTCCAGGACGACGGCCCGGGCTTCCCCGAGGGGTTCAGCGCTGACACCATTCGACCGTTCGCCAGCGCGCGCTCCGGAGGTACCGGACTCGGGCTGGCCACCGTACGCCGCACCGTTCTGGACCTCGGCGGCACCCTGGATCTGTCCAACGCCGACGGCGGCGGCGCCCGGGTGGTGGTGCGCATCCCGTGGAGGGCCAGGGGCCTGTCCGGGTAGTACAGTGGGTCGCGCTCAGGGGGCTCGCGAAGCTCAGGCGAGCAACGACGACGAGTCGTAGCGTCGGCTCCGGCGAGGAGAAGAGACGACGCCTCAGCCCGCGACCCCCCTGAGCCCAACACCATGGAGACATGACTTATTCGATTGTGGGTTGGGGCGGCACGGCCCCATCTTCGTCGTTGGTCCGCCTCGACGTAGCTGCTGCTATGCCTTCGGCGAACCGCATGGAATCTGGGGCCGTGGCGCCCCCAACGCGGCCCGCTGTACTACCCGGACAGGCCCCCAGGTGAGCGACACGCTACTGCTGGTGGAAGACGAGGCGGTCCTGCGCGACGAGCTGGGCAGGCACTTCACGCGCCAGGGGTGGGACCTGCTGCAGGCCTCCACGCTGGCGGAGGCGCGGCCTCTGCTGGCCGAAGGGGGCGCCTCACCGCTGGTGGTGCTCTGCGACATGACGCTTCCCGACGGCAACGCCCTGGATCTGCTGGAGGCGGTGCGCGCCGGGGCGGGCAGCCACGCGGAGTGGATCGTGCTCACCGGATACGGCACCGTGGCCGACTCGGTGAGGGCACTCAAGCTCGGCGCCTTCGAGTTCCTGGAGAAGCCCTGTCCCCTGGAGCGCCTCGACCTGGTGGTGGCCGGCGCCGCACGCAGCGCCCGGGCCCAGCGGCGCGTGGCCGAGAGCTCGGCTCGCAACCACGAGCGCTTCGGCCTGGACGCCTTCGTCGGCGACAGCCCCGCTGCGGTGCGCGTACGCGACGAGCTCCGGCGTCTGTCCGCCGTGCCCGTGGGTGCCATGGTCATCGGCGGCGAGACCGGTACGGGCAAAGGGCTCGTAGCGCGTATCCTGCACTATACCGGGGCTCGAGGGAACGGGCCTCTCGTGGAGGTGAACTGCGCCGCGCTTCCCGAGGAGCTCATGGAGTCGGAGCTGTTCGGCCACGAGGCCGGCGCCTTCACCGGCGCACGCACCCGACACCGGGGATACCTCGAGCAGGCGCACGGCGGCACACTCTTCCTGGACGAGATCGGCGAATTGGATGCGCCGCTCCAGGCGAAGCTCCTCAAGGCGCTGGAGGACCGACGCTTCCGGCGCGTGGGCGGCGAGAAGGAGGTGGTGGTCGACGTCCAGGTGTTCGCGGCGAGCAACCGCGACGTGGACGCGCTCGTCTCCCAGGGCCGGCTGCGCGAGGACCTCTTTCACAGGCTGTCCCTGTTCCGCGTGGAGGTACCGCCGCTGCGAGAGCGCCTGGAGGATCTGGAGCCGCTGGTGATGCGCTTCATCGCGGAGTTCAACGCACGCTCGAGCAAGACGGTGCGGGTCGTGCCCGACTCCGTGTGGCGCCGGCTGCGAGGCTACACCTGGCCGGGGAACGTGCGGGAGCTCCGCAACGTCATCGAACGGAGCGTCCTCCTCGCCGACGGCCCAGTGCTTCCGGAGCGGTGGCTCCAGGTTCCGGAAGGCGTGCCCGAGGGCGCGTCGGCACCGGCTCCGCAGGGAGCCGCCCTGCCGCAGGACACCGGTGACAGCGGTGCGGTGCTCGCCGTGCGCCTGGACGGCAGCGAGTCGCTGGACGGCATGGAGGCCCGCATCCTGCGCCACGCGCTCGAGCTGGTGGACTGGAACGTGTCCGCCGCGGCCAGGCTCCTGGGAGTCAGCCGTCAGACGCTACGCTACCGCATTGACAAGCACGGGCTCGGCGAGGAGGCGAAGGCGGACGAAGAGTAGCCCGCGTCGAACGCACGGACGCCCGAGGCCAGCCCCGCAGACCGCTGTATGTCCGCAACCTGACCGGACCCGGTCTCAACGGACGCCGGCAGGCTTCAGCGATTTCCGCTGATCAGCCCTCCAAGGATGTTGGCCCCCAGGCCGGCCACGCCGACCTGCTCGCCCACCTGGCGACCGCCCGCCGAGACGTGCGCGGCCTGCATGATACGGTCCGCCATGCGGGAGAACGGGAGGCTCTGGAGGTACACGTCCCCCGGCCCCGTGAGGGTGGCCAGAAAGAGCCCCTCGCCGCCGAAGAGGGCGTTCTTGAAGCCGCCCACGAACTGGATGTCGTAGTTCACACCCCTGCTGAAGCCCACGATGCAGCCGGTGTCGACGCGCAGCATCTGCCCGGGCATGAGACGCTTCTGGATGAGGGTGCCGCCGGCGTGCACGAACGCGAGTCCGTCGCCCTCGAGGCGCTGGAGGATGAAGCCCTCTCCCCCGAACAGGCCGACGCCCAGCCTCTTGGTGAAGGCCACCTCGATCTCCACGCCCTGTGCCGCGCACAGGAACGCATCCTTCTGGCAGATGAACTGGCCGTTGAACGCGCGCAGGTCGATGGGGACGATCTTCCCGGGATACGGCGCCGCGAACGCCACCTTGCCCTGCCCTCCCCCCCCACCGCCGCGATAGGTGAAGTTCGTGATGAAGAAGGACGTACCCGTGATCATGCGCTTGAAGCCCTTGAAGACGCCGCCGCCGGTGCCCGTCTGCATCTCGATGCCGTCCTCCATGTACGTCATGGCGCCGGCCTCGGCGCGCACGGCCTCACCGGGATCCAGCGAGATCTCCACGAGCTGCATGTCGTCGCCGATGATCTCATAGTCGATCACGTCAGCCATCGATGTGCTCCTCTTCCTGGCGATTGGGGGGAGGGATTCCGGGCGCCTTGGGCGCCGCCAGAAGCCGTTCGGTGAAGTCCTGGCGATCCTCCATGAGCTGGAGGCGTGCGTTCATGGTCTCGACGAGCTCCCGCATCTGATGGACCTCCATCTCGACACCGGACTGCCTGTCCCGGGCGTAGAGCTCCATGAGGCTCCCGAGCTTCTTGGCGATGGGGCGGAGCACCAGCACGCCACCTGCGGTCACGAAGAACACCACCCCCACGACCATCGGGGCGATGTTTCCCCAGTCCACGACCATGGATCGGATCTCCACGCGAAGGTTGACGGTCACGGCGTCAGCGGTCGGCGCGCTCCCCTACCCTTCCAAGGTCGGGATCGGCGTCGCCGCAGGCAATTATCATGCGCCGGGGGGCTTCTCCCCGGGTTGTGGCGGATCCTCCGGGGGCGTCTCGGCAGCGCCCGCCGCCGGACCCGTCGGAAGGCGCGGCTCGTCCCTCCTGCCGGACACGAGCTTCTCCGTGAAGTCCTGGCGCTCCTCGAGGAGGCGCACCCGTTCCTCCAGCGCCTCGATGCGCTCCCGGCCCGCATCGCCGACCGCACGGTGCAGATCCCGGTCCCGATCGCTGGAGCGGCTCCGGGCGAACTCCCCGGCCGCCCTCGCGATGGGCTTGATCACGATCGCGATGGCCACCGCGAGGATGAGGATGTCGAAGGGACCGTACATGAACATGGCTTCCGTCCGGCGGGAGAAGGAGCGACGTCCCGGTGCACTCTACGGAACCGAGGCATCGGAAGTTCAATCCGCGAGGCGATCCGCGTCCAGCCCGAGGAAGCCCACCCCCCAGGACGGACACGCGGGAGCCCGCGACGGTCCACCCGCGACCGCCGGGGAGCTCCGTGTCCGCGCGATATCCGTTGGAGGTCCGGAGCTACTCCAGGACGTGGATGCGCCGCTCGGCGCACATGTCCTTGAGGATCTGCGGCCACACCGTCACCGACACCTCTCCCAGGTGCGCCTTCTTCAGGAGCGCCATGTACGTGCGCGCCTGGCCGATGCCGCCGCCGATGCTCAAGGGCAGCTCGCCACTCACGATGCCCTGGTGGTAGGGGTACTTGAGGAAGTCGAGCTGGCCGGACATCTCCAGCTGCCTCTTCAGGGATTCGCCGTCCACGCGGATCCCCATGGAGCTGAGCTCGTGACGCCGGCGGGTGACGGGGTTCCACACCAGGATGTCGCCGTTGAGCCCGTGCATGGGCCGGCCGTCCTTCGACACCGTCTCGGTGACCCAGTCGTCGTAGTCGGCGGCGCGCATCTCGTGGGGATAGCCGTCGGCCAGCGGCCAGCCGATCCCGTAGATGAAGATCCCCGGATACTCCTGGAGGATCGCCGTCTCACGCTGCTTGCGCGGCATGTCCGGGAAGCGCTCGAGGATCTCCTCGGCGTGCAGGAAGGTGAGCTCGTCGGGGAGGTCCGGGTACTTCTTCGTGCGCAGCTTTGGGAAGAGCTCGATCACGTGGGTCTCGGCGCCCTTGATCACCTTCCAGAGCTTCTTCACCACGTCGGTGAGGAAGTCGAGGTTTCGTTCCTTGGCGGTGATGACCCGCTCCCAGTCCCACTGGTCCACGTACGCGCTGTGGTCGTGGTCGAGGAAGTAGTCCTTCCGCACGGCTCTCATGTCGGTGACGATGCCCTGGCCGGGTTTCATGCCGAACTGCTTGAGCGCCATGCGCTTCCACTTGGTGGCCGCCTGCACCACCTGCGCGTCGATGGGGTGCTTGTTGTGGTCGTTGTTGATGTGGAACTCGATGGGGGTGCGCGAGCCGTCCCGGTCCAGGAAGTCGTTCACCCCGCTCTCGCGGTCCACGATGAGCGGCACCGTGACCCGCAGGAGACCCAGCTCACGGCCGAGGCCCGCCTCGATGTAGTCCTTCGCCGCGAACAGAGCCTCCTGGGTCTCCCGGGGGTCCAGCAGCGAGGTGTAGTCCGTGGGCAGGACCTTCTCGAGGTCCGCATAGTCGCCGATGCCCGGACCGGCGAGGTCCGCTTTCTTGTCCAGCTCTGGCATGGAATCCCGTCCTTTCGCCACAGGTAGGTGCGAGCCCCATCCCGAGACTTCACGACGACGGCACGAGGCCCCGGCGCGCGGGCGGGCAGGACGGAGAGGCGGTCCCGCGCAGATGCCTTGCACGGTGTCTCCGGGTTTCGTCGCGTGCTGCCGCGACCCGGGAGACACGCCACTAGAGGATGGCGGCGGCGGGACCGGGGTTCAAGGGGGACGGTGCCGGCCACCACGACGGCCTTTCCGGCCGCCACGGCGCCTGCCACTCTCGCGGCGTCAGCGATCCTTCCCGCCCGGCGCTCCTCCGAAGTGCTTGTCGAAGAACGCCACCGTTGCGGAGTCCGCCTTCATCCAGCTCGCATGCCGGAGGAAGTCGTGGATCTCGTCGGGGATCACCATCTCCTGGAAGGGCACTCCGTGGGCCCTCAGGCGCTGCACCAGGTCCACCGTCTGGTGGAAGCGCACGTTGCGGTCGTCGTCCCCCTGGATGAGGAGCACCGGGGAGCGCCAACTGTCCACCCAGGCCACCGGGGAGGACTTCCAGGCGATGTCCGCGCGCCGCTGGAGCTCCGCCGGGGAGACCTCGTAGCGCCACTCACCCTCGCCCAGGCGACCGCCGGCGTCGCTGGTCCAGTCGTGCACCCCATGCATGTCCACCCCCGCGGCGAAAAGGTCGGAGTCGCGGCCGAGGCCGAGCGCGGTGAGGTAACCGCCGTACGAGCCGCCCCAGAGGCCGATGCGCGAGGCGTCCACCTGCGGCAGCGCCGCCAGGTACTCCCCCGCCGCCTTGATGTCGCGGTACTCCGACGCGCCCCTCATGCCGGCGTCGTCGGGATGGTGGAAGTCGTGGCCGTAACCGATCCCCAGCCGGTAGTTCACCGAGAGCACGACGTACCCGCGGCTGGCCATGAACTGGTTGACGGCGTAGGCGTTCGAGTAGTAGTACGAGTAGTGCCAGCCCAGGAGCATCTGCCGGGGCGGCCCCCCGTGGACGAAGATCACCGCGGGCCGCTTGCCTCCTCGCACGAGCCCCGCCCCGGCTCCCGCCCGCGGCTCGAAGACGTCCGCGTGGACCTCCACGCCGTCCGCCGCATGGAAGGTCACGGCCGTGGGCACCACCAGCGCGTCGGTGGGGAAGTCCGCCGGCACCCGGTCCTGCCCGAGGGTGATCTCCCGCCCACCGCCGTTGGCCGGACGCACGTGCGGGAGGGGAGGCCGGCGCGCACCTCCGCCCAGGTACGCCAGCCAGGCGCCGTCGGCGGTCACCACCGGAGTCCATTCGATGCCTGTCCCCGGGGTGACGTCCTGGAATCCCGCACCGTCCACGCCTACGCGGAAGATGTGGCGGCGCTCGATGTCGTGGGCGCCGTCTCCCATGTTGCCGGCCCAGGTGAGGTAGCGGCCGTCCGGGGACATGGAGATGTACTCGGCCATGCCGTCGTGGGGCGTGAGGAGCTTCGCCTCCCCTCCGGCCACGGGCACCGAGTACAGGTGCGCCCAGCCGTCCATGTCGGCCAGGAAGGTGAGTCGGTCCCCGGCGCCCCAGTGCAGGTTGGCCCGCCCCTGCGTGGTGGGATACGAGCCGCGCAACGTGTTGGGGCTCCGCCAGACCACCCTTCCCTGCCCCGTGTGGCTGTCCGCCACATGGATCTCCCAGGGGCGGGGCGTCTGCGTTAGCCACGGATCCGGTGCGCCGCCAGCTCCGGGGAGCCGCACGAACGCGATCCGGGCGCCGTCGGGGGACCACACGGGCATGAAGTCCCGTTCCGTGGACGGGTTCAGGTAGAGCAGGTCGTGCAGCGAGTCGGTGTAGATGCCGATGAACGAGTGGTCGCCCCTGGCGCTCACGAAGGCGAGCCTGTGGCCGTCCGGCGCCCAGGTGGGATCCTGGTTGCGTCCCTTGTCGAAGAAGAGCCGCGCGGCGCCGGAGCCGTCCAGCCCCACCGTCCAGATCTCGCCCCCCCGCACGAAGGCCACCAGGCCGGTGGACGACACCGCCGGACCGTCACCGTCGGCCAGGAGCTTCGGCTCGCCCCCCGCGAAGGGCACCGCGAAGATCTGGATCTTGCGCTGCAGCACGGTCCCCATGGGATCGGGCTCCAGCTCACCCTTCCAATTGGAGCCGTGGTCGCCCCCACGCACGTAGACCACCGTCCCGCCGTCCGGCGAGAAGTGGAGCTGCGTGAGCTCCTGGCCGTCGTCCTCGGTGTAGTCGGTGAGCCGGCGCGCCTTCCAGCCGGGGGCCTCGGCCCCGTAGACGTTGCGCACACCCTTCTCGTCGAACACCCAGGCGATGCGGGCGCCGGTCGGGGCGGCCACGAGCTCCGTGGGATACGGATAGCTGTGGACCTGCGCCAGGGTGAACGGCGCCTGAGCACCCACTGATGCGGGCGCCGCGAGGGCGGCGGCGAGGGCGGCGATGGCAAGGCTGAGGCGGGCGGCGGGCCGTGGCATTGGTGCGTGCTCCTGTGGGGATGTGCGCGCCAATATGCGGGGGAGGCCCGGGGCGGGCCACCCGAGCCGGAGCCGCGGGACGTCCGGATGCGGCGCACGATCCGCATGACGGCCGGCGCCGGGTCCGCCATCGCTCCGGGAGGGATTTCGTCCCGCCCGCTGCGGCCTACCGGACCGCGCTCTGCCCCGGGACGGCGAAGTCCACGCCGTCCGCCTTCAGCCGCTGCTCGAGGCGCATCAAGCCCCGGTGGAGACACACCTTCACGGTGCCCTCCGCCCTGTGGATCGCCTGAGCGGTCTCCGCGGTGGACAGCCCGCCCACGACACGGAGCAGCACTACCCGTGCCTGAAGCTCCGGCAACGCCGCGATCTCGCTCCGCAGCAACCACCTGAGCTGCTCCGCTTCCAGCGTGGCGGGGCTCTCCTGCACGGAGTCCATCCCACCCGACGGCGACCAGCGGGACATCAAGCGCCGCCTGCGCGCGGCGGTGCGCTCCCGGGTGCGGGCCACGTTGAAGAGGATGCGGTGGAGCCAGGGACCGACGTCGTCACCGTCCGGCACCTCCTTCTGGCGCAACGCCACCATCCAGACCTCCTGCAGGAGGTCCTCACCCTCGTCGGGGCTGACGCACAGCGTGCGTGCCACGGGCAGGAGCTTCGGCGCGAACTCGCCGATCCAGGCAGAGAGGCGAGCCACGGCGGGACTTCTTGGAAGCGGATGATCCGGGGACGGCCGACGCGGTCGGGCGTCGCTACGTCCGTCGGGCGAGGCCTTATCGCTTCGCGGATCGCACTGTGCCGTGGGAGCCCAACCGGCCATGCCTGTCCCTTTCGCGCGCGGGATTCCTTCGGGCAGGTGCGTCGTGCGCGTCCGTCGACGCGCCGCCTCGTATACGTGACGGGTCACTCTTTCTTACAGCGGCCGCTCACCTATTGTAAACCGATTCGCCCCTTCGCGGCATTTCTCGATTGAGGTACGCGCGGGCAGGTGCCTGTTGAGCGGATCGTAGAGGGGGGCACCCCGCGACCCAAACCCGAAAGGGACTGCCCGCACCTCCCGTCAAAGCGCGTGGAGGAGCTCTCCCATCCCTTCTGTGGTTCCGCCGCCGTAGGTCGAGCGTCGAGGCACGACGGCACCCAGCGGCCGTAGCGTGAGGGAGGAGCACCATGGCCCGTTCGTGGCTGAGGGTCCTCTGCCCACTGTCGTTCATTCTCTTCGTGGCTCATCCCGTCCTCGGCCAGAGCGCGGGGACGCCCAGGATGCGAGTCGGCGTATCCGCGGGAGCGGATGCCCTTCCCGTCTCCGTTCGCGACGCCTGTGGATCCGCCGTCGCTCTGGAGGGAGGATCAGTGCTCTCCGTGCGGGTCAGCGCGCGCTTGCTGGGTCCCGTGGGATTGGAGGCGCGCGCCGGCGTTCACAGCGGCAAGGGGGGCGTGTGTGTGCATCAGAACCAGGCCGACGGGGGATTGCCGACCAACCCCCCGCTCACG
>Ga0316583_10000640_pt1 | contig 10739 bp, 7 predicted proteins | sample J_170502JBrBrA_D_FD_204513 | JGI IMG/M metagenome (GOLD analysis project Ga0316583, IMG submission 204513) | Rhizosphere microbial communities from salt marsh grasses in Alabama, United States - J_170502JBrBrA | ecosystem: Host-associated > Plants > Roots > Rhizosphere | place: USA: Alabama... | reverse complement strand
GCAGACCACGCTCGAGCCGCCGCTCGGCTCCGGGCCCTACAAGCTCAGCGATTTTTCGCCTGGGCGCACCGTCGTCTACGAGCGCGTCGCCGATTATTGGGGCAAGGATCTTAATGTGAAGATCGGCGTCCATAACTTCCAGACCATCCGCTACGAGTACTACCGCGACTCGACCGTCGCCCTTCAGGCCTTCAAGGGCGACCAGGTCGATTGGCGTACCGAGTCGAGCGCCAAGAACTGGGCCACGGCTTATGATTTTCCGGCCGCGCGCGAGAAGAAGGTGGTGCTCGAAAAGTTCGCCGTGCGCAATGTCGGCGTCATGCAGGCCTTCGCCTTCAACATCCGGCGCGACAAGTTCAAGAGCCCGCACCTGCGCCGCGCTTTCAACTACGCGTTCAATTTCCAGCAAATGAATAAGCAGCTGTTCTACAGCCAGTACCAGCGCATCGACAGCTATTTCGACGGCACCGAGCTTGCCTGTTCGGGCATTCCTCAGGGCCAGGAGCTCGACATCCTCAAGGCGATACAGAAAGAAGTGCCGGCCGAATACATGCCGGTGGAGATGTTCTCGAAGCCCTACACCAATCCGGTCGACGGCAACCCGACAAAGGTGCGCGAGAACCTGCGCCATGCGCTGGGGCTCCTGCACCAGGCCGGATACGCGGTCGAAAACACCAAGATGGTGAACGTCAAGACCAAGGAGCCGCTGACCGTCGAATTGTTGGTCAACGATCCGACGCTCGAGCGCGTGATGCTGTTCTACAAGCCGTCGCTTGAGCGGCTCGGCATCGGCGTCTCGGTGCGCACGGTCGACAGCGCGCAGTACGAGAACCGGCTGCGTCAGTGGGACTTCGACATCATCATCGCGTCCTGGGGTGAGTCGCTGTCGCCCGGCAACGAGCAACGCAATTACTGGAGCTCGGCCGCCGCCGACATTCCCGGATCACGCAACTTGATCGGCATCAAGAACCCTGCTGTCGATCGGCTGATCAACCGCATCATCTATGCCAAGGACCGCGCCGGGCTGGTGGCGGCGACCCACGCGCTCGATCGCGTTCTGTTGTGGAATTTCTACGTGGTGCCGCAATGGAACTACCCGTTCCAGCGCACCGCGCGCTGGGACCGTTTCGACCATCCGGCCAACATGCCAAAATACGGCGCGGCGGCGTTCCCCGACATCTGGTGGTGGGACAAGGCCAAGGCCGCCAAGCTGCCGCAGCGGACCTGATCGTCATGAAGATCAGCCGCCGCCGAACTTTGACGCTGATGGCGGTTGCGGTGACCGCCGGTGCCAGTGGCCGCTTCATGGCGTCCGCCGCCGCCCAAGCCGCCCTTGGCGGCGAGCGCCACGGCATGTCGGCTTTCGGCGATCTCAAGCTGCCGCCAGACTTCAAGCATTTCCCTTATGTCAATCCGGGCGCGCCCAAGGGCGGCAAGTTCTCGCAAATCGGCGCCAATATTCAGTTCAATCAGAACTTCCTGACCTTCAATTCGCTGAACGGCTACATCCTCAAGGGCGATGCCGCGCAGGGCATCGAGCTCACCTTCGCTTCGCTGATGGCGCGCTCTGGCGACGAGCCGGACGCCATGTACGGCTTTGCCGCACGCGCGGTGCGCATTTCCGAGGACGGGCTCACCTATACCTTCGCGCTCAGGGCGGACGCCAAGTTCCACGACGGCACGCCGCTCACTGCCCACGACGTCGCCTTCTCGCTCGCGACGTTGAAAGAGAAGGGCCATCCCATCATTACGCTGTCGCTGCGCGACATGAAGGACGTGCAAGCCGCCGACGATCACACGGTGGTGGTGCATTTCGCGCCCAAGCGTGCGCGCGACGTGCCGTTGTTCGTCGCCGGCCTGCCGATCTTCTCGCGTACCTACTACGGCAAGCACAAGTTCGAGGAATCGTCGCTCGACATTCCGCTCGGCAGCGGCGCTTACAAAGTGGGTAATTTCGAAGTCGGCCGCTTCATCGAATACGAGCGGGTGAAAGACTGGTGGGGCACCGACTTGCCGGTGTCGCGCGGGCAGAACAATTTCGACATCGTGCGCTACGAGTATTACCGCGATCGCGAGGTCGGCTTCGAAGGCTTCACCGCCGGGAGCTATCTGTTCCGCGAGGAGTTCACCGCCCGCGTCTGGGCGACGCGCTACAATTTCCCAGCTCTCGAAGATGGCCGCGTCAAGCGCCGAACGTTCCCGGACGACACTATCTCGGGCGCGCAAGGCTGGTTCATCAACACGCGGCGCACCAAGTTCAAGGACCGGCGTCTGCGCGAGGCGCTGATCGACGCCTTCGACTTCCAGTGGACCAACAAGAACATCATGTACGGCGCCTACAAGCGCACCCAGTCGTTGTTCGAGAACTCGCCGATGAAGGCGGTCGGCATGCCGAGTCCGGCGGAACTCAAATTGCTGGAGCCGTTCCGCGGCAAGGTGCCGGATGAGGTCTTCGGCGATCCCTACCTGCCACCGGTTACCGATGGTTCCGGCCACGACCGCCGCTGGCTCAGGCGCGGCGCCAAGCTGCTGGAGCAGGCCGGCTACCACATCAAGGACGGCAAGCGCGTCATGCCAGACGGTACGCCCGTCACCATCGAGTTCCTGATCTTCGAGCCGAGCTTCAAGCCGCACCATCTGCCCTATATTCAGAATCTCGCCATCCTCGGCATCGAGGCGAGCTTACGGATCGTCGATCCGGCGCAGTACAACTCCCGCATCAACGATTTCGATTTCGACATCACGATCGACCGCATGAGCTTCTCCTCCACGCCGGGTGATTCGCTGCGCAGCTACCTCTCGTCGCAGGCGGCCAGGACCAAGGGCTCGCACAACCTGGCCGGTATCGCCGATCCCGCTATGGACGCGCTCATCGACGACGCCATCGCCGCCAACACGCGGGAGGAACTCACCGTCGCCTGCCGGGCGATCGATCGGCTGTTCCGCGCCGGCCGCTACTGGGTGCCGCAGTGGTACGGGGCCTCGCACCGGATTGCCTACTGGGACGAGTTTGGCTTCCCGCCTCGCCAGCCGCACTACTTCCGAGGCATTCCGGCCACCTGGTGGTACGACCCCGCCAAGGCCGCCAAGATCAAGCAAAAAGGCTGAACAAGGGTTTGAAGAAGCCCTGGGCGGGCTTGCTCCGCCGGGTCCGGTCTTTATGTTGCCGATATGTCATACGATGAGTTGTTGTTGATATGTCATAAGCTTCACTGCCCGCGGCCGCTGCGGGCGCGATTCGAAACCCCGGTGACGACGCTTCCGAGATCGCCTCGCTCATGACCGCCTACATCATTCGCCGCGTCCTGCTGATGATCCCGACCATGCTCGGCATCATGCTAGTGGCCTTCGTGGTGGTGCAGTTCGCGCCTGGCGGCCCGGTCGAGCAGGTCATCGCGAAGCTGCAAGGGTCCGCCGGCAGTGCCTTGTCGCGCGTGTCTGGCTCGCCCGGCGGCGACTTCACGCCCGGCGCGTTGCAGGGTGGCGCGCAAATGGACTCGGTCGGCTCGAAATACCGTGGCGCGCAAGGGCTCGACCCCGAGTTCATCAAGAAGTTGCGCAAGCAGTTCGGCTTCGACAAGCCGGCCTATCAGCGCTTCGGCCTGATGCTGTGGAATTACATCCGCTTCGACTTCGGCAAGAGCTATTTCCAGGATGTCAGCGTTCTGAAGCTGATCGAAGAGCGGTTACCGGTTTCCATGTCGCTCGGTATATGGATGACCCTGCTCACTTATCTCATCTCGATCCCGCTCGGAATCAAGAAGGCGGTCGACGACGGCTCGCATTTCGACGTGTGGACGTCGACCGTGATCGTGATCGGCTACGCCATCCCCGGCTTTCTGTTCGCGATTTTCCTGATTGTGCTGTTCGCCGGCGGCTCTTTCTTCGATATTTTTCCGCTGCGCGGACTGGTCTCGGAGAACTTCTGGTCGCTACCGTGGTACGCGAAAATCGGTGACTACTTCTGGCACCTGACGCTGCCGATCATATCGATGGCGATCTCGGCGTTCGCCACCATGACGATGTTGACCAAGAACTCGTTTCTCGACGAGATCCGCAAGCAATACGTGCTCACCGCGCGCGCCAAGGGCTGCACCCGCAACCAAGTGCTCTACGGTCACGTGTTTCGAAACGCCATGCTGATCGTGGTAGCGGGCTTCCCGGGCGCTTTCGTCTCCGCTTTCTTCACAGGCTCGCTGCTGATCGAGACCATCTTCTCGCTGAACGGCCTCGGGCTCCTCAGCTTCGAGAGCGTGCTCAATCGCGACTACCCGGTGGTGTTCGCCACGCTCTACATCTTCTCGCTCATCGGCGTGGTGGTGAACCTGATCTCCGACCTCACCTATACGTGGATCGACCCGCGTATCGACTTCGAGACGCGGGAGGTGTGATGGACGATCGCATCGGCGTCAAATCGCCCGATACCACCGCGATCGGCACCGTGGAGCTGTCGGTGCCGCCGGAGGGGCGCTGGATTTCCGTATCGCCGCTCAATAAGCGGCGATGGCAGAGCTTCAAGGCCAATAAGCGCGGTTACTGGTCGTTGTGGATCTTCCTCGTCCTGTTCGTGATCTCGCTGTTCGCCGAGTTCATCGCCAACGACAAGCCGATCTTCATCGATGTCAACGGCCATTGGTACTTTCCGGCAGTGGTGACCTATGCCGACACGACCTTCGCCAAGAAGCCGGACCCGATGCTGTTCGGCACCGCCGCCGATTACAAAGATCCCTATTTGATGGGGCTGATCAAGAAGGAAGGCGGCTTCGTGATCTGGCCGCCGATCCCCTTCTCCTACAACACGCAGGTGTCGAAGCCGCCGTCGCCGTTCCCGTCCAAGCCGACTTGGGCTTTGACCCAGAAGGACTGCGAGTTCGCCGCCACTCATGGCTTCGCCAAATGCGGCCACCTCGAATACAATTGGCTCGGCACCGACGACGGCGGCCGCGATGTGCTGGCACGGCTGATCTATGGCTTCCGCATATCGGTGCTGTTTGGTCTGTGCCTGACCATTGTGTCGTCGATCATCGGCGTTGCCGCCGGCGCGGTGCAGGGCTATTTCGGCGGCTGGACCGACCTCCTGTTCCAGCGCTTCATCGAAATCTGGACCTCGATTCCGTCGCTGTATCTGCTGCTGATCATCTCGTCGGTGCTGGTGCCGGGCTTCTTTGTGCTGCTGGGTATTCTGCTGCTGTTCTCGTGGGTGTCGCTGGTGGGGCTGGTGCGCGCGGAATTTCTGCGCGGCCGCAATTTCGAATATATCCAGGCCGCCCGCGCGCTTGGGGTGGCAAACGTCAAAATCATCTTCCGTCACCTGTTGCCCAACGCCATGGTGGCGACCATGACGTTTCTGCCGTTTATTCTGTCGTCATCGGTGATGACGCTGACGGCGCTCGATTTTCTCGGCTTCGGCCTGCCCCCCGGCTCGCCCTCGCTCGGTGAATTGCTGAACGAAGGCAAGGCCAATGTGCAGGCGCCATGGCTCGGCCTTACCGGCTTCTTCGCACTCGCCATCATGCTGTCGTTGCTGATCTTCATCGGCGAGGCGGTGCGCGACGCCTTCGATCCGCGCAAGACGTTCAGGTGACGGCATGAGCGAAACCCTCCTCTCCATCACCGATCTCTCCGTTGCCTTCGGCCAGGGCGAGCGCCAGGTGCTGGCGGTCGATCACGTGTCGTTCGACATCGGCAAGGGCGAGACCGTAGCGCTGGTCGGCGAAAGCGGCTCCGGCAAATCGGTCACCGCGCTGAGCGTGATGAAGCTGCTGCCTTATCCGCCGGCGCACCATCCCTCGGGTTCAATCCGCTTCAAGGGGCAAGAGCTCTTGCCCATGTCGGAGAATGAGATCCGCAAGATCCGCGGCAACGACATAACCATCGTGTTCCAGGAGCCGATGACGTCGCTCAATCCGCTGCACACCATCGAGAAGCAGATCGGCGAGATCCTACTCATCCATCAGGGGGTGAACGGCGCGAAGGTGCGCGCGCGCATCATCGAACTGCTCGATCAGGTCGGTATCCCGGATCCCGAGACGCGGCTCGGCAGCTACCCACACCAGCTCTCGGGCGGCCAGCGCCAGCGTGTCATGATCGCGATGGCTTTGGCGAATGAGCCCGATCTCCTGATTGCCGACGAGCCGACTACCGCTCTCGACGTCACGGTGCAGGCGCAGATCCTGCAGCTCTTGAAGGACACCCAGAAGCGGCTTGGTATGTCCGTGCTGTTCATCACCCACGATCTCGGCATCGTGCGCAAGCTGGCCGATCGCGTCTGCGTCATGAACAGTGGCAAGATCGTCGAGCACGGTCCCGTCGAGCGCGTGTTCACCGCGCCGGAGCACCCTTACACGCGTGATCTGCTTGCCGCCGAGCCCAAGCCCGACCCGGCGCCGCCGCGCCCGCAGGCGCCGGTGGTCGTGAAGACCGACGATCTGAAAGTCTGGTTCCCGATCAAGCGCGGGTTGATGCGAAAGGTGGTTGGCCATATCAAAGCGGTCGACGGCATCAGCGTCGAGGTGCGCAAGGGCGAGACCCTGGGCGTGGTCGGCGAATCCGGCTCCGGCAAGACCACCCTCGGCCTTGCCATCCTGCGACTGATTTCCTCCGACGGACCGGTGGTGTTCATGGGCCACCCCATCCAGGGCCTGAAGTTCAAGGAGATGCGGCCCTACCGCCGCGACATGCAGATCGTGTTCCAGGACCCTTACGGCTCGCTCTCGCCCCGCATGTCGGTATCCGACATCGTCGAGGAAGGCCTGTGGGTGCACCATCCGCAGCTCACGGCTGCCGAGCGCGAGCAGCGCGTGGTGGCCGCGCTTGCCGACGTCGGGCTCGATCCCGACACCCGTCATCGCTATCCGCATGAGTTCTCGGGCGGCCAGCGCCAGCGCATCGCGCTCGCGCGCGCCTTGGTGCTGGAGCCGACCTTCATCATGCTCGACGAGCCGACCAGCGCGCTCGACATGCTGATCCAGGCGCAGATGGTCGACCTCTTGCGCGACCTGCAGAAGAAGCGCGATCTGACCTACATGTTCATCTCCCACGACCTGCGCGTGGTGGCGGCGCTGGCGAGCCGGCTGGTGGTGCTGCGCCATGGCAAGATCGTGGAGTCGGGCGCGGCCGTCGACATCTTCAAGAACCCGAAGAGCGACTACACGCGCGCCCTGTTCGCCGCCGCCTTTAATCTCGAGACCGCGCCGGAAGGCGTGGTAGCGCAGTAATTCATGGAAGATAAGTCCAAGCTTGCCGATCTGCCGGCCGACGTGACCGTGACTCCGCCCGAACGGCTGGCCAAGGCTTACCGCGACTACGAGCGCTATCACGCGACGCTGGCCGGCGCCGACGGTAAGCCGGTCGAGCAGCAGCGCGACGTCCTGCGCGCCGGTCAGGTCGTGGCCGTCGTGCCTATCGATCTTGCACGTGATGAAATCGTGCTCATTCGCCAGTTTCGGCTGCCGGCGCATCTCGGTAACGGCCGCGGCAACCTGATCGAGACCGTCGCCGGCCGGGTCGAGCCCGGCGAGCAGCCAGTCGAGGCGGCACGCCGCGAATGCACGGAAGAGATCGGTGTTTTTCCGACCAGGTTGGTGGAGCTGTTCCGCTACTTCTCGACGCCGGGCATCACCGACGAGGAAATTATCGTCTACCTGGGCGCCGTCGACGCCTCGCGGACCAGGGAAGGCGCCGTCACTACAGTGGATGGCGAGCAGCTCTATCTGATTCGGGTTCCCATCGGCGCCGCGCTGGCCGCAATTAACGGCGGCGCCATGCATAACGGTCCGTTACTGACTTCTCTGCAATGGCTCGCGCTCAACCGCGACCGTCTGTCTGCATTGCTGGTATGACCGGGGGCAGATTAACTCACGAGTTCTTGATTCGCTAACGTTTCCAGGTCATGACATCGCTGCGTCTTCGTTCCCGACTGGATTGTCATCGAGCCGCAATGCTCCGTCTCGCCCGCCTCGTCGCATGCTCCGTTGTCATCGTTCTGTCGCACTTTGCGGCGCATGCGAACGACGCTTGGTATCCCATCAAAGCCGACGACGGCACCATCATCGCCAACCACCGCGTGCCGGTGGAATTGGAAAGCAAGATCGAGACACTGCCCGGCGTGGTCGTGGTCGGCAATCCGCGCGGCGAGGTGACGCTCAACGAATTCTACGACCTCAACTGCCCCTTTTGCCGTGCCGCCGAGCCGGAAGTCGAAAAGTTGCTGAAGACCGTGAAGGAACTGCGGGTGGTATTGGTCCCGTTTCCCGTGCTGGGCATTCCGTCAATCAAGGCCGGCAAGGTCGAGCTTGCCGTCGTGCAGCAATCGACGCCGCAGCAGTTCTACGAATTCCACCGCAGGACGATGAGGAGCCGCGGCATCATGGACGGCAAGCGCGCCTTCGCCATTGCCCAGGCCATGGGCCTCAACGACAAGAAGATTGCCGAGATCGCCAACGACGGTCGCGTTACCGAGATCATGATTTCCCACGTCCGGCTCGGCAATGCGCTCGGCATTCAGGCGACGCCCGGCTTTGTCATCAAGGGCGTGGCAATCAACGGCTATCCCGGCCCGAAGGCGCTCGCACGCATTGTCGCCTCGGTCGAACGCTGCGACAACGTGGTGTGCACCGAAAAGCCGAAACCGAAGCATGCGGGACCCTAACGCGTTCAGCGTGGCGCATCGAGGCGCCTGACGCTCGTCACCTCGTTGCCCGCCGTTTTGATGCGCGCGACCGCTTTCGCCACTGGCTCCACCGTCACCGCCATGTGATGCGCGTTGGCGTGGATCAGCGTGTCGCCGTCGCGCGCGATGGCGACATGGCCTTTCCAGAATATCAGGTCGCCGCGTCTGAGGTCGGAAAAGGCCAGCCGGCTCCCCAGTGCCTGTTCCTGCAGGTCGCTGTCGCGCGGGCAGGGGACGCCGGCGGCGGCGAGCGCCACCTGCACCAGCCCCGAGCAATCGATGCCGAGCGATGTCTTGCCGCCCCACAGATAGGGCGTGCCGAGGAATTTCTCGGCGACCGTCACGTAGTCCGGTTCGATGACATCAAGCGCGGTGAGATGCATAGCCGGCAGGTAAAGGCCCGACGCGGTGATCGCGAAGCGTTCGTCAGCCTTCGTGATCGCGACGCGGATGCCTAGCGCCAGGCTGGTGAGCGGTGGCAGTTTGATGTTCGGCCCCGGGAAGGCGAGCGTGCGCAGCGCTGCCACTTTATGCGTCGGCGTCGGTCCGGGCGTACTCAGCGCATTGGCCGACAGCCAGCCGACATAGCCGTCGCTTTCCAATTGGCCCCAGGCCCAGCCTTCCTCCGTCGTCTCATAGACGGTGACGCGCTCGCCCATCAGCGCCTGCGTGTCGAGCGGAGCATCGGGGACCGGCGCGCGGCGCAAATCCACGGTCGGGTCGATCACTTCATAGGGGGTACCCGCGACGAAATGCGCGGCCTCCACGGCGCCGCGCAGATGCTCGGCCGCCAGGTCGGGACGGTAGGGGTTGAGGCGCGGGTCGAGCTTACTCATCGCTCAGGCGTATCGCTCCTTCAGTACGGTAAAGAGCGCGCGCGCGGTCATCAGCTCGCCGCCTTCCGGCCGCGCCGGCTTGGAGGACGCATTCCAGGCAAAGATGTCGAAATGCAGCCACGACGGCGCATCCACAAAACGGCGCAGGAACAGCGCGGCGGTGATGGCACCGCCGAGGCCGCCGGAGCTCACGTTGTTGAAATCGGCCACCTTGGAATCGAGCATGCTGTCGTAAGGCCGCCACAACGGCATCCGCCATAGCGGATCGAACTCGGCCGTGCCGGCCGCCATCAGCTCTCCGGCGAGCGTGTCGTCGTCGGTGAAGAAGGGCGACAGCTCAGGCCCCATGGCGACGCGCGCGGCGCCTGTTAGCGTCGCGAAATCGGCGATCAGCGCCGGCTTTTCCTCATCCGCGAGTGTGAGTGCGTCGGCCAGCACCAGCCGGCCCTCCGCGTCGGTATTGCCGATCTCGACGCTCAGGCCCTTTCGCGACAGGTAGACGTCGCGCGGCCGGAAGCTGACGCCGGAGATCGAATTCTCCACCGCCGGGATCAGCACGCGCAGGCGCATCTTCAGGCCCTGCGCCATGACCATGTGCGCCAGCGCCAGCGCGGTCGCCGCCCCGCCCATGTCCTTCTTCATGTTGAGCATGCCGGTCGACGACTTGATGTCGAGCCCGCCGGTATCGAAGCAGACGCCTTTTCCGACCAGCGTTACCTTCGGGTCGCTGTCCTGGCCCCAGGTGATGTCGATCAGCCTTGGCGCGCGCTTCGAGCCTTTGCCGACCGCGTGGATTAGCGGGAAGCCCTGTTCCAGTGCCTCGCCGCTGACGACGGCGATCTCGGCATGGTGCCGTGCGGCGAGCTTGCGCGCGGCCTCTTCCAGTTCCGCCGGCCCCATGTCGTTCGACGGCGTGTTGATGAGATCGCGACACAGCGTCACGGCCTCGGCTGCGCAGCTTATCGCCTCGCCGTCGACACCGTCCGGCACCACCAGCTTGACGTTGCGCCCGGTGTCCTTGCGATAGCGGGTGAACCGATAGTTGCCGAGCGCGAAGGCGAGCGCCGCCTGCCGCGCGTCGTGCGGAGCGTTGGCGAATCGGTAGATGCACGCGGGCAGCGCACCGGTGAGCGCGCCGGGCCGGAACAGGTCGCGCGCCGGATCGTCGGCCGCCTCCAGGCCGAACAGCACGCAGGCGAGTTGGCCATCGGCGTCCGGCACCAGCAGGAGCT
>Ga0316583_10000639_pt1 | contig 10739 bp, 8 predicted proteins | sample J_170502JBrBrA_D_FD_204513 | JGI IMG/M metagenome (GOLD analysis project Ga0316583, IMG submission 204513) | Rhizosphere microbial communities from salt marsh grasses in Alabama, United States - J_170502JBrBrA | ecosystem: Host-associated > Plants > Roots > Rhizosphere | place: USA: Alabama... | reverse complement strand
GTGCATAGGCCTGGGCAATATCATAAGCCAGCCTGAGATTGCGCTGTTTGGCTTCTGTGAGACCTATCCCTTCCGCTAAAAATGTTTCGAAAGTACAGGTCTCCAAAGCCCCTAATTGGCTGAGCCGCAGCAGGCGTTGGAAACGTTCTTGTTCGCGATCGATTTCGCGGCATTCGCAAGGGACAGCCTTTCCGAACGCCGGGTCTGACGGCTCAACATCGGGAACATAGTACCCCAGGCCGCCGCAAATCGGGCATTGCGATTTGCCTGTGCCGGGATTGTCATCGATAGGACCATCATCGTTTGATGATATCGTCATATTCTTCTGGAACTTGCTTCCGAAGCTGTTTTTGAGAATCTCGCTTGCTGATTCCATCGGGTTTTTGTTTTCCTTCCAGGCGCCACCGTTCGAGAATCGATAGGACATAGCGCCAGCGACGGATATTGTTTTCTACGGCGATTTTAATCGCTTCTTCAATCCACTTCGACGGATAGGTCTGCTCCGCGTCGCGCAGTTCATCGGCGATAATGGGTGTCAAAGCGCCGATATTCTGTTCGTATAGTACAAAGATATTAGGGCGATCTACCAGGAGCGTAACTGGATTATCTTCATCGGGCCAGGGCCGCCATTCCCCTTTGGTGATGCCTTCAATGGCGGCGCGGCCACGTTCGGTGTTTAGAAAATAGAGATCCATCTGCCCGTCGGCGCTTTCCACATTAACATGCAGAAAAGTCCCTCGAGCGACGGCGCGCTCAATGCCGTCCAGCAGAGCCTCGGTGGCCGCCTGGACATTAGCATCCAGACTGTCAACCAGGGTTCTATCGCTCAGAAAATCCGTCAGCCGCAAATAGCGAACCGACCCTTCTTGTTGAGTCAGCGCCCAAAATGCATACAGAGTGACCTTCATCTCCGTGAGATCGTCGATCGCCGGCAGAAGCTCACTGAAGAACAGATTGGGAATAGGTGTCAGGCGCTGCTTGCCTGCTGGAAATCCGCTGAATCCTTTCATGATTTATGAGTGGCTCAGTTTGTCAGTAGGTCAGTGTTTCAGATTGAGCTGATGAACTGAAATACTGATGAACTGAAATACTTGCCCTAAAGCACCACCTCTTTTCGCTGTAAATTGCGGAAGGTAGCCAGTTTGCCATGCCAGAAGAGATCGATCGTGCCTGTAGGGCCATTGCGATGTTTGGCGACATTCACTTCGGCGATATTCGGCCGTTCGGTGGCCTCATTATAATATTCATCGCGGTAAATAAACATGACGATATCTGCATCCTGTTCGATGCTACCACTGTCCCTTAAATCCGACAGCATCGGTCGCTTATCCTGCCTTTGCTCAACCGCGCGGCTGAGCTGCGCGGCGGCAACTACCGGCACGTCAAGTTCCCGGGCTAATCCTTTTAGCGCGCGGGATATATCACTGATTTCTTGCACGCGATTGTTAGACCGGTATTCGCTTTGCATCAACTGCAAGTAGTCGATCATGATCAAATCAATGCCATGTTCTGAATATAGACGCCGGCATTTTGTCCGCAGCTGCATCGGTGTGATTGATGGTGTATCGTCAATAAAAATGCGTGTTTCAGAGAGGTGGCCAATCGCTTCCATGAAGATCGGCCACTCCTGATCTTCCAGGTTTCCGCGCCGTAGCCGTTGGGAATCAATCCGCGTTTCGGCCGAAATCATGCGCTGCACGAGTTGTTCACCCGACATTTCAAGGTTGAACATCGCAATACGTTTATGATAGCGGCGGGCGGCGGTCAGGGCGATGGCATTTTGCAAACTTGTTTTACCCATCCCGGGACGGGCGGCAATGATAATCAAATCGGAGCGATTTAACCCGCCCAACATGCGATCCAGGTCGGTAAAGCCCGTCGGCACGCCAATGACATCATCGCCGCGGAGATGCAGTTCTTCGACACGTTCCAGATAGGAGCGTGCTATTTGCTTGACGGGAACGAGATCACGCGTTGTCCGTTCCTCACTCACGCCAAACAAAGTCTGCTCCGCGCGATCGATGACCTGTTCTATATCTTCAGCTTCATCGTATGCCAGATCGGCGATGCTTCCGGCAGCTTTGATCAGTTCCCGCCGCAGCGACGCCGCTTCCACAGCGTGGGCGTAGTTTCGCGTGTTTACGGCCGTGGGGACGACATTTAATAGGCCAATAAGATAGGCCTCGCCACCGACTTCTTCCAGTTGTTCGCGCCGCCGGAGTTCCTCGGTCAGCGTAATAAAATCGATTGCTTCGTGCCGTTCATTGAGTGAAACAATGGCATCATAGATCCATCGATTATGCACGCGATAGAATGCATCCGGTTTCAGAAAACCGGCGACTTCAAAAATGGCATCAGGATCGATAAGCAAGGAGCCGAGCACCGCTTCCTCAGCCTCGATGCTGTGTGGAGGCAACCGTTCAATATCACTCATAATCTAAACCTAATGCAAAACGTGAAACGTAAGTGCTCACACTCGCGTTTCACGCATCGTTGGTTTGCAGGCTAACGTGGAAACTTCTTACCCTTGGGATGAGGTTAGTTCTCTCCCTCAAAATCATCGAAATCCAATGTATCCAAAAAGTCGCTAAAGGCGTCTAAATTACCAACATCGGCCTCGCTTTCTTCCTTGCCCGACCCTTCAACAAGGTCCGGTTCAGGTTTAACGCCCGCTTCTTCAAGGACTTCTTCGTTGGCGTATATAGGAACTTTTGCGCGCACGGCGACGGCAATGGCATCAGATGGGCGACAATCTATTTCATGTACTTCGTCATTGACATCAATGAACAAACTGGCATGGAACACTTGCTCGGTCAGTTCACGAATCAAGACGTGCGAGACTGTCCCCCCTAATTCTTTAATGGCGGCATTTACAAGATCGGCCGTCAGCGGCCGGGCTACTTTCACATCCTGTAATTCGATGGTGATAGCATCCGCTTCACAGGGACCGATCCAGATCGGAAGCTGCCGGTCACTGTCTAACTCTTTGAGCAAAACAATCCGATGTTGCGAAACAAGACTTATGCGAATGCTGTCAATCACGACTTCGATCATGTGAGATCCCTCTGCCTATACCCATCGGCAAATATTTTGTGGACTTAAAAAGTGGTCCTCAATTTGCCGGATTGTTAGCGGATGGTGCAAAGATTGTAACATAAAACTTTAAATGGTCCATGCCCCGTTTAACCTAATTTGAGAGTAAAATCCAGTCCCCACGTTGTATATTCAGGTCTAAATTCAGCAGCCGGTTACCGGAGGCTGTGGTTGCCAGAACTTCCGCTGACTCACCGTCCAGAGTAATATTTTGTGGTTCATAACCAAAGGCAACCACCGTGTGTACGATGTCCTGATAACTTGTTACCAGAGGGTCGGCCGTTCCATTCTGGCTTAAAAACCGCTCGATGCTGTCGAGGAGGACATTCGCCCGGTTTGTGTCCCCTTTGGCGATGGCGTCATAAGCCGAACGCAACATCAACTCCATTGTAAAATTTGTTTCTGTATCCGGTTGGCGCAGGAAATCGGCCGCATTGCCGAATTCAATCACCTCGTCAGGGTGTGGCAGCCATGCAGTCCTAAAGTAAGCAGTCGGATCATAGATCTTCTGGTAGTCGCGTGCAGTGTCATAGTAACGGATGGTCGTCCTTAAATCAGCGATATCTTCATCATTTAGCGAGTAAGTTTGTAACTCGGCCAACCAGGCCGCTTCTAACTCCGCCAGCGAGGCCTTGAAATAATGGCGCAAGTTGACGTCAAGCGCTTCTGCTTCGGTATCCCCGTCGGAGGCAGATGTGTTGCTGTAGAACTCGCGCACATCAGGCCAGCCATATTCGCTGACAAGGTAATCTACAAAAGCCCCGGCTTCCAGATAACCGATTTCATGCTGAGCAGGATAGAAGTTATTGGCCAGCTCAGCCAGGGGGATAAATTTGTTCATCGCCAGTAGTGTGGCTGCTCGCTTTTGCAAATCCTGTTTTTGGTAATGCCCTCCGGCAGCCCATACGGCGACACCTTCGGCGAGGAATTTGGTACGCTGCGGTGCAAATTGGCGATCAATAATATGGACCGATTCATGCACTAATAATTCGTAAAGCTCCCCGCCAATAAATGGCCGGTCATTATAGACTATTACCATTTCCGTACCGGCATAGCCTCCCTGGCCGATTGTACGTTCGATAAAGTAGAGGTTTATCTTTTCTTCAGGGAAGACGCCCAGTTGGTTAGATGCTTCCGAAATGGCGGAATCCACCATCGTCAATAGTTCCGGAAAATCGCGATAGGCCGCTGTGCGCGTTATGGCATGGACATAGCAGCAATCAGTTTCGGCCGTAATCCAGCTGGCATTTCGTTCTTCCAAAGGCCGCTCCATAGCTTTTCCGACTCTGAATGTGATTGTCGCTTCATTGTTCGTAGGATCGGCGTCGCCTTCTTGGATGACGTCCTGGCTGTCAAGGATCACGCGAATCTCATGCTTGCTGACCAGGCCACTTGTATCCCAAACCCATTCGTAAATTCCTTCTGCATTTCCCTCCCAGTTCCTTTGGTCAAGTGTGTCATTGACTACCGGCTGATCGTCGATATAGATTTCAACGGGAACATTTTCGACGGTTACTGATTCTGGAACATAGGGTTGAATTTGGATCGTGACGCGATCACCAGAAATAATCGTTGAGATTGGAAAAAGCTGAATATCTTCGACCGAGATAGAAAGGTCTTGTGAAGATGTTTCGTCAGCGATTGGTGAATCTATCTCAGCGGAAACAATTGGAATAGGAGTGACATGGATTATATCCTCAACCAACGGGCTTTCAGATGTTGCCAGACCCAGGTCAATGGGAGCAGCCGCCGTCGAGGTCACTGCGATTAATTCTGGACGAGACTTGATTTGACTACAAGAGGCTAGGCAGAGGGCTAGCGTTAGGGCGATGAAGGCCGTGGAAACGATCCTGAAATTAAAGGTCCCCTTCAGGGTATTGAAATAAGCGGGTATACAAAAATATTTTCGCGACATAGTTCGCTGCACCACCGCTGAATTTAACCGATAATGCAGAACGAAATAAGCATAATCAATGACCGGCTGGAGGGCAATCGGAGTGTGGGGTTTCTCGTTACCCGTTAATACAACGGCCGTAATTGGCAAAAACAACCCCGCCGGAATGAATGACCGGCAGGGTTGTTCGCCCTTCTACTTAAGCTTAAATCTTCAAGATTAGGGTTAATGCTTCAAAGGTTTAGTTTGGAGCAAACTCCATGGTTCCCCCATCAGCGAAGAGGTCTAAGAACAAATTACCGTCTTGCTCGAAGGCAATCGCTGCCGCATTGAGGCTGCGAATGAACTGATCGCTTAAGGAACCCTCCGGGCAAAGCGCCAGCGTCGTGGACGTGATGTTGATACTTACAGAACTGCCGTCAACTTCGTAGGTTCCGTTGCCGCTGTTACAATCAGCCTGAATGGAAACCAGACCTTCAGGCATGAATTGCAGCAGGTAATTGGCGGGATTGTCCACGGTTACGGTTTCCACCGGGGTTACCATCTGTATCCACTGCCAACTGCTGCCGCTGAGTTCTATTGATCCGGCTGCTGCTGCGCTATCTGACTCTTCCACGGTAGCTGCCGGTGCCTCTACGCTTTCGGCCGTGTTGTCAACGACTTCGCTAACTGCATTGACTGCTTCAAACTGGACCACGCGCGCGCCATCGACATCGTACATATCCAGCCGCGAGCCATCAATTTCATAGGTCGCCGCCATTTCCAAAGCGGCCAGATAGAGGGCTTCCTGATCCATGATACCTTCCGGTGCAGGGCACAGTTTGCGGGTGGAAGCGGCGGGACCGATAGTGATGGTTTCCGCGCTGGTTTCAAATGAAGCGCGGTAGTTATTACATCCGGCCGATCCGGAAACCAGGCCATTTTCGTCAAAGAGCGCTGTCATCTCAGAATCTGCGAGCACAGATACAACAGCTTCCTGACCGTTGTTGTAGGCGGTTACCTTCCATTCCGTCCCAACGAGTGGAATCGATTGTTCGACATTGAAGACCAGGATTGTGTTCCCATCGGCATCGATTAGTTGCAGCTGATTGTTAACGATATCATAGCTGGCGACATTGCCGAGATTGGCCAGGAAGGCGGTCTCCTGAGTGGCTGTGTCGTCCTGGATACACATCATCATCGTGCTGCCCAGGGGGCCGATTGTCAGGCTGTTGCCATCGACTTCATAAGGGCCGAAGTAGTTGTTGCAGCCGGCGGTGCCGTTCACTTCACCTTCAGCAAAATTGATTGTCACCCGCGTCTCGGGCAGCCGTGCGGTCATGTTTCCTTCAATATCCATATAGCTATCCAATAGCCATGTGGGTCCTTCAAGAGTTAAATCCGCTGTTGCCGGCATAAGGCCTTCTTCAGTCTGTCCCGCGGTGACTGGTGTTTGACTGACGACTTCTACCAGGGTGTATTTTAAGGCTGAGCCATCCGCCGGGGGATTGGCTACCGGTTCTACCAGTACCTGAATCTCGTACTCATATCCTTCCTGGTAATCAAATCCGTCAATCTGGTCATAGAATAAAGTGTACTCTCCGTCCGGATTGGTCTTGACCTGCATGCACTTTTGCGGGGCAACACCCACGCAGTCTGCTAATTCCGGGCCAACCCAGGCGGTAATGACGCGACCGGCGGCTTCAGTGGATTCCTCTTCTACAGGGGTTTCGGTCACCGCTTCACCGGCTTCATCAACTGCAGGTACTTCAGTTACCTCGACTGGTTCCTGACCGGCATCAGTCGTCGTTTCTTCAGATTCAGAGACAACGGGTTCCTCGCTGGTTGGCATGGCTTCACAAGCAACCAGCGCAAATGATGCGACCAACATGAACAATACTATCAGGCTAAGTTTCTTCATCTTTCTATCCTTTTACACAGAAAATATTTTTTACATATTAAAGGATCGTACCTCATGTTTGCCGGAGGGCAAACGCATTAACCTCGGCTGATCCGGACTGTTTACCAGGCAGTCTGTGTTACCTGCCGGTGTCAGTCAGTTGCAAAGACGCCGCGGAGAAAACCATGGTTCCTCCTCTTATCCCGCTCTCACAATTGTTTTTCGTTTGGCGGATTTTCTCTTTATGTTTGCGATTGTTTGGCTTCGGGTGAAGATGCAGGGGGTGTGTAATCGGCCGTTAATTCCGGTATAGGCGTTTGTTCTAAGGCGGCGACGATAACCTCAACCGTTCTATCCAGGTTGCTTTGCCCGTTGGCCAGAAGCGTGTTGCGATCGAGGTAATCCCCTTTACCCGTGTGGCGCATTGGCCCGGGATTGATCACCGATATGCGGCCACCATTTTCTGCTCGGTACCAGTGAGAATGGCGCATGATGCGCCAGCGACCAGGATAGAGCAGTTCACTGATACGCGGATATTGGTCAATAGTACTTTGAATATGGTAGAGGTGTTCCACCTGATCCAGGCCGGGATCGTCAGAAATGACTCCGCCAATTGAGACAATCTTGATGGGTGCTCCCAAGGCTTGATGCAGGTAAGGGGCAACGCCGACAGCGATTTGTGCGCCACCGCTCCAGCCCATGACGGCGATGGGAATGCCGCTGTTAGGTGGGTAACCATGGTGAATTAAACTGCGGATCAGTTCGCGAGCAACGCCAAAATTATAAATCGGTCCATAGCGTGGATCGCCGGATACCGCAACTTGAAAAAGATTACGCGCGAATATCAGTGTGGCAAATATACTCGCTTTTCCGCCAAGACGAGAGTTGTGCAGGCGCTGCCACAGCCAGGCCAGCGGCCGCTCGCCATTAAGCGGGTTGTTGGTTGCCGAGAAGGGAAAAACATCATCGATAATGACTACTTTCTCTGGGTATGCAGCTTCCAAGCGGTCCAGGAACCTTTGTTCTCGCGATGACAGATTGGCCGAAATACCACCAATCGCGGTTAGATAGACAATGTAAATGGCAGCCGGGTTAACCTCAGGATTTAGTTCCTCGAGTTGAATGCTTGGCTGCAAGTCACGCTTAGTCCATCCTGCCCACCAGCCTAAAGATTCAAATGGGGCCAGCAAGGCCATGCCTATCAGGAGAAGTAAGGCGAGCGCGATTAAGTAGGCGAGTGGGGTTATGATTGTACTCATTGATCAGACTCGCCGGTCCAATCCGACTGCAATTCCCGCATCAACTGGTCTACCGCCTCTTTACTGTTCAGTTCCTGATCGACACCGGTTGAAAAACGCCATAAGAAGCTGTCGATTCGGTCAACTCTTAGGAAGGGTAGTCGCGCTAAAAAGGTAATTAATGCCCATCCCAATACAGAACAGGTAAAAGCCGGCCAAAAACCAAAATTATAATCTACCGAAACAGCGACCAACACCGCCAGCAAAACCCATACCCGTAATATGACAAAGATAATGTTGCCCAGATAAGGCAGCAGGATCAAAAAACCGAATAACAGCGGGGCATAACCCAGGGAGACGGTCCGGACAACGTTGGCGTAATTTTGTTGAGCGTTAAAAAGAAATCCGGCCAGGAGCCAAATCGAAAAAGCCCAGATAAATACGCCGGTGACAAAGCCAAGTGCTTCGACAACAAGGGCGAAAAGGAATCTCCGCCGGGGAACGCGATTGGCGAAGAAGACCGCGCTGTGTCCGATAGTATCCGATAGACCGGCAAGAAAAAGGATGATCAGATCTAGAACTATCCCGGCAACCGAGGAATCTAAAATGGCCTCGAATACTGCGGGATCCAGGCGCAGGACCCCAACGATAAGTTCTTTTACCAGGCCCAGGAAGTTTGTTACGCTCTCCATAAAGAGATTATCTCTTTTTCAATTTCGAGCGCCAATCGGAAGGGGCTGCACAATCCCGGCTCTGTTTGGTTAAGAGTGGGGCATGAGCTAGTTGCTAAAAGAAATCATTATTGGCGTCTTCAATGCCGTAATTACTGGGCAGGGGAGAGATCCCCCCTTTTTCATTGCCGCATTTTTTCATCTCTTTGTAAAAATCGTCGTCATAGCGGCGTGAGCGGACAGGAATGGGCATCTTGACGCCCCAGCCTAGTAGCAGGACTTCTTCTTTTTCCTGTAAGCGTGCGAGCATGCCCCGCAGTTGTTCCCGGCCTGCCAAACCGGTTAAGACCGCGCGTATGTCATCGGCATCACCCAGCCAGCCGGTGATCCGTGTGCCCAGCTGGGACATAACTTCATCGTCGATCCCCGACGGCCGTTGGTCGATCACCAGCAGGGTCACATAATACTTACGCATCTCTCGGGCGATAGTGCCGAAGGCGGTCTGATTGGAAACCTGCGGGTTGAGTAATTTGTGCGCCTCTTCCACGGCGATTACCAGAGGCCTTAGATCTGAACCAAACAAGCTTTCCTTTTTAGCCTTATTTGTTTTCTCGACCCATTTTTCCCGAATCCGACGGGTGAGAATATTGGTAACCAGAAGATAGTCTAACTCAGATTCATGGTCGCCAAAACTGAGGACTACATGACGGCCGTGTTCCAGTTTGTCTACAATTTCCTTGACTGCATTACCAGGCGGATTTCTTTTCACATAGGGTTTATCATAAATTTCTTTAAGACGGATGTGTAATGCCTCGGCAGCAGCTTCGTGTACGTTGTTTTGCCTAGCCCACGCAGCAACGGAACCCGCCGCTGGCTGTTTCTTGTCACTTTCACCGTCGATATCCCATTCCGTATTCATTTCCATGAAGTTTCCGAACCAATCTTGATGAAATGATTGCGCCAGGGCATTGAGTGTATAAGAGGCTGTATCAGTGAGTTTGAGGGTGTTAGCCAGGAACTTGATATCACCAGTCTCGAAATCACTGGTTGCCAAATTCAGCGTAAAATCAGGCGCATGGCCGCGAACGGTTGCGCCTGCGCCCAAAGCCGCAACTTGAACGCGCTGACCAAAAAGGTACTTTAACCCGCGTACGGTATTCCGATTGTCGCTATCCTGGTCATCAAAGGCATATTCATTATGCATATCGAAGACCAGTGCTGAAGCGACATCTTTGCAAATCAATCCGGCCAGCACGATACGTGTTAAGAAACTCTTTCCTGTACCCGTTGCGCCGAAGATGCCACTGGACCGTTGGACAAAGCGCTGCAAATCGAGGCGAATCGGGTGTCCTTGCTCAATTGTATGGCCTATTACAAGTCTTTTTGCTCCGTCTTTACCGAAAATCATAGCCACATCGGCTTCATTTGCGGTTCGTACCTGTGCATGATGTGCCGGGACAGTCTTTACCGGCTTAGGTCCTTTTTCCCCTTGTTCGACTTCCTCTTCAAAGGCGGCACGTTCCGGGGACATGTAATCCGGCCCTCTTTCCATCATCAGCGTGGAATACATCTCCAGGGTTGTAAAAAGTGTCTTTCCCAGCAGCGCCTGCTTGATGGCTGGCTGTAGGCGTTCGCTGGCCTCATCCGCGAAACGGGGGTCGGTAGCGCCTAACTGTAAGTCGGTGACCAGACCGTAATAACGGAACTCATCGCTGTCACAAACAACAAAACTCCCTTCCTGTACTTCGTCTGCGGGAACGGTCAGGCGTACGCGCAAGCCTTCTTTCAGCCCGCCGCCAACGATATACCCCAGCGATTCATTTTGTTCACTCATTCGGCCGTCTCCATATTCAGGCCAGGGATGGCGCTGCTTAAGGCTTCCAGGGTTGGAATCAGGACTTCATAATTGCTGCGCAAAAGCTCAATCACCTCGCGGACGACGGACACAACCCAGGCCACGTCCT
>Ga0316583_10000638_pt1 | contig 10741 bp, 13 predicted proteins | sample J_170502JBrBrA_D_FD_204513 | JGI IMG/M metagenome (GOLD analysis project Ga0316583, IMG submission 204513) | Rhizosphere microbial communities from salt marsh grasses in Alabama, United States - J_170502JBrBrA | ecosystem: Host-associated > Plants > Roots > Rhizosphere | place: USA: Alabama... | reverse complement strand
AAATTGGCTAAAGGGATGGGACATAATTATTATGGAGAACCCGCATGGCCTAATGATCTTTTATATATTTTTCCAGTAGTTATTCTGGGGACTATTGCATGTAATGTAGGTTTAGCCGTTCTAGAACCATCAATGATTGGTGAACCGGCGGATCCTTTTGCAACTCCTTTGGAAATATTACCTGAATGGTACTTCTTCCCCGTATTTCAAATACTTCGTACAGTACCCAATAAGTTATTGGGTGTTCTTTTAATGGTTTCAGTACCAACGGGATTATTTACAGTACCCTTCTTGGAGAATGTCAATAAATTCCAAAATCCATTTCGTCGCCCAGTAGCTACAACGGTTTTTTTGATTGGTACCATAGTAGCTCTTTGGTTAGGTATTGGAGCCACATTACCTATTGATAAGTCTTTAACTTTAGGTCTTTTTTAAATTGATTCAATTTTGAAGTATCATGATGTAGATATCTAGGGAATAGTTACTTCAAAGTAAATTTTCCTTAGATATATACATTATGATTCATTCCACGAAAATCAGTTCGTGCCAAAGAAAGATGAAAATTGTCTTCTTTTTCTAAATTTGAATAGAACGAAAATTCGATCTAAACAAATATTAGAAAAAGAAGAAGATGAAAGAGCTCTAAGAAATTCAAAATAAAGACTTCTTTTTTGTTTTTTAAAGTGGTTATGATTAAAGCTCGAATTAAGTCAAAAAGCTTTATCATAGTCAAATATAGCTCCCAAAATTCTTTTCCACCAAAATCCCAAAGTTGAAACAAATGGATAAAATTGACATCGGCGAAATCATCAAAGTGTTTCAGACGATAATCGGTAATATCGACATCGGGGAAATCATCATTATCAAAGTTTATCAGACGATAATCGCTTTTTCATAATTTCTAGGTTCCGTCAGACAATTCCAATTGATCAAGCAAAAAGAAGTTCCAATCAATGGGGAAATCCTCGAGGATTTGCTTGTTCGGAATTATGAAATGCTCCATCCATAGCGATAATCAATATGTCGCCAGTTTTCCCCGAGGGAAAAAATAGGAGATCAAATAGAATATTTCGGAAAAGTCTAAAGTGAATCCATCGATGGATTTTCCAATTCCTCCCCCAAAAAATGCGTTTTTCTTCCGGATCTTCTACTGGTACTGGATCGAAAAAAGGGCTTAACAATGATCGTAATGCCCTACATGCTTCAGAAAGTGCCTCCCTCGGGGGGATTTCCCCGTTTGTCCATATCTCGAAAGTTAGCATCTCTTCTTCCATGGATGGATCATCTACAGAATTGGGCTCTACCTGGATCTTAATATCTTTTATGGAAGTGGGGGATATTCCTGGAATTTCACTAAACAATGAACCACTCCTAGCGTTTCTGCTTGATGTTTCTTAAAGAACTGAAGGTGTAACCTGTTGTATTCATTATTCGGGAATGGTATCTCCCGTTCTTTATCCTGCCATTTTCTTCGCATAAGAGTTCCCCGTTCCAGCCAGTTCCTTGAAAAATAGTAAAGAATCAAGATAGGATTGAGCAAGGGCATCCCAAGCAAGAAGGACCCCATCGGACCAGACCTCGATAAGAAGGAGCTCGCCTTCATTAAACAAGATCTCCTCTTTCAGAAATACTCCTACTCGTACTCGACCCCTTCTATTCTATAGGGGCGGGCCATCTGTACAGAAATCCCGGATACGCCGTGTTAATTCCGGATACGTCGCGTTAATCTTGAATATGCCGCGTTTACGAAGTAAGCAGCTTTCCATGGAAATGGCTAACGTCTGGGTCTGTGTTGGCGTCAATACGCAGAGTATGAAGTGGCCATGGTGGACTTCTTTTTTTGAACTCACGCAAATCCATTTTTTTTGCTTTCGTTTTCGATTCTGATTTTATTTCTTATGGATATTCATAAGATCTCCCTTTTGGTTTGTAGAAAGATATGAAAATTTCCATCTTATTATTCTTTCTTTTTTTGGAAGTGAGGTTCGAATTCCAATCGTTTTTTTTTTGGAATTCCAACTCCACTTCCAGATTGAAAGACCATATTAGGTTACATGCTTTTATAGGAATGGAATAGAGTCAAATTGGTTATAATTTTTACACACGTCTTCTTTTAGGAGGTCGACAGCCATTATGTGGTATAGGTGTAACATCACGTATGAATTTTATTTTTAAACCACTATGAAGAACGGTTTTTAATGCTGCATATCTTCCGGGACCGGCACCTTTTATCATAATTTCTCCTCGTCTCATACCTTGTTTAACTAACATACGTATAGCGTTTTTTGTTGCGATTTGAGCAGCATAGGGTGTTCCTCTTTTTGGGCCTTTAAATCGAGAAGTACCAGCGGAATCCCAAAAAACCACCTGACCTCTGAAATCTGTAACAGTGATAATGGTATTGTTTGTACTCGCTTGAATATGAATAACCCCTTTTCTTATTTTACGTAAATTCTTACGTAAAAGAGAATAACGCGAAGAAGCAATTCGATTCATACGTGGAGTCATAATTCTTGGTCTAGCTTTTTTCATATTTTATTATCTTTCATAAGTATAAATGAGTCAGAAATCGAAAGGAAGAAAAGATATGGAAATGTCCATCTCATGATTCTTTCTTTTTTTGGAAGTGAGGTTCGAATTCCAATCGTTTGAAATTCCAACTCCACTTCCAGATTGAAAGAAAATATTAGGCTACATGCATTATGTGGTGTAGGTCTGACCTCACAATCGTTGAACAAAAAAAGTGATTGATAAAAAGTAAAAAAATCAAGTTTTTTTGAAGAATATTAACCCTGTCTTTTTTTATGTTTTAGATTCGGACAAATCACTGTAAGTTGTCTGCGCCTACGAACTAGTCGACATCTTTGACAAATTTTACGAACTGACGCTCCAATTTTCATATTGTTTCTTTTTTATCTTCTTTCTTCATTGAATTTCTTGGGAGAAAATAAGACTCGTTCATCCATTGGAAATGGGTTCCAAATCGAAAGACTTAATCTGTCAAATCTTGGTTATCATTTTTATCTTTGGTATCTCTTTTTTCTTTTCTTCTTTCTTCTTGATCCGACGGTTGAAGGGGATTACTACTTATTGTATTTGTAGTTTCTGTATCTTTGGATGATTCAGAAAGCTCCTTTACCTTTACTTGTTGATCATCCTTTAATTGTTCCATGAAAGTCTGCTGATTGGGCGATGGTACTCCTCGGCGAGTAAGTCGATAAACAATCCTTCCTTTTTTGGAAGTAGACTCAGGGAGTTCGATCAGTACTTTATCCCCCAACACCACTTTTATACGATTACGACGCATATTACCAGAAAGATAACCCAGAACGATTTCATTATTATAGTCTAAACAAACACTAAAAAGTATATCTCTCATCGGTGTCACAATCTTTCCTTCAAATCTAGGCTTATTATTGTCTTTCCTAGGTTTGTATTTTTTGTTTATTTTTTTTTTCATAAACAGAAATCTCCATTTTTTAATATTTAAAAAGTTTTAAAACTGAACTATCTATGATATTCTTATAAGTTCTAAATCTATACTAAATCTATATATATATATATGTCTTTTATATATATATATATATATGTCTTTTCGAATCCTTCTATATCGTAGAGTTAAAACCAAGAAATTTTTATTACTTTTCTGATGTTTTCAAAAAAAACCTTTGATATTCCTAGTTGTATTACTGACAGTTTCTTTTATGTTAGGTTTTACTTAGGATTACCATATATAACATAAAATTTCTCCTCCAATTCTTTCTAGTCGAGCTTCTTGATCTGTCATTATACCACGAGAAGTAGACAGAATTGCAATTCCCATTCCACCTAAAATCTTAGGAATTTGCGGATACTTGGAATAAATTCGTAAATTGGGTCGGCTTATACGTTTTAAATGAGTTTTAGTTCTATATATTTCTTTTCGAGTCCTTCTATATCGTAGAGTTAAAACCAAGAATTTTTTATTACTTTGCTGATGTTTTCGAACGTTTTCAATAAAACCTTTTCTTAGAAGTATCTTGACAATATTTTCAGTAATATTTGTAGATGCTATTCGAACGGTTTCTTTTTTGGCCATGTCAGCATTTCTTATAGACGTTATAAGATCAGAAATAGTGTCCTTACTCATGATGAATTAGAATTATAGATTATTCCTACTTTTTATGTAATCAACATGTTTCCTTTTTTCTTTTTTTTTTTTGAATGATTCTAAAATATCTACCTAATAAATAATCCATTACACAGCATATCATAGTTTCATTTTATAATACATCAGGAGCTATTGAAAGGATTTTAGTAAAGCGAAATTGTCTTAATTCTTCAGTAATTGCACCAAAAACTCGAGATCCTTTTGGATTTCCTTTTTGATCAATGACAACTGCTGCATTGTTATCGTATTTTATTATCATACCATCTTCACGTTTGAGTTCTTTACATGTACGTACAATTACAGCTCTAATGACTTCTGATCTTTCTAGAGACATATTAGGAATTGCTTCTTTGACTACAGCAACAATAACATTACCAATATGGGCATATCGTTGATTACTAGCTCCTATGATTCGAATACACATCAATTTTCGAGCTCCGCTGTTATCTGCTACATTCAACAGGGTCTGGGGTTGAATCATATCATTTTGATTTGAATTTGTTTATTTTAGTACAAGAAGAAAAAATCAAAAAGAAGGAAAGAAATATTTTCTATCTAGAAATAAATTAAAGTTGCAGTTGCTTTTTCGTTTTTAATATCTTTTTTTTTTTTTTTGAAATAAGAAATTGAGTTCGTATGGGCATTTTGTGAGCAGCTATTAAGATAGCTCTTCTAGCTACAGTTTTTGATACTCCGGCCATTTCATAAAGTATTCGACCTGGTTTAACAACAGATATCCAATATTTTGGGTCTCCCTTACCCGAACCCATACGTGTTTCTGCAGTTCTCATTGTAACGGGTTTATCGGGAAATATACGTATCCATATTTTTGCACCACGACGCACGTATCGTGTCATTGCTCTTCGCCCTGCTTCTATTTGTCTAGCTGTAATCCAAGCAGGTTCAAGTGCCTGAAGAGCGTATCTGCCAAAAGAAATATGGTTGCCTCGTCGAGATACTCCCTTCATTCTCCCTCTATGTTGTCTACGAAATCTGGTTCTTTTGGGGTTATAGTCGATGGTTGCTTTTTCAATCTCATCTCTATTGCAAAACTGAACATGAGAGTTTCTTCTCATCCAGCTCCTCGCGAATGAAAGGCTTCCAATTCAATAAGCAGAATATTACAGATATATATATCTATATATATAGATAATAATATAGATAATAAAATTCAGTAATGTAATTTGTTTACATCTCAAAATATTGGAATTGCATAAGTAGGGATCTCGCGGGCGAATATTTACTCTTTTATCTTTCATTCGTTTGTAGGTTTATAACCTTTTCTTTTGAATAATTCCATTTTTTCTTGGTTTATTCCGCCATCCCGTCTAATGAATTATTAGGATTCGTTTTGGTTTAATAGAATCCTATGCAGTCACAGGTTCTGTCGTTCCCATAGCTTCTCTATTCATGGTTAGGTCTGAACTCTGCAATGGAGTTTCCAATAAAATTGATTGTTGAGTCAATTTCCTTAGTTTTATTAACCCAAGACTCTTTGTTCTTTGTTATTTTATTGATATTTATGTTTTTTGTATTTTTAAATTGAATATTATCTTTACTTTGAATATAAAAATTGATTAATTTGGATATTTGATTCCTAATGAAGTTTATATTATTGATGCTTTGTCACACTGTTTTTTATTATGTGATTCATAGACCATACATATAAAAAACCTATATCATTGTTATTTTGCTCTTTCTTTCTATCATCCTTCCTTTTATCTACATCCCGTTTATTTTTGTTTCACAATTCACAATCAGATTTCTTGTTTTTAATAGAAACAGAAAAATTTCAGTTGCTACAACTATTATGATTAATTTACTCATTCATATAGTGACTGTTTCTTGGGATCTTGACAATACGAAAGAATAAGTTGGTTATTAGTTTATTTTATCTAATTATTAACTAAGTTTTTAGTAGGTATCAGTCCATTTTTTGAATCCTAATTTTGAAACTTGAAGTAAAAAATGAACGAATCACACACTAAGCATAGCAATTATACGAATCAATTCCATTTTGATTAAACCTTAACTAAATCGAATTGTTCATTTTTGTTGAAGGGAAAAGAATTAAAGAGTTTTTTATTTTTTCTTCTATAATTGCTACAAAATAGAAATCTAAGTTCAGTGATTTCTATTTTTTCCATACCCAAATTTTGAGGCCTAATACTCCACTGATAGTTTGAATTGTATGACAACAGTAATCAATTTTAGCATTCATTCTGTGTAGGGGAAGTTGACCCCGTCTTTTCCACACTTTACGTGCTTTATCTTTTCCCTCGAGACGGCCACGGATTTTTATTTTCATTCCTTCTGTATCCCCTTGTTTTCTAGCTAAATCAATAGCTTCTTCCATTATCTTTCGAAATGGAACTCTTTCTTTTAATTTGTAAGCTATAAATGCTGCAATAAGGTTAGGTTGGCTATAACGTCTTGTAGCTGTAACTTTGTTGATTTCAATAAAAAATTTTTTGGGGTATGTATAATAAAATTCTTGTTTTCTTACATCTCTTTTCCAAATTTTCTTTTCTATTGGCATAAATGTACTGTAGATTATGACTCGTATAATTGCTTTTTGTATTCTTAATTTTTTGGAAATTCCTTTAATATTTTTCATATTAATAAATGTTCTTTTTGTGTGAACTATTTGTTTTTGAATTTCTATACGTATAACTCCCGTATAACTTAAGGAAGGTTTAACATTCTTTTTATTTCTTTTCTTTCCTTTTTTTTTGTTTCGATATTTATTTTCATTCTGTTTTATTTTTATGCGACGAGATTTGACATATTTGTCGATAATTTGTTGTACATAATTCTTGAAAAATTGTCGTATCTTTTGGTCTTCTTGTAGACTCGCAGAATAGTTTTTTGGTTCTTCGAACCAAACGGAATGGTGACTTTGGGTTGTACCAAGTCTGAAACCAAGTGGATTTGTTTTTTGTCCCATAATTTTTTATTTTATTATTTTTTCATTCATATTTTTTGTAATTTCATAAGAATCTAAATCTTAGATTGGTTTAACAATGATTTTGATTTTTCCTTTAATACAATTGTTATATGACACATGGTTCTTTTTATGGGATAACTATGTCCTTTAGCACGGGGTCTAAATTTTTTAACAATAGTACCCCTATTTACTTCAGCTTTATAAATGTATGAATCAGCTTCGTTCAAACCCATATTATGATTAGCATTTGCTGCTGCAGAAGAAACTAATTTGAGGATGGGATAAGATGCTTGATAGGGCATGAAATGCAGTATCATAAGTGTTTCCTCATAGGAACGCCCGCGAATCTGATCAATTACTCTTCGCGCCTTGAAAACAGATAGATCTATATGTTGAGCTAAAACTTTTACTTCTTTACCTGAATTTGAATTCTTTCTCATAGGGTTATCCCTTACTTTTTTAAAATTTTTCATAAGATTCTTTCTCCTTCACCTTTGTTTGATTCCTATCTATTTCTTCTTCTTCTTCTTCTTCTTTACAGATTTCTTCTCGTTATTTTTTCTTGCATCTCTCGCGAAAGTCCGAGTAGGCGCGAATTCTCCCAATTTGTGACCTATCATAGAATCTGTTATATAAATAGGGAAATGTTCCTTTCCATTATGAATACCGATTGTATGGCCAACCATTCGGGGGATAATGGTAGATGCCCGAGACCAAGTGACTATTATCTCCTTCCCCCTTTTGATTTTTTTAATTTTTTCCGATAAATGCTTAGCTACAAATGTTTTTTTTGCTACAAATCTTTTTTTTTGACGTATCACAGCTGATTACTCCTTTTTTTGATTTGACATGTTCAAGATTGGCCTTCTATGTCCAATATCTCGATCTAAGTATGGAGGTCAGAATAAATACAATAATGATGAATGGAAAAAAGAGAAAATCCTTTAGCTAGATAGGGGGCGGATGTAGCCAAGTGGATCAAGGCAGTGGATTGTGAATCCACCATGCGCGGGTTCAATTCCCGTCGTTCGCCCATCACATTATTTAATTTCTCGAATTCGCAAAATGCGATTTGGAATATTCCTATTTACGGCGACGAAGAATCAAACTATCACTATATTTTTGTCTTTTCCTAGTTCTTCTTCCAAGCGCAGGATAACCCCAAGGAGTTTTGGGTTTTTTTATACCAATTGAGGCTCTCCCTTCACCGCCCCCGTGGGGATGGTCCACAGGGTTCATAACTAGTCCTCTTACTACAGGACGCTTACCTAGCCAACACTTCGATCCAGCTCTACCCAAACTTTTTAGGTTCACTCCAACATTACCCACTTGTCCGACTGTTGCTAAGCAGTTTTGGGATATCAAACGGATCTCCCCAGATGGTAATCTTAATGTGGCCGATTTACCCTCTTTTGCAATCAGTTTCGCTACAGCACCTGCTGCTCTAGCTAATTGTCCACCCTTTCCATGTGTGAATTCTATATTATGTAGGGCTGTGCCTAAGGGTATATCGGTTGAAGTAGATTCTTCTTTTTTATCAATCCAAACCCCTTCCCAAACCGTACAAGCTTCTTCCAAAGCATACGGCTTTCTAGATGTATATGATGATATATCAAAAAAATGGATCTTTTCATCGTATAATGAAGTATCACATGAGTGGAATCCAAATCTTCCGAATCATTCATGTTATGATCTTCTACATCCTAGGTCTCTCCGTTCCGTCATCTGGCTTATGTTCTTCATGTAGCATTCAGACCGAATGACTCTATGAAATTACGTCGATACTTCCACATATTACGGGTAACGTAGGAGACATCTCTATTTTTCCCCCGGGGGATCTTCATTACCACTGCTTAACTTTCAATTCGCCTCTGACCATCAAATGAAATGTGAATAACCCGTCCTCCTCTCTTTGAAACAAGGGACGCTTCTGCTTCTGTGCGTGCTTAAAACAATTTTCTCCATATTACCATATCTATAGAGTCAATAATTTTCTATGAGAAACTACTGAACTCAATCACTTGCTGCCGTTACTCAACAGTTTTCTGTTGAGGTCTATCCCATAGAGGTACTCCAATTGGATCAGTGATCGATTTCTAGGTTTCGTCGTAAACCTAATTGGTTACTTCCAATTACGTAAATCCACAGTTCAAACCGCACTCAAAGGTAGGGCATTTCCCATTGATATAGGAATTCCTGTACCAGAAACAATGGTATCTCCAATTATAGCCCCTCTGGGATGTAAAATATATCTCTTCTCACCATCCCCATAGTGTATAAGACAAATGGATGTATTTCGATTAGGGTCGTATTCTATGGTTACGATTCTACCAGATATGTCTTTTTGATTCCGTCGAAAATCGATTTTACGGTATAGACGCTTATGACCCCCCCCTCTATGCCTTACGGTAATGATTCCTCTGGCATTACGACCTTTACTACAATGACGCTGTCCATAGATCAAATTATTTCGTGGATTGGGTTTCACTTGATTGTCTACGGCTCCATTGCGTGTGCTCGGGCTAGAAGTTTTGTATAAATGTATTGCCGTGTTATGAAGTATTTTTCTTGAAGTTCTTTTCTCTAGAATCTCTAGAAGAGGTGGAATAGAATAACCCGGTGGAAGCGTAATGATCATAGGTCTGGAATGCATTGTATGTCCCATAATAGGTCCCATTCTTCTATCCTTTCCGGGGAGTCGATGACTCTTCAATAGCTAATACCTTAACACCAAAGAAGAGTTCGACCCAATACTGGATTTTTGGCTTAGTGGATCCTGATTCGGCATTCGAAGTATATTGATTCTTCCCCAATAACCGAAGACCTTTTCGTGTAACTACTGCATATTGGATTCCATCCATAAATCCATTTTCTTCCCTATGAGTTCCAGTATCGATCAGAATTCTAGTTCTTACTCTTCCTATGTTATGGTATGAATATACTATACCAATTCGTTATGTATGGATGATGAGATTCCATTGATACAGAGCCAATTCCGATAGACTTATTGAACGTTCCCATTAGCATGCATCCAGTAGGAATTGAACCTACGAATTTGCCAATTATGAGTTGGGCGCTTTAACCATTCAGCCATGGATGCTTAACATAAGAGGTATCATCATAATCTAAAAGAGGTATGATCATAATCTCTACATTGGATCAAGAACGGGGTCAGAGGGATCAAAAACTGCTAATTCGTATAAAGCCATCGAACCGGCCCAACCAGCAACTAGAGCTATGTGCATTATATGAACAGAAAGCAATCGACCGGGATCATTCAATACGACAGTATGAACACGATACCAAGGCAAACCCATGGAAATACCCCTTTATGAAAGAGAAATAAAAACTATGTCACTTTATTTTCTCGCATTACTTTACATTCAATAAGAAGACTCTATACTGTGTACCTAAACTTTTTTTTCAGTAGATTCTGTATCAGAAAGGGTGAATATTGATTTCATTCCATTGAAAATAACGGAACAACTCTGTTCGTAAGAACAAAGAGAAGCAGATCTATTCTATAACCCGATAAGTGCCAATATGCAATGGGAAGATTGGTTTCATTTCGGGGAATCAATGAATGGATACATAAACCAAATCCGGATTTGGAAAGAAGAAATCCAAGGATTCGAAAAAGAAAT
>Ga0316583_10000635_pt1 | contig 10756 bp, 10 predicted proteins | sample J_170502JBrBrA_D_FD_204513 | JGI IMG/M metagenome (GOLD analysis project Ga0316583, IMG submission 204513) | Rhizosphere microbial communities from salt marsh grasses in Alabama, United States - J_170502JBrBrA | ecosystem: Host-associated > Plants > Roots > Rhizosphere | place: USA: Alabama... | reverse complement strand
CCTGGGAGTGGCCCTGCTCGAATTAAATAAGCATGATGAAGCTGTAGATAAATTCGAAAGAGCTACAAAACTCAATCCTCAACTTCCAGCAGCCTGGTACGGCTGGGGCATTGCACTAAAAGCTTTAGGGCAAGAGAAGGCAGCTGCCGAAAAAATTAAAATTGCCATGGAAATGGACCAAGACATTTGAATTCCCCGCAGCTTGCAGCGCGGGATGAATTCAAATAAAGTATAAGATCCTTTTTAAAGCGAAAGCGCGGTACCACAGTCCGGTGGGCTGTGGTAAAAATTTCGAAATACCCCGTAGCTTGTTGAAGTGAAGCGTAAATCCCGATTTCGGGGCTGCGGGGATAGGAAATTTAGCCAACCAAACAGACGGCGGGTAAACCTTTCGTTTATTAGATTCCGTCCCGCTTTCAGCGGGGCGGGAGTTTCATAAAATCGTTACACGATTTTATTTGGTGTTTACGGAGTTTGTTTTTTTGCTTCATTCCGCAATATCGTTTCACAGGTAAACGAACCTCGTGACCCGAACGTTCCTTAAACCCGGTCAACGATTTTCTCTTGACCGCCCGACGCCAAATGTGTATTAACCTTTTTTAATTAAACCGGATAGTTCAGATTAGAATGGAATCTCGTTATCAAGAGAGAAGAATTTTCAATTCCGCTGATCTTACATTGATAAATTTGCTTCTCAAACTGCTCTAAAAAAGGAGGCGGGAAATGTCTGAAGGTAGGCTTGACAAACGATTTGGTGCTGTGGCCATAGAAAAGGGATTCATTACTCTCGAAAATCTCATTGAGGGAATAAAGATTCAGGTCATTGAAAATTTGGAAGGTTCGGAACACCGTCTTATCGGCCAAATTTTATGGGAAAAAGGTTATATAACAACCGAGCAGATTAATGAAGTGATCGAATCTATGGGCATTTAGAAAGCAAAAATTTATTTTGTATCTTTTTCCTCTGCGCTTTTAGTTTTTTTATGTTGTTTATTCAGGGGTATTCCATCTATGCCCGCGACCCCAAGCCAACCCATTCACCATTTAGCAGGCTGTTGCTCGCCTGAAACGCCCTCCGATTATTAACATGAACAAACAGATTTCCAACATCCTATTTGTGTGCATTGGCAACATTTGCCGAAGCCCTTTTGCCCAGGGACTTTTTACAAACAAGATGCGTCAGGAAGGGTATAAAGACTTTTATGCTGATTCTGCTGGACTGCTTGCTCTTCCTGGGAATTCAGTTACTTTTCTTGCCCAGAAGGTCGCTGCTGAGCACGGTGTTAACCTTTCCGGACATAAAGCAAAACGTTTATCTCAAAAACTGGTGGACTGGGCGGAGCTGATTCTGGTAATGGAAAAGGCCCAAAAGGATGAACTCCTCGCTGAATTTTCCAAAGCCACAGACAAAACATTTTTATTACGTCACTTTGCACGTTATGGCTCGCGAAACAGGGGTATTGCCGATCCATACGGCCTTCAATATGACGCATACCGCTTTTGTTATATTGATATAGAGGATGCGGTTTCGGGGTTAGTGGGTCAATTATTAAAAAAACAAAAAGACCATTGAAAAAAGTCCCTTTTTGTCCAATTCCTTTGTCAGGCTTAAATTTTAATCCTCGAAATACTCGATGTATATCTGTGGTTAAAATTTTCGCCTTCCTTGGCCTTGAACAAAAATAAACATTTTTCAAAGATCTTAAATTATCAGGTGTGATCATCTTGCATAAAAATCAGACCAATTCCATGATTTCAGGAAATGCCTACCCCAATCAACCCATTGCCGGTGCGATATTTGTACTGGGCGCCGCATTTTTGTTCGCTATGATGGGGGCATTGGTGAAAGTGGTTTCGACGTCGCTCAACAATGAAATGGTCGTTTTTTTTCGAAACGTCTGTGCTCTCATATTTATTTTGCCATGGCTTGCTTATAGCCGACCGTCCGGCGGCATCAAGACAAGCTGTATTAAACTCCATTTGCTTCGCAGCGCAGCTGGTTTGGGAGCGATGTATTGTTTTTTTTATGCCATCGCTCAACTTCGGCTCTCCGAAGCCTTCTTGCTTTTTACAACATCCCCGATTTTTATTCCATTGATTGCATATATGTGGATGCACGAGGAGGTCACACACACTACCAAATGGGCCATCATTGCCGGATTTATTGGGATTGTTCTGATTCTAAAGCCAGGATTTGGAATATTTCAACCGGCGATGCTTGTGGCTTTGGCAGGAGGATTTCTGTCAGCGATGGCAATGGTAACCATTCGCCGTATGTCTTTATCAGAGCCGACTATCCGAGTGGTGTTTTACTTCACAATTTTTTCAACAGTGATTTCGGCAGGTCCTTTATCTTGGTCGTGGCAGACACCTATGCCCGGAATATGGTGGTTGCTCATCCTCATTGGATTGCTGGCTGCCGTGGGTCAGTTTTTCCTGACCAAGGGATACAGCATGGCGCCGGCAGCCCAAGTGGGTCCGTTAACCTATGGGAATGTCGTGTTTGCGACCATCAATGGCTGGATATACTGGGGAGAAACAATGGATCTTCTGACATGGGTCGGGGCAATTTTAGTTTGCATGGCCGGCATTATAACCACCAGGCGAACCGAAGCACACGTTCTTGCGGATACAACAACAGGAAAAACACCTGATCGCTGAATTTTTATGGTGAACGATGTGAAAAAAGAAAATCAAGCGTTAGACTTTACGGCCATGGCGATGCTAGTGGTGCTGTGTGCAAGCTGGGGGTTGCAGCAAGTGGCTATTAAAGTTGCCATCAGAGGTATTCCGCCATTGCTGCAGTCGGGTATCCGGTCCGTGGGGGCAACGATTTTTATCTGGATCTGGATGACAGTACGCAGGGAATCTTTTCTGGAGAAAGACGGTACCCTGTACTGGGGAATTGCGGCTGGTCTTCTTTTTGCCTCAGAGTTCATCCTGATCTACTGGGGGCTGGAATATACAAATGCATCCCGTGCGGTAATCTTTCTCTATATGTCACCTTTTGTGGTAGCTATAGGGGCACAGATCTTTATTCCAGGCGAACATCTTCGGATGGTTCAAGTCTTTGGTTTGTGCTGTGCCTTTGCGGGTATCCTGGTTGCATTCTCAGAGTCCCTGACTTTTCCTACCCCTCGAATGTTTATCGGTGACAGCATGTTGGCAGGCGCAGCAATATTGTGGGGGGCCACGACGGTTCTTATCAAGGCCAGCCCCCTGTCAAGGATTAACGCCAGCAAAACCTTGTTGTATCAGCTTGCCGTATCTGCGGTAGTGCTACCCGTGGCGTCACTTGTAAGGGGTGAATCGGGTATTGCTTTGACTCCCTTGATTGTCGGGTGTATCGCATACCAAACCGTTTGGGTGGCCTTTATCACTTACCTGGCCTGGTTTTGGCTAATCCGCCACTATCCGCCTTCACGTTTGGCATCCTTTACCTTTTTAACGCCGCTTTTCGGCGTCCTTGCAGGGGGCCTGCTGCTCGATGAGCCGATTACAGGCGGTCTATTGCTGGCACTGGTTCTGGTGGGGGCGGGCATTTACCTGGTGAACCGGGCGGATGCTTCAAAATTTGATAAATAGAGGTTTACGGGGGCTAGGATATAAGTGTTTACTATGAAACTTCCCAATCCCTGACCACCGGCATCTGATTCCCGTCCACTGTTGTCATCCTTGACAAATATATTTATTGGCTTAAAGTGAGTAAAGATTACGAACCGTCGAATTTTGAACTCGAATCTTTTCATGGAGGTCGTTATGGAACTACGTAAGCTCGGCACTACCAGCATTGAAATATCCCCGATCATTATGGGAACATGGCAGGCCGGTAAGGACATGTGGGTTGGAATAGATGATACTGAATCGATCCAGGCGATAAAAGCGGCATATGATGCGGGTATCACAACATTTGATACGGCAGAAGTATATGGTAACGGCCATTCGGAAAGAATCGTCGGAAATGCCCTTCATGATGTACGTGACCGTGTAGTTATCGCTACCAAAGTATTTTCAAATCACTTAAAGTACAATCAGGTCGTCAATGCGTGCCATAACTCTTTAAAGAATCTCAATACTGATTATATAGACCTTTATCAAATTCATTGGCCTCCGGGTTCTTTTGGCGTCAAAAAAGTTGCTTTGGAAGAAACCATGCATGCAATGACCGACTTGAAGACGCAGGGTAAAATTCGTGCCATCGGTGTCTCCAATTTCTCCCGATCCCAGCTGGAAGAGGCTGCCATATACGTGAAAATCGACAGCCTTCAACCCCCCTATTCATTATTTTGGCGCAAGGTTGAAACAGACGCTATGCCGTATTGTCTTGAAAACAATATCACTTTACTTGCGTATTCTTCCATGGCCCAGGGGCTTTTGACCGGAAAATTCGGTCCGGATCATACATTTGCCAAAGGTGACCACCGTTTCAGAAACAAGTTGTATCAACCGGAAAATTATGAACGAGTCCAGAAGGCCTTGGAAAAACTTCGTCCAATTGCAATAGCGAATCATATCACTCTGGGGCAACTGGCCCTGGCCTGGGTTATTTCCCGACCCGGCACATGTGCCATCGCCGGTGCACGTACCCCCGAACAGGCCGTTCAAAATGCCGCAGCTGGAAATGTTCGATTGTCTGATGAACATCTGGCTGATGTCGATGACATCGGCAGAATGGTCACCGACCCATTGGATGACGATCCGGTGATGTGGGAATGGTAAGCCTCTGCCCCCTGATCTTTAAATTTGAATTCCCCGCTGCTTGTTGGAGTGAAACGGACTTGTCCGCCTATGTTGTGTGGCGGAAATCCCGTCTTCGGGGCTGTGGGATAGAAATTTTAGCCAACCAAACAGACGGCGGGTAAACCTTTCATTTATTAGATCCCGTCCCGCTTTCAGCGGGGCGGGAGTTTCATAAAATCGTTAAACGATTTTATTGAGGACTTCATAAAAAGATGAAATATTGCAATCAATGCGGTTCAAAATTGGCCTATCGCATCCCGGAGAACGACGATCGGGCGCGTTTTATATGCGATACCTGTCAGACCATCCACTATCAAAACCCCAACATGGTAGTAGGCTGTATCCCTGTTTGGGAGGATCGCATTTTATTGTGTCGGCGTTCCATCGAACCGCAGTATGGCAAATGGACCATTCCTGCAGGATATCTTGAACAGAGAGAAACGGTTGAAGAAGGAGCCAAACGGGAACTCCTTGAAGAGGCCGGAGCGACCGTTGAATTTCTCGAGCCTTATGCCCTATATAATATTCCTTTTATCAGTCAGGTCTATCTGATATTTCGAGGGCCATTAAAGGATGATAAGTTTTGGGCAGGGCGCGAGAGCTTGGAGGCAAGATTGTTCAAGAGGCATGAGATTCCCTGGGATGATCTGGCGTTCACCGTGGTAAAGAAAGTCCTCAGCCGATATTACAAAGATTTTTTAGAAGGTGTTTTTTCATTTTACATGGATGATATCCTGTCTGATAAAATCCAATCAAAATAGCTGACAACCCCCCAAAAGAACAAGGAATTATTGATTCACAGACCTTTTGAATAATTTCCTTGAGTTCCGTAACTTATTATTATTCTTGACAAATAGATCCATAAGTGTAAATTGACCATAAATTTTTATAAATTTATTTAAATTTGAATTCCCCGCTGCTTGCAACGCGGGATGAATTCAAATAAAGTATAAGATTCTTTTTAAAGCAAAAGTGCGGTACCACAGCCCGGTAGGCTGTGGTAAAAATTCCGAAATATCCCAAAAGCTTGTTGAAGCGAAGTGGAAATCCCATCTTCGGGGCTGCGGGGATAGGAATTTTAGCCAGCCAAACAAACGGCGGGTAAACCTTTCGTTTATTAGATCCCGTCCCGCTTTCAGCGGAGCGGGAGTTTCATAAAATCGTTGCACGATTTTATTACAGATATGGTTTTTGGCGAAGTGTATGAATTTGTAGAAAGATTAAGCCATGTTCTGAACCAATATTTCAACGTCACAACGTGCAGACCATATATCCGGTAGGTCTATTGCAAAGCCGAAAGGGGTAACTTGATGAATCGCCGACATATTCACTGGATTCTTCTGATCATAGTCATTGCAGCAATAGCCGTTATTGTATGGTTTTTCACCCGAACGAAGCCTGTGGAAGTTGTTGTGAAACCCGTGGACCGAGGCATAGTGGAACGGACCGTGGCAAATACACGTGCGGGAACCGTTAAAGCCTGCCGGAGGGCCAAGCTTTCTCCGAGTGTCGGAGGTCAGATTGCAAAACTTAATATCCACGAAGGAGATAAGGTAAAAGAAGGAGATCTTCTTCTCGAGATCTGGAACCAGGATCTGGTGGCGGAAGTACAACTGGCCCAAAGCCAAGCCGAGGCTGATAGGGCACGTGCTAAAGCGACATGTTTAAAAGCCGAAGTTTCCCAACGTGAAGCCAATCGTCTGGTAAAGCTTTATGATAAGAAAGTAGCTTCAGAAGAAAAAACGGACAAAGCCGTAACTGACGCCAAAGCCCTTAAAGCTGATTGCAACGCAGCCAAGGCATCCGTCCTTAAGAGCGAGGCACGTATCGGCGTCGTCAAAGCAAATCTTGACCGTACTCGCCTTATCGCTCCTTTTGATGGAGTTATTGCGGAGATTAACGGGGAGCTGAGTGAATTCGTAACTCCATCACCTATCGGAATTCCTACACCGCCGGTTGTGGATCTTATCGATAACACCTGTTTTTATATCACTGCGCCAATCGATGAGGTCGATGTTCCCCAAATTGCACCTGGCATGGATGCCCGGGTGAGCCTGGATGCCTTTGGTAACCGTCGCTTTCCCGGTAAGGTCCGCCGTATTGCACCCTATGTGCTTGATCGCGAAAAGCAGGCCCGAACCGTTGATGTCGAGGTGGAGTTCACCATGCAAGAAAACATCCGGGAAATGCTTGCCGGCTACAGTGCGGATGTGGAAATCATACTGGATGTTCGGCAAAACACACTGCGGATCCCTACATCTTCCGTTTTAGACGGGAATCGCGTGTTTGTTTATCTGCCCGGTGATAAAGTGATCAAAGCACGCGAGTTCAAAAGCGGAATTTCCAATTGGAACTATACTGAAGTCATTTCGGGCTTGAAACTGAACGAACTGGTGGTGACCAATGTGGATACCGATGGAATGAAAGACAATGTGGCCGCAATTATATCCAAAGAGGAACGATGATTCATTTAACCGGAATAGAAAAGACGTTTCTGGTGGGTGATGAAACGGTTCAAGCACTCAGCAACGTCGACTTTACGGTTCAAAAAGGGGAATATGTCGCCATCATGGGTCCTTCTGGATCAGGGAAGTCGACCCTGCTTAATATTATCGGGCTCTTGGATAGACCGGATAAGGGGATCTATACCCTCGAAGATCTGGACACCACCGAGTTGACCGATAACCAGCAGGCATCGGTACGACGAAACAAAATCGGTTTTGTCTTTCAGTTTTTTCATCTGGTACCACGGCTCACCGCTTCCGAAAATGTGGAACTGCCGATGATCCTTTCAGATGTGGCTCCTGCTTCCAGAAAAATGCGGGTTGAAGCAGCCCTATCTTCTCTCGGCCTCAGTGACCGAGCCAAGCATCGTCCAGACCAGTTGTCGGGGGGACAACGTCAACGCGTGGCCATTGCCAGGGCCACTATTATGGAGCCGGACGTAATTCTCGCGGATGAGCCCACCGGCAACCTGGACCGAACGTCCGGAATCGACGTCATCAGGATACTAGAAGACCTTAACAAAAAAGGCATGACCCTGATTATCGTGACCCACGATCCCAATCTGAGCAAGCGTGCTACCCGGAGGGTGCAGCTGGCAGACGGAAAAATCTCGATAGATTCCAGGAGTTTTTGAAAAAATGAAGACCGGAGATGTTATTCAATTCAGCACTCGGGCCCTGTCGGGGTACCCCACCCGAACATTTTTAATCATTCTTGCCATGGCCATCGGTGTAGCGTCGGTCATTTTACTCACCGCTTTGGGAGAAGGCGCCCGACGGTATGTCTCCAACGAATTTACCTCTCTAGGCACCTATCTGCTGATCGTCTTGCCGGGACGGTCCGAAACTACCGGCGGTCCTCCTCCTCTATTGGGGCAAACACCTCGGGATCTTACGCTGGAAGATGCTCTATCCCTAACCCGGCATTCCGCTATCCGCCGTGTGGCACCGATAACAGTAGGCTCGGCCCCTGTTTCCTGGAAGCATCGGGACCGGGAAGTAACGGTTCTCGGTTCTACTGATGCGCTTTTTGAAATCCGGCATCTTTCAATGGCCCAGGGCAAGTTCATCCCTGCTGGCGATCCAACAAGGGGCGAAGCGGTCTGCGTGATAGGATATAAGCTCAAAAAAGAGCTCTTCGGAAATCAATCTCCTTTGGGCCAATGGGTCCGCATAGGCGAACGGCGCTTTCGGGTTATTGGGGAATTGGGCAAAAAAGGTCAATCACTGGGATTGGATATGGGGGACGTGGCGGTCGTACCCGTTGCCTCTGCGCAGACCCTTTTCAATACCTCGGCACTATTTAGGATTTTAGTACAGGCCAACGGCCGCGATGCAATTCCCAGAGCCAAGAAAACCATATTGACCACCATACGGGAACGGCACGAAGGTGAAGACGATGTCACTGTCATTACCCAGGATGCGCTGCTTTCCACTTTTGACCGGATTCTAACGACCATGACCTTAAGTGTTGCAGGCATTGCCGCCATCAGCTTGTCGGTTGCCGGTATTCTGATTATGAACGTCATGTTGATCGCTGTTTCACAGCGTACTTCGGAGGTCGGACTTCTAAAGGCCATCGGCGCCCCAAGCACCCAAATCCTTCGGCTCTTTCTAGCGGAATCTGCTATTCTTTCGCTTATTGGTGCGGGTTTTGGTGTTATTCTGGCATTTTTAGGAACCTGGGGGCTCGCCCGGGTATTTCCAAAATTTCCATTTACCGTGCCGATCTGGGCTCTGGGCGCAGCGGTTTTTATCGCGATTATAACGGGCTTGTTATTCGGAGTTCTACCCGCAAGACGGGCAGCAAAACTCGATCCGGTTGATGCTCTGTCACGAAGATAAACCCTATCTTTGTAAAAGCCCATTATACCGCAATTCCATCGTTGCCAAGGGGTTCGCGGTAGTTTAAACTACAGCTTTACCCTTGGACGTCTCGGACTTACGGCATCCTGAACTTTTACAACGATAGGGTGACTTTAAACTGAAAAAATAGTTTGGACCGCCATCATGTTGATCAATGATTCCATAAAGCTGGCCGTGGGGGCCATATCGAGCCAGAGGATGCGCAGTTTTCTTACCGCCCTGGGCATCGCCGTGGGCATAGCCTCGGTTGTACTCTTAACTTCCATCGGTGAGGGAATTCACCGATTCGTTCTTTCGGAGTTTACACAGTTCGGCACCAACCTCATGGCCGTTTCGCCGGGCAAGACCACTACCGCCGGCATGTCAGGGGCTGTTATCAGTAATGTGCGCCCATTGAGCATCGATGACGCTCTGGCTATTGAACGAAATCCCAGAATCCTTGGGATGGTTCCATTTATCCAGGGAAACGCACCTGTAGAATTCGGAAAACGTAGCAGGCGCGTTTATGTCTTTGGTGTCAATTCTCAGGTGCCTGATGTGTGGCAAATGAAGATCGCCGTTGGTCGGTTCCTTCCGGATGATGATCCGCGAACCGCCCGAGCCTTTGCCGTACTGGGTAAAAAGGTGAGGGATGAACTTTTTGGCGTCATGAACCCTCTTGGGCGTCGTATCCGAATCGGTGGAGAGCGGTTCAGGATAGTGGGCGTTATGGAACCCAAAGGACAAATGCTCGGATTTGACTTGGATGATGCCATCTACATTCCTACCGCCAGAGCCCTGGCAATGTTCGATCGGGAAAGTCTCATGGAAATCGATTTGACTTATGCTCCGGGCAGTAACGTGGGCGACATTGCCGAAAGTGTTAAAGCGCAGCTCATGGACAGACACGGCTCGGAAGATTTCACAATTACCACCCAGGAGCAGATGCTGGAAGTAATGGGATCCGTGCTGGATATACTCACACTGGCAGTAGGTGCTTTGGGAGGGATTTCACTTCTTGTGGGAGGTGTTGGTATACTTACGATAATGACCATCAGCGTGAATGAAAGAAGGGCAGAGATCGGATTGTTTCGCGCCATAGGTGCGAATCGAGGACAGATACTCACCTTTTTCATCGGAGAAGCCGTTGTTCTGGCGAGTATCGGGGGCTTTGCCGGCCTGATAATCGGTACCGGGGGTGCGTGGCTTTTGGGCGCGACGGTTCCAGCACTGCCCACCCACACCCCGTGGCTATATGTATTTCTGGCTGAAATCTTGGCTGTGGTTATCGGTCTTCTGGCCGGGGTTCTACCTGCTCTCAAGGCTGCAAGCCTGGATCCAATAGAGGCATTGAGGGCCGAATAATGCAAATATTAAATATTTATCCAAAGTTTCGCAGCCTTAAATAGTACTCAAAAATTCAAACTGACCTACAATCAAAATATTCGGACTATTGCTCTTGGTAATAAAATATGATAGAAAGCAAAAATGGAAAAGAAAGACATCCATTTGTTATCAGACGAAGACGATACCCTTTCTGATAAGGAAAATGAATTCGTCTCTGAAGGTATTATCATCAATGAGGTCCAGCTCCTTTTAGCTGAAAAAAGGACTTCTCTGGCAACCATGAGGACAGGTATAACGGTTTTTGTTCTTCCCTTATCTGT
>Ga0316583_10000634_pt1 | contig 10764 bp, 9 predicted proteins | sample J_170502JBrBrA_D_FD_204513 | JGI IMG/M metagenome (GOLD analysis project Ga0316583, IMG submission 204513) | Rhizosphere microbial communities from salt marsh grasses in Alabama, United States - J_170502JBrBrA | ecosystem: Host-associated > Plants > Roots > Rhizosphere | place: USA: Alabama... | reverse complement strand
ATTGGCGGAGTTGATCGACGTGCCGATCGTGATCGTGCACGTGTCGAACCGCGAGGCGATGAACGAGATCGCCCGTGCGCGCCGGCGCGGCCTCAAGATCACCGGCGAGACCTGCCCGCAATACCTGGCGTTGACAGAGAAGGACTTGGAAGGCCTCAACATGGAGGGCGCGAAATACGTCTGTTCGCCGCCGCCGCGTGACGCCGAAAGCCAGCAAGCGTGCTGGGAGGGATTGGAGCAAGGCATCTTCGCGCTGTTCTCGTCCGACCACTGCCCGTTCCGCTACGACGATCCCGCCGGCAAGCTGGTGCCGAAGGGCCGGACAAGTTTTCGGTGGGTGCCGAATGGCATTCCGGGCGTGGAGACGCGGCTGCCGATCCTGTTCTCTGAAGGCGTCAACAAAGGCCGCATCACGCTCAACGACTTCGTGGCACTGACCGCGACCAACCACGCCAAGACCTATGGGCTCTATCCGAAGAAGGGCACCATCGCCGTCGGCACGGACGCCGACATCGCGCTCTGGGACCCGAAGCGCGCGGTGACTATCGGCCAGGACGTCATGCACGGCGGCTGCGACTACACGCCCTATGAAGGCATCAAGGTCACCGGCTGGCCGGTGTCCACGATGGTGCGTGGGCGTTTCGTAGTGCGCGACGGCGAACTCATAGGCAAACGCGGCGACGGCGTTTACGTGTCGCGGGACAAATCGCCGCTCGCCGTATCCAAGTGACGCCTCGGCGCCCGCCTCAGGCGCCGAGTTCCTTCAAGTCGCGGTAGTAGTCGAGCGCCTCCGGGTTGGCCAAGGCTTCCGTGTTCTTCACCGGCTGGCCATGGATGACGTTGCGCACGGCGAGCTCGGTGATCTTGCCGGACTTGGTGCGCGGGATGTCGGCGACCTGCACGATCTTGGCCGGCACGTGGCGCGGCGAGGCGCCGGTGCGGATTTTCTTGCGGATAGTGTCGCGCAAGGCGTCGTCGAGCGTGACGCCTTCAGTGCAGCGCACGAACAGCACGACACGCACGTCATTGTCCCAATCCTGGCCGACGGCGATCGCCTCCAGCACTTCCGGAATCTGCTCGACCTGGGCATAGATTTCCGCCGTGCCGATGCGCACGCCGCCCGGATTGAGCGTGGCGTCGGATCGGCCGTGGATGATGAGGCCACCGTGCGCGGTCCATTCGGCGAAGTCGCCGTGGCACCACACGTTGGGGAAGCGCTCGAAATAAGCGGCGTGATACTTCTTGCCGTCGGGATCGTTCCAGAACATCACCGGCATCGAGGGGAACGGCCGGACGCAGACCAACTCGCCCTTCTCTTCCCGGATCGGCTTGCCGTCTTCCGACCATACGTCCACCGCCATGCCGAGACCCGGCGCCTGGATCTCGCCGCGCCACACCGGACCGGTCGGATCGCCGAGCACGAAGCAGGAGACGATGTCGGTGCCGCCGGAGATCGAGGCGAGATGCACGTCCTTCTTGATGTCGCTGTAGACGTAATCGAAGCTTTCGGCGGCGAGCGGCGAGCCGGTCGAGGTGATGAGCCGCACCGACGACAGATCATGGGTCGCGGCGGGCTTGAGCCCCGCCTTCTTGCAGGCGTCGATGTATTTCGCCGACGTGCCGAGCACGTTGATGCGTTCGTCCTGCGCGAAATCCCACACCACCGTCTGCGGCGCGAACGGCGAGCCATCATAGAGCATGAGCGTCGCGCCCGAGGCGATGCCGGAGGCGAGCCAGTTCCACATCATCCAGCCGCAGGTGGTGAAGTAGAACAGCCGCTCGCCGTCGCGCAGGTCGCATTGCAGGCGGTGCTCCTTGATGTGCTGCAGCAGCGTGCCGCCGGCGCCGTGCACGATGCACTTCGGCACGCCGGTGGTGCCGGACGAGAACAGGATGTAGACGGGGTGATTGAACGGCAGCCGCTTGAAGGTGAGCGGCTTCGGCGCGAACGGCTTCAAGAACGTTTCCAGCGTCTCGGCGCGCGGCACGCTTGCCGCCACTTGGTCGGCCTCACCGAGATACGGCACGATCACAACCTTGCCGGCCGATTTCAGTTCGCCGACGATCGCCTTCAGCTTGTCGGCGATCTTGATCTGCTTGCCGTTGTACCAATAGCCATCGACGGTGACGAACACCTTGGGCTCGATCTGGCCGAAGCGGTCGAGCACGCCGCGTTCACCGAAGTCCGGCGAGCACGAGGAGAAGATCGCGCCGAGCGAGGTGACCGCCAGCATCAGTGCGATGGTTTCCGGCAGGTTCGGCAGCATGGCCGCGACGCGGTCGCCCTCGCCGACGCCCGCGGCCTGCAAGGCCTGCTGCAGGCGCGACACCAACGCTTTCAGTTCGTCCCAGGTCAGCCGGTAGGCCACCTTGTCCTCGCCGCGGAAGATCATGGCGTCGCCGCTGCCGGGCGCCTTCAGCAGATTCTCCGCGAAATTGATTTTGGCGTCGGGAAAGAACTGTGCCCCCGGCATGCGGTCGCCGTCGATCAGCCGGCGCTCGCCCTTGTCGCCGACCACGCCGTAGAGATCCCAGACCAGCTCCCAGAATTCGCCGCTCTGGCTCACCGACCAGTCGTGCAGCTCGCGGTAGTCCTTCAGCGCCAGGCCGTGGCGCTTGTTGGCCGCGGCGATGAACGCGGTGACGTTGCTGCTGGCGATGCGGTCCGGGCCCGGGCGCCACAAAGGCTGGTCCGAAGTCGTTGTCTTACCTGACATTTTTCCCTCTTTACCGACGGCTCTACGGTATCTTGGCGGCAGCCTTGGAAAGCGCCTCGCCCGCCGTTCCCGTGGCCGGCCGACCGCTTCGCCTTTCGCGGCTGCGAGAGAACATCATCGGGTCGGTCGGATGCAAGCCCAATGGCGCCGGCCCGATTGAGGCCCCGTCGGGCAGTGCCCGAGACCGCCGTGGCGGCTTTCGCGGGACTTCCTCATGGACGCACAGACCGAAGCGAACGACATCGTTGGCGGCCCAACGAAATTCGTAGCGCTGCGACAAAGGCCCGCCATGCGGGCCAGTTGAAATAACCCGCCCGTTATTTCCCGACATGGCGATTGCCGCTATAGCTGTCGCGCCATGGCCAATGTTCTGATCCTGACCGAAGTGCAGGAAGCGATGCGGGCGCGCTACAAAGCGATGCTGCTCGAGCGCTTTCCGCAACTTACCATCGACGTCGTCGGCCATCACAACGATGTCGATCCTTATATCGCCGACACCGATGTCCTGTTGTGCTTCTCACCGCCCATGGCCGACCATGTGGTGCGCGACGCCAAGAAACTGAAATGGATCCAGGCGCTCGGCACCGGCACGGACAATATCGTCGACCTGCCTTCGCTCGGCCCGGAAGTCGTGGTCACCAATATACGCGGCATCCATGGCGCGCCGATGTCGGAAGCGACCATCGCCTACATGCTGTCGCTCGCGCGCGATATCCCGCGCACGGTGCACGCACAGGACCGCGGCGAATGGGAACGCTGGCCGGCGCAACTGCTCGCCGGCAAGACCGTCGGTCTGCTCGGCGTCGGGCTGATCTCGGAGCACCTGGCGCCGATCCTCAAGGCCCTTGGCATGATGGTGGTCGGCATCAGCTCGGGTGTGCGGCCGCTCAACGGCTTCGACCGCATGGTGAAGCGCGATGATCTTCTAAATGCCGTGGGCGAACTCGATTTTCTGGTGGTCATGACGCCGCTGACGCCGGAAACGCGCAACATCGTCGACGGCAGGCTGCTCGCCGCCATGAAGCCGACTGCATATGTGCTCAACATGGCGCGCGGCGGCGTGGTCGACGAGGACGCGCTGGTCAAGGCGTTGGACGCCGGTGACATCGCCGGCGCCGCGCTCGACGTCTACATGCAGGAGCCGCTGCCGGCGACAAGCCCCTTGTGGAAGGTCAAGAACCTGACGGTGTTTCCGCATCTCGGCGGCTATTCGGAAGGCTACGAGGACCGCGCCATGCCGACCATCGAGCGCAACATGCGCTGCTTTCTCAATGGCGATCTCAAGAGCATGATCAATATCGTGCGGAAACCGAAATCCTGGGGAGCGTGAACGATGGCCTTGTCGGAACGTCTCAACACGCCGATCTCCACGGTCGAGATCGAGCGCCGCTGGCAGGCGGTGCGCGCCGCCATGGCCGCCGCCAAGATCGACGTTCTGCTGATGCAGAACAACAACGACCACATGGGCGGTTACGTGCGCTGGTTCACCGACATGCCGGCGGTGAACGGCTATCCGCAGACGGTGGTGTTTCCGCGCGACGACGAGATGACCGTGGTGTGCCAGGGCCCGTTCGGCGGCGATAGCAAGCCTGGCGACGACCCGCAGGTGTGGCGCGGCGTCAAGCGCCTGTTGAACACGCCGAGCTACGCCTCCGCGCATTACACCAAGGAGTACGACGCCGAGCTCGCGGCCAAGGGCTTGGCGCCCTATGCCAAGGGCACCATCGGCTATGTCGGCACGTATCAGATGTCGTTCGCGCTGCTCGACTTCATGAAGCGCACCTTTCCGCAGGCAAGCTTCGTCGACGCCAGCGAAATGGTCGACCGCATCAAGGTCCTCAAGAGCGGCGAAGAGATGGAGCTCGTCAAGCGCTGCGCGGCGATGCAGGACGGCGCCATGCAGGCGGCGTTCGCGGCGGTGAAGCCGGGCATGCGCGATATCGAGGTGGCATCGATCGCGCAGCAATACAGCGTCAGCCACGGCAGCGAGAACGGCATTTATCTCTGTGCCTCGATGCCGCTCGGGAGCCCTTCGCCATTCGGCCCGCGCCACATACAGAACCGCGTCATCCAGGAAGGTGACCAGATCGCGCTGCTGGTCGAGGATAGCGGCCCCGGTGGCATGTACACCGAGCTCGGCCGTTCCTGCGTGGTCGGCAAGGTGCCGCAACAGATGAAGGACGAACTTCAGTTCGTCATCGAAGCGCGCAAATTCACCCTCGACCTGTTGAAGCCCGGCACGCCATGCAAGGATATCTGGGACGCCTATAACGATTTCATGCGCCAGAACGGCCGGCCGGAAGAAGCGCGGCTCTATTGCCACGGCCAGGGCTATGACCTGGTCGAGCGACCGCTCGTGCGCAACGACGAGCCGTGGTCGATCGAGAAGGACATGAACATCGTCGTGCACCCGACGTATCTCTACGGCGGGTACCTCAACTGGCTGTGCGACAACTACCTCATCGGCGGCAACGGCCCGGGCGACCGGCTGCATCAGTTTCCGGAAGAGGTGGTGGAAATCGGCTAAACTGTCGTTCCGGGATTGCTCGTTGCGCCCGCGCCCCGGAATGACAAATGGGAGGGAGCCACCATGGCCGACATCAAAATCCTCAATCCCGACACGCTCGGCAAACCGCTCGGGCAGTATTCGCAGATCACCCGCGTCAAGGCGTCGGAGTTCGTCTTCATCGCCGGCCAGGTCGGCATCGACAAGGCCGGCACCATCGGCGCCGATTTCGACGCCCAGTGCACGCTCACCTTCGCCAACATCGAGACGGCGCTGAAATCGGTCGGCGCCGGCTGGGGCAACGTGGTGGAATTCACCACCTACGTGGTGCATTCGCAGGACATCCCGAAGTTCATGACCTATCGCCAGCGCGAATTTCCCAAAATGTTCGAAAACGGCGCCTACCCGCCGAACACGCTCTTGATGATCGACCGGCTGGTGCAGGAGCCGCTGCTGGTCGAGGTGCAGACCGTCGCGGCACTTTGATTAGGGTCGACGGCGGGCTGCCGTTTTTTTGGGCATGGTCGGCCACGCCCGGGGTTGGGTCCGCGCGCGCCTGACCGACTCAATAAGCATTTGATTTAATAACGATTTTTCAGCAACGCCCGTTCGCTGGCGGCGCCTGACGGCATGGCACAACGCTTGCGACGCGGGCAACTGCATACAAAGTGTGGCGCCGCACGAGGACAGCACGGAATGACCGAAATCGCCGCCGAACCGCAGCCTATCAGCGTCGACCTCAAGCGCACGGCGCTGATCATCATCGACATGCAGCGTGACTTCCTGGAGCCGGGTGGCTTCGGCGAGACGCTCGGCAACGACGTGTCACGGCTGCAGGCAGCGGTCGGGCCCTGCAAGGCGGTGCTTGAGGCCGCGCGCAAAGCCGGCATGCTGGTGATCCACACCCGCGAGGGCCACCGCCCCGATCTGACCGACGCGCCGCCCGCCAAGGTCGAGCGCGGCGCGCCCTCGAAACGCATCGGCGACGAGGGACCCATGGGCCGTATCCTGGTGCGCGGCGAGCCCGGCCACGACATCGTGCGCGAACTCTATCCGGCCGCCGGCGAACCAGTGATCGACAAGCCGGGCAAAGGCGCGTTCTACGAGACCGATCTCGGCTCGATGCTGAAGAACCGCGGCATCGAGAACTTGCTGGTCTGCGGCGTCACCACAGAAGTCTGCGTCAACACCACCGTGCGCGAGGCCAACGACCGTGGCTACCGCTGTATCGTGGTCGGCGACGCCTGTGGCTCGTACTTTCCCGAATTCCACGAGATGGGCCTGAAGATGATCAAGGCGCAGGGCGGCATCTTCGGTTGGGTGTCGGATTCGAGCGCCGTGCTGGCGGCGCTGAACGCGGCGCGATAAGAAGAACGCCACAAAGGAAGCATCCGTTGCCCGAGACCATCGCCCAGATCGTCGCCGCGCACCGCGCCGGCACGATGAGCCCCGCCGACACGGTAGCGCGCTGCTACGCGCGCATCAAAGCGCAGGCCGATCCCGCGATGTTCATAAGCCTGCGCGACGAAGCCGACGCGGTGGCGGAAGCACGCGCACTCAAGGACACGATGTTGCCGCTCTACGGCGTGCCGGTGGCGGTGAAGGACAATATCGACGTCGCCGGATTAGCCACCACCGCCGCCTGCCAGGTTTACGCTTACACACCGAAACAAGACGCCACTGTCGTCGCAAAGCTGCGCGCGGCCGGCGCCATCGTCATCGGCAAGACCAACCTCGACCAGTTCGCCACCGGGCTGGTGGGCGTGCGCTCGCCCTATGGCGTGCCACGCAACGCGATGAATGCCGATCTCGTTCCGGGCGGCTCCAGTTCAGGCTCAGCCGTTGCAGTGGCAAGCAGCATCGTGCCACTTTCACTCGGCACAGACACCGCCGGATCGGGGCGCGTGCCGGCAGGCCTCAATAACATCGTCGGCCTGAAGCCGAGCCTAGGACTGTTCTCCACTTATGGCGTGGTGCCGGCCTGCCGCACGCTCGATTGCGTGTCGATTTTCACGCTCACGGTCGACGATGCCTGGACGGCCTTGAGCGTCATGGCCGGCACCGACGACAAGGACCCCTACTCGCGTGCGCGTCCGCTCAGCAATCCGGGCGCGACGCCCTCATCAGTCAAGCTCGGCGTCCCGAGCAAAGGCCAGCGCCTGTTCTTCGGCGACCGCGTGTTCGAAGCTTCCTATGACGCCGCGCTGAAACGGCTTGCAAAGCTCGGCTGCACGATCACGGAGATCGACATCGAGCCGTTCTACGAGACCGCGCGACTGCTTTACGAAGGCCCGTGGGTGGCCGAACGCACCATCACCGTGCAATCGCTGCTCGCCTCCGATCCCGACGCCATCCATCCGGTGACGCGCGAGATCATATTGAGCGGCTTGCGGCCGACCGCCATCGACGCCTTCAAGGCGTTTTACAAGTTGGAAGAATTGCGGCGCGTTTCCGAACATACATTCCGCGCCATCGACGCGCTGGCGCTGCCAACCGCGCCCACCGCTTATACGGTCGAGCAGGTGCTGGCGGATCCCATTCAGCTGAACAGCCGGCTCGGCACCTACACCAATTTCGTCAACTTGCTCGATCTGTGTGGGCTGGCGTTGCCGGCGGCGATCAACGATCGCGTGCCGTTCGGCATTACGCTTCTTGCGCCGGGCGGCGAGGACGCGCGTCTCGCGGAAATCGGCCGCGTGTTTCATGCCGATACGAAATTGCCACTCGGCGCACTGCAAGAACCGCAGCCGGAAGAAGCGGCGGAGTAGATCTCACAACGACTCCATATAGTGTTCGTACTCCGCGCGCACTTTGATGATGTGCTGATACATGGCCTGCGCCGCGGTGGTGCGCTCACCGCGCAGGATCGCCTGCACCACGCGGTCGTGCTCGACGTGCGATTTCGATAGCCGCCCGATAATGCGGAATTGGGCGCGGCGGAACGGCTGCACGCGCGCGCGTGTCATCAATGTCAGTTCGGCGAGATAGGCGTTGTGGGCGCCCGAATAGATGCAGCCGTGAAAGGCCTCGTTCATCTCATGATAGCGCTGCGGGTCGCCTTCCTGGATCAGCACGCGCAGGCGCTCGTGGATATCCTCCAGGCCGCGGCGCTCGATGCTGGTCATGCGCTCGGCGGCGTGGCCGGCGCACAGCGATTCCAGTTCGGCCATGGCTTCGAACATGCCGATGAGATGCTCGTGGTCGGGCTTGGCCACCACTGCGGCGCGGTGCGGGCGCACCTCGACCAGCCCGCTGGCGCCCAGCATGCGGATCGCCTCGCGCACCGGCGTGCGCGATACGCTGAAGCGGTTCGCGAGCCCGGTTTCGTCGAGGGTCGCGCCTGGCGCCAGCACGCCGCGCACGATCTCGTCGGCCAATTGCAGGCGCAGCTCTTCCGCGCGCGTCTGCTTGGTGACGAGCGGCGCGTCGGCGGCTGGCCACGCGAGGGTCATGCGTCGCTCACTTCGGCGGCTCCATCAGGCTGACGTGAGCCGCGACCACGCGCCAGCCTTGCGGGAATTTCACCCAGGTCTGCATCTGCCGCCCGGTACGGCCGGGCATAGAGGGGCGCTCGTATAGCGTCGAGGCCACCGCGAAGTCGCGGCCATAGGTCGTGATCACCGTGCGCGACAGCGTGCGGCTCAACCCGGCCGACGGGCGCGCGGCGCGGAACGCCATGATCTCCTGATAGCCGTAGAGATTCTCGCCCGCGCCATAGCGGATGGTGCGCGGGTCGTCATGAAACAACTCGTCGAGCGTCGCGACGTCGTTCGACACGAGCGCCTGCTCGTAGCGCGCAAAGGCCGCCTTCACTTCGGCCACGACCTCCGGCAGGTCGATCTCCATTCTAACGCTCCTTCCTCCATCCCCGTTCGTCCCCGCGCAAGCGGGGACCCAGAGACGACATACCAAGGCCTTGCACTTTGGCTCCTGGGTTCCCGCTTGCGCGGGAACGAACGGATGAGAGACTTCTGTTCAAAGCAGACTCCCTACAGGTTCGGCCGTGGCGCCACGACCGTGCCCATCTGTTCCAGCGCGTGCGCGATGCGCAAGGCGACGTCCTCGCGCCAAGGCGCCGCGATCACCTGCACCGCGATCGGCAGCGGCGATAACGGCACCGGCACAGCGACCACCGGCAGCCCGACGAACGAAATCGGCTGCGTGAAGATGCCGAGGTTCGGGCGCACCGGCATCTCCACGCCATCAAGCACGAAGGTCTGCTGGCCGATTTTCGGCGCGGTGCACGGCGTGGCTGGGGCGAGGATGGCGTCGTAGTCGTTGAACAACTCGCGCACGCGCGCCTGATACCAACGACGGAATTTCTGCGCCTGATTGACGGCGGTCGCCGGCACCATGGCGGCGGCGATGAACCGGTCGCGCACGGCGGGATCGAAATCGTTCGCGCGGTTGCGCAGGCGGTCGAGATGGAGCGCGGCGCCTTCGGTTGCCGAGATGACGTAAGCTGCGGCCCGCGCGCGCGCGGCTTCCGGGATCTCGACCTCATCGCGCACGCCAGCCGCTTTGGCGACGTGTGAAAGCGCGTCCAGCGCTTCCGGAAACGCGCCTTGCCTGAAATAGCCGCCGGCGACCGTGATGCGCAATCCGTCGAGACCGCGCGCGAGCAAGGGCGTCACGGGCTCGGGGTTGCGCGTGGTGCACACGGGGTCTTCCGCGTCGGGCCCCTGCATGGCGTCGTAGCTCAACGCCAGATCATGAGCCGAGCGCGCGAATGGCCCGAGATGATCGAAGCTCGTCACGAAGGGAAAAGTGCGCGCGCGCGTCAGGCGGCCATAGGTCGGCTTCAGCCCGAAGATGCCGCAGAGTGAGGACGGCACGCGGATGGAGCCGTTGGTGTCGGAGCCAAGCGCGAGCGGCACCAGGCCGCCAGCGACCGCCGCGCCCGAACCGCCGGAGGAACCGCCGGTCATGTGGTTGGTGTCGTGCGGATTGCGCGAAGGCCCGTAGTGCACGTTCTCGCCGGTGAAGTCGTAGGCGTATTCACCCATGTTGAGCGCGCCGACCAGAACCGCCCCGGCCGCTTCCAGGCGCTCAATCAGCGGGGAATCCTTCTTCGCCGGCGGATCGTCGCGGTTGATCTTGGAGCCAGCGACGGTGACGACGCCTTCGATGTCGAACAGATTCTTGACCGCGAACGGCACGCCGGCGAGCGGCAGTTTGCTCTTATCCGGCGCGGCATCGACCGCCTTTGCCTTGGCGCGGGCGCGCTCGGCGGTGACGGTGGTGAAGGCGTTGAGCACGGGACCGAGTTGCTCGATGCGTGCAAGCTGCCATTCGACCACCTCGGCGGCGGTCGTTTTACCGGCCGCGACGGCTTGCGCGATGTCGGCGGCGCTGGTCCAGGCCGGGGGCATCACCATCGGTTTCAGGCCTCGAACACGGGCGCCGGCTCGGCGTCGTCGGGTAAGGAAAATTCTCCCACCAGCGCGGCGTGCTTGAGGGTGACCGCGAGATTGGCCTTCACCGCCGGCCGCCAGTCGGCTTCCAGCGGCAGGTCGAGGGCGGCCGCGGCGGCGGTCATGA
>Ga0316583_10000633_pt1 | contig 10770 bp, 7 predicted proteins | sample J_170502JBrBrA_D_FD_204513 | JGI IMG/M metagenome (GOLD analysis project Ga0316583, IMG submission 204513) | Rhizosphere microbial communities from salt marsh grasses in Alabama, United States - J_170502JBrBrA | ecosystem: Host-associated > Plants > Roots > Rhizosphere | place: USA: Alabama... | reverse complement strand
CGACCGCCGGAGCCTTCAGGCTTTACCGGGAGTTCCTCCAGCTGGAAGGAGGACTCAAGGGGGGTCTGGTGACCGATGAACCGGAATCCATGCAAAAGAGACGCTTTGATGTGCGTGAACTGGTGATGCTGCAGAAGATAACGGCCTCGTGGGACACGGTGGATGTCCTGCGCATGGCCATGTCCATATTCGGCGGGCACGGCGTCATGGAAGATTTTTCAAGCCTCCCGCGCCTTTATCGCGATGCGGCGGTCAATGAACTGTGGGAAGGCCCCCGGAATGTCCTGCTCGCGCAGATTCATCGCGACCTCCAGAGGGCGGCGAGCTGGTACGCGCCGTCCGAGTTTGTCGCCAACATCCTGAGCGATGCCGACGCAGGAACCATACGGGAATTTTCGGAGGAGATCTCCTCCCTGGTATCGTACGGCAGTATCACAGAAATGACCGAAGACAGCATGCGGGTATGCCGAAGGTGGGACGACTTCTGCGGCCGCCTGTTCCATGCCTTCCAGGACTTTGCCGAAGTTGAGGTCGAATCCTGATCACCTTCAGGAACTGACGGCTCAGCTCCAACGGAGAGGTGTGCGGTCGCAGACACAGCCGGTGTGAATAAACCCTGCCGAGAGGAACAGGCATAATGGGATGAGGGAAGCGCGGGACCATGCATCCTGCGTATCGACTTGCCGGGACCCGGATACAATGTCTTTCCTGAAGAGCGGACGAGAGGATTTTGTTCATTGTCCGATGTTCACTTCAACGGAGATGAAGAGTGTGACTGTAGGTATGAATCGCAGTACTACGGGCTCGGGTCTAACAGCTGTTTCAGTGCACCCATGGACTTGCCGAAATCCTCCCACTTTCCTTCCTTGATCGCCTTTTCCGCCTTCTTGAAATCCTCTTTCGCCTCGGACAGTGCTTGAGGTTGCCGACGGACCGGGACTTCCATTTCTACAACCTTCTGCGCGCCGAAAAGCGCTTTGAGGGATTCATCCAGAGTGGGTTCCATGACCACTTTCCTTCCTGAGTTGACAATAATCCTTTTGAGCTGCGGAATGTTCGCCCCTTCAGCGGTCAGGTAGACCGGCTCCACGTAGAGAAAGGATTTCTCAATAGGAATGACCACGAGATTGCCTCGTATGACCCTCGATCCCCGTTGGTCCCATAGCGAGAGCTGCTCGGAAATGACGGTATTTTGATCGATCATGGCCTCAACCTGAATGGGGCCGAAAGTCAGTCGTTCCTTCGGAAGCTGGTATACGACAATCTTTCCGTACTCAGGAAAATCACATTTTACCGCCATCCAGGCAATCATGTTGTCCCGATTTTGAGGCGTGAACGGCGTCATCAGGAGATACTGCAGCTCCCCCGTATCAGGGAGCCTCATCAGGATATAGTAGGGAACCATCAGCGTGGTGGAGCCTGCATACTTTTCCTGCGCAAATGCCCACAAGTCCTCCTGGTTATAGAATACCTGGGGGTCCGTCATATGGTACGTCCGGTACTTGTCCGCCTGAATGCTGAACAAATCCTCCGGGTACCTGAGGTGCTTTCGAAGGTCCTCAGAAAGTTCTTCCAGGGGTCTAAAGAGGCCGGGAAAAGCGGCCCTGTATAGTCTGAGTACCGGATCACGACGGTCCGCCACATAAAAGAAAACAGAACCTTCATAGGCATCCACCACCACTTTGACCGAGTTTCGAATATAGGCCACGCTCTGAAATGATTCCTGGTAAGGCTCGGAATAGGGAAAGCGGTCGCAAGTGGTATAGGCATCCTGGATCCAGTAGAGTTTGCCCTTGCTCAGAACAAGATACGGATCGTTGTCCAGTTTAAGGAAGGGGGCGATTCTAGCTACCCTCTCTTGCACCCTTCTCCAGATTTGGATTCGACTCTCAGGTCCGAGGTAGGAAGTGAGAAGGATGTTGATATCCGACCGGGTCCAGGCGAACAGGATTCTTTTCCAGAAACTGTCCAAGGGGACACCTCCATGTCCCGCGTAGCTGGTGTAGACGTTCTTGTTGCCTTTGGGGTAGTCGAACTCCTTTACCGTCGTCGCCACAATCCGATATCCGGGCATCATCTCCCCATAATAGATGGCAGGTTGATTCACTGCGAGGTTGTAGAGAGACACCGGAGGAATGTCCTTGATCACGTATTGAGGCAGACCCTCAGGGTCCTTTTTTGAGACGAAGTTCATTACAAGGCCGTAGCCGTGGGTGAACTGGAGGTATTGGTTGACCCAGGTCCTGGCCTTTGCCGGAAGCTCCGGCGCCAATTCACGGCCGGAAAGCATAACCTGGTGGTAACCATCCTCTGTGTGGTAGCGACCCACATCCACGTCGTAAAACTGATAGTACAGACGGATCTCTTGTGTCTGGCGATATGTCTCCAGGATGGGCCGCCAGTCCCACAGACGGATATTGTCGACGGTCTCCGGGTTTTTCGCGATGTCTTCGAACTTGAGATCCATGAGCGCCGGGTAGGTCTTTTCCCGGATGCCGTCAAGATTGAAGGCTTTTCGGGTAAACTGGATGTTGTGTTGAAGGTACGGTGTCTCCAGTTCCAGCTCACTGGGCGCTACCTTGTATTTCTGCACCAGAGGAGGCAAGACCACGAGAATCAGAAAATACAGGACGAAGTAGCCGCCTACACCACCCAAAAGGAATCTGAAACGTTGTGTGACAAGACTCACGGAGACGACACCGGCCAGGGCAAGGGACACAAATAGCATGATCCATAGGGCAAGCCTGGTTACATGATAGTCCGTGTACCCCATCCCATACACGACCCCTCGGGTTGCATAGAGCAATTCATAGCGATCCAGGTAAAACCCCCAACCCAGGCTTGAAACAAACAAAAGGAAAAGGACGGACAGGTGCACCACAAAGGGCCAACTACCCCTCAGGGACCACTTTTGTGCCCGTTGAAACGCGCCCAGGTAGAAATAGGCACCGGCAACGATCAAGAGTGTGATAAAGGTCAGGGCCACCAGGCCGTTCTGAATGAGTTCATACATGGGGAGACGGAAGAGATAAAATCCAACATCCAGATGAAAGATGGGATCTATTTCTTCAAAGGTTCCTCCCCATCGGAAACGAAGATAGGTATCCCACTGGGGATAATAGGCAAGGGCAAAAAAGAAGGCCGGAACGAGTGCCGCAAGGGAAGCCTTGGCCCTTGATAGAGTACCGGGGATTCTGAAGGCGTTTTCCGGAGAAGCGCCCCCCTCCCATTCGATTACCTCGCGCCGGACAGGGGGCCGCTTTCCTGCTGCGAGAATGAGGTTGATCCAGAGATAGAGAAAGACACACCCGAAGGCGATACCGAACAGGGTCCATTTTACAGAAAAAAGTTCCCAGAAAACCTGCACATAACCCAACTGCCGCATCCATAACCATTTCTCTATCAGACCCGTTGTTCTGGAAACGAGGATCAGGGCAATAACCACACCTGCCAGTGCGAGCAAAAAAACCCTTCGTCTTTTCATTTCGTATGATCCTCTCGGAAATCATCTGTTCCCTCTTCCCGAACGCCCTGCACCGAAGAGGAACCGCTCAAGTTTCATTGCTGAAAAACAAACGGGAGCGAAAAAATAGGGCCGCTTCGCTATTTCCCGGAAGAAATAGGGACGGTGACCACCGGAACGCGGGTATTTTTCACAACTTTTTCAGCAACGCTTCCGAACTGAAACGCGCCTTTTCGCCCATGGGAAGACATCACCACCAGGTCCACTTTTTCCTTATCGATGAGCTTGAGGATTTCCTGGGCAGGGTCACCGATGGCAATGTGCTTGATGTAGAGGGGGCATTGCTGCATGTACTTGTCGCAAATCTGGGTCAGCCGCTCTTCCGCCTTCCGCCTTTCCCACTCATGAATTTTATCAATGCGGGACCGGTCGAAATCTCCGTACCAGGGCTCATGGTATCCCAGTTCATCGATGACATAGAGGACATGCACTTCGGTCTGGTATTTTTCGGACAGCGACGTCACATAGGGCAAAGCATTTTCCGCATTTTTTGAAAAATCCGTGGGCCAAAGGATTTTCATGAACTGCATCTCAACACTCCTTGATCAAGGATAACGAATCGAATTTTCGGTTTTCCCCCATCGAGAAACGTGGTCGTGAGGGCAATGCCGGAAACCAGGATGATCAAGTGATCTGGAGTTTGGAGTGAACTGAAGTGAGCTGGAGTTAATGGAAAGTATCGTTTTTCTCTTCGATACAATGGAAAAAATTCCTCAACTCCAGTCACTTCAGGCATTTCAGGTCACTCCAGTCACTCTGGAGATACTGGAACTACCATGTCCCTTCAGGGACAATCTAAGGCAGGTGGACTGTGCGTACAATGTCGGCCGGGTCACTGCTGTCCGGGATCGCGCAGATCGAGGCCCCTGTTCACCCCGAACCAGGTTTCGCCCCCGTCAATGCTTTTGAAAACCCCGCCAAATGCACCTGCGTAGAGTGTGGAGGTCTTCCGCGGATCGACGATCACTTTCCGGATATCCGTGTCGCTCAGGCCCGAGTTGATGAGAGACCAGGTTTCGCCTCCGTCTATGCTCTTTAAAATGCCTCCTTCTGCTCCGGCATAAATCCTGTTGGGCTTGACGGGATCGAGGGCCAGAGTCCTGATATTCGTCAGAGCAAGCCCTGCGAGGGAGGTCCACCGATCGCCGGCATCTTTGCTCTTCATGATGCCACCATAGGCTCCGGCATAAATGGTTTTCGGGCTGTGCGGATCAATCGCAAGCGCCCTGATGTCCGTATGCCTCAGGTCCCGATTTACCTGATTCCAGGAAATCCCGCCGTTCATGCTCTTGAACACGCCTCCAAAGGCGCCTGCATAAACCATATTCCGGTCGCCAGGATCTATTGCCAGTGTCTTTATGTCGGTGTCTGCCAGCCCCCGAACCACAGGCGACCAGCGTAAACCCCCATCCCAGCTTTTGAAAACACCCCCATAGGTGCCTGCATAAAGGGTTTCAGGATCAAAAGGGTCGATAATAAGTTTGTTAACCCTGGTATCTTCCAGGCCGGTAGTCACGACATGCCAATCCGAGCCGCCGTTCATGCTCTTGAAAACCCCGCCGTACGCACCTGCGTAAATCGTGTTCGAATTGGCAGGATCGATGGCCAGCGTCAAAATGTCCCTCTCTTTCAGTCCCCTATTGATGATATGCCAGTTTTGTCCTCCATCGGTGCTCTTAAAAATCCCCCTATGGGTCCCCACATAGACATTATCCGGATTCGCGGGATCAACGGCCAGGGTTCTGACATTCCCTCCTTTCGGGCTCCGACCGGTACTCTGGCTTTCTGCGAACGCGGAAAATGCATGGAAGGAAATCAGAGAGACGAAAAGCATGGCGAAAGTGGAGATCTGAAGTCCCATGCGGTGAATGGACATTAATTTTCCTCCTTAATGACTGCGGAGAGGTGCTGTGATTTGTGCAAATATTTCTCTATGTTGACGATATACATAAATCTACACTGGGCGAATGGGGTTAATATGGTATTTCATCATTCGAAATTAAGTATTATTATTTGCAAAACATAAGCTGTCCTGATTGCATTTGACCGGCATCACCCATCCTTTGAACGCTTTATTCATTCCTTTTCTTGTCGCCGGTGTCTGGGTTCGAACCGAAGGGGCCGGCTTCAGCGGTCCTGCCCCCTCCTTCATCTCCCCGGAGCGGCAGCTTACATTGCCCTTCAATAACTTGCAATCGGCTATACCGGTCATCCCTCAAATCAAAATGGGCTTGATCCTCTATTTTCATCCCAGGTTTGGTCTATTGACTTCATATCCTCATTGTAGTAATACGCAGCAGTAAGGCAGGGATCTGAACCAAATACAGGATTCCCCCCATTTACGGTCTCCTTTGATAGCCTTAGTCTTTACGAAAAGCCGAATTTCACAGTAACTCTGTAATAATTTTGATCAAAAGAGAGAATCCATGCAGCCCGTTTCCCTGTCCCGCGCATTATCCCCCTGGGCTCCCGGTATGCTGAGCCTGGTTCTCTATGCCGGCGCGGTCCTGGTTCTGATCGGGGTCCTCCTTTTCCTGGTGGCCTGGTTAGGGGAGAAGAAGCAAAGTCTCGAAAAACAGAGGCCTTACGAATGCGGAGTCATTCCCACGGGACTGGCTCGCTTCCGCTATCCTATTCCCTTTTATCTTGTGGCTATTTTCTTCCTCGTCTTCGACGTGGAGGCAGCATTCATCTTTGCCTGGGCCGTGGCCTTCGACGAACTGGGGTGGGCCGGTTACCTGAGGATCACCTTTTTCATTGTCGTACTCCTGTTCAGTCTGTTCTACGTGTGGAAAAAAGGAGCGCTCGATTGGAAGAAGCCCGAATGACGCCGCCCGGAAATAGCGATGGATTCCTCCTGGCGAAGTTGGATGATCTCATCAACTGGTGCCGAAAGTACAGCCTCTGGCCCATGTTCTTCGGCCTGTCCTGCTGTTTCATCGAGCAGATGGTAAGCTACACGTCGCGATACGATATTTCCCGGTTCGGGGCAGAAGTTCTCCGGGGTACCCCGAGGGAATCGGATGTCCTCATCACTTCCGGGACGATTTTCAAAAAAATCGCCCCTGTGGTGGTTCGGCTGTATGAACAGATGCCCGAACCCAGGTGGGTCATGTCCATGGGGTCCTGTTCCAACTGCGGGGGGATGTACGACGTTTACAGCGTAGTCCAGGGCATCGATCAGATCCTTCCGGTTGACGTGTATATACCGGGCTGCCCTCCCCGGCCGGAGGCCGTGCTTCAGGGGCTGGTTCTGCTCCAGGAGAAAATAAAATCAGAGCGGCCCTTGCGTCCCATTCTTCACAGATCCGGCGGGACCCAGGGCAGCAAAACGCCTGTCCTCGTCGACGGGATCACCAAATCCAGGGATCCCCGGGGCCCGGGTTACTACGGAACCCCGCCACGGGGATCCTCGGTCACGCCCCCCGCCTTCTTTGAAAGCCGCGCCGATCTCATGTGGACCCCTCCACCTCATTTGATTGAACTCAGTGAAAGGGACAAGGACATGGCCCGGATCATGGAGGAGAAGTTCGGTGAGAGTGTCCGAAAGACGCCCGAAACCTCCGACATGGTGACCTTTCATGTTAAACAAGATTCCTTGAAAGATGTCCTTCAGTTTTTGAAGACCAAATATACATTTCGGCGGCTGGAAGATGTGACGGCCGTTGACGAGTCAGCCAGGCGCGACCGGCAGAACTACCCCGATTACACCCTGGTGTACCATCTCCTCTCCTACGATTCGGCGAGCCGCGTACGCCTCAAGGTGGCTCTCCAGGGACAGGACCCTGTTTTTCAGAGCATTACCGACATCTGGCCCTGTGCCAACTGGTATGAACGTGAAGTCTTCGACATGTTCGGAATTCGATTCGAGGGGCACCCCTTCCTGAGGCGGCTGATCATGCCTCCTGAATGGGAAGGCCATCCCCTGCGCAAAGGTTTTCCCGGACGGGCCACGGAAATGGCCCCTTATACACGCTCAGATGCCGAGAGGTATCAACCCCTGGATGCCGCTGAATACCTGACCCCTCAGAATGACGAGGAATATCTGCTGAATATCGGGCCGCACCACGTGAGCACCCACGGTCTGATGAGGTTTATCGCGCTGGCTCGCGGGGAGGAAATCCGCGGGCTGGAGATGGACATCGGCTACCATCATCGGGGCGTGGAAAAAATCGGCGAACGCCAGTCGTGGTATCAGTTCATTCCCTACACGGATCGGGTGGACTATCTGGGCGGACTGTTGAACAACCTCTCCTACCTGTCTTCGCTGGAGAGACTGGCCGGCATCCAGGTCCCGGAGAGGGCACAGTATATTCGGGTCATGCTTTCGGAATTCTACAGAATTTCCAATCACCTTATGTGGCTCGGCACCCTGGCCCACGACGTCGGCGCCATGACGCCTGTTTTTTACACTGTGAGCGACCGCGAAAAAATCATGGACATCATGGAGCTGGTCACGGGGGCAAGGCTCCATCCTGCCTGGTTCCGGCCGGGGGGTCTGGCGGCCGATCTGCCGGAGGGCTGGAAGGAGCCGGTGGACGCCTTTATCAGCTCTTTTCCGGGCCGCATCAAGGCCTACGAATCCCTCCTCACCCACAATGCCATATTCGAGGGCCGTACGCGGGAAGTTGGATATCTTTCTCTGGATGATGCCATAGAATGGGGCATCACCGGGCCTCTTCTCCGCGGCAGCGGTCTTGCCTGGGATGTGAGGAAGAATATTCCCTACTCCGGCTACGAGAAGTTTGACTTCGATGTCCCCTGCTTTGAGGAAGGAGACAGCTATGCCCGGTACCTGGTCCGCATAGAGGAAATGCGCCAGAGCCTCAGGATCATAGAACAGGCGGCGGGAAAGATGCCGTCCGGCCGTTACGTGACCGACGACTACCGCTATGCCATTCCCCGAAAAGAGGAGACTCTGCGGGACATCGAGACATTGATTCACCACTTCATCAATGTGACCCGTGGGCCGAAGATACCGAAGGGGGAGGCATACCTCACCACCGAGGGCCCCCGGGGAGAGCAGGGCTACTATGTGGTGAGCGACGGTCTCAACATGGCCTATCGCATGCGGATCCGTACACCGGACTTTGCCCATCTTCAGGCCATGCCTCTCATGGCGGTAGGCCAGACCATTGCGGACCTCATAGCCATTATCGGTTCGGTGGATTACGTGATGCCCGATACGGACAGGTAGGAGCCATGATACCCAAGGCGATGAAGGACAAACTCCAAAAACAGATTGCGGCGAGCGATCACCCGCCAGAGCAGGCGGTCGATGTCATGTATGCGCTCCAGGCACACTACGGGTACCTGAGCGACGAGGCAGTCTTCGAGGCGGCCGAGTTTCTGGGAATGACCCCGCTGGAGATAGAGGAACTGGCGACCTTTTATGACTTTATTTATCGAAAACCCGTGGGGCGATACGTGATTCACGTGTGCGACAGCACGACCTGCTGGATGTTCGGGCATGAATCCGTGTTGGAGTACCTTGCTGGAAGGCTCGGGATCGGCACCGGCGAAACCACTGCCGACGGGATGTTCACCCTCTTGCCCGTGTGCTGCGTCGGGTATTGCGATCACGCCCCGGTGATGCTCATCAACGGCAAACCGTACGGCAGCCTGACACCGGAATCCATCGATGAGATCCTCGAGACCCTCAGAACCCGGCAACCCGACGTGGAAGAGATCAAATAGCCATGGACCGAGAGCGATTCATCCTGATAGACCGCGCGGAAGACCAGCCGCTGACGCTCGATGAATACCGCCGGAACGCCGGATACCAGGGGCTTGAGAGAGCCCTCCGGCAGTATTCTCCCGGCGAGGTGACAAAGATGGTCCTGGAATCGGGGCTCCGGGGCCATGGGGGCGCAGGGTTTCCCACCGGCCGCAAATGGTCCTTCCTGAGGGACAGCGCACCGTACCCCAGATATATTGTGGCGAATACCGATGAAATGGAGCCCGGGACATTCAAAGATCGCGTACTCCTTTCCGTGAACCCGCACACGGTGATTGAGGGAATGGTCATCGCCGCGTATGCGAACTCCGCGGAGAAGGGGTATTTCTTTGTTCGCCCTTCCTACGAACAAATCACTCTGGTATTCGAGAAGGCGCTGGAGGAGGCACGGGGCGCCGGACTCGTGGGCCAAAACATACTAGGAACGGATTTTTCCTTCGACATCACTGTCCACAGAAGCGCCGGTCGGTACATCTGCGGAGAAGCGAAGGGATTGATCCATGCCCTCGAAGGCAAAAGGCCTCACCCCACCATTGAAGGACATTTGACCGATGGAGGACTCTGGGGGCAGCCGACCATCGTAAACAACGCGGAGACCCTGGCCTACGTCCCGCATATCCTGCGGAACGGCGCAGAGTGGTTCAGAAACCTGGGGAGGCATGAGAAAGCCCCCGGAGTTAAGATCTACAGCGTCAGCGGCAGGGTAAACCGTCCCGGCGCTCTTGAGCTGCCCTTTGGAACCCCTTTAGGCGAGATCATTGAAGAACACGCAGGAGGCATGCAGGCGGGGAGTGAGTATAAGGCCTCTCTTACGGGCGGCGCATCCACCCGCTACCTGACCCGGAAACACCTTGGCGTCCCCATGGACTTTGATTCCGTTGAAGAGCTCGGGCCGACCTTCCATTTGGGAACCGGCGCCATAGTGGTCTTCGACCACAAGACATGTCTGGTAGCCGCCACGTTGAACATGATGCAGTTTTTTGCCAGAGAATCTTGCGGCTGGTGCACTCCCTGCCGCGAAGGACTGCCCTACATGGAGGATCTGCTCCGGCGCATCGAAAATGGAGAAGGGAGAGAAGAATTCATTCCCATCCTCCGGGAAATGTGCGGGCATATGTCGAAGGCCTACTGCGCATTTGCTACGGGAGCGGTCGCCTCAGTGGTCGGCCTGATTGAGGACTTCACCGATGAGGTCCACGAGCACATCAGCCAGAAGAAGTGCCCGTTTGAACACCGGGCTCGAGACAATTGGCCTCTCATTCCGGCCTCAAAGAGCCCAGAACCTTGAGCCGTGAATCGTAAGCAGCCTACTATGCCGAAACTGATCATTGACGGACAAGAAATAGCAGTGCCCGAGGGGACGAAGGTGATCGAAGCCGCGGAACGCCTCGGCATCATGATACCCCGCTTCTGCTACCATCCGGCCCTGGGCGCCGTGGGCGCCTGCAGGGTGTGTGCGGTGAAGTTCGTGGAAGGCCCGCACAAAGGGATCGATATGAGCTGCATGGTG
>Ga0316583_10000632_pt1 | contig 10770 bp, 9 predicted proteins | sample J_170502JBrBrA_D_FD_204513 | JGI IMG/M metagenome (GOLD analysis project Ga0316583, IMG submission 204513) | Rhizosphere microbial communities from salt marsh grasses in Alabama, United States - J_170502JBrBrA | ecosystem: Host-associated > Plants > Roots > Rhizosphere | place: USA: Alabama... | reverse complement strand
CCCAGGACCAGGAGACAGCGGCCTAAATAGCTACACGCTTACGATTACCCCTGATGGAGGAGGAACTGTGACTCAGGTCCCAGACAAGCCGAGCTATGGCTGCAGTGAAGAGGTTACGCTGACGGCTGTGCCTGTTAATGCCGGGTATGCGTTCAGCAGCTGGGGCGGAAATGCTACAGGCACAGACAATCCTCTGATCGTGACCATGGATGAGGACAAGACTATCACCGCCACCTTCATCGAAACTGGGGTGGAGACATACACTTTGACAGTCAACACCAGTGGCAACGGCAGTGTGACTAAGTCCCTCGACCAGGAGACCTATCCCGCAGGAACAATAGTCACACTGACAGCCGAACCGGACGAAGGCTGGCAGTTCGATAGCTGGAGCGGCAACCTGACGGGAAATACGAACCCGACGACAATCACCATGGACGCTAATAAAACCGTCACAGCAACGTTCTCTGAAATTCCTCCGGGCACCTACACATTGACGGTGACCACTGAGGGCAACGGTACAGTTATAAAAAGCCCCAACCAGGCATCCTACACCGCAGGCACAGTCGTAACACTGACGCCGGTGCCCAACACCGACTGGGTGTTCACCGGCTGGAGCGGTGATGCGACCGGCACCACAACACCTCTGCAGGTAACCATGAACAGCAACATGTCGATTAAGGCTACATTTACGGAAACCTTTGAGCTGAACACGGATGTGATAGGCCTCGGCCAGGTGATAGTTACCCCGGATCAGGAGCGCTACATTGACGGCACAGTGGTCACAGTGACGGCCGTACCCAATACAGACTGGCTCTTTAACAGCTGGTATGGCGATTTATCGGGCCAACAAAATCCCACCCAAGTCACCATGGACAAAGACCATTCGATCATTGCCAACTTTGTCCAAAATCCCGCCGAAAAGGAATTCCTTTTCTTACCGTATATTTTGAAACCGATCAACTAACAGCCGCTAACGATTCAAAATCAGAAGCGATAATCGTTTCCCTAAAAACGAAACGATTATCGCTTTTTTTCATTCCCCTGCTCAGCGACGTTATCATCCGCTCGCTGCATATTTAACCATTCAAACTTCAACCATTCTCTATTCATTACTTACCCGCTCTTGACACACAATAAAAATGTTATATAATTATTTAGGCTTGCCTAAATTTTTAGTTGGTTTATATTATTTTTTAATGGCGGCCATAAAACGAACGAGTTAGGTTTTATTATTCATGCGAAATTTTATTTATTGGAGCCTCACGGCTCTTTTATTAATGGGCGGAATCAGCGCATGCAGCGGAGGTTCCGACAGCAAGGCAGCTGCACAAAGCGGGGATTCCCTACTGAATGTCGTTACCACCACGGGCATGATCGCCGATATCGCCAAAAATGTTGGCGGCGAACACGTACAAGTAACCAGCCTCATGGGACCTGGAGTTGATCCCCATCTTTACAAAGCCAGCGCCGGCGATGTTAACCGCTTGTTTGAAGCGGATATCATTTTCTATAACGGCCTGCATCTCGAAGCATCTATGGGCAAGGTCCTGGAACGCTTTAACGAAAGTGGAGCCACTACCGTGGCTGTAGCCGAAGCGATTGATCCCGAAAAGCTGCAGGCACCGCCTGAATTCGAAGGCTTTTATGACCCCCACGTCTGGTTTAATGTCGCTTTCTGGATGGATGCGGCGACGGCCGTCGAGACTGCGCTCATAGAAATCGATCCCGATCACGCCGATGATTACACGGCCAATGCCCAGGCTTACCTAGCCGAGCTGGCGGAACTGGACACCTACGTCAGCGAACAGGCGGCGCGCGTACCGGACGATCAGCGCGTGCTGATCACGGCCCATGATGCCTTTAACTACTTCGGCAAAGCGTACGGCTTCGAAGTGCGCGGTCTGCAAGGTATCAGCACGGCCTCCGAAGCGGGAACAGCCGATGTGCAAGATCTGGCGCGCTTTATTGCCGAGCGGCGCATTCCGGCCATCTTTGTAGAGTCCTCCGTGCCTCCGCGCACCGTGGAGGCGGTTCAGGCGGCCGTTCGCGCCCAGGGCTTTAATGTGCGAATTGGCGGCGAGCTGTTCTCCGACGCCATGGGCAGTCCGGGAACGGACGAGGGCACGTACAACGGCATGGTGCGCCACAATATCGATACCATCGTCGGCGCGCTTTTAGGAGAGTAAACAACAAACATGACCATAACCAATCCAAAATCGGCAATCCGAAATCAAAAATCGGTTCTCTCCGACTTCGTCATCTCCGTCGAGGACCTGACCGTCGCTTATGAACAAAAACCGGTGCTCTGGGACGTGGATATGTTCGTGCCTCAGGGCACGTTGATGGCCATTGTCGGCCCTAATGGCGCCGGTAAATCGACTTTGATCAAAACCATTCTGAGTCTGATTAAGCCCATTGCCGGCACGGTGTTAATCAAAGGGAAACCTTATGAACAACAACGGCAGATTGTGGGCTACGTCCCTCAGCGCGGCAGTGTCGATTGGGACTTTCCAACTAATGTCCTTGACGTGGTGATGATGGGCCGCTACCGCGCTCTAGGCTGGATCAAAAGACCCGGCCAGGCGGAGAAAGAGATGGCCCTGGAAGCGCTGGAAAAGGTGGGTATGAGCGCCTACGCCGGCCGCCAGATCAGCCAGCTTTCCGGCGGGCAGCAGCAGCGGGTCTTTCTTGCCCGCGCTCTGGTGCAGGATGCCGAGATTTATTTCATGGACGAACCTTTCCAGGGCGTCGACGCCACCACCGAGCGGGCTATTGTCAACATCCTCAAGGAACTGCGCGCCGGCGGCAAAACAGTTGTCGTCGTCCATCACGATCTACAGACCGTGCCCGAGTATTTTGATTGGGTTTTGCTGCTCAATGTACGCAGCATCGCCAGCGGGCCGGTGGACGAAGTATTCACGGAGGAGAATCTGCGCCGCACTTATGGCGGACGGATCGCCTTTTTGGGACAGAATGGCAATCAGTTAGCAGAGGTCAGTTCTCAGTCATCAGCCGACAAGCAATCCGAAATTGCGTAGGTGAAGCGCCATGGACCTTTTATTTGACTACACTCTACGTACCGTTGCTCTAGGCGCGGGGATATTGGGACTGGTAAGCGGCGCATTGGGCAGCTTTGCGCTCCTGCGGAAACAGAGCCTTATGGGTGACGCTATCTCCCACGCCGCGTTACCGGGCATCGTATTGGCCTTTATGCTCACACGCAGCAAGGCTTCGCTGGTCCTTGTCTTGGGCGCAGCGATCGCCGGTTGGTTGGGCATGCTTATGGTGCTGAGCATCGTGCGCTACACACGCATCAAAGAAGACAGCGCTCTAGGCCTTATTCTCTCCGTCTTCTTCGGCCTCGGCCTGCTGCTGCTCACATTCGTGCAGCGCTGGCCCGATGCCACCCAGGCCGGGCTGGATAAATTCCTCTTTGGCCAGGCGGCGGCCCTCTTGCAGAGCGATGTCTTGCTCATGGGCCTCATCGGCGGCCTGGCCCTGATCGTCATGGCCTTGTTCTGGAAAGAGTTCAAACTCTTCAGCTTTGACCGCGAATTTGGGGCCACGTTGGGCTTTCCGGTGCGCGCCCTAGATATCTTATTGACCACGCTCCTGGTTACAGCGATCGTCATCGGTCTGCAGGCCGTGGGCGTGGTGTTAATGAGCGCCATGATCGTCGCTCCCGCGGCAGCGGCGCGCCAATGGACGGATAAGTTGAGTGTGATGGTCGCCCTGGCCGGCTTATTTGGCGTAATTGCCGGCGTCAGCGGGGCGGTCATCAGCAGCGCCGCTTCCGGCCTTTCAACGGGACCGGTGATTGTGCTTAGCGCCAGCGCCATCGTGCTTATATCCCTGCTTTTCGCGCCAAACCGCGGCCTGGTTTGGAATTGGGTTCGCCGCAGGCGCAGCCGGCAGACGCTGCATATAGAGGCGATGCTCGAAGGACTTTATACCCTGGCCGAACAGCATGAAGTACAGCGCGCGCACAACATTGACGTCCTGCGGGCCATGAATCTCGGCCGCGGCGGGGTACAACGATCGCTGCGAGAACTGCAGCAGCGCGGCTGGGCCGAGGAAGTCAATGGGGGGTGGATGTTAACGGAGGAAGGCATGAAACAAGCAGAAAAAATTTCGGATTTCGGATTTCGGATTTCGGATGTACATTTCCAATCCGCAATCCCAAATCCACAATCCCAAATCGAATTATGAACAGCTTCGAAATCCAAATCCAACTTATCGCCCTGGTCACGGCCGTTGCCTGCGCACTGCCAGGGGTTTTCCTCGTGCTGCGGCGCATGGCCATGATGAGCGACGCCATCAGCCATACCGTGCTGCTGGGTATTGTGATCGCCTTCTTTATCGTGGAAGATATCAGTTCCCCCCTGCTCATTTTCGGCGCCGCGCTCACAGGGGTACTCACCGTCACCCTTGTCGAACTGCTGCACCGCACAAAGCTTGTTAAGGAGGACGCGGCAATCGGGCTTGTCTTCCCCGCCCTCTTCAGCCTGGCGGTGATCCTTATCTCGCACTATGCGGGCAACGTGCACCTGGACGTGGATGCCGTGCTCCTGGGCGAACTGGCCTTCGCGCCTTTCGATCGCCTGGTCATCGGCGGCCAGGATATTGGGCCCACCGCGCTCTATGTGATGGGCGGTATTTTGCTGCTGAACGTGATCTTCATAACGCTTTTCTATAAAGAGTTGAAATTGGCCACATTTGATGCCGGGCTGGCAGCCGCGCTGGGCTTTGCCCCGGCTTTCATTCATTACGGTTTAATGACGGTCGTTTCAATCACGGCCGTCGGCGCGTTTGATGCCGTGGGTTCAATCCTTGTCGTGGCGCTGATGATCGCTCCGCCGGTCACCGCTTACCTGCTCACGGACAGCCTACCGCGTATGATCGGCCTGAGCGCCTTAATCGGCGCGACCGGCGCCATAGCCGGCTTCTGGCTGGCCATGGCCATCGATGCCTCTATCGCCGGATCGATGGCCGGCGTGCTGGGTACTCTCTTCGCCCTGGCCTTTCTCTTCGCTCCGCAGCGGGGCCTCGTTGCCCTGGCACACCGCCGCAGCAGCCAGCGCTGGACCTTTGCCCAGACCGCGCTGACGATCCACCTGCTCAACCACCAGGGCGCTCCGGATGAGATAGAAGAATGCAGCTTCGATCATCTGGAAGAGCATCTGCGCTGGGACTCGGATTTCGCGCATCACGTGGTGCGCCAATCGGAACGCGCCGGCTATATTGAACGACGGAATGGACACCTGCTGCTCACAGAGAACGGCCGTAGCCACGCGGCGACGGCGATCACGGCGTAATAAACAATCCTCACATAACCACACTGCACGACCAAAATCCGGCAACCGAGCGTTTTCGATAAAAGACCCATAACCGGGCCGGCGCACACATAAGGTATGGTTCATTCCCAGCTTGCTATGCTGTGGTATCATTGAACCAGCATGGACCGAGTTTGACTTTCATCGGCATTTTTATAGGGTTTACTTGGGCAGCCATCGATGAGAGAAAATTTCAAAATTGATCGCAACAGCCTGGTTGTACAGATTATTCTGAGCTTCCTGGCGCTCATTCTCCTGATAACCACGGCATTTGGGCTGCCGGCGGTATTGTTAATTCGCAGCCAGGCAGACCGCCAAACATCAGCCAGGATCGAGCAGGGCAGCCAGACCACCGAGGCACTCTATGACGCCTGGCAGCGCAGGATAAATGATCTGGCCTTCCTGACCGCACAACGGCCGACGCTCCAACAGTTACTTGCTCAGGGGCAGGATGCGGCCTTAACCAACTACCTTGAAGTGCTTCAACATGATACCGAGCTGGACCTTTTGCTGATCTGCGATCCAGACGGTCAGGCAATCATCCAGACGAACACGGCCGTTTCAGCCGATCTTTGCGCGCTGGCAGATCCGACCGGTCTACATGTTTTCGCGTCAGAATCCTTACCTCAAGTTTGGATGATGGCCGGCCATGCGATTGGTGATGGGGCCGCTTCGCTAACGGGGACTGCTTCGCTTACAGAGGTCGCTGATTTGGGCCGGGTCATTGCCGGCATGGCCCTGGACGATGATTTCGCTGCACAGATGAGCGCCCAAACCAGCCTGGAACATACGCTTCTAGTGGACGGGGAACCCGCTGCCAGCAGTTTTAGCGGGGGCGCCGCGGAATGCTGCGCCGTCACGCGCCAGCCTGCGGATGCTGCCGGAGCGGGCAGCGGGGGACAACCGGCGGATTTAATCATCGATAACCGGCCGTTCGCTTCCACGTATCTCTCGCTCTCTGTTAGCGAAGCGGCCTCTCCCTCGAACCTGGTTGATGAAATCGCCTTGGATGTCGGTGATATCGCGGCGGCGGAGCGCGGGCTCACCTGGACGCTTGTGGGCAGCATTTTCCTGGTGGCGCTGGCCGGATCTATCCTGGGCGTGATCCTGGCCCGGCGCATCAGCCAGCCGTTAACGCGCCTCACGGACGCGGCCACGGCGATCAGCATGGGCAACCTTTCCACCTCACTCTCTGTTTCCTCGCCGGTGCGTGAGGTCAGCCTCGTCTCACAGGCGTTGGAAAACGCGCGCCTTGACCTCCAGCAGACGCTGAACGAACTACAACAAGAAAGAGCCTGGACCAACCACCTTCTAGAAGCGATTACCGAAGGAATCGTCGCGCTGGATGAAAACGGCCGTGTCATTTTCTTCAGCCCCGGGGCGGAAAGAATCACAGGATGGACTCAAGATGAGGCACTCAACAACACCTGCGATGGGTTGTTCCACCTGTCGGAACCAGGCGGTAACTTTAGTGAGCATATTCCCCCACCCGGCCAACAGAGCAAGGTTGTTTTGGACATGGCCGACGGCCGTCAGGTTACTTTGGGCATTACCAGCGCTCTTTTATCCCCTACGGATACGGACAAGACTGGCCTTGTTCTCGTACTGCGTGATATCAGCGAAGCGGAGCTTACACATCGCCTCATGGGCGGATTCCTGGCCAACATCACGCATGAATTTCGCACGCCTCTCTCCGCGCTTGCCGCATCGACGGAACTGCTGCTGGATCAGGCGCCCGATCTCAGCTCCACCGAACTCCAGGAACTGCTCAACTCTCTGTACATGGGCATCGTCGGTTTGCAAACCTTGATTGATAATTTGCTAGAGAGCGCCAGCCTGGAGACCGGACGCTTCCGGGTTTATCCGCGCCCGGCCGACCTGGGGGAAATCATTGCCGAGGCTACGCATATGACCCAACCCTTGCAAGAAAAGCATGGCCAGTGGCTTGTGGTGGAGATGCCGGCCACGATCCCGCTGGTTAAGGCTGATTCACGCCGTATTGTACAGGTTCTGGTCAATTTACTTTTTAATGCCATCAAATACAGCCCTGACGAGACGAAAATCACCCTCGGGACAAGGGTCAAAGAGGGGTGGGTGCGGGTGTCCGTCGCCGACCGGGGACCGGGGATTCCTCCGGGGAGTAGAGATGAGTTATTTTACCAATTTGTTCATTACGACATCGATAATGCCAAATCCCAACACGGAGCCGGGCTGGGACTTTCGGTCGTGAAAGCGATCGTAGAGGCGCATAACGGGCAGGTAGGCGTTGACAACAACCCCGGCGGCGGGACGATTTTCTGGTTTACACTGCCGGTCGTTGAGGAGCGAGAAAGAGCATGATAGCTTTGGTGGTGGAGGATGATCGCGTTTTGGCGGATTTGATCGCCTTTACCCTGCGGCGCGAGGAATTCCAAGTGTTTCTGGCCTATGACGGGCAGGCAGCCTTGGAGCAGTGGCGTGAGCAGCGGCCGAATATCATTTTGTTGGATCTAAACCTCCCGAAGCTGGATGGGTTCAGCGTATGCAGCCGGATTCGAGCCGAGGACGATACGCCAATCATCATGCTGACCGTCCGTCATGATGAGGACGATATCGTGCACGGCCTGGAGTTAGGCGCAGATGACTATATTCTCAAGCCTTTCAGTCCGCGCCAGCTGGTAGCGCGCATCCAATCCGTACTGCGCCGCAGCGGCAAAGCGCACGCACCGGCAGTTTTTCGTGCAGGCGGGCTAACGCTGGATAGCAACCGGCGTACGCTGCTGGTCGAACCCGACGAGAGTATCTACCTGACTTCCTTGGAAAACCGGCTGCTGCGCTATTTGATGATGAACAGCGGGCAGATATTGACTCATGAGGATATCATCGGCCAGGTCTGGGGATCTGAGGGCGGGGACCGCGACATGCTGCGGCAGCTGATCCGCCGGCTGCGCAGAAAGATCGAAACAGCCTCTGATGACATGGTCACAATTGAGAATGTACATGGCCGCGGCTATGGGCTTATAGCGCCCGATTCATAAGCCGGCTTCCGGGCCCTTCTTACTGCTGTTCTGCCAACTAAATTATCACAAATTTGTCACAATTTGATCACGATGGCTGTCACTGCCGCCCTGTATGCTGGAAATGAAGGCAACAAAACAGGACAGCACCTCTTTCATAAGAAGAAGGGGCGTACGGGTAAGAGATTGAATCTTGCCACGGGACCTGCGCACGCTTCAAGTATTTCTATAAACTGCCTAGGCAGGAATGCCAAGGGTAACCGGGTGAGAAATGATCGAAGCCACGTCTCAAATCTTAGTCTACACGCCAGAGAGCAGCCACAGGGTTGATGCCGCTTCGCTAACAGAGGAAATTCAGGCATTCGCCCACTATTTGCGCGGCATACTGGGTAGTGAGATATGTTACGAAGCGGCATCTGGGGGGAACGACGGTTATCTGAGCCTGGATAAGGCGAATTGTGATCTCGTCGTTCTTGGAGAGCCAAGACAGCCGTGGCTAAAAAAATTACTCAGCGGTTGGGTTCATGCCCAGGACATCGCCAGGTCGCCAACGTCCGTTCTGTTAGCGCGAGAACCGCGCTGGCCGATTAAACATATTCTTCTGATCCTCCGTATTGAGCGGACAGATGAAGCAGCTGTTGCCTGGCTGTCTCGCCTGGCCAAACCGGGCGAGACAGCTGTCACCATTCTCCCTATTGTTCCTTCGCTGCCGGCATTGTACCGGGTAGGAAACCATGTGCAGACGGGGCTGGACATTCTCCTGTCACCCAATACCGTTTCGGGACAAAAGCTGCGCTGCCTGGCCCAACAATGTATGCAGCAAAACATAGAGACACAAATACGACTGCGACAGGGAGAGCCCAACCGGCAGATCCAAGACGAGGTCGAGGAAAGAAATCCGGACCTGGTTTTGATCGGCGCCGAGCCCTTCGGCCGTTTTTACCATCTGCTGCTCGGCGAACTCATCGTGCCGCTGCTGCGCTGGATCGACCGGCCGTTATTGATCGCCCAACCCGCGCCCAACGGCTTACCACTCGAACAGCTCGCATATGAACGAATCGCCGCCTATTGAGCAGGGTACGGATTTAGGTCTGCGCGGCGCGGACTTAACTCCTCAGGCCATGACTCAAGAGAGTCCTCTACTCGTGCCAAACGCGGACCGCGCCGTTCGTATTCTGGCGAAACTCACCCTTTTCATGATAAGCATCGCCCTGTTCATCCTGGCGATCGCCTTGATGAAGGAAGGCACGTACAGCCTGGGGCCGCTGGTGCGCGATCGTTTCACAGTCACCAACCCGGTGAACAGTCTGGGCTTCGGCTGGCTCTTCGCCTATCTCATTATGAGCGGTTCGCCGGTGGCCGCGGCGGCGCTGACATTCCTGGAAACGGGGGTCATCGACCCCTTGAGCACCTATACGATGATCACCGGCAGCCGTTTGGGGGCCAATCTGATCGTGCTCTTTATTGGCTTTCTCTATGTCCTGCGCGGGCGCAGCCGGATCAAGAGTCTGGATATGGGCCTGCTTTCCCTAGCGGTCACAGGCAGCACTTACCTGGTAGGCATGGTGATCGGGCTGCTGCTCTTGAACAGCGGGGTGCTGGCGGGCTTCCGTCCGCCAACAGGCTCGATGCTCAATTCGGCCGTCGATCAATTCATCACGCCGATCGTGAACGTCTTTTTGGCCTTTCTGCCACGCTGGTCGCTCTTCCTGGTAGGCCTGGCCAGCATCATGTTCAGCTTCCATCTATTTGACAAATGCCTGCCGCAGGCGACATTGAAAGAAAGCCAGTTGGGGCATATGGCGCGTCTAGTTTACCGGCCGTGGGTGATGTTTCTATTGGGCGCGGGGATCACGCTGATTTCAATGTCGGTCAGCGTCTCGCTGGCCCTGCTGGTGCCATTAAGCCACCGCGGTTTTGTGCGCCGTGAAAATGTCATTCCTTACATTATGGGCGCTAATATCACAACCTTTATAGACACCTTATTTGCGGCTTTGTTATTGAGCGAGCCGGCGGCATTTACGGTGATTCTTAGCAGCATGATCAGCATCGCCGTTGTTTCCATTCTCATCCTGGCGTTTGCTTACCGGCGCTATGAGCATGCCATGCTGACTTTCGTGGCCTGGATCATGCGTGACAACCGGACCCTGGCTTTTTTCATGGGCGCTATTTTGTTAATCCCGATCATTTTGCTGCTGGTGTAGGAGGGAATGACCAATGCGCGTGTTGATTGCCACCGGCGGCGGCGCTCACTCGAACCTGGCGGTGCAGATGGGAGCACAGCTCGCCGCCGATGCCGGCCTGGCGCCGACGCTGATGATGGTCATCAAGCATGAAGCGGAATACTCGCACGCCGAGATTGTCCTGGCCCGCGCAGTGGCTTTGATGGGTCTGAAGCCAGGCGCAGTAAAAACGAGAATTCGCATCGGTAATCCGGCCAA
>Ga0316583_10000631_pt1 | contig 10781 bp, 10 predicted proteins | sample J_170502JBrBrA_D_FD_204513 | JGI IMG/M metagenome (GOLD analysis project Ga0316583, IMG submission 204513) | Rhizosphere microbial communities from salt marsh grasses in Alabama, United States - J_170502JBrBrA | ecosystem: Host-associated > Plants > Roots > Rhizosphere | place: USA: Alabama... | reverse complement strand
CGGGCTCGAGGAAGCCGGACGGGTAGGCCCACGAAATCGGGTCGGGCGGCGGTCGCAGGTAGAGCATGCCCCATCCGCCACTCGCATTCGTGTAGCAGAGCAGGATGCGGCGGATCATGACGATGTTCCGGCCCTGGTTCTGCACATAAACGAGCGCATTGGTGCCCGACTTCTGCACCGAGACGACGATCGACTGGGCGCCCTGAAAGGCGTTCTCGCAACTGTTGCATGCCATAATCATGTCCTCCTTCGGCAGTGATGCGGTCGGACAATCGATGCCTGGGTGCCGGCGCGCCTTGGCAAGCGCCCCTTGCGCACGCGCAGTGCACCGCTACCTTGCCGGCTTGCCTCTTCGGCTGCCAAGTCCGTTCAGGGCACAGACATCGGTAGCGCGGGTTGCATGCCGCATGCCGTTAACATAGTAAAACGACGACGACATGCAAGTCGTTTCGCCGGCGCGGGTTTCGGCATCGGCTTCGACCGTCAGGCCAAGGCGCAGATATGCAAATCGTACTATCGAAAATCAAACGCTGTTCGACCTAAGTCGTCTTGCTGTCGGCGTTTACGGCCGATAGCGCAGTAGAATATGACCGACAGTTCAGGCAATAACAACAAGACGAATGAATGCGGTATTTGATGCCGCCCATGGACTCGCCGTCGGCGTGCCGCCCGGCATGCAGCAGCTGTTCCAGCGGGCACAACAGCGCGTAGCGGAATATTGCGCTCGCAGCGAGCGCGACATCGAGCACGGCATCCTGCGGCTGGGCGGCAACCGCCATCTGATGCTGCGCGGCGATGCGCTCAGCTCCGAGTTCCATCGCACCATACGTTCGATCTACGGCGACGGCACTTCGACGGCGGACATCACCAACGCCATGCTGTTCGATCTCAGCCACGCCATCGGCGCCGCCGACGCCACCAAGTTCATCGACCTCATGGGACTCGTCGATCCGATGGAGAAGCTGGCCATCGGACCGGTCTATTTCGCCCACGCCGGCTTTGCCCGCGTCGTCATCGGCCCGGAGTCGCATCCGTCGCCGGACGACGACTACGTGCTTTACTATCGGCACGAGAACAGTTTCGAGGCCGAATCCTGGCTTGCCAGCGGCGAACCGGCCGACCATCCGATCTGCATTCTCAGCACCGGCTATTCGTCGGGCTGGTGCAGCGTCGCTTTCGGCGTGCCGCTGATCGCCGTCGAATACGCTTGCGAGGCGGCCGGCGACGAGGGCTGCGATTTCGTCATGGCGCCGCCGCACCGCATCGAGGAATACCTGGCCCGGCTACCCAACATTCGGCACCACCTCTACGTGCCCAAGTTCTTCGGCCGCCGCGAGCACGAGGAGCGCATGCACACCCTCGCCTATCGCGATGCGCTGACCAATCTCTCCAACCGCAATTTCTTCATGGAGATGGGCCACCAGTTGCTGCGCCTGACCGATCGGCGCAACCGGGCGGCCGGCGTGCTGTTCATCGACCTCGACGGCTTCAAGGCCATCAACGACGGCTACGGCCACGCCGCCGGCGACCAGGTGCTGCTCGAAGTCGCTCGGCGACTGACCGGTCGCGCGCGCGAAAGCGACCTGGTGGCGCGCATGGGCGGCGACGAATTCGCCATCCTGTTGCCGGAAGTGAAGTCGCTGGACATGATCGGCGGCTTCGCGCACGAACTGGTCAAGCTCATCGCCGAGCCGATCGCCGTTCACGGCGGCAAATGCAGTGTTGGCGCCAGCATCGGCGGCGTCGTCAATTCCGGCCAGCAGGCCAGCCTCGAACAGCTCGTCGCCGTCGCCGACGCCGCCATGTACGACGCCAAGCGCGCCGGCAAGAGTTGCTATCGGATGCGTTCGTTGGCGCCCGATTACCGCTCGTAATCCGAATAGTCCTGGCTTCAGGGAGAGGTGGGCGAAGACACCGGGAGTTCCTCTGGGCGCTTGGAGACGCGAGGTAGACTTCCGGCTCCCTCGACATGTTCATGCCACGGGTCGCACGGCGACCGGCGAGTTGGCGCTTTGCAGCCTGCTTGACCGTCCGATCGACACATCTGGACGCCCTCAGCTACCGGGCGCGATGTGATTTTGGCGAGGACGCGATCCCGGTCCCGCCCAAGCCAGGATGGCGGAGAAGATCAATGCCAGGAAGGCGCCCGGGCCCACCGTGACGCCGACGGCCGCTAGGACCGGCACGCTGGAAAACCCGAGCAGGCCGAAGCTGCCCACGGTGGTGAGGTTCGCCACCACGAGCGAGACCTGTGTCTGGCGACGGTCGGCGGCGCTTTCGGGCCGCGCGGCGTTGTCGAAAAACAGTGCGTAGTTGGAACCCACGGCAACGACCAGGAGCAGGCCCAGCAGATGCAAGATCGTCATGAGGGTGCCGCTCGCCACCAGCGCGGCCGTGACCCAGAGGACCGCGCACGCCAGCGGCGCGATCACTTTCAGCGTGCGCGACACCGAGCGCAGCGCGGCAAGCAGCAAGGCCACGATCGCCAGGCAGCCGGTGCCGGAAAGGATGAGCGCCTCATGCAGATAGCTGTCAAAGACGTTGGTGGTCTCCTCGAGCAGGTCGACGACGGCGACGTCCTTTTGCCCGTGGACGTCGAAGGCGGAACGTACGCGTTCCAGGTCGACGGTATCGCCGGCCGGCCCGGTACCGGTGGCGCGCAGCGGCATCAAGACGAGGTAGTCGTGTTTGCGCTTGACCAACATGGAGTCGATCAGGAACGCCGCCGACGTGCCGGCCAAGTCGGCGCGCGTCAAGGGAGGGTGTTGGCGCGCCGCCTGCAGGTCGGTCACGAAGCCCTCGAGGCGTTCGGGCCTTAACGGCATGCCGGCAAGCGCGGCGGCAAGCCGTACCTGGGCCTGATGCGCATCGGGCAGCGCTGCCTGCCGGGCGCGCTGCGCGGCGTCGCTCGGCAGAACGAAGGCCGGCGAATCGTAGCTGCCGATGACCTTCCGGCGCATCAGTTCCTGGAGCGTCGTCCCCACGCGCTCCGCCTTCTGGAGTGCGGCCTCCTGGTCGGGCGCGGTGAAGCTGGCCATGTAGCGGATGTTCGTCCCGCCCATGTCGCTTCTGAGCGCGAGGTCGAGCTGCTGTTGAGCTTTCGGAATCGGGCTCAAGGCAGAGAGTTGGCGATTCCAGATGTCACCATGATGATCAGCAATGATGCCCAGGGCCAGCGGCAGCGACAAGACGACCACCCAGCGCCAGCGGGCCAGGCGGGCGAAGACACCATCCAGCCGCAGGCCCACCCGCGTCAAATCCCGAAGGGCGACACCTCGTGGCACCAATACGGGCAGCACAAAACGCGTCACCGAAACCGCGGCGATCAGACCGCAGATCGAATAGAGACCGAGTTGTGACAGTCCAGGAAAACTGGAAGACAGAAGCGCAGCGAAGCCCGTGATCGAGGTCAGCACGCCGAGGCCGATGGTTCGCCAAAAACCCCTCGGATAGGAGCCGCCGGTGCGTTGTACGAATAGGTAAATCGAGTAGTCGACGGTTTCGCCGATCAGCGTGGTGCCGAAACCCAGCGTCAGCGCATGGACGTGACCGAAGCCCAGGCTCACGGCGGCTATGCCGGCCAAGGCGCCGGAAATGACGGGGAGGAGGCCAAGCGCCAGCAACGTAATTGAACGATAGACAATCAGCAACAGCGTGACGACCAGCACGATGCTCGCTGTCGCCAGGCGGCTGATTTCCGACTCGATGGTGTCGCGCGAGGCTACCGACAGTACGCTCGTCCCGCTCATGACCAGACGCGTGCCGGCCTCACGGTGCGGAATGCCCGCAAAGGCCCCGCGAATGGCATCGATAGCGCGCGCCTGGGCGTCGGTATTGAGTCCGGACTCGCGGATCTGGGTCAGCAGCAGCGCGCGCTTGCCGTCATGGGAGGCCCAGACGCCGTCCTTGTCGCGCGGTTGCGTCGTGCCGGCGAACTGGTCCATGATCTGCAGCGTTTCGCCGGTAGGATCGCGGGGCAGCAAACGCTTGACCAGCCAGCCCGCATCGCCGCTCAGGTCGGCCAGGGAGTTGCCGATCGCAGTACGCAAGCCGGCGCTGCTGAAGCGTTCCGCGGTCACCGCGGGACTGAGCAGATAGCGGTTGTCGAAGAAATAGCGGCGGTCGTGCTCCAGCGTGGCGGCCTCGCCGTTCAGGACCCCGACGAAGCGGGTGTCGGCGCGCAGGCGCGCCGCCAGTTCGCGCGACAGCCGGGCACGCTCGGCCGCATCGCCGCCCTCGATGCCGATCATGATCAGGCGCGCGATGGCGCCGTTGCGCAACTGCTCGACGAGCATTTGCTGACGCACGGTCGGCGCTTTCGGCATGAAAGCCGACAAGTCCGCGACAAATCTGGTTTGGGCTATCACTGCCAGGCAGGCCGCCAGAGCGACCAGCCAAATCGCCAACGCCAGACGACCGCGGGCAGACATCAACGACCGCCGGCGACCGGGGCGTAGCCAGGGCCACGTCCGGGCATCTCAGGCCTTCCGGTTTATGTGCTGGTCCACCAGAGACTGCATGGCGGCGGCGGAAATCTTGCCGTTGCCGTCGCGCGGCAGGGCATCGACGAAGACGATCGGGCGAGGCAGGAACACCGGATCCAATTGTGGTCGCAGGGCGGCCAGGACCTCAGCCGCGTCGAGGCCAGGTGCGACGACGAAGGCGGCGAGCCGCGGCACGTCGGTTGTCTCGGCACGGTTCGGCATGCAGAACACCCCATCACGCACGCCTGCTATGCCGCCAATGACGTGGTTCAGGAAGCTTAATGAACTCCGCTTGCCGGCGATGTTCACCATGTTGGCTAGCCGATCGATCAAACGAAAACTTCTCGGGCTAAGCAAATCAATGGCATCGTTTAGCACTTGCGCGGACTCGAGGTGCCCTCCCTCGGCAATGGTTTGGTCGCCTTCCTGCCGCAAGACGATGCCGCCGAGGGTCTGCCATTCGGTCTGCACCACGGGGCGCCGTAGGGCCAATTGGCCGGTCTCCGTCGAACCGTAGATCTCCAACATGGGAGCACCCAGTTGCGCCTCCACCCGGGCCGCGAGTTCGAGCGACAGAGGTGCGGTGGCCGACAGGACACCGGCAACCGGTGAAATCGCGATCTCGGCCTCCAGCAGTTTTTGCAAGTGGAACGGTGTGCTGACCAGGAACCGGGGTGCCGGCAGTTCGGCCAGCGCCGCGGCGATGTCCGCCGGATAGAACGGGACGCGCGAAGACAGTATCCCGCCGCCGAGGATGGGAAGCAGAACCGTCGCCTCGAGTCCGAACATGTGCCTGAGCGGAACCGTGCCGAGCACGCTACACGGGCCGCCGGTGGCGGCCCAGAACCGCTCGGAACTGGCGCGGATGTCAAGGTTAAACCGGCCGAACGTCTTGTCGTGTGGCACGGGCTGACCGGTGGAGCCGGAGGTGAACACCGACACCACGCGTTGATCGAACGCGACCAGCGGCAGATCCGGCGCCAACGGTGAGGCAGTGGGCGCGGTCAGGGCCACCGGCACATAGGGCACCTGTTCAATGGGCGAGCGATCCTGGTCGCCGACGCAGAAGACATCCGATACCTGCGCACACAGCGCGGCGATGGCCTCGGCGGCCGGCGAATTTGGCAGCAGGCTGACGATGCCGCGCGAGATCGTGGCAAACAGTGCCACTGTGAACCAGTAGCGATCGGCGCACATGTTCACGGCTTGACCCGAGTCCGGCATGCGCGCGGCAACCGCCGTGACGTCGGCCATGAACTCACCGCGGGTGACCGGCCGGCTGTTGCGATAGGCCACGATGGTGGCCGGATCAGCGGGGGGCAGCAGGGTAAGCGTCGTCATCGTGCTACGGCGAATGGGCTGGCGTACACCCGCATCGTATCGTGGACGTAGGTGCCCCTACTCCGCCCAGCGCTGGCACCGCGTGTATTCGCGATAGGCGCGGATGGTTTCGACAACGCTGAAATGGACCCGATCCGGCAGCGCGCGCTGCCGAACCAGGTACTCCGCCACGAACATGGCGCCGATCAGGACGGGCGTCAGTACCGTGGCGAACAGTGACCAGATTTCGAGCGAACCCAAGAAGAACAGCCCAATCGACAGCAGGCTGCTGAGGACGAAGAAGATTGTCCAGGCCAGCGTCACGCCCCAGGTGTAGCGCAAATAGCCGGCATCCACTCCGGAGCGCAGCGCAAAGAGGGCAATGCGCGAGCAGATAGCGTCTTCGGGCCGGCCCAGCGTGCTGCCGAACATGATGGCCAAGAGGGCCATCGTGCCCGCGTGCTGGACGAAATACAGCCAGGGGACATGTGCGAGCAGCCAGTCCAGATGCATGCCCACCGCGACAAGGCCGACTCCCCAGATCAACAAAGCCGGTAGGCGCCTCGCGGCACGCCAGGCCGTGGCCAGGGACAGTCCGGCGACCGGAAGCAGACCGACGATCAGGGACAGAAGCGGCGGATGCTCGGACACGGATGCGACGTAGGTGCAGGCCAAATAGGCCGCCCCGGCAGCCGCAATCAGGATCAGACGCAATGCCTGCCAGGGGACGGTCATTTCGTGCGGTGCTCGTCTATATAGGCCGACAGCGCGCGCAACGAACTGAAGGCGTAGAAGTTTTCTTCGCTGTCAGCTCTCATCTGTATGCCGAAGTGCTTCGAAACCGTCAGAGCCACTTCCAGAATGTCAATGGAATCCAGTCCGAGACCCTCCCCGTACAGCACATCTCCGGGTTGAATGTCATCGGCGCTCATCGGCAGATTGAGGGTGGATACGATCATCGCCGCGACTTCGCGTTCCAGCTGTTCACTGGCTGCGGCGGTGGTAGCCGGATTTGTGTCGGGTGCCGACATATTTCAATTGTGCCGGGCGGCGCCGAGGCTGCGACGGTCCGGGGATAGGGGGCTGAGGTTTTGCAGGGAGGCTTCCATGAGGCAAATCGTGTGCAACTTCAACGACGAAGGCCCGTCGAGCCTCTCGACTGGCGATTTTAGCCTGAGTTTGGACTTGGTGGGCGCCAGCGTCATTTGCTTGCCGGCCCGCCGCGGATGACACGGTCGTGCAGCAATGCCATGGAAGCCAAGTCGATCAAGGCTATACTTCGCTCGTGCCAATGGTCTTGTGCGCCATATGGAATCGGCATGGCCTTCGGCGCAGTGGATCGACCGAGTTTTCAGCAGCAGGTTCGAATAATGGACTGTCCTTGCGGCACCGCAAATAGCGTGACTCCGGCTTCGCCGAATACCCGGGCAGAGGAGGCGCCGCCGATTTCCGGCGGGCAAGCGAATTCGGCCGGGGAGGCCGCTTCAGTTGGCCGTCGGCCTTCCGCGCGACAGACCTGGGGCAAGGTGCTGACCACGGTGACGACGCACTTCTGGTTCAAGTGTTTCGGTACCCTGGCTTTCCTGAGCATATTCTTTTTCGGCTACATCTACTTGCTCAAGAACCCGGCTTCCAACGTGTTTGTCATGCCGACTACGTTTGTCGACCGGCTTGTGGACTTCGAACCTTGGGCGCTGCCGATCTACCTGTCGCTCTGGCTGTACGTTTCATTGCCGGTGATGCTGATGCTGTCGCGTGCCGAGATCGTCAGGTTCGGCGGCTGGATCGGCAGCCTATGCTTGGTCGGGCTGGCGATTTTCTACTGTTGGCCCAACGCCGTGCCGCCTGCGAACATTGATTGGGCGCGCTACCCCGGGGTGGCGTTCCTCAAGGGTGTCGATGCCGCCGGCAACGCGTGTCCTTCGATGCATGTCGCCTCAGCGGTCTTTTCGGCGTACTGGCTGCATTGGCAGCTGCGGGCAGCGGGCCTCGGCCGGCGGTTGCGCTTGCTGAATGTCGGCTGGTGCCTGGCGATCGCCTATTCGACGATGGCGACCAAGCAGCATGTCGCTCTTGATGTCGTCGCGGGCGCCGCGCTGGGCCTAGTCTGGGCCTGGTGGTCGCGGCCCATGCGCCAGCTGGCGCCGGCCTGACGATCGCGCCGCGAGGGCGTCCAAACCGGCTACACTGCACTTTGCATGCAAGCGAATCTGAAGCGACACCTCCTCGATATGGCCAGCGCGCCATATCGATCCACCGGAACTTTCAACTACCGCTGGGCGCGCGGCAAGCTGTCGCGGGATCCTGTCTTCTCGGCCCTGATCGAGCGATCCGTGTTTCCAGACGGTGCGCGGGTACTGGACCTGGGCTGCGGTCGTGGACTCCTGGCGGCTTGGCTGCTCGCTGCCGAGCGGATCGCCGCGCAAGGCGGTTGGGCTGCCGCCGTGGCACCACCGGTCGGCCTGAGTTTTCGCGGTGTTGAATTGATGGCGCGCGAGGCCGATTGTGGCAATCAGGCCTTGCAGCCGATCTTCGGCCAGCGCGTCCAGCTGAGCGGCGGCGACATGCGCGCTACCAATCCCGGCGATGCTGACGTCATCGTTATCCTCGACGTACTGCATTACATCCCCCACCACGAACAGGAGCGCATGCTCGACCAGATCCGCGCCGCGCTTGGTCGGCGAGGCCTCTTCGTCACGCGGGTGGGCGACGCCGCGGCCGGTGTCCGGTTTGCGCTAAGCCAGATCGTCGATCGCTGTGTTTCCTTTAGCCAGGGACATCGGACGCCGCCGGTTTGGTGTCGGCCACTGACCGAGTGGACGCGGGCGCTGGAGCGGCGGGGCTTTTCGGTACGCGCCCTGCCCATGAGCCAAGGGACCCCGTTTGCCAACGTCATGTTGATTGGGCAGATCTGACGATGTCGCTCCTGGTACGCGCGTGTACGGCAACCAGCGCCCTGGGCGCCGGCCTGGTGCCGACGCTGGCGGCCTTGCAGGAGGGACGCAGCGGCCTGGCGGCGCGGCGCTGGGAGAGCGTCGACCTCGATACCTGCATCGGCGAAGTCGCGGGCCTGGACGACGAAACGGTGCGCCCCGACCTGGCCACGTTCGACTGTCGCAACAATCGCCTGGCCCAGATCGCCCTGAACCAGGACGGCTTCGCCGAGCAGGTGAACGATGCCGTGCGGCGCTACGGCCGGAGGCGTATCGCAATCATCCTCGGCACCAGCACGTCGGGGATCCTGAGCTCCGAAATCGCCTATCGACACCGCGACCCGGCGACCGGTGCACTGCCGGCCGGCCACGATTACCGGCATACCCACAACTCCTTCTCGGTGGCGGATTTCGTGCGTCGCTACTTCGACGTACTGGGGCCGGCGCTCGTGATTTCTACGGCTTGTTCATCGAGCGCCAAGGCCTTCGGTAGCGCGCAGCGGCTGTTGGCCGCCGGTTTGATCGACGCCGCCGTCGTCGGCGGCGTCGATTCACTGTGCCTGACCACGCTCTATGGTTTCAATTCGCTGCAGCTGGTATCGAGCCGGCCCTGCCGGCCCTTCGACGTCCATCGCGATGGCATCTCCATTGGCGAAGGCGCTGCCTTCGCATTGGTCGAGGATGGCTCGCGCGCCGAGCGCGGCGACATCCTCGTATCGGGCATCGGCGAGTCCAGCGATGCCCACCATATGTCATCCCCGCATCCGGACGGCCTGGGAGCGCGGATGGCCATGCAAGCGGCCCTGGTCTCGGCTGGCCTCGAGTCCGATGATATCGACTATATCAACCTGCACGGTACGGCGACGCGGGGTAACGATGCCGCCGAAGGCAAAGCCGTGGAGGCCATGTTTGGCACCCGTACGCTATGCAGTTCAACCAAAGGGCATACCGGCCACACGCTCGGGGCCGCGGGCGCGGTAGAGGCTGTAATTGGCGTACTGGCCCTGCGCCACGGTCTCGCTCCGGGCGGCATCGGCACGCAAGTGCTCGACCCGGAGTTGGGCTGCCACTACCTGATGGCAAACCGTGCGCAGCCGTTGCGACATGTGCTGAGCAATTCCTTCGGCTTTGGCGGCAGCAATTGCTGTCTGGTCCTTTCCCGGGTGCCGCAGTGAGCGCCCTGGTCGTCCATGTCGATGGCGTCGGGCTGTTCGGTCCCGGCATGAGCGGCTGGGCGGAGGCCCGCCCGGTTCTCGACGGCAGTAGCCCGCTGGCGCTGGCCCCGCTCAAGCTGCCGGCGGCGGAGGCGCTGCCTCCGGCCGAACGCCGACGCGCCGGTCTGGCGATCCGGCTTTCCATGGCCATTGCCTTCGACGCCGCTGGCGAGGCCGGTGCCGACCCGTCACGGCTGCCGACGGTATTTTCGTCCTCCAGCGGCGACTGTGACAACTGTCACAATATCCTCGAGAGCCTCGCCAGCCCAGAGCGCGCGGTCTCGCCGACGCGCTTCCACAACTCGGTACACAATGCGCCCGCCGGTTACTGGAGCATCGCCACCGGGTGCATGGAGCCATCGACCAGCCTCGCCGCGTATGACGCCAGCTTCACGGCCGGCCTGCTCGAAGCCGCGACCCAGGCCCGGTCAAGTGCCCGCGCGTGCCTGATGCTGGCATTCGACACCGCCTACCCGGAACCGCTGTATTCACTCCGCCCGATTCCGCATCCGTTCGGCATTGGCCTGGTGGTCAGTCCGGCCAGAACGGAGGCGACCCAGGCCACATTGGCGCTTAGCTTGACCGAGGCACCGGCGACCGTCATGGCGGACAAAGATCTGGAAGGGCTGCGCCGGCAAATTCCAACGGCCCGCGGTCTGCCGCTATTGCAGCATGTGGCCCGTGGCGACGACGCCGAGGTCGTCATCGAGTATCTCGAAGGCCTCAATCTCGCCGTCCAGGTGAGCCGGTGATCGATCGCCCTTGAGGCGCGCTTGTATTACTCCGGCGCATAGGGCAGGTCGAGACCGGCCAGGCGGAACCAGCGCGCG
>Ga0316583_10000628_pt1 | contig 10789 bp, 8 predicted proteins | sample J_170502JBrBrA_D_FD_204513 | JGI IMG/M metagenome (GOLD analysis project Ga0316583, IMG submission 204513) | Rhizosphere microbial communities from salt marsh grasses in Alabama, United States - J_170502JBrBrA | ecosystem: Host-associated > Plants > Roots > Rhizosphere | place: USA: Alabama... | reverse complement strand
CGCCAAGCTGCAGACGGTCACCCCCGACATCGCCGACAGCATGGGGCTGAAGCGGCCGACCGGCGCGTTGATCGCCAGCATCTACCGCGACGGCCCGGCGGCGAAAGCCGGCCTCAAGCCGGGCGATGTCATTACCGCCGTCGACGGCCAGGCAGTCGGCGATCCCAAGGCCTTCGACTACCGCTTCGCGACCAAGCCGCTCGGCGGCAGCGCCAAGCTCGACCTGTTGCGGAACGGCCGCGCCATGTCGGCCACGGTTGCGCTGCGCACAGCGCCGAGCCGTCCGCGCGACGAGGTCACGATCAGCTCGCGCTCGCCACTCGGCGGTGCCCGTGTCGCCAACCTGTCGCCAGCGCTCGCCGACGAGCTGGGGCTGGACACCTCCGACACCGGCGTCGTCATCGTCGGCATCCAGGGCGGCTCCTACGCCGACCGCTTCAATTTCCGGCGCGGAGACATCATCGTCTCGGTCAATGGCGAGCACATCGGCGATACGCGCGAGCTGGCGCGCGTCACCGACCAGTCGACTTACCGTTGGCGCATGGTGGTGCGTCGCGGCGGCCGCGACATCCGGGTGGAATTCAGCGGGTGAAGGCGCTTCGCTCATGACCCCGCGCGCCAAGGCGACCGGGCCGACGTTGTTCGCTGCCGCCGGGCTGGAGCGCGACGCGCCGCGGCCGCTTGCCGACCGCCTGCGCCCGCAGGCGCTCGACGAGGTGGTGGGGCAGGACCATCTGCTCGGCCCCGACGGCGTGCTGACGCGCATGCTGGCGACGCGCTCGCTCGGCAGCCTCGTGTTCTGGGGCCCGCCTGGCACCGGCAAGACCACGGTGGCGCGGCTGTTGGCGAAAGCCACTGACCTGCACTTCGACCAGATCTCGGCCATCTTCACCGGCGTCGCCGACCTCAAGAAAGTGTTCGAGGAGGCGCGCCGCCGCCGCGAGCTGGGGCAGGGCACGCTGCTGTTCGTCGACGAGATCCATCGCTTCAACCGCGCGCAGCAGGACTCGTTCCTGCCGGTGATGGAGGACGGCACCATCGTGCTGGTCGGCGCCACCACCGAGAACCCGTCGTTCGAGCTCAACGCGCCGCTGTTGTCGCGCGCCCGCGTGCTGGTATTCAAGTCGCTCGACGCCACGGCCATCGAGAAGCTGCTCGCGCGCGCGGAAAAGATCGAAGGCAAGCCGCTGCCGCTTGACGCGCAGGCGCGTGAAACGCTCGTCGGCATGGCCGACGGCGACGGCCGCGCTTCGCTGACGCTTGCGGAAGAAGTCTGGCGGGCGGCGCGCGAAGGCGAGGTGTTCGACGCCGTCAAGCTGCAGGAGATCGTGCAGCGGCGCGCGCCGATCTACGACAAAGCCCAAGACGGCCATTACAATCTCATCAGCGCCTTGCACAAATCGGTGCGCGGTTCCGACCCCGACGCGGCGCTCTATTATCTCTGCCGCATGTTGGACGCCGGTGAGCCGCCGCTCTATGTCGCGCGCCGCGTGGTGCGCATGGCGATCGAAGATATCGGGCTCGCCGATCCGCAGGCGCTCATTGTCGCCAACGCCGCCAAAGACGCATTCGATTTCCTTGGGAGCCCCGAAGGTGAACTCGCCATCGCGCAGGCCGTGCTCTATTGCGCGACCGCGCCGAAATCCAACGCCGGCTATGCCGCCTTCGGCGCCGCCATGCGCACGGCGAAGCAGGCCGGCTCGCTGCTGCCGCCCAAGCACATTCTGAATGCGCCGACCAATCTGATGAAGGATGAAGGCTACGGCCGCGGCTACGCCTACGATCACGACCAGGAAGAAGCGTTTTCCGGCCAGAACTATTTCCCCGATGTGTTGCCGCGCCAGCAGTTCTATGACCCGCCCGAGCGCGGCTTCGAGCGCGAGATCAGGAAGCGGTTGGACTACTGGGCCAAGCTCAGGAAAGAGCGGGGCGGCAAAGCGTAGCGGTTCTTATGCGCTGCCGATGAAATCCAATATCGCGCCGCTCATTGCCGTATCGGCGGTGCCGATCGAATAAATGCCCGACAGATGATTATGGCCGGCAAGGCGCACGATACGCGGCGGCCGCCCGGCTTGGTCGAGCGCCTCGCGCAAGATGTCGACCTGCTGCCCGAATGGCGGGGGATCGAGCTCGGCATGAAGGAGCAGGAGCGGCAGGGTGCTGCGCGTCAGGCCGGCGAGCGGTGAGCGATCCGCGTAGAGGCTTTCGTCTTCGCCAAAATACGCATCCTGGTTCGGATTGCGCGAATAGGCGGCGACATCGTAGATGCCGGACGATGCGATGATGCCGGCGAGGCCGGGCCCGTCGTCATGCTGGAACGCCGGTTGCGCCACGTAGGTCGTGACATGGGTGGCGCCCGCCGAATGGCCCATCAGGAAAAGGCGTGCCGGATCGCCGCCGTACTCGGCGATATGGGCTCTCACCCAGCGCACCGCGGCGCCGACGTCCTGCGCGCCCGCCGGCCAGGTCGCCTGCGGCGCCAGCCGATAGGTAACGGTGACCCCGACCATGCCGTGGCGCGCGGCCCAGGCGCCGATATGGTCGTGGAAGGGCGTGCCGGGGACCTGCTTGTCGCCCCGCACGAAGCCGCCGCCATGGACGAATATCAGCACCGGCGCGGCGGTGGCACCGGCCGGTTCCGCAGTGAAGATATCAAGCCGGTTGCGGTCCGCCGGCCCGTAGTAGATGTCGCGTTCGACCTTGACGCCTGGGCCGGGCATTGGACCGTGCAGGGGCGCAAGGAGCGGCGCGGTCTTTGCCGGGTCGATGACGCGGCCGATGGCGGCGAGGCTTCTGGCGAGATCGGGTGGCAGGGCGTTCATGGCAACGGAGGTCTCCCGGCGGTCTTGGGGCGCCACGTTAGCCCGAAACCGGCCTCCGGTTCACCCGAGCCGGCGAGGTCCGGAAATGGGTGACCCTGCCGGCAAACCGTGCGACAAGCGCTGGCGCACGAAGGCGTCGGCAGAGATACGAGGACTTAAGGTACCATGAGCCGCGGACGAAACGGCCCGCGCCAGCCGGGCGGGGGCAAGCAGACGGCGGGCCCGCGGCATCGGCCGGGCGGGGCCCGCGCGGGGGTGCGTGCCGGCAAATCCAAGGCCGGTCCGCGGCGCGAGGATCGCGAGGCGCCGGAGAAATCTCACCGTTACCCCGGCACCCGCGCCAAGCAGGCTGCGAAGGGCAAAAGAGCGGGTTCGTCGTCCGTTGAAGGGCGGCTCCGCCGGTCGCCTCGTGACGAGGGCGTGAAGGCCGCGCGTCCGCCGCGCGCGCCTGAGCAGGAGGCCAAGGAGACGAAGCCGGCGGCTGTGCTCCCCACATCGGTTCAGACCGTCACCGTCAGCCCGGACGAAAACGACATGCGCGTCGACCGCTTCTTCGAGGCGCGCTTTCCCGGCCTGTCTTTCAGCCACATCCAGCGCATCATCCGCAAAGGCGAGGTGCGGGTGAACGGCAAGCGCACCGAACCGAAGTCGCGGCTCGTCGCCGGCCAGTCGGTGCGCGTTCCGCCGCTGAAGCTGGAGGCGCCGGCGCCGCGTGCCGACACGCCCGGCGTCCAGCAGGACCGCCAATTCCTCAAGTCGATCACGCTCTACGAAGACGACGATGTCATGGTGCTGAACAAGCCCATGGGCCTTGCGGTGCAGGGCGGCTCCGGCACCACGCGTCATATCGACGGCATGCTCGGCGCTTTGCGCGGGCCGGGCGTCGACGCGCAGCGCCCGCGGCTCGTGCACCGGCTCGACAAGGACACCGCCGGCTGCCTGCTGGTCGCCAAGACGCGCTTTGCCGCCGCCGCGCTCGCGAAGAGTTTCCGCTCGCGCTCGACCCGCAAGATCTACTGGGCGCTGGTCGCCGGCGTGCCCAAGCCGCGCCAGGGCCGGGTGTCGACCTATCTCGCCAAGCAGGAGCTCGAAGAAGACTCGTTCATGCGTATCGCCAAGCACGGCGACAAGAACGCGATGCACGCGGTCACCTATTACGCGGTGGTGGAGACCTCGGCGCAGAAGCTCGCCTGGCTGTCGCTCAAGCCGGTGACGGGACGTACGCACCAATTACGAGCACATATGGCCCATATCGGCCACCCGATCGTCGGCGATCCCAAATACTTCAATATCGAAAATTGGGAGTTCCCGGGGGGCATCCAGCAAAAGCTACACCTGTTGGCGCGCCGCATCGCGGTGCCGCATCCGCGCGGCGGGGTGATCGACGTCTCGGCGCCGCTGCCGCCGCACATGCAGCAGAGCTGGAACCTGCTCGGCTTCGACACCAGTCGCTACGATCCGATCGAAGACGCCCCCGAAGACTAGCCGACGGTGCGGCGACCGCTTATCTAAGCCCTATGCCGCGAGCTAATCCGTTTGCATTGTACCCGGTTCTCTTAGCCTCGCTCGTGCTGACCGTTGCGGGTTCGGCGATGCCAGCGCATGCGCAATCGAAGAACGATCCCTACAGCATCATCGTGCCGGAGCCTGGGTCGCCGGACTCTAAGCCGGAGCCAAAACCCGAGCCCTGGCTGGCGCCGAAGTACAAGTCGCCGCGCGGCACCCGCGAGCACATCAGCGTGCCGCACCCGACGGCGCCCAGAGCACCGACGCCGCCCAAGTTGCCGCCACCGATCGTGGTGCCGGAGACCGGCCGCGTGCTGCCCAACTTACCGACGAGGCGCTCGCCCTCGGGTCCGCACGGTACCGAGAGTTTTCAAGACCGCGCCGCTCGCTGCGCGCACCAGGCCGGCGTTTATGGTCCCGCCGCCGGCAATCCCAGCGCTTACATCAATACCTGTATCAATCAGTAGCGCTGCGCCATGGTTAGCAGTCTCTCAATGCGGCTCGCGAAACCGCGTTAAATCGCGTTTACGCGCTAGGGGTTTGTCAACGGCTACGGGGTTATACGGAGGGCCTTCGCCCCTCCGACCGTTCGCCCGTATGATCATCGAGCCCGACCCTTTCTTCACCGCGACCGCGTCGCCTGATCTGCCGCCGGACTTGCGGCCGGTAGCGGTCACGCGCTGGACCGCGCGGCTTGTCGATCCGGCATGCGAGCGCGCCTATCGGCGGGATCGTTTCGCCGGCGACAAACACCGCCTATTGCTGCTGATGGCGCTGGTGGCGGTCGCCGCCCTGATGATCTTTGTCGGCCGTTTCTATGAGTATCTTTTCGAGCATGGCCGCGTCGTCTTCCTCGTTCCGCCGCTGATGGCGATCGCGATACCCGCCGTGGCGGCGCTGGTCTTTCGCACCCGACGCACACCACAGTCGCTCGAAATCGCGGTGGTAATCGTCTGCTCGCTTGGCACGATTGTGCGGCTGCTGATGCTGTCGGCTCAACCCGGTTTGCTCGCCATGTGGCTGCCGCTGGTCGTCACCGACCTGTTCGTCGTCTACCTTTATTTGCCGGTCGGCTTTGTCGTGTCGGTGGCACTTGCCGCCGCTCTTTCCACCATCGCCCCCTTGTGCTGGGCCCTAATCCCGCACGTAGCGCTGAATGGCCCAGAAATCTACCGCGGCGTGATGTGGCTGCTGCTCGCCAATGCGCTCGGCTTCACCGCCGCCAACGCGCTGCAACGCAGCCAACGCATCCAATACGCGCAACGCCTGGTGTTACAGCAGTTGCTTTCGACCGATGCGTTGACCGGTATCGCCAACCGCCGCCGCTTCGATGCAGCGCTGGCGCGTGAGTGGACGCGCGCGGCGGGCACGCGTCTGCCGCTTTCGCTGTTGATGATCGACGTCGATCATTTCAAGGCCTTCAACGACCACCGTGGCCACCAGCGCGGAGACGACTGCCTGCGCCGGGTGGCGCATCTTCTGGTCGCCGCCGTCGCCCGCCCGGGCAATCTGGTCGCCCGCTACGGCGGCGAGGAATTCATCTGCCTACTGCCGGCGGTGGACGAAGCCGGTGCGCGCGCGGTGGCCGAGTGGTTGTTGAGCACGGTGCGCGCCGCCAACATCGCGCATCCACGCACGCCGTTGGGGCGGTTGACAATCAGCGTCGGTGTCGCGACCACCGAAGTGTTCTCCGGCGATCCGGACGCGCTGGTGGCGCTGGCCGACCGATTGCTCTATGCGGCCAAGGATGCCGGCCGCGACAATGCGATGAGCGGGATGCTGGGGCAGCGCCCGATCTTGCAACAGGCGACGGAACGGGACATCGCGCTGGCGGGTTAGGCGCTCGCCGAGTCGAGCTCTCCGAGATCCTCATTCGTCAACGCCAGGGCCGGCGCCTTCAGGATGTCCTGCAACTGCGCAAGGCTGGTGGTGCTGACAATGGGCGCTGTGATGAACGGCTGCGCGATCAGCCAGGCGAGCGCCACCTGCGCTGGCGTGGCGCCGTGGCGCGCGGCCACCGTGTCGAGCGCCGTCAGGATGCGCAAGCCGCGGTCATTGAGATAGTTCGTCACCTTGCCGCCGCGGGCGGCATTTTCAGCTGCGTCGGCCGCGGTGCGGTATTTGCCAGTCAGGAATCCGGCGGCGAGCGAATAATAGGTAGTGACGCCGAGGCCCTCGCGCCGGCAGATCTCTGCGTAATCCTTCTCGAAGCGTTCGCGTTCGGCCAGGCTGTAAAGCGGCTGCAGGGTTTCGTAACGGGGCAGGCCGCGCGTCTTGCTGGCGGCGAGCGAGACTTGCAGCCGCGCAGGGCTCAGGTTGGAGGCGCCGATGGCGCGCACCTTTCCGGCCTGGATAAGCGCGGCATAGGCCTCCAGGGTTTCTTCGACCGGCGTCGCCTCGTCGTCGAAATGGGTCTGGTAGAGGTCGATACAGTCGGTTTGCAGCCGCCGGAGCGAAGCCTCGCAGGCGCGCAGGATGTAATTCTTCCGCACGCAACGGCCTTCACCCATGTCGGAGCCGACCTTGGTGGCGAGGATGACCTTGTCGCGCTTGCCACTTTGCTTCAGCCACTTGCCGATGACGATCTCCGATTCGCCGCCCTCGTGGCCCGGCGCCCAACGCGAATAGCTGTCGGCGGTGTCGACGGCGTTGAAGCCGGCGTCGAGAAAGGCATCGAGGATCGCGCACGAATCCTTGAAGTCGACCGTCCAGCCGAACACGTTGCCGCCGAACATCAGCGGGGCGGTTTCGAGGCCGGAGCGGCCCAGGGGGCGGAACTGCATGGTTAGAACTCAGTCGTCGTCATTCCGGATTCGGAATGACAGCTGTAGAGGTCTATCGCAAGCTGGCGTTGATCGCTTCGAGCGCCGCCTGACCGGGGCACAAATCCTTCTCGCCCAGCGTATTGAGCGGCACATCCACCGTGTGCAGATGCGTGTGCAGGTCTTCCGCCTCCGGCTCCATGTAGAGCAGGCCGGTGACGACTTGGCCGCGGGCGGCGTGGTGCTGCAGGAACCCGAGAGCTGCCGTTCGGTCATGAAGGTCATAGTCGGCGGCGAGCTTGCGCAAGGTCAGCTTGGAGCCATCGTGCTGCTCCACCACCTCGATCGAACCGGGCTCGTACTGCACCTCGATCGGCATACGGCTCGACATGTAGTCGAGCCGGTTCACCGCCTCGTTGTGCTCGCGCACGAAATCGAAGCTCTTGGTGGAACCGACGTGGTTGTTGAAGGCGATGCAGGGCGAAATGACGTCGATGAAGGCCGCGCCTTTGTGGGCGATCGCGGCCTTGATGATCGGGACGAGTTGCTGCTTGTCGCCGGAGAAGGAGCGGGCGACGAAGCTGGCGCCGATCTGCAGCGCCATCGCCGCGAGGTCGATGGAATTGTCGGTGTTGATCATGCCGCGCTTCGACTTCGAGCCACGGTCGGCGGTGGCGGAGAACTGGCCCTTGGTGAGACCGTAGACGCCGTTGTTCTCCACGATATAGGTCATGTTGACGCCGCGGCGCAGGCAATGCGCGAACTGGCCGAGGCCGATCGAGGCGCTATCGCCGTCGCCGGAAACGCCGAGATAGATCAGGTCGCGGTTGGCGAGGTTGGCGCCGGTCAGCACCGACGGCATCCGCCCGTGCACCGAGTTGAAGCCGTGCGAGTTGCCGAGGAAATAGGTCGGCGTCTTCGACGAGCAGCCGATGCCGGAGATCTTGGCGACCCGGTGCGGCTCGATCGACAGCTCAAAGCAGGCCTGGATGATCGAGGCCGTGATCGAGTCGTGTCCACAGCCCGCGCAGAGCGTCGAGACCGAGCCCTCGTAGTCGCGGTGGGTATAGCCGAGCTCGTTCTTCGGCAGGCCGGGGTGATGAAATTTGGGCTTGGCGAGATAGGTCATGACGTCACCTTGGCGGGCTTGACCGCCATCTGGTCGAGGTGGTCGCCGATCGACTCGGCGATGAAGCGCGCGGTAATCGGTGTGCCCTCATAGTGCAGCACCGGCACCAGCCGGACCGGATCGATACCGATCTCGTTGACGATGAGCGAGCGCATTTGCGCGTCGCGGTTCTGCTCGACCACATATACAAAGTCATGGTCGGCGACGAAGCTCGCCACGCTCGAATGGAACGGGAAGGCGCGGATGCGCAGGCGGTCGACAGCGTGGCCGCGCGCCTCGATCATATGGATGGCTTCGTCCATCGCCGGCGATGTGGAGCCGTAATAGATGACGCCGTGTTTGGTCGGCTTGTTAGCATTCGCCTGCAGGGGGCGCGGCACCAGATCCTTGGCGGTGTCGAACTTGCGGATCAGCCGCTGCATATTGTCGACGTAAGCCGAGCCGTCCTCGGTGTAGCGGGCATAGCTGTCTCGAGACGTGCCGCGGGTAAAGAACGAGCCCTTGGTCGGATGCGTGCCGGGATAGGTGCGGTAGGGGATGCCGTCGCCATCGACGTCGAGATAGCGGCCGAACTCCTTGCCGGCCTCCAGCTCATCCGCGGTCATGACCTTGCCGCGGTCGTAGAGCTTGGAGTCGTCCCACTTGAGCGGCCGGCACAGCCGGTGGTTCATGCCGATGTCGAGATCGAGCATGACGAAGACCGGCGTCTGGAGCCGGTCGGCGAGGTCGAGGGCCTCGGCGCCGAACTCGAAGGCTTCCGCTGGGTCCTCGGGGAAGAGCAGCACGTGCTTGGTGTCGCCGTGCGAGGCGTAGGCGCAGGTGAGCACGTCGCACTGCTGAGTGCGCGTCGGCATGCCGGTCGAGGGGCCGGCGCGCTGGACGTTGAAGATCGTCGCCGGGATCTCGGCGAAATAGGCGAGCCCGATGAACTCCTGCATCAGCGAGATGCCGGGGCCGGAGGTGGCGGTGAAGGCGCGGGCGCCGTTCCAGCCGGCGCCGATCACCATGCCGATGGAGGCGAGCTCATCCTCAGCCTGGACGATGGCGTATTTGGCTTGGCCCGTTTCCTTGTCGACGCGCAGCTTGGCGCAGTGGCGGGTGAAGGCGTCGGCGAGCGAGGAGGAGGGGGTAATCGGATACCAGGCGCACACTGTGGCACCGCCATAGACCGCGCCCAAGGCCGCCGCCGAATTGCCCTCGATAAAGATGCGGTCGCCGACCTTGTCGCTCGTCTTCAACTGCAGGCCGATAGGCCCGTCGAGATTGAGCGTGGCGTAGTCGCGGCCGATGTGCAGCGCCTTGACGTTGGGCGCGATTAGCTTGTCCTTGCCCTTGTACTGCTCGCCGATCAGCGTCTCGACCACATCGACGTCCATGCCGAGCAGCGTGGTGAGCACGCCGATATAGATGATGTTCTTGAACAGCTGGCGCTGGCGCGGATCGTTGTATTCGCGATTGCAGATCGCGGTCAGCGGCACGCCGACGACGGTAATGTCCTCGCGGAACTTGGATTTCGGCAGCGGCTTGGTCGAGTCATAGAGCAGGTAGCCGCCGGGTTCGATGTCCGCGATGTCCCTGTCGAAGGTCTGCGGGTTCATCGCCACCATCAGGTCGGTGCCGCCACGGGCGCCGAGATGACCTTCCTCGGAGACGCGCACCTCGTACCAGGTCGGCAGACCCTGGATGTTCGACGGGAAGATGTTGCGCGGCGCCGCCGGGATGCCCATGCGCAGGATGGCGCGGGCGAACATCTCGTTCGCGCTCGCCGACCCGGAGCCGTTGACGTTGGCGAAGCGAACGACGAAATCGTTTACGCGGCTGAGCGGCGTGACGGTCGACATGAATTCCCCGCGTGGGTCACTTCCAACATGAACTTTTGCATGTCCCAGGCACCGGTCGGGCAGCGCTCGGCGCATAGGCCGCAATGCAGGCAGACGTCTTCGTCCTTCACCATGATGCGCCCGGTCTTCAGCCCATCCTGCACGTAGAGGGCTTGCGAGAGGTTGTTCGACGGCGCGTTGAGGCGCGTGCGCAACTCCGCTTCCTCGCCGTTCGGCGTGAAGGTGATGCAGTCCATCGGACAGATGTCGACGCAGGCGTCGCACTCGATGCACAGCGGCGCGGCGAACACAGTCTCGACGTCGCAGTTGAGGCAACGGCCGGCTTCTTTCCAGGCCAGCATTTCGTCGTAGCCGAGCTCGACCTCGGCCTTGATGTCCTTCAGCGCCACCACGGTGTCGCGGTGCGGCACCTTGTAGCGCTTGTCGGGCTCGACCTCGTTGTCATAGGACCACTCGTGGATGCCCATCTTCTGGCTGATGATATCCACGGCCGGGGCAGGGCGATCGTTGATGTCCTCGCCGTTTAGGAGCTTGTCGATCGACACCGCGGCTTCGTGGCCATGCGCCACCGCCCAAATGATGTTCTTCGGCCCGAAGGCGGCGTCGCCACCGAAGAAAACCTTCGGGTTGGTCGAGGCAAACGTCTTGGAGTCGACCTTGGGCATGTTCCACTTGTCGAACTCGATGCCGATGTCGCGCTCGATCCAGGGGAACGCGTTCTCCTGGCCG
>Ga0316583_10000627_pt1 | contig 10799 bp, 8 predicted proteins | sample J_170502JBrBrA_D_FD_204513 | JGI IMG/M metagenome (GOLD analysis project Ga0316583, IMG submission 204513) | Rhizosphere microbial communities from salt marsh grasses in Alabama, United States - J_170502JBrBrA | ecosystem: Host-associated > Plants > Roots > Rhizosphere | place: USA: Alabama... | reverse complement strand
CATCGTAAATATCATTGACAAATACAAGCGCTGTGCGAACATTATAATTGTTCTGGATAAACTGATTATAGCTGCTGGCCGACAGAGTCAAGACTCTGTTTGAAATAATTATATCATCAGCGCCTAGACTTGTACTCCTTAAGTTGGTAAATTTTTTCTTTTCTATAAAAGTGGGTGATTTAATATATTGATTTGAAAGAAGCACATAAGCATCACCTCCAGAAACAGTGTCTACAAAAGACAGATATTTATTGGTACTTCCATTGATAATAAAATTTTGAATCTTTACACTATCCGGCTTCACTTTCCATAACACATAATCAGAATCTGGCAGGGTTATATTAGTAATCTTTACCACTCTTAACTTTTTTTGCAACGTATCAGGAAACTGAAAATACAAAGAATCATTTGCAGCGTTCAGATTTCTATAATAATCAATATCAATCCAGTCAATAAGAAATTGTTGGAAGGTCCCCTGAGTAGGTAAGCCAGTCATTTTAAGGTTATTCGCTCCCTGAATTAAATTGGCAGAAGGAAAAGTCGAATTGAAATTTACTGTCTGTTCATAATTAAATGTAATAGTGTCCTGAATTGAATTAGTGTTTAAACCAACTCCCACGATATGAGCATTTTGTTGGATGTCGGCCCCATTACTAATTAATCTAATATACGTATTTACATTTGTGTTGGGAACAATATTTGAAGCGTTAAATGGCAATGAAAAAATACTATTGGTATGCATAACGACCCACGTCCAGACCTTATTTTCCTGCCAGAAAGGCAGTTGAACCCGCGGATCAATAGAACCATAATACCATAAGCGAACATCATTTTCAAAATGGCTTTTGTTAAGGTAAGATGTTAGCGTATCTTGAACCGATGGATTTGATAAAGAATTTAAATTAGCTCTGTAGCCGGAATTCCCTCCCCAGGTTAGCCAAATAAAGGTGGTATCTGTATATCTGTCCATATAATTTAAATAATCAACGCCTATAGGAACAATATTTCTATAGTCAGGAGAACCATAATTCTTTGTTGCCCAAAATTCTATATAATCATTTGTAGAAAAAATCCCCGTCTGATTTGAATGGATATATAAAGGCAGCTGGTGTCCCTTGCAATATATTTTAATCGTAGCGGGATCAATCGTTGAAGGGTTTAGTCCATAATTAATTAAATCCTGATAACTTATTTTATAAATTCCATCATTTACCAGAGAAAGTTTTACATAATCATTCGTGTAATTAATCCAAAGACCTGTGGTATCCTGTGTAATGAAGGGCTTTTGAAAGGTTCGAAAATTATCAGCGTAATTATAATTTAATATTATTTTCTTAAGCACACTATCATATGGCGCCTTTGCAGTGTTATTTACTTGAAATGCAATAGGTTGACTAAAATTCACATTTAAATTGGCACTGATTAAGAGTTTTACTTCTCTTGATTTCCAGTTATACAACGCGGAATTAATTTTTACAATAGCACAATAATAGTTACGGAGCCATGTGTATCCAATTACTTGATATTCTACTGATGGATACTGATCTGTCTGAAAATATTTTCTTTGAAGATTTTGACTTACATAACTCAATGTAGAATCATTCAATTTTACTAATTTGGGATTAGCTTCTATATTAACATTTTGAAACATACTATATTGTTGGTTGCTTAAAGAGACTGTAACCTTACTCTTTGGAGGGATAGCAATAAATACAGTTTTTGAAGGGAGTTCGGGTGAACCAGGCTTGCTTTCATCCATAGCATTGGGGAAAGTAATATATTTCACACCGTTTGTATCTTTAAGCATTACCTTATCACTAAAAGACACTTGAAATTTAATTGAATTGTTACTTGAAGATATAACAGAAGTTCTTATTTGACCAAATGCTTTAAATGAAATAAAAATAAATAAAACCAAAAATATCTGACTTAAATCAGGTATAAAACTTTTCTTTATTCTAATATTAGTCTGGTGTTTCATTATATTAATTTTTTGTTCGATATTTACAAAATAAGTGGAAACAGAATTAGAAATGTCTATTTATGTTTATCACATAGTATTAAATTATAAAAATAATCGCTGCACGAAAAGTATTTCAGGAATATTAAATTATGATAGATTAAAGTTAATAAAAAAAACAAGTTATAAGAGCAAGATATTAGATTTGCAAAACACTTAATAAATATATTCTTCCTTATTTATTTTCCCCTGCTTAGGCATTCTTTTAATATTAGAAAAAAGAAGACAGGTATTCCAATCATATATCTTTTCCATAACCTTTTGGGTTCAACAATTAATCTAAAAATCCACTCTACACCTAAATTTCTAAACATTTGGGGAATTCTTTTAATAGTTCCAGAATAGAATTCCAAAAAATTTCCTACACAAATAATCAACTTACCTCTTAGTTCCTTGGAAATTTCTACTGCCATATGCTCTTGTTTAGGTACACCCATCCCAATAATAATTGAATCTGCATTTAGACTAGAAATATTTGGTATCAAATTTTTTAACTCTGCATTATTGTAAAATCCTTTCTGATACCCTACTACTTTTATCCCCCTGTTTTTTAGATCATCAATTAAATAGGCTGAAAAATTGCCCCCTATGATATAGACTCTGGAATTATTTTGGATTAACACCTGAATAATTCTTTCATTCAAATCACTTGCATTAAATCTTTTCCGTACATTATAACCAAGCAATTTTGCGGCAAGAAAGATCCCAATTCCATCGATGTAGGTCTTAAAATAATTGTCTACCAAATTTTTATAATCTTTATCTTTCGAATAAAGATTATAACAATGCTGATTAATGTACGTTATTAAGCAATTGTTTTGAGAACTATGCCACTTTTTTATAAGATCTAGAACTTCGCTTTCCGTTTTAATTAAATTATTAAAAAGAGTTGAATTATGCATAATAGATAATTATTACCAAAAGACTGAAAATACAATTAATTCTTTAACCTATTAAACAAATTAATGAGAGTAAAAAATTTTAACTTTAATTATTCCAGAACAACCTCGAAATAAATACAATAGACCGTCTTGGAGAAATAAATGCACCCAATAGAAGGAACAAAAATGCCCTCAACAAATAATTATTAACATAATAGAATATCCCTTTTCGGTAATACGTAACTCCTTTAAACTCTATAAGTCTTAGTTTCAAAAATATTTTATCATATAGTAAAGATTCTCTCTGATTGCGCGTTGACCCATAACCAGGTCGCAGATGCGCTCGTCTTGATTCTTCATACTTAAGCAAGGCTTCATACAGATTATCAGTCATAATACTAGTTTTATGCAATCTAACATTCGCTAAAGCATTATTAATATTTGCAAATTTTCCGTACCTAGATAGTTCCAGAAATAAATGATAATCTGGTGCGGGATAATATTTTTCATCATATCCCCCAATCTTTTTCATTACTTCGGTACGTACCATCATCGTTGAATGTACTATAGCATTTAATCCTTTAATTAAGGCTTTTTTAATATCTTCGTCTTCATTTGGCAACCTAATTTGCCATTTCCTTTTGGAAGATGTTCCGAAATAATTAATATTTGCTCCTACCAGGATATATTCTTTATTATGATTTAAAAAATTAAGTTGTCTTTCCAGTCTTGTGTCAAGGTAAATATCATCAGAGTCACAAATTGCTATGTAGGGAGTTTTCACAAGAGAGAGGCCCATATTCAGAGCTTTAACCAAACCAACATGTCCAGGAGATAATAAAACTAATCTTTCATCCTTAATAGTTCTTAAATATTTCTCACCATTGTCAGTGGATCCATCATTTATTGCATAAATTATAAATCGTCCCTCAGTTTGATTAAAAATAGAATCCATTGTTTCCGGTAAAAAAGACTCTGAATTTTTAAAAGTCATAATAACACTTATTAATGGCTCATTCATAATTGGAGGACTATTCTCATATAATTGAGTCATAAATTTTTTCAATGCTTTTTATAAAAGAAGAAATATTATATTTATTTTTTACTGCTTCTAGTCCATTTTTGCCTAAACGGTTTTTCAATTCTTTGTCAAGAACAACTTTTTCTATTGCAGCAGCTCCTTCGGATAAAGCGTTTTTAGAAAATATTAGGCCACATTTTTCTTTCTCAATAATTTCCCTTATTCCTCCGACATCAGTTGAAACAATTGGTACTCCGGCTGCCATGGATTCCCAAAGTGTTAATGGTAAACCTTCCCAATCTGAAGTAAACAGAAGCACATCAAAATATTTTATATAATATTTTATATTAGGTATATATCCCATAAATTTTACATTTTTGTTTATACCCATTTTATCTGCTAGGGCCTTCATTTCATTCTCTAATGGCCCGTCACCAAAATACAAAAAGTACACGCTTTTATGATTCTGAAAAAAGATCTTTGCTATTTCCAAAGAAACATCAATTCTTTTTTGAACTTCCAATCTCGCTACAATACCAACAATATGAGATGATAATCTTAATTTATTAATGAAGTTTACTAATTCCATATCTAGCTCATCAGTATTATCTTTATCATAACCGTTATAATAGACTTCTATTTGAGGAAAAAGTTTTGTTTCTTTTAGTAAATCTTCTTTACTGGTAAAAGAAGGCGCAATAGCCAAATTGACTGACTTAAACAAATAAATTATTATATGCACAGTTTTATAAAAGAGCTTTTCAAGCCAATTATTATATAAATTATTAATAAAAAGCCCCTGATAATTATGAATCATTTTTTTTCTTAAAATAATATTGACTACTCCTGCTATTGTATATGGTTTTAAGAAATGTGTCTGTATAATGTCTATTTGGCGAACTTTAATAAACTTATAGAATTGAATAAAACATCTAACTGAAAATTTCTTATTAAGATTTGGAATTACATAAACTTCTATCCCCAACTTTTTTAATTCATTTTCAATTTTTTCATTACCCTGGAAAACAAGACATTGTTCATATTTGGACCTGTCTAGATTTCTAAACAACATCATTAGATGTGTATACACTCCATCACTTTTCCCAGTTATATGATTTACAAAATGACAGATTCTTAGCTTCATAAAAGTTCTTTATAACAATTAATGTACTTTTTAGAAATGGTCTCCCATCCCAATTCATTTATAATCTTCTGTGCTCTTACAGATATAGCTTTAAGATTATACTTATGAAAATAAATATCACTTAGAATATCTTTAACTCTTCCCGGTTCTTTATAATCATAAACAAAACCATTTTCTCCGTGCTTAATAAATGCAGAAGAACCAACATTATTAGATAAAACCACTATCAAACCTGCTGCCATGCATTCAACAGAGAAAATAGAAAAGGAGTCAAACGAAGAGGATTTTATTAGCACATGCTTATCAACCAGGAAGTTTATGAGTTCACTTTTTTTCATAGGATTTACAAACTCCATCTCTATGCCTGCATCTTTTATATTGATTCTATTACCTATAATATACAGCCTCATCCGAAAATTTGAATATCTCAGCAATTTTAATATTTCTTCTAATCCTCTGTCAATAAAATCATTATTGCCATTATAAAACACTACTTTTAAAAGATTATCTATTTTAATTTTCTTCTCTTTGTTAACAAATTCCGATTCAACTCCATTGGGTATTACTATAACCTTATTTTTATTTATTTTATAATATTTCTCAGCGAGTGTTAAATGACTTTTTGCTAAGAATATCGTTTTGTCAGATAATTTTAAGGCCAGCCTCTCCCATACATAGTCCTTATATCTGTTTAGTTGTTTTTTCTTTTGAGAATTATTTGGAATTTCAAATTTTAGTACACTATGAAAAGTAGTAACGATCTTACTTCCAACAATAAATTTATAAAGTAGAACCAATATTGTGTACCTTTCTGCTGAAAGTATATGAATTATGTTAGGCCTTTCTTTTATTAAATAGAATAATAAACGAACATGACCAAAACGGAAAACAGAAGGTTTTACCGAAAGAATATTTTTACCGAAAAGTCTTTTAATTACATTACTCCCTGTATAATACTTAAAGAAATACTCCACAAATACAGCATCATTTTTTACTAGAATATTTTTAAATAATTTCAGAGAAAATTTTGCGGGACCATTTAGTATTTCGTTAGTATATTTACCAAGATATACAATTTTTATTTTTTCTATTGACAACTAAATCTACCCCTTAATTAATTTATCACTTGCTAAAAACTGTTCCTGAAAAAATAATTGTTCTTATCAAGCCTACGAAAGTAATTTAAATATCTATGATAATTATGCTTTCGGCTATATTCAATCAAGTGTGGGAAAAATTTGTTTGGTATTAAATATCTTAAATATTGTAACTTAAATGGGTCAAGTCTCACTGCTTCTTCAAAGAATTCAAGAGATTTATATAATTCATTTTGATAATAGTAGACGTACCCCATATCAAAAAAAGCTTTGGCAAGCTTTTTATTATCTTTTTCGCTCTGAATTATTTTTTCAAAAAATCTGAACGGTACTTCGAAATTTTCTTTTTTGAAAAGTTCATCACTCGAAGATATATTACCACCATGTTTTCGATGAGTAACTAAAAACTTTTGTATATTATAAAATTTGGTCTTGTTGAGAAGACGAAGATATAACTCCCAATCCTGCACTATTTGTTTATTTTCACTATAACCTCCAACTTCTAGGATAGTATCTTTTCTGAAAAGCAACGTCGGATGTGCCAGGCAACAATTTCTTGGTAATTGGTTGAATATCTGCTTATGATTTCTAGGATAAATAACCTTTAAAACATTAGTTTTGTTTTCACCTGTTAATGTCACATAAAAATTTGAGCCTATTACACCATATTGCCCATAATTTTTGCTGTAAAATGAATACTGAATATGAATTCTCTCGCTGTCACAATAATCATCGCTGTCAAGTCTTATTATAACATTTGATTCAGCTTTTGATAATCCATAATTTAACGCTTTAGATATACCGCCATGACCTATTTTATAAAAATCGATCCGCGAATCATTAAATTGTTCTACTACTCCTTTAGTATTATCAGTAGAACCATCATCTACAATAACAATTTGAAGATTTGAATATGTTTGTTCCAATATAGATTTAATAGCTTTGCCAATCATATGAGCTCTGTTATATGTCGGCATAAGCACGCTTATAAGTTCCATTTAATCCTTATTTGGAAATTATTTATTCAACTAATTTTCTATGTAAATACACCTGCCAAAACTATTTATCAATAATTCAATTAAACGTTGAATACTAACTATAATCTCAGAAACAAAGGCTATGTAAGCTGTACCAGCATAAGTTTACTTTTATAATAATTGTACAAATTATTATTATTTATTCGATTATTAAAAATACAATATATTAAGGGAATAAATTTATTCACACAAAATTTATATCTAATGCATACCATAAAAACTCACGTAAGAAGGGCTAAGTTGGCGGATATTCCAGAGCTTACAAATTTATGTATAGAACTGGGATATAAATCAACCATCAATGAAATAAAAAAGAGGCTGGATAAAATCCAAAAATCTAAATCAGATTTAATTCTGGTCGCAGTTGAAAAAGGAACGGTTATTGGCTGGATTCACGTTTTTAGCACATTGAGATTGGAATCGGATCCTTTTGCGGAAATTGGAGGTCTTGTTGTTTCATCCAGGCATCGCGGCAAAGGTGTTGGAAAAATACTTGTTAGAGAAGCCGAAAAATGGGCTAAGGAAAACGGTTTTATAAATATAAGAGTACGAAGCAGAACTTCCAGAGACGGAGCCAAACAATTTTATGAAAGTGAAGGATATATCGTAATAAAAGGACAAAATGTTTTTGAAAAATCATTAAAATAAGTTTATTTGGGAGCAAGCCAGGCTAATGGATCCTGATGATCACGAGAATTCCAAATTTCGAAATGCAATATATTTCCTTCTAGGCTTTCATCAACTTTTCCAATCAGACTTCCGGATTTAACCCGATCACCTTCCCTCACAGCGATGTCTGTAAGATGACTGTAAACGGTTCTGTAATCACCTTTGTGCGTAATAATTACTACACTACCGTATCCGGGTATCCAATCAATAACGGATACAACTCCTTCTGCAACAGCCTTTACATTCTTATCGCCGCTTACCTTCATGTCAATTCCATAATTCAAGGTAACAGTATTTAACTTTGAATTTCTATTCTCCCCGAATTGTCTGACTACCTTTGCCGACCTGACAGGCCAGTTTAATTTCCCCTTTAAGGAAGAAAAAGAAGTAAAACTGTCAGTTGAAAGGTCTATGTCATAAGATCCGGTTTCATTTGGATTACCTGATTTAAGGTTTTTATTCGAATTTGTCTTTGCTAGGTTTCTTGCTTCTTCCTGTCGTTTCCTTTCTTCTTCTATAAGCCTTGCAATCATGTTTTTGATTTTTTCTTCAGCATCTTTTTTAGCATAAATCTCATTCTTCAATTCTTTTTTGTCATTACGAATTGCGGCGAGTATTTTTCTACTACGCTCCGCTTTAGCCATTAAATCTTTTTCTTCTTTTTCTTTTTGTCTGGCAAGAACTTCTTTTTCTCTTTTTTCTTTTTTAAGCCGTTCCTTTACCACAATTAAGTCCTGTTTGCTTTTTTTTAGTTGCTCGAGGTCTTTTTGCCTCCTTTCCGAAAATTTTTGCAAATACTTAATTCTTAATATCGCTTGTTCAAATGAATCTGAATCAAATAGTATTGTCCATTTATCAATTTTGCCATACTTATAAACAGAAACAACATATTTTGAATAGTTTACCTTAAGCCTTTTAATCTCTGATTCAAGTTTTTTGATTTCCTTCTGGCTATGCCTAATTTCTTCATCCTTTTGCTGTTCTTCATCGTGAATTTTATCGATTAATTTTTCTAGCAAAAAACTTTGCTGATTATAGTTGGAAAGTGTGGCGTAGGTTTCTCTTTCTTTGCGGGATTTTTTGTGTACTTCTGTTTCCAAAGCAGATATCTGCTTCTTAATATCGGAAAGTTCATTTTTTTTCTCTTCAATTTTATTTTGCTGTGAAAAAGAAAACGAACTTATCGACAATACCAATATTAGAATCAGACAAGTAGTACCTTTTTTCACCATTTAATCACTGTTGCATCATCGGGTAAATGAAAATCTATACTGACATCCTTTTTATTTGCGGACATTTGTTTGTATTCTATTGTAACTAACTGATCTTCTCTTTTATTTTGCACTTCGATGTTATAGGGAACCGCTACATTTTCAAGATCATTAAACCTGGAATATTTACCGCTCAACAATACATCGCCATTTTTATTTAAAAGATCATAATCAGTAATACCCAGTTTTTTAACATCAACTTTGTAATTTGTGGTTTCACCGGAAAGTGAATCAACATACGTTAAAATATAATGATCACCGTCGATTGCATATTTGGTTGGAGATTTATACAAATGATTTGTTAAATTGACTGAGCCAATAAATGCATTCATTAAATCGTCGAAGGAGAGATCAATCCTGAAAATTCCTTTTAATATACTACCGTTGGTTGCCCCTTCATACGCAGTATTTTGCATAACATCATAGAACATAAATTTGTCTTTGGTTACAACGGTTTGAGCAAGTTCGATGCCGAATGGACCCATAATAGTCAGCGAAATAGAATCGGGTTTTATAAGTGTAACTTTAAAAGTAGCACTATTATTCATATTACCTGACCTTAAAGTTATTGTTCCGGAACCTTCGAAATTGGAAATTCTGCGCCTGTTAGCTTCAAGCTTGCTTATTAACCTTTCAGATGGAAGGATCTCAACTTCCTCAGTTGGTTTGGAAGGTACACATCCGCTCACTACTAACATAATTATAAAAAGAAATCCCATTATAAAATTTTTCAAATTTCACCTTTTTCAATTTTTGACTTTAACTCTGTTTTTGTACTATCAAGCTTAAATGCCTTTTGCCATAAATTTTTTGCTTGTTCTTTATCTCCTAATTTGGATTCAATATCCCCAAGATGCTCAAGCATAGTTGCGCTTTCCCCACCATATTTTATGGCTTTCTGAACATATTGCTTTGCAAGTTCTAAATTATTTAATCTAAAATAAACCCATCCGATAGTATCAAGGAAGGAAGAATTGGCTGTATCGGATGCAACTGCAATTTTTGCCATTCTTAGAGCATCCTTCAATTTGATACCACGTTCAGAAAGAGAATATGCATAGTTATTATTAACGATGGCATTAGTTGAATCAATGCTAAGCGCTCTTTGATAAATGCTATCGCTTTCGGTATTCCTTTTCATATTATCATAAATTAATCCAAGTGTTCCCATCAAATTTATATCATTTGGTGACAGGCTTAAGGCTTTTTGCAAGTATATAACTGCTTGTTCATTTTCATGAAGCTGACTAAGAGTATATCCATATCCGGACAATGCGTTAATATCGTTGGGATTAATTGCCAGTGACTTTTTAAGATATACTTTTGCACTATCATTTTTATTTTGTTGTGCTAAAGATAATCCCATTATCAGATTAATAGTAAAATTATCTGGAAAAGAAGGCAACGCCTCTCTCATTAGTTTCTCCGCCTCATAATACTTTTGATTATCAAAATATAGCCCTCCTAGTCTTATCCATCCTTCGGGATTCCAGCTTGCCAACTTTGTAACCTGGTCAAAATATCGGATTGCAGATGAATCTTTGCCCATTGAAATTGATATTGCACCAAGATACATTTTTACCAGCCAGTTTGTTGTATCTTTATTGATTTTTTCAAAAATATTTTCTGTAATTGGGAACAATGAACTATCCTTCAATG
>Ga0316583_10000626_pt1 | contig 10804 bp, 10 predicted proteins | sample J_170502JBrBrA_D_FD_204513 | JGI IMG/M metagenome (GOLD analysis project Ga0316583, IMG submission 204513) | Rhizosphere microbial communities from salt marsh grasses in Alabama, United States - J_170502JBrBrA | ecosystem: Host-associated > Plants > Roots > Rhizosphere | place: USA: Alabama... | reverse complement strand
CACCGGCACGAATCGTCTCGAAACCGATGGCCTTGCGGTCACGCTCTCCGGTCAGTCCCTGCCGACCGTACACAGCGCAGTCCCGCAGATTGCGACCCAGCGCCCCGGCCACCACTTCCCCCATTCGCAGTGCGGTACCGGAGGGTGCATCAACCTTGTGACGGTGGTGGGCTTCGATAATCTCGATATCAACGTCGTCGCCCAGTACGCGGGCGGCCAGATCCAGCAATTTGAAACAAAGATTAACCCCGACGCTCATGTTGGGGGCGAATACCACACCGATGTCCCGGGATGCCGTGGCGATGGCCAGCTTGCCGGCCTCGTCAAACCCGGTGGTGCCAATGATGATACGCTTGCCCGCCTGGTGACAGATGCCAAGATTGGCCAGTGTAACTTCCGGGCGGGTAAAGTCGATGAGCACATCGACCTCATTAATTGTCGCCGACAGATTATCGACAACCGTCACACCAAGCTGACCAATTCCGGCCATCTCACCGGCATCAACCCCGATTACCGCGCTGTCCGGCCGTTCCACCGCAGCCGATACCGAAAGGTTATCCGCTGTATTAACCGCTTCGATAAGCGCCCGCCCCATACGCCCGGAAGCGCCGGTGATGCCGACTTTGATCATGGTATCCCCCCGATAATTTTTATTGTCGTTTAAGACTTCATGTCTTCGAAGAATTTCTTCACCCCGTCCAGCCAGTTGGCGGCTCGCGGGCTGTGATTTACCCGATCCTTATGTAAGGAAGCGTCGAATTCCTTCAATAATTCCTTTTGTTTCTTGGTCAGGTTGATCGGGGTTTCCAGCGCAATGCGGCATAACAGATCGCCTTTCTGACTACCCCGAACAGATTTCACACCCTTGCCCCGCATCCGGAACAGCTTGCCGCTCTGGGTCTCCGGCGGGATTTTCAAGCTTACCCTGCCATCCAGGGTCGGGACTTCCAGCTCACCACCAAGGCTTGCCGTGACCAGACTGACCGGGACTTCACAATACAGGTCCTGCCCTTCACGTTGAAATATTTCATGTGGTTTGACGTTCACCTGGACATACAGATCGCCAGGCGGGCCACCATTTTCCCCAGCTTCGCCTTCACCGGCCAGGCGAATCCGGTCACCCGTATCCACACCTGCCGGAATAGTGACCGAAAGGGTCTTCTGTTTCTCAACCCGGCCATGGCCGTGGCATTTGTTGCAGGGTGATTCAATGATCTTGCCGCTCCCGTGACAACGGGGACAGGTCTGTTGCAGCGAAAAGAAACCCTGTTGCATACGCACCTGACCATGGCCGCCGCAAGTGCCGCAGGTCGTGGGTGAGGTACCCTTGCTTGCACCCGAGCCGTCACATTCATCACAGGCCACCTGGGTTGGAATGCGAATGTTTACCGTGGTGCCGTGTACCGCTTCTTCAAGTGTCAGGTCGAGGTTGTAGCGCAAATCGGCACCCCGGTAGACCCGCTGCCCGGAACGGCCTCCGCTGGCACCACCGAAGATGTCGCCGAACACATCACCAAAGATATCGCTAAAACTCGCGCCACCGAAACCTGCCCCTGCCCCCGCCGAAGGATCGACACCGGCATGACCAAACTGGTCATAGGCGGCCCGTTTCTGTGCATCGCTCAAGACATCAAATGCCTCCTTGGCCTCCTTGAATTTCTCCAGCGCTGCTTCGTTATCGGGATTACGATCGGGATGGTACTTCATCGCCAGTCGTTTGAAGGCCTTCTTGATTTCGGCCTCACTGGCATTTTTCGATACCTGCAGAATTTCGTAATAATCACGCTTGGACATATTTCAATAACCCTGTAATTGGGTACGCATGGCCCATCATATCTTGCGCCGTTCGTTCCCACTATCCCGACTTTTTCTACTTTGTTTAAACAAGCAAACGGCCGCGTGCTTTCGCACGCAGCCATCGCCCATGTAACATAACTCTCGTTACGAGTTACTTCTTGTTTTCATCAACCTCTTCAAACTCGGCATCCACGACGTCATCCGCGTCTGCCTTCTGACTTGCGCTCTCGGCTCCCGCCGCACTTTCTGCGCCCGCCTGCTGTCCCTGCTCAGCGTAAAGCCGTTCGGCCATTTTAGCGGAAGCATCGGTCAGCGCCTTGGTCTTGGCCTCGATGACCGATTTGTCATCGGACTTCATGGCATCTTCCAGCTCCTTGATTGCTGTCTCGATATTCGACTTTTCCTCCGCTTCCAGCTTGTCACCCAATTCCTCCATGGATTTGCGTGTGGCGTGGATCAGGGTGTCGGCCTGGTTCCGGGCGGCAACAACCTCATGGAACTTCTTGTCTTCGTCCGCATGAGCTTCGGCGTCCTTGACCATTTTCTCAACATCTTCATCGGACAGGCCGCTGGAGGCCTTGATGACGATGGACTGCTCCTTGCCAGTCGCCTTGTCCTTGGCGGATACATTCAGAATACCATTGGCATCAATGTCAAAGGTTACTTCAATCTGTGGCAGCCCGCGCGGAGCCGGTGGTATGTCACTCAGATCAAACCGGCCCAGGGATTTGTTGGCATCGGCCCTTTCGCGTTCACCCTGCAAGACATGTACGGTTACCGCAGTCTGGTTGTCATCGGCGGTCGAAAACACCTGGTTCGCCTTGGTCGGGATCGTGGTGTTCTTCTCGATTAGCTTGGTCATCACACCGCCTAGGGTTTCAATGCCCAGGGACAGGGGCGTGACGTCAAGCAGCAACACATCCTTCACTTCGCCACCGAGCACACCACCCTGAATCGCTGCGCCCACGGCAACGGCTTCATCCGGATTGACATCCTTACGGGGTTCCTTGCCGAAGATACTCTTGACGTTTTCCTGCACCTTCGGCATCCGTGTCTGGCCGCCGACCAGAATGACGTCATTGATATCGGACGATGATAGTCCGGCGTCCTTCAATGCGATCCGGCAGGGTTCAACGGTCCGTGCAATCAGATCATCCACCAGCGATTCCAGTTTGGCGCGTGTCACCTTGATGTTCAGGTGCTTCGGGCCGGAGGCATCAGCCGTGATGTAAGGCAGATTGACATCAGTTTGCTGTGCCGAGGACAACTCAATCTTGGCCTTTTCTGCGGACTCTTTCAGGCGCTGCAGAGCCAGCGGATCATTGCGCAGATCAATACCCTGATCCTTCTTGAATTCGTCTACCAGGTAGTCGATGAGCCGCATATCAAAATCTTCACCACCAAGAAAGGTGTCACCGTTGGTAGACAGCACTTCAATCTGATGCTCACCGTCGATATCGGCAATTTCGATAATCGAAACGTCAAACGTACCGCCACCGAGATCGTAGACCGCTATTTTGCGATCGCCCGTTTTCTTTTCCATTCCGTAGGCCAGGGCTGCCGCGGTGGGTTCGTTAATGATGCGCTTGACGTTCAGGCCTGCGATCTTGCCGGCATCCTTGGTCGCCTGGCGCTGGGAATCGTTGAAGTAAGCCGGCACGGTGATTACCGCTTCGGTCACTTCTTCACCCAGGTAATCTTCGGCGGTCTTTTTCATTTTTTGCAGCACGCGCGCGGAAATTTCCGGCGGCGCCATTTTTTTGCCGTCCACTTCAACCCAGGCGTCACCATTGTCGGCCTTGACAATCTTGTAGGGCACCATTTCGACGTCCTTCTGGACTTCATCATCTGTAAATTTGCGGCCGATCAGGCGCTTGATGGCAAACAGGGTCCGTTCCGGGTTGGTCACCGCCTGGCGTTTGGCGGGCTGACCGACCAGCGCCTCTCCGTCACTGGCGAACGCGACGACAGAAGGTGTCGTGCGATCACCCTCACTGTTTTCGATAACCTTGGCCTGGCCATTCTCCATTATTGCTACACAGGAGTTGGTGGTCCCCAGGTCAATTCCGATTATTTTTCCCATTCCTCTGTTCTCCGTAAAATATGATAAATCTGTTAATTAATCTGCAATTACAAGGTTTATAGGGCCAACTGAAGCCAGTTCAAGCCCGGTCTTGCAAAATTACTCCTGTTTTTCCTTGCCAGCCTTGGACACCACCACCATGGCGGGCCGGATGAGCCGTGTATTGAGGGTATAGCCCTTCTGCATAACGTTCATCACCGTATTCGGGGCATGCTCCGGGGACTCGAGTAAGGACATGGCCTGGTGGAGCTCCGGATTGAATGGCTCACCCTGCGGGTGAATGGCGGCAATACCGAATTTTTCCATCGCAGCGAGCAGCATCTTGAGCGTCAATACCGTACCTTCACGCAGTTTTTCTACGGTAACACCTTCGCTGTTGGCCGCTTCGACACCCATTTCCAGACTGTCGATAACCGGCAGCAGTTCCTGGGCGAACCGCTCGAGGGCATATTTGTGGGCATTTTCCACTTCTCGATCATGGCGCCGTTGCAGGTTTTCCTGCTCTGCTTTGGTCCGCAACAGCTTTTCCCAGTATTCACCAGCCCTGGCCTCGGCCTCAGCCAGTTTCTGTTGCAGTTCCTCGACTGATAAATTCTCGGTTTCGATTGAATTTATATTCTCATCCGGGTGGTCGGGTGAGACTTTTTGTTTGCTCATAATGACTCCGTTAGCAATTCATCTAGGTAAGATTTGGTCATCTCGACTGGCAGTTTATATAGGGGGCGATCATTCCGAGCTCAAGAGAGAACCGAGTATTTTTGCCGTCACATCCACTACCGGGATGACCCGGCCATAGGCCATGCGGGTGGGACCGATTACACCCAGCACACCGACGACTTCATCGTCCACGCGATAGGGCGCGGTAACAACCGAGCATTCACCAAATACTGAATAGCCGGACTCTTCACCGATAAAGATCTGGATCCCTGCCGCATGGATTGACTGGTCGAGGACATGCAGCACGTCCCGCTTGGTGTGGAATGCTTCGAACAACTGGCGTAATTTCTCCAGATCCGCCATTTCCTCATAATTCATCAGGTTGGTCTCACCGGCAATGACATAATCATGCGTCTGGCTGGTCCGAACGACCTGATCGGCCATCTCCACTGCCGTCTGCATCAAGGCATGCATATCATCACGTGTCTGCTGCATACTGCGAAGGATGCGCTGCCGGATCGAGCCCAGCTCACGGCCAGCAAACTCAGCATTCAGATAGTTTGCGACCCGGTGCAGATCTTCCGGGTCGAAGTCGCGATCCGTGTGGATGATCCGGTTCTGGACCTCCTGATCATTGACTATGAGAATGACCAGGACCCGATTCGCCGACAAGGGCAGAAATTCGATATGCTGGAGGATGACCGTTTCACGCCGCGGCAACATAACCAGCCCGGCAAGGTGGGTAACCTCCGACAACAGGGAGGAGGCGGAGTCAATGGCGCGTTCCTGACCAGAGCTGTCCAGGCTGTGTTTGAGGCGTTCTATTACGCTGTGCCGCAGGGGTTTGACCGACAGAAGCCGATCGACAAAGAGGCGATAGCCCTGGGGTGTTGGAATCCGTCCGGCCGAGGTATGGGGTGATGTCACCAGTCCCAAATCCTCGAGATCCGACATGACATTGCGGATCGTCGCCGGGCTGAGGTTCATCCCTGAATCACGCGCCAGGGTCCGGGAACCCACCGGTTGCCCATCCTGGATATAACGCTCCACCAGGGTCTTGAGCAGACTCATGGCGCGATCATTTATAATGGGAAAGTTCGACAAAACGTTATTGGACCACTCGCTAGTAACCAGGCCGCTTTAGCACTCACAATATCAGAGTGCCAAGTTGCTGGAACGTTACCGCCCGGCACTGTCACTGTCAAGAAATCTGCCCTGCCGGTCGGCGGTGATTCCTGTTATAAATGTTTGTCAAAAATAAGGAATAATGGATGGATAATGCATTCACGCGGATTGGCCTGATTGGCAAATACGGCGACCCCGGCGTGGTCGGCACGGTGCTTGAGCTGAGTCGGATCCTGCAAGAACGGGGCTGTGAGGTCCTGCTGGACGAACAGACGGCTGCCAGCATGGAAAATCCCGGCCTCCCTGTCGCCAGCCAGGACGAAATTGGACGGCAATGTAATCTGGCCATTACCGTCGGGGGCGACGGCACCCTGCTCAACGCGGCGCGCAACATGGTGAGGTTCAAAGTCCCTTTGCTCGGTATCAACCTTGGCCGTCTCGGTTTCCTGGTGGATGTTTCCCCCAATGACATGAACCTCCGCATGAACGAAATCCTCGACGGCAAATACGAGGAAGAACAGCGCATTATGCTCACTACCAGCATTGAGCATCACAATGGCGGCGCTGACAGCATGGGGGATGCGCTTAATGATGTTGTAGTCCACAAGTGGGAAGTTGCTCGCATGATCGAGACCGAAACCTTCATCAACGGCCGCTTTCTCAACAGCATGCGTTCCGATGGTCTGATTATCTCGACCCCGACGGGTTCGACTGCCTATGCGCTATCCAGTGGCGGCCCGATTCTGGATCCGGACATGGATGCCATTGTGCTCGTACCCATTTGCCCGCACACCATGAGTTATCGGCCTATCGTCATCGACGGCGACAGCGAGATCGAAATCATTGTCAAGGAAAATCCCCACGCCCATGCCCAGGTCACCTGCGACGGCCAAATCAACCTGGGCGTGGTGTCCGGCGATAAGATCAATATCCGTAAAATGGAGCAATGTGTGCGCCTGATCCATCCGTGCAAGCACAACCACTACGAAATCCTGCGGGCCAAACTGAACTGGGGCGGTCCGTTCTAGTGTTGACGCATATCCATATCTGGAATTTTGCCATTGTCGAAAGTCTGGACCTGGAACTGGAGTCTGGCCTCTCGGTGCTTACCGGGGAGACCGGTGCCGGTAAGTCCATCCTCCTGAATGCTCTCAATCTGGCTCTGGGCGATCGGGCCGACAGCGGCGTGATCCGCCACGGCGCCGACAAGGCCGAAATCAGCGTCACGTTCAGTACCCGTACGGCGCCCGCAGCGGAAGCCTGGTTGCAGGAACGGGAACTGGACAGTGCCGAGGAATGCATCATCCGGCGCGTCGTCTCGGCCAGTGGCCCGTCCCGCGCCTTCATCAACGGCAAACCCGCTCCCGCCTCCGATTTGCGCGAGCTGGGCGAGATGCTGGTAGACCTGCACGGTCAGCATGAACACCAGTCCCTGCTCAAACGTGAGGCCCAACGGCAGTTGCTGGATGACTTTGCCGGTCACGGCCCCTTGCTGGCGGAGCTGGCTGAGTCTTTCCAGCAATGGCGAACGCTGGAAAACGAGCTGATCGGCCTGCGTCAGGCAGCCAGCGAGCGAAACGACCGCCTGGAGCTACTGCGCTATCAGGTCCAGGAGCTGGAAAATCTGGCACTGGGCGAGGATGAGCTTCCCCGACTGGAAGCCGAGCACCGACGCCTGGCCAACGCCAGCCAGCTGCTGGAGACCGGCCAGCGCCTGCTGCACAGGCTGGAGGGGGACGACCCGGCTACCGCCGACAGCCTGCTTGGCCAGTGTAATCACGACCTGCGTGACATGCGTGAAGCCGACCCGGCCCTCAGCGACATTGCGGAGCTGCTGGAAAGCGCCACGATCCAGATCCATGAGGCCGGATCGGAATTGCGCCATTACCTCGACGGGCTGGAACAGGACCCGGAACGGCTGCTCGAGGTGGAACAACGGCTGGCCACCCTGCAGGATCTGAGCCGCAAGCATCACTGCTCACCCGAAGAACTGCCGGCACTGCTACCTCGCCTGCAACAGGAACTGGCTAGCCTGGAAGGCGCTGAAGTACGGGCCGATACAATCAGCCAGGAGGTCGCCGCTGCCCTGGCGCAATACCACAAACTGGCCGGCAAGCTGGGCCGTGGTCGCCACAATGCAGCAAAACGGCTGGGCCAGACGGTCACCGAACGCATGCAAACCCTGGGCATGGAAGGCGGCAGCTTTCAGGTCGCGATTCAGGCCCTGGATGCCGATATCCCCACCCCGACCGGGATGGAGCGGGTCGAATTCGTGGTCAGCGCCAATCCCGGCCAACCCCTTAAGCCACTTGCCAAAGTCGCCTCCGGCGGCGAACTGTCGCGAATCAGCCTGGCCATCCAGGTCATCACGGCACAGAACTCCCGCATCCCTACCCTGATATTCGATGAAGTGGACGTGGGAATTGGTGGTCGGGTAGCAGAGATCGTGGGCCAGCTGTTGCGTTCACTGGCTGACCACCGGCAGGTCATCTGCGTAACCCATCTACCCCAGGTTGCCGCCCTCGGCACACATCACCTGCAGGTGAGCAAGCGCTCGGATACGGATACCACCATCAGTGAAATTCAGACCCTGTCGATGGATCAACGGGTGGATGAGCTGGCCCGCATGCTGGGTGGGATTGAAATAACTGATCAGACCTTGTCGCATGCCCGGGAGATGATGGAACGTGCCAGCGAAACCCGTACAGCAAACGCTGCGAAGGGATAATCCCAGGGTAGTTAGGGAGACTGGAGGATGCGGGTGGGGTTGGGAATCAAAACTGCGCCATCAGGATAGCTTTTCAAAATGGGGGAGACCAAAGTGCTGTTCCCCGCCTCAATCGCGGGGTCTACTTTCCTCACTTGTCACTTTTTCCCGCTCTTCCGGCAATTCGGGCAAATACCGTAAATATAAAGGGCATGATCCGTCATTTCGTAGCCCTTGGCTTCGGCAATCTTGTGCTGCTGTTCCTCGATTACTGGATCCATAAATTCGTCCACCCGACCACATTTAACACACAGGATATGATCATGGTGGGAACCCTGATTCAGCTCGAACATTGAATGGCCTTCGTCAAAATGATGGCGGGTTACCAAGCCGGCCGCCTCAAACTGGGTCAGGACGCGGTAAATGGTCGCCAAACCGACTTCATCACCATTTTCAAGCATGGCCTTGTAAACATCTTCGGCACTCATGTGTCGCACCTGACTCGCTTCGAGGAATTTGAGGATCTTGAGACGCGGCAGTGTGGCTTTTAGCCCGGCTTTTTTCAAATCCTGACTTTCCATAACATCCTCCGGGTATGGCACTGTATGAATCGTTCGACGTGGGGTAAGATCAGCGTCCTGAATTATACCCGAGATTCTTGTTGGAAATGCGAAACTCTATCATTTCACTACTGGCCGCCGGACTGATACTGCTCCAGACAGGTGGCTGTATCTACAAGATTGATATCCAGCAAGGAAATTCGATTGATATGGAGGATGTCAACAGCCTGCGGACCGGTATGACCCGACAACAGGTCGTCTTCCTGATGGGAACTGCATTGGTACAGGATCCCTTCGAAAGCAATCGCTGGGACTATGTTTATACCTTTCAGCCCGGTGGTGGTGACATTACCAAAGAACACCTGACACTGATTTTTGAAAACGATGTTGTGACAGAAATTCGCAGGTCGCCCGACATGCGAGGTTCAAACGCTATCCGTAAAGCTGACGGACGTTTCTAGTCAGCGCCTGAGGCGCTCTGCGCACCCTTTTTGGCTGCCCGTTTACGCCGTGATTCCTTGGGATCGGCAATCAAGGGCCGGTAAATTTCGACCCGGTCCCGTTCCTGCAAAACGGTATCAGGATCGGCAATCTTGCCAAAAATTCCGGTGCGATTCTGTGCCAGCTCAATTTCCGGAAAATGTTCCAGGATGCCGGAAATCCGGATCGCTTCGTCCAGTGTTGTGCCCGGATCGACATCAATGGGAATGATGACCTGCTCCTCAGGTTTGGCATAGGCCACCTCAACCCGGATCTTGTTCTGTTCAACCATAGACTTTCTGGGCGCGTTGGATAAAGGAATCGACCAGTGAACTGGCCATTTTGTTGAACACCGGCCCGAACGTCATGCCCAGCAGCTTGTTCGAGAATTCAAATTCCAGGTCCAGTGAGACCTTCGACCCCGTTTCCCCCAAAGGCTCAAAATTCCAGACCCCGTTCAGGAATTTGAATGGGCCTTCAACCAGTTGCATTTCGATCTGGCTGTTCTTCCCCAAAATGTTACGTGTGGTAAACGATTTACGCACGCCACTATGCGAAATATCCAGGCTGGCCTCGACTTCGGTATCGGTACGCTTGATTTCACGGGCTTTATCGCACCAGGGCAGAAATTTTGCATAGGCGGGGATATCATCCACAAGCTTGTACATCTGCTCCGCGGTATAGGGTACCAGTGCGCTTTTGCTAACGGTTGTCATGTTGGTGTAGTTTCATCAGATAAGATCGATCGCCCGTAAAAAAACAATACTAACCGCGATAGGCGTAATATACCTTACTAGAACACGCCATGATATGTAGGCTGGACCTTCACCCATATCCAGCTCGTCACGGGTAGCATCACGACTCATAAGCCAGGCTGCAAAAATTGCGATTAGCAATCCACCCAATGGCAGCATAATATTGGCCGTCAGGTAATCCAGCAGGTCGAATATTGTTTTTTCCCGAAACACTTCGAACATATGCAATGGATACACGTCGGACCAGATGTTGAATGAAAAGACGGTCAACAGACCAAATAGCCAGCAAGTAATGCCCGACAGTACAGATGCGCCAGCCCGACTCATTCCCCGGTTTTCCACCAGCCAGGCAACGGCCGGTTCAATCAGGGAAATACTGGATGTCCACGCGGCAAAGGTCAGCAGAATAAAAAACAGTGTTCCGAAAAAGGCACCACCTGGCATCTGGCCAAATGCCAGTGGCAGGGTCTTGAATATCAATCCGAACCCCATACCCGGCTCCAGGTTGTTGGCGAATACAATCGGAAAAATCACCATTCCTGCAACGATGGCCACCGCTGTATCGGCGCCAGCAATCATGAACGTGACACGGGCGATGGAGGCGTTTTGCGGCAGGTAGGAGCCATACACCATAATCGCA
>Ga0316583_10000625_pt1 | contig 10805 bp, 9 predicted proteins | sample J_170502JBrBrA_D_FD_204513 | JGI IMG/M metagenome (GOLD analysis project Ga0316583, IMG submission 204513) | Rhizosphere microbial communities from salt marsh grasses in Alabama, United States - J_170502JBrBrA | ecosystem: Host-associated > Plants > Roots > Rhizosphere | place: USA: Alabama... | reverse complement strand
GAATAGCGTAAAGTGACTGCCACGCTGGGTGAACAACGTTGACAGTCACTCTCATGATTGCATATGGTAATGGCCGGCTATCAGAGCCCCTTGGACCCTGTATGCCGGTAACTTTCAATCGTACCCCGTCAAGGGTTTGGTGTCAACTTCGAACAGTGTACCTGAATTTTTAAGAGATTGGACCAATTTTTAACGAACCGGGAGTCCGGCAGCGTCTGTTGAAATTGGTCCAATCTTATAAATCTACTTTTTTTCGCAGCGGAAAACGGGTCAGGACGGTCGCACCGTCGGGCATGGGCAGGCGTGCGCCTTGATCAATACCCTTGGGTACACGGATATCCCGCTGGCCACCGCCAAGCTGGTAGATGTAAATGGGCGTACCCGGTTCGGTCATTTCCTGCGGCAAGACAGCCTGCCCTAAGAGGTAGCCTTCTTGATCGATAGCGCAGCTGGTAACGAGACCCACAACCTTACCACGGCGGTCCAAAATCGGATCGCCTGTTTCCGGACGGCGGACACCTTTCTCGTTCATGCGGAAGCGCGTGACCATGCGATCCCTTTCTCCCTCGTGTTCGATGAAGGCGGAACGGCCGACAAAGAATGGTTTCCACAATTTCACGTAGCCGACAAATCCGGCATCCCCTGGATTCAAGTTTAGAGCACCGGCGAGTTCATGGCCATATAAAGGCAGCCCGGCTTCGGTACGCGTGCTGTCCCGTGCTGCCAGACCACAGGCTTTCAACCCTAGTGGCTCGCCAACTTCAAGCAGCTTCGACCACAGCTCGGGAGCTTGCTGCGGATGGACGAACAGTTCATAGGCGATGCGTTCGCCGGTGTAGCCCGTGCGGGAGACGATTACATCTAATCCTGCGACTTTGCCTTCGGTCAGACCTGCCCAGGGCAGCTTTTTCACACGTGCAGCCATCTCCTCATCGCAAAGAGCAAGGAGGATTTTAGTCGATGCTGGACCTTGGAGGGGAACATCGACCCGGCACTCTTCGCCATGCGCGGGGTCCCGTAAATCACGGAGGGTGGCTGGATGCTGAATATGCGCGTACGGCCGCTGAGCATCAATCAGTACTTCACCCTTGTTGACAGCATTTAGCCATGCCCAATCTTTGTCATTATTGGAAGCATTGACAACCAGCATGTATTTCTGCGGGGCGCGGCGATAGACCATCAGGTCATCGATCACGCTGCCGTCGGGGAGGAGCAGATAGGTGTAATGGGATTCGCCGACCTGTAAAGTGGAGACGTCATTGGTCGTTACAGTGTCCAGGAAGGGCAGGGCATACGGTCCACTCACTTCAAAGACACCCATGTGCGTGGCATCGAAAAGCCCCGCCGCTTCACGAACAGCGGCGTGCTCTTCACTGACGGAGGTGTACCAAACAGGCATTTCATAGCCGCCAAAGGGGATGATGCGCCCGCCCATTTCTTTGTGAGTTTCGTATAAAGTCGTTCGTTTCAGGGGAGCATCCTGCGGCTCTTCCCAGGTGAAAGCGGGTAATGGTTCGGCCGTAACCTCGCGCCTGTCGTGACCGATGAAATAAGGTTTGCTGTCGGCAAAGGCCGCGGTAGAAGCCTCTACATTACCGCCGCCTTCTTCTACGAGCGTGACGGCCAATGGACCGTTTAGTTTGCCAAACATATCATCAAACAGGACATAGCCATTAGACAGGGCCGCCAACCATTCCTGAACTGCTGCAGCTTCTTCCTTGCTTTGCAGATGCAAGAAAAATTGTACTGCCGATTCACGTTGTAACAGCGCATCGACATCCAGGCCGTCGCCGTAAAGATGGGTTGGTTGGGCCTCGTCATCAGACAGGGCCAGAACGTCGCTGGTCAGCGCGTTATCGAGAAAGCTCACCGCTTCGGGACCTCTAACGGAAACGGCCGTGGCCTTTGGTTCTTCTTTTTGCAATCCACGCAGACGGCGCACAATTTCCCGACCACGCAGCAAAGCTTGATAATCGACCTTGGCCCGCAGTTGTTTTTTACGGCCCGTGCTCCAGTAATAGTAGGGTGTACAACCTTGCAGGACGGTGGCTATCGCCTCCGCCAGAAGGTCAATTTCTTCATCGCCAAAACCGAGCTGGCTAATCCAAACCGTGCCCATGCGCACGCCTGTTGGGCTAAAGGCGCCAACGTCTCCGGGGATGGTATTGCGGTTCGCTACAATGCCGGCCACGTCAAGGATGCGCGATGCCATATCCCCAGAGAGATGCACGCCATTGTGGGTCACGCTTTTGGTATCTACCAGTAGGAGATGTGTTTGCGATCCGCCCCCGACAATGCGCAGTCCACGCTTTTCCAGCTGTTCGGCCAGGCGCGAAGCATTGTGGACGATCCGTTTTTGTAATTCGTGGAACTGCTCAGTCTTGGCCAGCTTAAGGGCGACTGCCAGGGCGGCCATCGTATTCAGATGCGGCCCACCCTGCTCACCAGGGAAGACAGCGCGGTCAATCTTGCGCGCCAGATCGCGCCGGTGGGTCATCAGCATTGCTCCACGCGGTCCGCAGAGGCTCTTATGCGTGGTTGTGCTGACTACATCAGCGATGCCGATTGGGCTGGGATGTTCGCCACTGGCTACCAAGCCGGAGATGTGAGCGATATCGGCCAGGAAATAGGCGCCGCACTTGTCGGCGATTTCGCGGAAGCGCTGCCAGTCAACGATGTTCGGGTAAGCCGAATAACCGGCGACGATAATTTGGGGCTTGACTTCCAGCGCCTGGGCTTCGATGGCATCGTAATTCAAAAGCTCTGTTTGCGGATTGACGAAATAAGGGACGGAGTTGTAAATTTTACCTGTTCGGTTTACAGGGGAACCATGGGATAAATGGCCGCCATCGTTGAGGTTGAGGCCCATGATCGTTTCACCGGGTTTTAGAAGCGCGGTATAGACGGCACTGTTAGCCGGCGCGCCGCTCAAAGGCTGTACATTTACATAAAGGTTGTCTGGGCTGACGCCGTTGGCGGCGAATAATTCGGCCGCCCGGCGGCGGGTTAAGGCCTCGAGGACATCGGCGTACTCCACACCCTTATAGTAGCGTGGATCGCTGTAACGGCGGTAGCGAGCCAGCTCGAAATCCATGTCCAGGATCTCTTGCTCTGTTTGCTGCCTGCTGGCTTCGTCCGGATAGCCTTCGGCATAGATGTTTCCAAAATCGCTGGATATTGCCTCTTGTACAGCCTTAGGGGCCATGCTTTCGGAAGCAATCAAGATGATGGTTGAATCCTGGCGCTGGTCTTCACGGTCGAGTAATTCTTGTATTCCGGGGTCAAGGTCGGACACAGAACCACGGAATATGAAGTCTTTTGACATGTTATTCTCCTGGAAATAATGGGGATTCCGGGCGAGTGCAAAACTGGTGCGACCCGCCCGCGGATCATATTTAGAATCGGTTGAATTTTAACAAAAATTTACCCACCTGCCATGTGCACGGAAACAGACAAGTTGGTAAACTGATGGAAAGAGGAGTTAGTAATATGATCGGTGTCGTGGGTGGGGTCGGACCATTTGCCGGCCTGGATTTGCTTAAAAAAATTTTAGATCAAACAGAAGCCCAATCAGATCAGGATCACCTGACCGTGTTTAGTATCTCTCAACCGGCTACTATCATGGATCGCACTGCATACTTGTTTGGTGAGACGGATCTGAATCCGGCACGGCCGATTTTAGACCAGCTTCACCAGCTCGAAAAAATTGGCACGACAGTGGCTGGAATTCCCTGTAACACGGCGCACGCGGCCCCGATTATGAATGTGATCGAGGATGAGCTGGACGCTTCGGGCAGCCAGTTACACCTGCTGAACATGATTCAAGAAGTGGGTTTATTCTTGCAGCGCTATTATCCTTCCGTCCAGACCGTGGGTCTTTTGTCCACGACCGGGACGTCTTATTCACGCGTCTATCCACAGACATTGGAGCCATTCGGTATCCAGGTCATCGAGCCGGAGCAGCAAACGGTTAAGGAGATGGTTCATCGCGCGATTTATGATACGAGTTATGGTATCAAAGCTTGCGGCTATGCCACGGAGAAAGCGCGGATTGATGTCCTATCGGCCATTAACCGCCTGGGCGAACGCGGGGCGGAGGCTGTTATCCTCGGCTGTACGGAGCTCCCAATAGCCGTTCCTGAAAAAGAAATAGATGGCCTGCCGCAAATTGACAGCACGATGACGCTGGCCCGGGCATTGATTCGCACAATCGATCCCCAGAAATTACGACCCTGGCAAAATTAAATTTAAGTTTAGAGGGATGGGTAATAAGGGATGCCCAAAGCATCCATGAGGGCAATGCTGGCTGGGGCGACGAAGATTGCCGGCAGGAGATTTGCCGCGCGAATTTGTTTAATATCTAGAAGGCGCAGTCCGATAGCTAACAATACGACACCGCCGGTAGCCGTCATCTCGATGATCATGGGCTCGGTGAAGAAACCACTGCTCATCCGTGCCAACAGGGAAATACCGCCCTGAAAAAGAAAGACCACAATCACCGAGGCGATCACACCCGGGCCAAGTGTGGTGGCAAAAGCCATGGCAGCAAAGCCATCCATCAGCGCCTTGATGGCTAACTTGGTGTAATCTCCCATCAGACCGTCTTCGATTGAGCCTTGAATCGTTAGCGGACCTACACAGAAAATAAGGCTGGCGGTTACGAAGCCTTCTACGAACTTTGCGCTACTGCCCCCTTCGCGGTTGCCGACAAGTTTGTCCCGCAGCCATTCGCCGAATTTTTCCAGACGGCTTTCAATGCGCAGGCCTTCGCCGATGAAGGCGCCGATCAGCAAACTCCCCAAGACGATAAGCGCATTATTGGTTACCAGGGCGCTGTCCATGGCGATAATCAGGGTAAATAAGCCCAAGGCATAGATTACAGTTTCTTGCAAGCGTGCCGGAAAGCGGTGGCCTAAAAAAGTTCCAATCGTACCGCCGACAAGGACGGTAATGACATTAATGATAGTTCCAATCATAAGTGCATCCCCTGGGAATAAACCGGCTCAAAGTATAGGCCTACGCGGCATTTTTTGCACTAACTATCGCTAATGCAGTAGATTAAGCTTAAGCCGTTCGGTTGTTAAGTGATTCCGGCGGATGGTGAAGTTGGGACATTATCCTGAGCCAAATAAGCAAATCTGATATGCTTATGGTTTTCAGTTTGTGCTTTGGCTATAATCGACGTCGTGCAACTATCTAACTTGTTTTCAAAGATTCTCCCTATGTGGATGCGCCGGGGATTGTGGTTGTTACCGGCAGCGGCTATGTTGTTCGTGTGGTTATGGTCCGCGGGCAGCGCAGCAGCGGTTAACTGCTACTTCTACTCTCCCGCGGCTGGATACGTCTGTGATTCAGAACCGCAGCCGTCTCTTTTTGTTGAACCGCAGCCATTTCTTGACAGCCCGATTGAACGGGCTACTTACGGCCATTTGGCGGATTTGGCCAATGTTTACCCTGAGCCAACAACATCCGTTCCGCCGGTGCGCAATGTGGGTGACGGATTTCTTTTCGTCACTGTCCAGGCGGTTGAAGAGCATGAGGGTGAGAATTGGTACATGATCAACCTGGGTGAATGGGTGCGCCAGGAAGATATCACTTTGGTTGAGAAGTCCCAATTTACCGGCTATGAGGTCCTGGCCCAACCGCCCCGTCTTTTTGGTTGGATGGTTGCTGATTACTGGTACAGCAACGAACCGGGAGCTGAACCTGCGCCGGGCGCTCTCAAGCTGCCGCGCTACACATTTTTCGAAGTATACCATGCCGTGGAAGCGGATGATGGCTGGATTTGGTACGACATCGGCAACGGCCGTTGGATGCGCCAAACCTACGTAAGCCTGGTCGACAAAACACCGCGGCCTGAGGAGATCGGTGAAGATGATTATTGGGTCGAAGTCGATCTTTATGAACAAACCTTCGCTGCTTATGAAGGCGATCGCCTGGTTTATGCCGGCCTGGTTTCCAGTGGCCTGAATCGCTGGCCGACCAATGAAGGTCTGTTCCAGGTCTGGGATCGCCAGCTGGCGACCAAGATGTCAGGCGCGGAGGGAAAGGTTGATTACTACTTCATCGAAGATGTACCGCATACGATGTACTTCGATGACGAAATCGCCCTGCACGGCGCTTACTGGCACGATCGTTTTGGTTATAAACACAGCCATGGCTGTGTGAACATGCCCCTGCGCGCCGCGGAATGGATTTATAATTGGTCTGAAGACGCACCCAATGATCTTTGGGTATATGTCCACACCTCCGATCCCGGCCATATCCTGAACCGCCTGGACCCGGAGGCTAACTTCGCCGGACCGTAATTAACTGCCAGCCGTCCGCTGTCAGGCTTGAAAGGAAAGCCCCATGCCCGCATATCAGACTCTTCTTTACGAGGTGGTTGATGGCGTCGGCAGGCTGACCCTTAACCGTCCCGAACGGCGTAATGCCCTAAATCTGGAATTAAATCGCGAGCTGCTTGCGGCTTTAAAGCGAGCGGCAGCCGACGCTCAAGTTCGTGCCTTGCTGATCACCGGCGCCGGAAAAGGTTTTTGTTCCGGAATAGATCTGACGATTTTCCAGGAACGGCCGTCTCCGGATGTGGTTTACGATCATATCGTTCATAAACTGGGACCATTGACGACGACGATTGTGGAGATGCCCAAGCCTGTATTAGCGGCGGTTAACGGCGTCGCTGCCGGCGCCGGAGCCTCCCTGGCCCTGGCCTGTGACCTGCGAGTAATGGCCCACGATGCCAGTTTACTGATGGCGTTCAGCAATATCGGCCTGGTACCCGATGCCGGAGCGAGCTGGTTCCTGGCACGACAAATCGGCACCAGCCGTGCTTTTGAATTCGCTGCCGAGGGAGACAATTTAACGGCCGGCCGCTGCCTGGAGCTGGGATTGGCTAATAAAGTTGTTCCGGCGGCCGATCTGGCGGATATCTCTCTGGCCTGGGCTTGGATGATGGCCAAACGGCCGACACTTGCCCTGGCTAAAACAAAACAGGCGCTGAACTTCGCCCAACTGCATGATCTGCAAACGACGATTGAATATGAGGCCCGAATGCAGCAGGAAGCTTATCAGAGCGAGGACTTCATCGAAGGGATAAGCGCCTTCCTGCAAAAGCGCAAGCCGGATTTCAACGGCCGTTAATCTTCTCTAAAATCTGTTCTGAAAATGTAATATAGTCGAAGGGTGGATCGATTCTTGGTAAATCGTTTTGTGTTTGAATCATTTACATCTACCTATGTGTAGATGTATAATGATGCTAAATGCCAGAGGTGCACAATGAATACGCTCTATCGAACCCAGATATTATTGGAGCCAGGACAACATAAGAAGCTAAAAGAAATTGCTAAGATTGAAGGCTGCAGCGTTTCTGAGCTCATGAGAGAGATGGTACGCAACTATCTTGAAGAGCAGGAACGCGATATGGCAAAACAACGCGAGCTGCAAGCACTGGCAAAATTAGTGCAGATGCAGAATTTGCTTAAAGAAAGGCATGGTGTTTACCAACGAGATCTTATCGCGGAGCTGAGGGATGAACGGGATGATGAGAGTGAACAAGTATGGTGGAGTAAATCATGAGTATCGTTGTCGATGCGAACATCGTTCTGTCATTAGCCATTCCGTTCCCTTATTCACAACAATCAATTCACTTGATGGAAATATGGAAGGATTCGAATGAGCCGCTCAACGCGCCTATTCTTTTAGAGTATGAAATTGTATCCGCCTTCCGAAAGTTGATCTTTTTAGGGGATATCAGCGAGGAGGAGGCTTTTTCCATGCTTACGAACCTTTTAGCCCTGGGGATTCGGAGCCATCAGCCGGCGCCTGAACACAATCAGCGGGCTTTGGAATGGGCTAGATTCCTTGGCCAGTCCAAAGCGTATGATGCCCAGTATCTCGCTCTGGCTGAGTCTTTACAGGCCGAATTGTGGACCGCGGATCGAAGGCTTGTGCGAGGAGCTCGAGATGCCGGTGCACATTGGGTGTACTGGATTGGCGACCTAAATAATTTAGAGGAAGCATGACCGAATTTTTATGCCGCCGGTACCATACTTAACTTGTTTCTGAAGTGTATCTGGTTTTAAATATGCTGTAGAAGTGTCCCTGTGAAGAGAGGTTAGATTGCCCGGCAAAATTGAGATGAGGACCGGCCTAAGTAAGGTGCCGGCCGCTTATCAAATCGCGGAACACCTGTTGGTAACAGATATCTGGACCGATGCGCTTACCCCGTATACGACCGATGAAGGGGTTACCTGGTCGGAGGAGGGCTGGCTTGGGGATATGGCAGCGCTGCGCGACGGGGTGATTACCTACGCGGATAAGGGCTGGATCGGCAATGAATGGCGGCAGGTTGATTGCCGCAGTTCGGAAAGCGGATATCTCTTGCATATTTCCGGCCTAGCCTCCTTTTGGATCAGCGCAGATGGGCAGCGCATCACGCTTTTGCAAGCAGAGCCTGATCAGGCAACGAAACTGCTCTCCGAAACGGCGTTAGGCGCGCCTTTTATACTCGCCTTGGCTGTTCAAGATGTCTATGCCCTGCATGTCTCTGTTGTCCAGGCGGGGGATCAATTGATTGCCTTTGCCGGGGAATCGGGACGAGGGAAAACAACCTTAGCCCGTTATCTTGGTCTTGAAAGTGGTCCCGGCTGGGAGCGCATCATTGATGACACCTTGCCCGTCCGGGTGAATCAGGCGGGAGAAGTTGAGGCCTTGTCCCATTTTCCGCAGCTTAAAATGATCGACGCTTTCCAACCTCTGCACCTGGTCTCCCAGTGTGCTCCTCTGAGTGTACTTTATATCCTGGACACGGAGGCAGCGGGTCGGGAAAAAGCTGTTCAGATTGAGCCTTTATCGCGTGGGGAATCAGCCATGGCTGTTGTGCAGCATACTGTCGCTTCTCGCCTTTTTGACCGCCAACTGCTGGCACGCCACCTGGCTTTTTGTGATGATTTTTCGGCCGACGTGCCCGTGCGTAGGTTGATTTATCCCCGCCGGCTGGAGTATCTGCCAAGGGTGCGTGAAGCACTAGTCGCCGATCTGGATATTTCGTAAATTACCCGGCAGTTACTGCCGCATGATGGCTAAGGTAGAAAGTTATTTTCCAAAAGTTATGGGTATGTAACTATTAAATCCTTCCGGAAGCCAGCCAAGCTGCTGAGCCCGTTCGCCTCCATCACCCTGATCTGTAAACCATACATCCCCGTTTGCGGCGGCTATGCCCCAAGGCAGTGCGCCTTGAGGGAGCTGTAAGATCAGCCAACCGGCGCCATCATAGTCGACGGGGTAATTCTGCCCCTCCCAGGTTACTGAGCCGCTGCGCGTGGTCACAGACAAGGGGCTGTTCGGGCTAAGGGAACTGCACTCCGGTGTGACTGAACTGCTGGCTGGCGTGATCATTATTGTTGAGCCCTGCGCCCTATCCGGATCAAGCGCGCCGACTTTCCCGTCATCATCCGTGTACCAAAGCCGGCTGTCGGCGTAAGCAATCATACGTGGAGAGATTTTACTGGCCGGCGGTGTATAACTGGTAATTGAATTGTTCGAGGTGTCTATATTGCTCAGCACCTTCAGGCCGATGTCCGCCCACCAGAGGCGGCCTGCTTCGTCAAGTGCCAATCCCTGGGGATAGGACCATTCGGCCAGATCCCAGGTTTTGAAGGTATTTGTGGCTGGATCAAATTTTAGAATGCGACCGAGGATCGTGTCGCCCAGCCAGATAGCGCCTTTTTGCTCCAGCAGGTAATCTGCACCACTGTCGAGGGGGATAGGGTAGCTACAAAGTTCTTCGCCGGCGGGATCGAAGCTATAGAGGTCGGGTCCATAGACATCGGCCGTCCAGATACGTCCCTGATTGTCAATAGCCAGACCCAAGAGATTTGCGTCGGTGGGCAGGGACCAGGTCGTGGCTGTGCTCTGGCCCGGCGTCAGGCGCCCCAGGGCGTTGCCGTCGAAGTCTACCCACCACAGTTTTCCCGCGCCATCCAAACGGCCGCTGCTTGCGCCTGCCAGATTTTCGTAGACGGTATAGGCTTTGGTCGTTGGGTTAACGCGCCATATCTCCCCGGCGAAGTAGTCACTTATCCATAACTCTCCTTGCCCATCTAGAAAAAGTTCATAGGCTTGGCCTTGCGGATTAAGCGCCGCCTCGCGGGCAGGGAACTGCTGCGCTTCAAGGGTCAGAATGCCGGCAGCCAGCCACAGAGCAACCAACATCGCGGCGAAAATAATCACTTTCGGTTTTCTTGGGTTCATGAGTTAAAAAACCCCCTTAGAAATAGTTGGAACGATAGCGCGATTTAACACGCTGCATAGGCCATTGTAAGTCTACGGACGGGTGTTGACAAGCCAAACCTATTGCTGGAATGCCCGAAGAATCCAACCGGAAATTTTGACCCCTTTCCTTAATATACGTGATATACGTGGGGTATACGGACTTAAGCATTATTTTTCACGCCTTCTTCATGAGCGCAGGAACCTTGTTTTAAGGCTGTAAGGAGCGGCACCATTGAAATAACATCTTTTCTGGTTTATTATTAAAGGGTAGTTTGCGTTGGATTTTCGTGGTACAGGCTGCCTGTTGGCAGGCGAGTTGGGTTGTCAGTTGATGATGTCCCATCTGACTGATTATACCGAACACAGATCGGAGGTGTCCGGATCATGTTTAAAAAGAATAATGAAGGTCAAACTTTAAAAAGGCAGTCCGGCGCGGCATCCAATAATTCCCGCCGTTTTAACGCATTATTATTCATAGCTATCGTGGCCTTGGTTTTGATGATGGTTTTGCCGCTGTTCGCGGCACCGCAAAC
>Ga0316583_10000624_pt1 | contig 10811 bp, 12 predicted proteins | sample J_170502JBrBrA_D_FD_204513 | JGI IMG/M metagenome (GOLD analysis project Ga0316583, IMG submission 204513) | Rhizosphere microbial communities from salt marsh grasses in Alabama, United States - J_170502JBrBrA | ecosystem: Host-associated > Plants > Roots > Rhizosphere | place: USA: Alabama... | reverse complement strand
CGGCCGCCGGTGTCCCGATGGAGGCCAGGGACTACGACGTCGGACACTGGATCGACCCGGCGGAGGTGGGCGACGCCGTCACGTTCGTGGAGACACACGCCGGGTAGTGGAAGCGGCCCCCGGGAACCCCGAGCCCCCGGCACCGCGGCACAGGTGGCGGCACCGCCGGGCCGGTGCCGTCCCCTCAGTCCGCCGACTCCTCCAGCTGCTGCGGCAACGTGGTGAGGTCCACGATCTTGTAGCGCCGCTCGCCCGCGGGCAGCGAGATCCTCACCTCCTGGTCCACCTTGGCGCCCAGGAGCCCCCGCCCGATGGGCGACGCCAGCGACACGTGACCGGCTTCCAGGTCGATGAAGTCCCCCGCCACGATGGTGAACTCGAAGTCGTCGCCCAGGTCCAGGTCGTGGATCTTCACCTTCGAGCCGAAGCCCACCCGGTCGAGGGGCATCTCCTTGACGTCGATCTTGGAGAGCTCGGTCATCCGTGTGGTGAGGTGGTCGATGCGCGCCTGCACGAACGCCTGCCGCTCCTTGGCGGCCTTGAAGTCGGCGTTCTCACGGAGGTCACCGTGTTCCAGCGCGGTCTTGATGCGCTCGGGAAGCTCCTTGGTGAGCTCATGGGTGAGGCGCCCGATCTCCTCCTCGATCTTCTGCTTGATGACGTCGAGCATGGGGTCCCGGCTCCCTGATAAAAACAGGCAGCGGCCCGTCCTTCCGCCAGCGGGCCGCCGCGGCATAGAGATGGAAGCGCCGTCCCGGACCTGGGCCGGGGCGGCGCCCGCACGTCCAACGATACGTCCACGACCTCGCCGACGGAAGCCGCCGACGGCATCCGGAGCACCATGGGCGGCCCCCGGAGCGGTCCGCGACGATCCCGGAAGGCACCGCGAGCTACTCGCTCCTCAGTGCCTCCACGGGGTCCACGCGTGCGGCTCGCCTCGCCGGGATCCACGACGCCGTGAGCGCCACCAGGGCCAGCACGGCGGCGGTGAGCGCATACGTCGCCGGATCCGTCGCGCTGACGCCGTAGAGCAGCGACGACAGCACGCGGCTCACTCCCCAGGCACCCACCAGACCCACGCCCAGGCCCACGCCCACCAGGACCATCCCTTGGCGCACCACGTGACGGAGCACGGATCCGCGCGGAGCACCCAGCGCCATGCGCACGCCGATCTCCTGAGTGCGGCGGCTCACCATGTACGAGATCACCCCGTAGATGCCCACGGTGCCCAGGAGCAGCGCGATCCCCGCCGCTATCCCCAGCAGGAGCGCGGTGAACGACGTCGAGGCCATGGCGTCCCGGACGATCCCGGCCATGGTGCGGGGCTCCACCATGGGAAGGCGCGGGTCCACCGCGCGCAGCGCCTCCCGGGCCGCCGACACGAAGCCCAGGGGCGCCGCCCCCACCTTCAGGACCACCGAGAGCGAGCGGGCGGGCTGCGGCACCGAGTCGCCGGTGGGAGCCACCGGATAGTACAACAGGGCTCCCGGTTCCTCGGCGATCTTCTCGAAGCGGATGTCCCGGGCGACCCCCACCACTTCGAAGGTCTCCTTGGATCCCTGCTCCTCCACATATCGCCCCACCACCGAGGCGTCGTTAGGCCAGAACGTACGAGCCGCCTTCTCGCTGATCACCACCGACCGGACGCCCGGCGCCTCGTCGTCCGCCGTGAGGCCGCGTCCCTCGAGGAGCGTGATCCCCATGGTCTTGAAATACTCCGGGCTCACCTGACGCACGTTCACGAGGGGCCCGAGCTTCCCCTGGGCCACGGGGTGGTCCGCGGGCTCCATGGGCGTCGCGCTCTTGTACTCCTCCAGGGGCAGGGCCGTGGTCATGGCAGCCGCCTCCACGCCCGGTATCGCCCGCAGCCGCTGCAGGAGGCCGCGCTCGAAAGCGCCCACGCTGGCGGCGTCGGGGTACTCGGCGGAGGGCAGCGACACGTGGAACGACAGGCGGTCCCGGGTGGCGAAGCCGAGATCGACGTCGCGCATGGCGACGAAGCTGCGCACCATGAGCCCCGAGCCCACCAGCAGGACCAGAGCGAGGCCGACCTGGACCACCACCAGGGTGCTGCGTGCCCGGTGACGCTCGCGTCCCGACGTGGACGCGCGTCCACCCTCCTTGAGCGCGCCGGAGAGGTCGCGGCGTGCGTATCCGAAGACCGGGAAGAGCCCGAACAGGAGTCCCGACAGAACGGAGATGGCAGCCGTGAAGACGAGCACGCTGCCGTCGATGCCGACCTCGCCGGCCCTGGGGAGCGCCACGGGTGCCATGGCGAGGAGGCCCCGCACCCCCGCCCACGCCAGAGCCAGGCCCAGCACGCCTCCGCCCAGGGCCAGCGTGACGCTCTCAGTGAGGTAGTAGCGCACCATGTCGCGTCGTGTGGCACCCAGGGCGGTGCGCAGCGCCTGCTCGCGCTGTCGCGCCTCGGCGCGCACCAGGAACAGGTTCGCCACGTTGGCACACGCGATGAGGAGCACGAAGCCCACGGTTCCCATGAGCACCCAGAGGGCCTGGCGGATGTCGGAGACGTAGAGGTCCTTCAGCGGCTCCACGTGTGCGGCCAGTCCCGCCTGCTTCATGACGGCACGGCTCAAGTCGTCGGGATGCGCGTCGGCGAAGGAGTAGAGCAGGCCCTGCATCTCCCTCTGCACCGACTGCACAGTCTGGCCGGGCGCCATGCGGCCGATGCCGATATAGCTCAGGGATCCCACCTGGGGATTCTGGGCGTCGATGGGAAGCGGGATCCAGAGCTCGGTCTTCGCCGGGAACGCGAAGCCTTTCGGCATCACCCCCACCACGAGCCGCTCCACGCCGTCCATCCGCACCGTACGACCCACCACGGTTCGGTCGGCTCCGAAGCTCTTCTGCCAGAGGCCGTATCCCAGAACCGCCACCGGCTCCGCGCCCTTGCGGTCCTCGCCGCGGGCGAAGCCGCGGCCCAGGAACGGGTGCACGCCCATGACGTCGAAGAACTCCTGCGTCACCTGCGCCGAGGCCACACGCTCGGGGTCGCCTTCACGCTCGAGGTTCACGTTGTCCTGCTGGAAGACGGCGAAGGACGAGAGCGTCTTGAAGCCCTTCAGGTAATGGAGGTACATGGCCTCGGAGTGCGGCACCACCGGCAGGTGGAGCCCCGGTGCCGTCTGGTTGACCGAGAGGAGCCGGTCGCTGTGGGGATACGGCAGCGGGTTGATGAGGACGGCGTCGACCACGCTGAAGATGGCCGTGTTCGCGCCGATGCCGAGGGCCAGGGTGACACCGGCCAGTGCGGTGAAGAACGGCTTACGCGCAAGCCCCTTCAGGGCCGTGCGCACGTCGCGCAGCATCCCTTCCATCGTCCACCCTTCCGTTCTCAGGGTCCATGCGTCGGCGAGAGCCCCCCACGCGTCCGTCGCGGAGCGCGGACCGTTTCCCGGGTCCATTCCGGGGCCCCCGGCGGCGAGCTCCGCTTCCCACTCCTCGAGCCACTCCTCACGGTCGGCGCCGGGCACGAGCACCGAGACGATGCGGAGCCAGAGGCGCGCCATCGTGGTCACTCTGGTCACGCCTCCCGGGGCGCCGGCGGGAGGTCACGCAGGAGGTCGCGCACCTCGGAGAGCTTGGCCTCCGCGTTCGCCAGGGCGGCACGGCCGGAACCCGTGAGCACGTACGTCCGCCGGCGCGGGCGGCCCTCCTCCCGTGCCTTCTCGGGATCCTCCCACCCCGAGCGCAGAAGGCCCGATTTCTCGAGGCGGCGCAGCGCCGGGTACACCGTTCCGCTGGGCAGCCCGCACGCGTCCATGATGTCGAAGCCGTGGCGCCGCCCCGCCGCCACCGCTCTCAGGACCAGCGCCGTCACCTGGGTCATGCGCACCGCCGCCATCAGCCTCCGCCTTCCGGGGGGGACGGCTCCATGGGTGCGGTCGAGCCTCCGCGGCACCAGCAGGGAGCCTTATGCAGTTTTCTACATAGCCCCTACGGAGCCGTCGCCCATGGGTTTCAGGAGGAGGCGGACCCGTGGAGCGTGCTCGGGGGTCCCCGCGGCGGCCGGCCCTACGGCTTGAGGCGCAGGTCGCCGCAGTTGGGGTTCGTGTCGAAGATGAAGCTCACCACGCCCTGGGCGGCGTCCACCGCCACCGGCTGGAGCTTCGCGTAGTGCGAGCACGTGCTGCCGTACGAGCTCGTCACCTTGCGCGTGCGCACCACGTACGTGACGCCGACGGTGATGGGCACGGCCGTATGGCTGTACTTCGCCGTGTCGCTGGGAGCCTTCGCGGCCTGATCGTACGTCGTCCCACTCAACACGGCCACGCCGGCCGCGGAGGAGATGCCGAAGGCGCCGGGCGGCATCCATACCAGTCCCGTGGAATCGGTGCCGACGGCAACGTCCCAGGTCCCCAGGGCCGCGTGACCCTCGATGATGGCGCGGGCGACGTTCACGAAGTCGAACCCGTCGTACAGGTTCGGGGTCGTGTCGGCAACCGAGTACAGCGTGACGGTGTCGGTGTACGGCGTCCACTTCACGAGGAAGGGATTGTTGCTTCCGCACGCCGTGAGCGACACGACGGCCCAGCCCAGCGCCACCGTCAGCGCCGGCACCACGAAGTTGCGGACGCGCATCATCGACGACCCCTCTGTCCCTGCGTGCATACCGTCTGGATTTATTCCCATGAATGTCCGAAGCGTCGAAATCGTTCCCGCCCCTGCCCCAGGTGTCGGGAAGATGGATATGTTAACATCTTGCGCCCCCGAAGTATCCAGTCGGGAGGCCACGCGCGCCGTCGCACTCGTGTGGGTCACGGGCCGTGACGGAGCAACGTTCCCATACGATGAAGGCCCCTGACCGAAGGGGTTCCGCTGCCGACTTGGAGGTACGGTGCCGGTTTCGCACAAGCGGCGGTGCGTCTTCGTGCACATCCCCAAGACGGGAGGCACGAGCATCGAGCACGCCCTGAAGATGCGCGGCAGGCATCGCCGCGAAGATCGCCGCCGGCTGATGGGACCGATCCTGACCGACGAGCTCAAGGCCATGGGGCTCCGATCGAACTTCCTCCAGCACCTCACGGCAACGGAGATCCTGCGCCTCCACGCACCGGGGGCGCTGGAGGGCTACCTGAAGTTCAGCGTGGTGCGCAACCCCTGGGACCGCATGGTCTCGGTGTACCACCGCCAGGACCGCGACATGGTGGAGCAGGCCAGGGCCCAGGGCGTGGCCCTGGACGAGCTGGGATTCGAAGACTTCGTGGAAGCCTCCATGCGGGTGCAGCACGCACACGTCCGGCCGCAGCACGAATACCTGACAGGCCCCACGGGCGAGGTCGCGGTGGACTTCGTCGGGCGCTTCGAGACCCTCGAGGAATCGTTCCAGGAGGTGTGCCGACGGCTCGGGGTCCGGGCGCGGCTGCCGGTCAAGTACGCCTCCGGACGGTCGTCGCGTGACTATCGGCCCTTCTACAGCGCCCGCAGCCGCGAGCTGGTGGCGCGGCGCTACGCCGGCGACATCGAGAGGTTCGGCTACACCTTCGAGGCGGTACCGGCGTAGGCGAAGGGACTCGCTCAGCCTCCCCGTGGATCCTGGTGCGCCAGCGCCTCCTCGGTGCGCGCGCGGCGGTCGGCCCGCACCGCGTCGCGGTACTCGGGGTGGGCCACGCCCAGGATCTCGGCGGCGAAGAGGGCGGCGTTCACCGCGCCCGCCTTGCCGATGGCGAGGGTCCCCACGGGCACGCCCCGGGGCATCTGGACGGTGGAGAGGAGCGAGTCCAGCCCGTCCAGGGCCCACCCCTTCATGGGCACCCCCAGCACGGGGAGCACCGTCTTGGATGCCATGACTCCCGCCAGGTGCGCCGCGCCTCCGGCCGCCGCGACGATCACCTGCAGGCCCCGCTCCTCGGCGGTGGTGGCGTATTCGGCGCTGGCGTCGGGTGTACGGTGCGCGGACAGGACCCGGACCTCGCAGGGCACGCCCAGCGCCTCGAGGGTGTCCACGGCGTGTTGCATGGTGGTCCAATCGGACGTGGAGCCCATCACCACACCTACCAACGGCTTCGCCATTCGAGACCTCTGATCGTCTTCCGATGAGGGGGAGAAGGGACGAAGATGTTGCGCGAATGCCCGGAGGGGGTCAAGGGTGGAGCGCGAACGGGGATGCCGGCAGTCCCGGGGGGCGTGGGTGGAGCCGGTCGGAGGCCACCCACGCGGGCTCCTCCAGGCGTCGGCCCGTCAGCAAACACTTGTTTTAGCCTGCGGGAGTGCGGCATCTTGAGAGTCGGACCATCAGGATCCCGGGGTCCCGCCCACGTACCGTGTCGGAGGAGAGTTCCATGGTTCGCAAGAGCCTTCTCGTAGCCGTGCTCCTGGCCACCGCCACGCCGCTGGTAGCCCAGGAGGTACCCGTGGAGTGGACGTCGAAGCGGCCCGACGGCCAGGCCCCGGTGGGGGTCATGGACGCGCGGCTCCTCGCCAAGGGCCAGGTCCTCATCGGCTATCACTTCATCCAGACGGACTCGAAGGGCCTCTGGGTGGACAACGACTCCCTCACGCTGGACCAGAGCCTCCAGGCGTATCCGGTGGTTCCCCGCTCCATGTCGAACCAGACCCACGAGGTCACGCTGGCCTTCGCGCCCGCGTCGACGCTGACCCTGGTCGGCCACATGACCTACTCCCAGCTCAAGCGCGAGGAGTGGTTCAACTACAACGGCAGCCTCTACTACCACGAGACACAGGTCAAGGAGCTGGGCGACCTGCAGGTCTCGGCCCTCTACAGCGTGTTCAACCAGGGTGTGGTCCGCGCCCACATCCAGCTGGGAGCCCAACTCCCCACCGGCGCGTATCATCCGACGGCGGAGACGGCTCTCTCCGGTACGGTGAAGGGACCCGTCCCCTACGAGATGAGGACGGGCGCCGGCACCTACGCCGTCCTCCCCGGGATGACGATGCTCGTCCAGAACGCCTTCGGCTCGTTGGGCGTGCAGGCTCGGGGAACGTTCTACATCGGCACCAACAACAACGACTTCGCACCGGGCAACGTCTACGACTTCAACGTCTGGGCCGCGTACAAGCTCAACGACTACTTCAGCGTCTCGGGGCGCGTGCACTACGAGCGCTGGGACGCCATCAAGGGCGCCGACCCCAGCGTCGCGGCGTACATCGGCCAGGATCCCGGATACAACGGCTACAACGCCAAGGGCCACATCTTCGAGATCCCGGTGGGCCTGAACATCTACATGCCCGAGGGCATACACCTCGGTGGGAACCGGCTGTCCATCGAGTTCACGCGCACGGCGTCACAGTTCTACCAGGGTCCGCATCTCGGCTCCGATTGGGGGCTCGTGATGGGCTGGCAGACGGTGTTCTGAGCCTGGGGGGCGGAAGGGTCGCCCTCAGCTCACCATCACCAGGTGGTAGCTCTTCTTGCCCTTCCTGAGCAGCAGGAAGCGCCCGTCGATGGCGTCCGCGGTGCCCACGCGATGGTCGACGTCGGCCACGCGCCGGTTGTTCACGTAGATGCCGCCCCCGCCGATGGCGCGGCGCGCGTCGCCCTTGGATGTGGCGACACCGCACTCGACGAGGAGGTCCACCAGCGCCCTGCCGCTTCCACCCAGGGCGTCCCGGGCCAGCAAGGAAGACGGCACGTCGGCGAAGATGTCCGCCACGTCGTCGGCGCCCAGACCTTCGATGTCGCCTCCGAACAGCACCTCCGAGGCCTTTCTTGCAGCGGAGAGCCCGCTCTCACCGTGCACCCGGCGGGTCACCTCCTCGGCGAGGGCGTGCTGGGCGGCCCGGGCCTGGGGCTCCGCGCCCGCCTTCGCCTCCAGGTCCTCGATCTCCTCGCGTGAGCGGAGCGTGAAGAACCTGAGGTAGCGGCCCACGTCGGCGTCGTCGACGTTGATCCAGAACTGGTAGAAGCGGTACGGGGACGTCAGTGCGGGGTCCAGCCACACGGCGCCGGACTCGCTCTTGCCGAACTTGGTGCCCCCGGCGTTGGTGATCAGGGGAACCACCGCCCCGAAGACGCGTGCACCCGCCACGCGCCGGACCAGGTCCGCGCCGGCCGTGATGTTGCCCCACTGGTCGCTGCCGCCGAGCTGGGCCGTGCATCCCTCCTGCCGGTACAGCTGCAGGAAGTCGTACGACTGGAGCAGCGCGTAGCTGAACTCGGTGAAGGAGATCCCGGTCTCCTCGTTCTCCAGGCGCCGCTTCACCGACTCCTTGGCCAGCAGCTGGTTGACGGAGAAGTGCTTGCCGATGTCCCGGAGGAAGTCGACGAGGGCCAGGCCGCCGAGCCAATCGAGGTTGTTGCGCATCTTCGCCGGATTGGACTTGACGTCGAAGTCCAGGAAGTGCTCGAGCTGGTGGCGGATGCCCTCCGCGTTCGCTGCGGCCGACTCCTTGGAGAGGAGCTGCCGCTCCGCGGTCTTCCCCGAAGGATCGCCGATGAGGCCCGTGCCTCCACCCACCAGAGCGATGGGCGTGTGACCTGCACGCTGGAGGTGGACGAGGCACATGATGGTGAGCAGGTTGCCCACGTGCAGGCTCGCCGCCGAGGGGTCGAAGCCGATGTACGCGGTGCGCGGAGCCTCCGCGAAGTGCTCGGCGGCCCCGTCCGTGGCGGCGTAGAGCATGCCACGCCAGTGCAGCTCGTCCATGAGCGATGTCATAGCGAGGAACGGTAGCCCCGGAGCGGGAGGGGTCAAGGGTGATCCACCGCACGTCTACATCCGAGGACCCAGCCCCGCGGCCCAGGGTATTGCCGGGTGAACGTGCCTCGACGGAGGGGTTTCATGAGCGAGTTCACGCACAGGCTCCCCCATCGGCCTTGGTCGAAGCCGAGCAAGAACGAGGAGGAGTACTTCCATCGCGAGGAGTTCAGCCAGCGTATGGAGGAGGCCCGGCATCGGGAGTCCTCGCGGGGCGAGGACGAGCGTCGGCGCCTCGCGGAGCTCCATCAGGGCCACTGCCCGCGGTGCGGCGCACTGTTGGAAGGGATCCGACTCGCACAGGGCACGGCACACCAGTGCCCCACCTGCCTGGGGGTGTGGATGGACCACGCCACGTTCGACCGGCTGACCCACCCGGAGGAGAAGGACGACTACCTCACCGGGATCCTGCGGGAGGTGCTCCTCCAGTACACCACCGGTCGGATCTCCACCCCACCCGGCACCGGGAGAACCTGAGGGAGCGGACGGGGAGGGCCGAATCCTCCCCGCCGCCCCGATCCCCCCTCAGCCCCCGAGCTTCTCCAGTCGGTCCTTCACCATGCGGCTCTGCTGGAACCGCTCCGGCAGCGACTTCAGGGCGGCTCGGGCCGAGTCCGGCATGGACAGCAGCGCATAAGCGTCGGACGCGTAGAGGGCCTTCCGGATCTGCGTCCGCGGGTTCCTCGAGCTCGACAGGGTCGCCAGGAGGTCGAGGGCGCCCCGTCCGTCCTTCAGGTCCACGATCAGCGACTCGACCTTGAGCATCTTCACATCGGGGTCGTCCGGGAACTGAGCCACCATCATGTCGACGAGCCTGGCGGCGCCCGCGTTGTCACCGTCCCTGCGCTCCAGACGAGACTCGTTGTAGAGACCGGCCATGAGCAGGTGCCCGACGTCCTGGGGCTTGCCCGTCCGTACGCCCACGCCCCCGGCGTACGAGTAGACCAGGTCTCCGCCGTGCTCGCCCGTCTCGTAGACCACCCACGCGCCCCAGACCCAGCTCGCCGCCACCACCACGCGGAGCACGGTGGGCGCATGCCGGAGCGCCGAGCTCGACTTCTCCCGCCCCTCCCCGCCCCCGAGCTGCCCCGTACGCCAGGCCGCGGCGATGGCGAGCAGCTCCACGATGAGGATGCCCGTGAAGATGTTGCGGGTGTCGTGGCCCAGATCCTCGTGGGTGCGCACCGCCTGGGCCACGCCCGGGATGCTCTCCGCGAGCTCGTGGGCTTGCGCGCCGGACTTGACGGCGAGCCAGGCCGACACCGTTCCCACCACCAGCAGGATGGACGCCATGGGCCAGAAGTACCGCGGTCGCTTGAGCACCAGCCCCAGCACATAGAGGGGAAGACCCAGGATGAGGGGCACGATGACGAAGTGCACGATTTGAGGGTGGTAGGGGCCGATGAAGGGCATGACCGCTCCGACGAGAATGGGCAGAGGAAAGCGGTTCCAACTTACGGGGGTCGGCGGTACGCGCCACCGGCCGTGGCGGGGGGCCGGCGCTCCGCTCGCCGAAGGGCTCTCGCCCCGCGGTTTGCGCCGCGGGCGCCGGGCCCCCAGGGTTCCGGCTCCATGAGCGTGTACTCCCGATACTACCAGATCGTGCGACGCGTGCCCCGGGGTCGTGTCGTCACCTACGGACAGGTTGCGTACGAGGCCGGGCTCCCCGGGCGCGCCCGCCAGGTGGGGTACGCCATGGCCGCATGCCCCGAGGACGAGGACATCCCCTGGCACCGCGTGATCAACGCCCGGGGCGAGATCAGCAAGCGGGGGAGCCCGGGTTCCTTCGAGCGCATCCAGCGGGCGCTCCTCGAGGCCGAGGGCGTCGTGTTCGACGAGCGGGGCCGTGTGGACCTCGACCGGTTCGGCTGGACCCCGTGAGCCCTATCAGCGGTATCTTTCTAACCGTCTATAATAGATAAAGACGGTATTCCTGGCGCCGAACCGTCGTTTCTGTATTTTGTCGGTTATGAAAAGCCCCGATCTCGTCTTCGACGGCGGCCATCTCGCCCTGGACTTCCTCAACACCGAGGCGTCTCCCGACGGGGAGCGGGACGACCTCCTGAGCGCCCCGACGGGTCTCCTGGCCTGGCTGGAGGGCGCCGGCCTGGCGGCCACGCCCGATCTGGCGCT
>Ga0316583_10000623_pt1 | contig 10815 bp, 12 predicted proteins | sample J_170502JBrBrA_D_FD_204513 | JGI IMG/M metagenome (GOLD analysis project Ga0316583, IMG submission 204513) | Rhizosphere microbial communities from salt marsh grasses in Alabama, United States - J_170502JBrBrA | ecosystem: Host-associated > Plants > Roots > Rhizosphere | place: USA: Alabama... | reverse complement strand
TGTTGCAGCCGCCGGCAGGCTCGGTAAGGGCCAGACAGCCGCAACGAGGGGTATCTTCACAAAACATAGGGATGAACTTGTCCATGACGACCGTGTTCCGGCCTCCCATGGCTGCTGCCAAACACCAGGGTATGATCAAGGCATGAAGTGAAAGACCGCTGTCCCCCCGGGCTATTTCCTCGGATATGGCGCAGATGGTGGCTGCCGATCTTATGCCGAGCCCCCCATACCTCGGGGAGAAGCCCCGCTTCTGAATGCCGAGCTTCACCAGACCCCCATATGCCTTCTCAAACACGGCATAATCCTCGTCCAATTGCATACGGACCGGCATAACCTCTTTGTCGATGTATTTTCGAATTGTCTCCAACAAAAGCCGGTCTTCCTCTGCCGTGATAAAATCTCCGTACCTTTTCATTGAAATGCCCTCCTTTCCAACGTCTGTCTTATACGTTAAAGCAGCATACTGCGATCGTGCATTCCTGATTCCTGCACCGGGTCGGATATCCCGTCGCGTGCAACGTTGCGGTCATTTCCACGAAGCCTGTCTTCGATACCGATTGGGGAGCGGGAATCTGGATTTCGGATAAGCCCTGCGCGCTTTCCGGAATGACAACAGAGGGATACCCTGTTGCCTGCGGCGGGGCGGTTTATCACGGATTCTTACTTTTCATCCGTGATGCCGGCAAGATACTTGACAATATCCTTTTTGGATTCAAGGTCATATTCCGAGCGGATTCCTATCTTTTCCATCACAGGGGAGCCCCCGCCGTGGACCCCTGCGTACTGTGCCCAGCCGCACATGGCCGAACAGGAGTAATCCGATATAAAACGATAGAGCCGATGAAGTTTTTCCGCTGAAACGCCGGGCTTCCGGCTTATGTATTTTTTCAGGTCCGGACCGGTTTCAGGGTTCAGCCAATCCTCTTCAGCGGGAAGTGTGGAAGGCAGGCCCCCTGCTATGGACGTAAGTACATCGTATTCGTGGTATATGTTGGTGCCTGCCAGGTACCTGCCTGTATTTGAATATACAAATTTGGGGGTATAGATCCCGGATGACGTTCTTGTGGCCTTTGCCGCGGCCGCTATGCCCGATGCGTAGACCAGTTCAGCGATGATCATCAGCTCGGTGAGCTCATCCACGATATGGGGGGAGTTTCCAACACCGTTATACTCGGCCACCAGGGCCGTTGCCCCCAGGATAATATCGGTTACCGCGGGTTTGCATCCACAGTAGCTATGCCTGTGAAACCCGGCAAAGGTGAGAGCCAATCGGCCTGCAAACTCCCATTCCCCGCACATGAAGACACGCTCCCACGGAACAAAAACATTGTCAAAGATCACTACCGAGTCTGACACCCCGTAATCATTATAGGGCGCCTTGAGATCGATCCTCCCCCTCGGCGTGACAATCCGGGAAATGATCCTGATGCCGTCTGCGTCCGCCGGAGTGGCAAAGGAGACAGCCCAGTCACTTTCCTCCTTTGTCATGTTGCGGGTGGGGAGGACCAGGTGTTCGTCCACGTAAGGGCCCATAGTGATGTGGTTCTTGGCACCCCTCACAACAATGCCCTTGCTGTTTTTTTCCACCACATGAAGATAAAGATCCGGGTCTTCCTGCTGGAAGGGCCTTGCTTTTCTGTCCCCTTTCGGGTCGGTCTGAGAAGTGCTTCCCACGAGGTCATTGGCCTGATAATATTTCAGGAACTCGAGAAAATTATCATGGTAATGGGTACCCTTTTCGTCATCAATTTCCTTGGAAACGACACCCATGGCATTCAGTGTGTCTGTGGCCATGCAACGCTGGGTGCATCCGCCCACACGGTGACAGCATTTGCGTTTCATCTCCTGTTGTGTGTACAGGTCCTCTATGCTCAGGTTGATAGAGGTAAAACGATTGATCTTTTCACCTGTCAGGTGCGACTCTGTCACCACCAGGTCTCTTAATTCAGGGTCATTTACGGCATCAAAGGTGAATTTGAGGGTATTGATGGGGAGTTTGAGTATGGGATCGTCTCTTCCCATCTTTTTGCCGTGGGCGTAAACATTGGGTTTCATGTTCCGGAGTCTCTCAACATATTCTTCTGCGGTTTTAAGGGCCATGATGCTCTCCTTCTCCTGATCTCCCTGTTTCTCTGCCATGCCTTGTACCCTATCTTACAGAAGATGAGAGATATGTCATCACTCATTTAAAGATTGCCGGTTTCATCCAACACCACAACCGTCTTGGTTCATCCAGGCGTTCGGGCAAGATATCGGACAGTGGTCTTAAAAACACTGTAATTTCTTCAAGATAACAATTTACTCAATGTAGTGAGCAAATCTACTCAGGGAACCGAGAAACGCCATCAGGGTATCCCTCTGACGTTATTCCGGAAAGCCCGCAGAGCTTATCCGGAATCCAGCTTCCCACTCCTTTCCAAACTTCGTCCCCATTGCCCCATGTGCTTCAGTCTGAAATTGCAGAATAAAGGGAGACTTTAAGAGCTGCATCTGATAATATAAAAACCTAATCTTTAATATCTGAGCCGCCAAAACAATGTCAAAATCCTCCCAAGCATACAAGAGCTTCCAGATTAATTTCGCCAAAAACAGGGGACGTTTAACCCACCAGGAGGCGTTGAAGCTCTTTACGGCCATGTGGGAGGAGGCACGGTCTCTCGGCATCCTTCCGGCGAAAGATCCGATGGAGGGAATAGCCGTTGACATCAGGATTGCAAGGGTGTTGAACTCGTGTTTGAAGAGCTCCTTTCCAGAATAGGAACATATCTCCCCAAACATGCTCTTTCCTACATGATCATCGGTGGGCAGGCAGTCCTGTTATACGGAGAGCCGCGGATGACCAGGGACATTGATGTAACCCTGGGGCTAAACACGGATCGCCTCGGGGACCTTCTTGGCGCGGTTCGAGAACTTGCCCTCAAACCTCTACCTGACGACATGGAATCATTTGTGAAAGAAACCATGGTCCTCCCTACCTTGGATGAAAATTCAGGGATACGTGTAGATTTCATTTTTTCTTTTAAGCCGTATGAAAAAGAAGCCATAAAACGGGCGAGAAAGGTGAAGATTCTGGGTCAAGAGGTCAACTTTGCGTCCCCGGAAGATCTCCTTATCCACAAGATTTTCGCCGGCCGGCCAAGGGACCTGGAAGACGTGAGGTCCATTTTGCAGAAAAACCCCGACCTGGACGCCCGTTATATCCGCAACTGGCTCCAACAATTTGCCGAGCCTTCTGAAGGGAAAAATTTCCTCAAGACCTTTGAAGACCTGCTTAACGAATGTGCCCAGACCTGAACCGTTTCGCCCTCATCTTGGACAGCCAGGTCCTCTCTGGGTCATTATCCGCGAAGCTGTCTTTTCCCTTTCCGGCGTCTCAGCGGAAAGGGAAAAAACCAGTTTCTTTGCGAACTCTGCGTCTTTGCGGTGACGAGAGATAACTTCCGGGAGGCCAGTGGCACATCCTACCCGCACATGCCCATTCTGCAGTCTCTTCTCCGACCACAAAAATGGCAGCACTCAACGGCAGCACCGCCTCTCCAACCCGGGCATCAGCCGGAAAAGCGGCCATGTGCTGACTTTACAGGCCGTTTGGATCCTGGTTCGCCTTGGCTTACTTCCTGTCTGCCTGTGTGCAGCCTCGTCTTGTTCGACTTGAGCAAACTCGGACCGCAACTCCCGGTACTGCAGATAAAGATACAATCGTTCGGTCTGGCCCGCATTCCTGTATTCATCTAAAAAACTGCGCGTTGTTTCACTCATCTTCCTTCCCTCCGCTTTGAAAATCAATGAAACCTATCCGGGTCCCAAGGTTTCTTTCAAAATAATGCTTGATCAATGCAGGCGGAAGTGGCATATATGGCATATTGGAAGTCGATTATGCCAAAATGAGGTGCGACATGAAAAGGGTTACAATTCTGGCTATGTATAACACCATGGCTTCGTCAGTCATGGGGCCCATGGATATTTTCTTCCAGGCCGGGGTCATGTGGAATTACTTCCAGGGGGAGAAGCCGACTCCCTTTTTCAAAACCAGGATCGTCACCATCGACGGAAAGCCTTTTAAGTGCTTGAACGGAACGACCATATTGCCGGACGCTTCAATCCGTGACGTTGAATCCACCGATCTGATTGTCGTCTCTTCAATCCTGGATATCGACAAGGTGATGAAATATGAAGGCGAGGCGGTTGATTGGCTCAGACAGCATTATCGCCTGGGAACGCACATTGCAAGCATATGCACCGGAGCATTCGTCCTGGCCGAAACCGGGCTGCTGGATGGGAAAACGGCAACCACCCACTGGGGTGCCGCAGATGAGTTCAGGCGAAGGTATCCTCGAATCGATCTCAAACCGGAGCGGCTCCTTACAGATGAAGGAGATCTGTTTTGCTCGGGCGGCATGAACGCGGGGACCGACCTCGCCCTCTATCTCGTGGAAAAGTATTGCGGGCACGAGATTGCGCTGCGAAGTTCCAAGATCATGATCTCCGACATCGGACGCACCATGCAGGCCCCTTACTCCATCTTTGAGTTTCAAAAAGACCATCAGGATGATCGAATCCTTGCAGTGCAGAAGTTGCTGGAAGATAATTTCGGTCAGAACTATCCTTATGAGGAACTGGCCTCAAGATTCGGAATGAGCCGGAGGACTCTCGAGCGGCGGTTCAAGGATGCAACCGGGGACACTCCCCTGATCTACTTGCAGCGGGTCCGGGTCGAGGCGGCTAAAGCCATGCTCGAGAACCGGGAACTTTCATTCGATGAAATTGCCTACAGCGTCGGCTATCAAGACAGCACCGCTTTCCGAAAGATTTTCTTCAGACAAACAGGCCTTCTGCCAAGGGAGTACCGGAGGCGGTTTCAAAGAGTACGAATGTGAGCAGTTTCTCCCCTCCTCATCCCGGACAGTCAGGTCTTTCGTGTGTCATTGTCCGTGAAGCCGACTTTCCCCTTTCCTCCGCCTCAGGAAATTCCTTGATCCGTTAGTGGATTCTTTATAGTTTTATCTCAGCTTTCAGAATATATGGAGAAATTACCGTTTGAATCTGAAGAAAAAAGTAGTCATTATCGCAGGGCCGAACGGTGCCGGCAAAACAACCTTCGCAACTGAGTTCCTTCCCCGGGAGGCGGCATGTCCAAATTTCATTAATGTTGACCTCATAGCAGCCGGACTCAATCCGTTCGAACCTGAAAAAGCAGCCATTCGGGCAGGGAAAATTATGATCGAACTGATCCGAGAGAATATAAGGAAGAAAAATACCTATACTTTTGGATGAAGGGAGCAGGTCATGAATGAAAGTGCCGAAAAGAAACCACGAAGGCTTAATGACCCCGATTTCCGAAATGCGGAAATCGCGATGCTACGAGCCGCTAAGAAGGCGCGGGAGCGCGCAAAGCGCTTTGGCCATGGGGTGATGATTTATGAAAATGGAAAGATTGTAGAAGAGCAACCCGAGGCCGACTCCAAGGACGTTCACTGACCCGCTTGCCATTCCCTCTCACCTTATCCCTCCAGAATGGATAAGAATACATCCCCACTCAGTTCTCCAAAGAAATTGATTTTCCTCCTACCGTGTTTGACAAATCCCAACAAAGCAGTTCTTGTACGTGCAAGAAGATCGCCGGCTTTGCCCTCATCCTGGACAAACAGGCCCTCCGTGCGTCACTATCCGCGAAGCCTTCTTTCCCCGCTTTTGCCGTCTCATGGAAAATGAAGCGACTCTCAGCAAGCTGAGGGGTATCCCTCTGGTTGTCATTCCGGAAAGCCAGTAGGGCTTATCCGGAATCCAGCAAAGCCGCAATCGACGGACGTGCCCTCATATACACGATCGAATAGGGAGTGCTGAGTTGATCACAGTCTCAAGAGGCTACTTCCAAATTTCAGGCATGCTCATTTTAGCTGATGCAATTATGGGATCAGGCCCCACTTCCCGCAGTGCTGTCTCTTGGTAGACCCGAAACATGTCTACAACGAACTCCTCCCAAGCCACCGACCGACGGCGGGACTCTATATCCAGTTTTTGGAACGGAGGATTACCTAAAAACTCCAAGGCCCTACGCCGTAAATCTGCTATGTCGGCGTCTGGAGCACCTGAAAGAAAATCATCCAAGAACTGGTCAGGAGGATAAAATTCCGCAGCCCGGCCCATGTCCCGGAACACCTGCATCAAGAGAACGTTCCGAGGTCCTTCCCACAACTCGTTAACCGCTGCGTCCCGGAAAATTCGTGCAAGAGAGCAGAAATCTTCAATAACCCCGTGTCCACCGAAAATACTTATGCCCCTGTGGAGAACATCCACCGAATCATACGCGGTTACAAGTTTCTGAATGATAATCAACTCCCGGAGCAGGAAACGCTTTCGCCTCATGTCCAGCGGTTCATCGGAGGCCAGGCCGGGCTGCAGACGTCCGCCCAGATCCTGAAACAAAGCATAAATCTTGCACATTGCAGCCAGACAGCGTTGAGCCTCGTGTACCAAATCGCGAACTTGCTGGTTTGCCAATGCCCATTCACCGATCTTTGCACCGAATACGTCACGGAACTCGGCATACAGTTGGGCCTCACGAGCGGTACGGATCATGGTCGCTGCGCTGCAGATGCCGACTGAAATGCGTGATAGACTCAGGACAATACCAACCACGTTGGCGACACCCCGATTCGTTGGACCAACAGCGTAGCACACAGCGCCGTCGTACTCCAACTCGGCTGTCGGCACTTCGGCCGTGCCCATCTTCCACTTAATGCGGTTGATACGGAAACTATTTCTGATCTCTTTTTCCTTATTACCGGGCAACCAGGCCGGAACAACAAAAGTACCGATATCCTCGGTGCCCGAGACCTTTGCCGTAACCACCGCATAGTCGGTGTGAATAGCCGAGGCAAAAAACTTGGTACCATAAATTCGATAGTGGTCATCTTCAGGTACGGCCTCTAACAGGTTGGAAGGGATATCCGATCCGCCTTGTATCTCGGTGACGAACTGAGCACCCATGCCGAAATTGCCATTTACCCCCTCCGTGCAATGTTCAAGAATGGCCCTTACCTGTGGGGTGTGGTCCTCAGGAAAATGTCTGATCAGAGCTACGAGTCCTTCGGTACATGCGATAGGGCACATCACGCCGAATTCGCCCAACTGGAACAACAGAAAACGCTTGGCAACGTTCTCCCAGGCTGTGACTTTGGCTGAGAAAAGGCCTTCCTCGAAAACTTCCTTCTCCAGCTGCAGGGTTTCGGCTGTACGGACAATGCGGTCAATGCGACGGTTGTAAGCATCATAGTGCTCTAAACGCGGCAGTTTGTTCGGATTGCCACCGGCATCGGCCAAGGGCCGCCAACGAAAGGAAACCTTCGGTGAAAAATCCCGCAGCTTGCGATCCAGTTCATCAAACTCATCTCCTGCAAAATATCTGAGAGTCTTTTGAAGAAAAGGGTCGTCGGCGTAAAAATCGAAACCATGAAGCACGTTGAGAAATGCTTCAAAAGAATATGGATTGTTGCGGTCAGGAAAACTCATGCTGCACCTCCTTCTCTCTCAGTTTTACGAGGATGGCTTGGCAATATTAGAAAGCTGTTGGGATCAGGCTCCCAACAGGACACCTTTTGTCCTGTCAGGAGCAAGGAAAGCACATTCTGAATGTTTTTCGCACCGGGCAACCTCCTGTTTGGAGGTTAACGTAGAGGAGGAATCAGAAATCTTGGAACCTAAACAATGAGATTACAGCTAACCTTAATCATCTTTGTACCCCCATGTCAATGAGGGAATCTACTCATCCCCCTACCCTCTCCTCATCCTGGTCAGCCAGGCCCTCCACGTGTCATTATTCCAGAAGCTGCCTTTTCCCTTTCCGCCGTCTCAGAGAAAATGAAGCGGCTCTCAGCAAGCTGCAGGGCATCCCCCCCGACGTCATTCCGGAAAGCCCGCAGGGCTTGTCCGGAATCCATGTTCCCACATTCGTAGAAATGACCGCATGTGACCCTTTTCCCATTTGCAAATTCAGGGAAAAAGGCATAGCATCTTACCAGTAAGAAAATAATCAAGGGGAGAAAAGTCATGGCCGGTGTCGCTACAACAAAATTGTCTTCCAAAGGACAAGTGGTAATACCCGAAAATATACGAAAGAAACTACAGTTAAAAGCGGGCGCCCAATTTGTCGTCGTTGGCGACAAGGATGTTGTGATATTAAAGAATATCACAGCACCATCGTTGGACGAATTTAATGGGCTTATCGCAAAAGCAAGGAAGTCAGCAAAAAATGCCGGGCTCAAGAAAACTGACATTAAGGATGCCGTAGCAAGAGCCCGGAGAAGCAAATGAAAATTGTGCTGGATACAAATGTGTTGATATCCGGTATTTTCTTCTCAGGGCCACCACATCGAATCCTTAAAGCATGGCACAAGGTAAAATCAAAATTGCCTTGTCACAAGAAATCCTGGCAGAATACCAGCGGGTTTCAGAAGAACTCTCAAAGCAGTTTCCGAGAATAGATATTCAGCAAATCCTTGATTTACTCACAATACACTCAGAAATAGTCGACACCCAGGGGTTCAGACAAAATATCGAATAGTTGTCTAAAAACATCGTAATTCCTTGAAGATAACAATTTACTCAAGAAACCGACAAAGGCCAGCAGAATATTCCTCCCTTGTCGTTCCGGAAAGCCCGCAGGGCTTATCCGGAATCCAATTGCTGATCAACTTTTGGCACTAAATATTCAACATTGGTTCTGATTATGAGAGAAGCAGACAGCGTAAAACCTTTGAGCGTCGAACAGTGGGATGACTCGCTGAAACCGGTTGTCGATGATATGAAAGGCCGCCCTATTAATGTTCACCGCCTGATGGCCAATCACCCTGATCTGCTAAAGGCCTGGTGGAGTTTTCGCAATCACTCCGTTGCCGGCGGGGCATTGGGAAGGCGTTGCGGCGAGCTGGTTATTCTGCGGGTCGCTGTTCACATGAAAGCGTGGTACGAGTGGGGTTCGCATGTGGAGCGGGGATTGGCCTGCGGGTTGAGTCCGGAAGAAATCGAGCGGGTGAAAGAAGGGGGCGATGCGGCTGGTTGGAAAACAGAGGACGCTTTACTGCTCAGGGCTGTCGATGAATTAATAACAGGCCATGGCCTGAGCAAGAGTCTTCAGGCCGAACTGGCTGAGTTCTTCTCTGCGAAACAAATCATGGATCTCATCGCCATCCACGGCATGTATGTCATTCTCGGCTGCATGATCAACAGCTGGGGGCTGGAATTGGACGAGCACATAGCAGCCAGACTGCCCGCTTCCGTGACTCAGGAACAGTTTGAACAGCAGTTTCCGCGCGAGGAGAAGTGACGTGAGAGAGATCAGGAATGTCGCCGTCATTGGCGGCGGCCTTATCGGTATGAGTTGGGCCGGCCTGTTTCTGGCTCGGGGTATGAACGTGACGGTTGTTGATCCCAGGCAGGAGGCCGAAAAGCAACTGGGTGAGTTTGTCAAAAATGCCTGGCCGCTGTTGTCGGATCTCGGTTTGACACTGTCGGAACAGGTTCAAGAGGCAGATTTTCTGACTGATACAGCCCTGCTTCGCGATATTGATTTTGTTCAGGAATGCGGCCCGGAGCGCATTGAAGTTAAATGTGAAATAGTTGCATCGCTGGAATCTGTGCTCCCTGCCGATGTGGTGATATCTTCCAGCACCTCGTCATTAAAAGCGTCGGACATTCAATGTGGCGCTCGACACCCTGAGCGTATCCTGGTCGGCCACCCCATGAACCCGCCGCATCTGGTGCCGATGGTGGAACTGGTGGCGGGAAAACAGACTTCCGAACAAACGATGAGAACAGCGGATGCGTTTTATCGGGCCATGGAGCGGGTGACCATTCGAGTCAAAAAAGAAGTGGTGGGCCACCTGGCTAATCGCCTGACTTCTGCCCTGTATCGCGAAGCGGTTTATCTCGCTGCTGAAGGCATTGCGGATATTGAAGATATCGATCGTGCCATCAGCTACGGTCCGGGTATGCGCTGGGCCCTTATGGGTCCGCATCTCACCTACCACCTTGGCGGCGGTGCAGGCGGCTACAGACATTATCTGGATCATCTCGGCCCCACTCAGGAAGCACGCTGGAAAGAACACGGCACAGTCGAACTGACTGAAGCGCTCAAAGAGAAACTGATCGCAGGCGTGGAAAGGGAACTGGACAGCCAGGATAGAGAGACGCTGGTGCAAAGGCGGGACCAGGCTCTGGCAAAAATATTTGTGTTGAAGAAAACCTATGGATTCTGAGGCGTTGCGCCGCACCCCTCCGGGTAGCTCGGCAGGGCTCATCCCCCGACGTCATTCCGGAAAACCCGCAGGGCTTATCCCCTCTGACGTCATTCCGGACCTGATCCGGAATCCATGTTCCTGCTCCCCGATCCTCCGTGCTATTGCTTTTTCAAGGGCGAAGGATCGAACGTCAAATCGAATTTTTCAATCTCGACGCCATCATCTCTGTCGGCTACAGGGTCAACTCCAAGCGCGGCACCCAGTTTCGCATTCGGGCCACTCAAGTGCTGCGAGAACGCAAATTGTCACTTATCCACCCCGGCGGATATCCCGCCCTCTTTCGTTCCTTTCTCGTATCCCCCCAGGAGTTTTCTTGCCTCAGCCCTGATCTCGCTTCTTAAGGCTTCCGGTTCCAGGACCATGGGGGTGCCTGCGAAGCCCTCTTTTCCCTCTCCCCCGTCTCATCTACTTTCGCTATTTTATCCTTATATTGCCCAACAGTCATGCCGATATTTAAGAGTGTCTCCAATTCTCTTTGTGTGGTTCTTTGCATGAGAATAACGAGGTCCGCACGAAA
>Ga0316583_10000622_pt1 | contig 10832 bp, 6 predicted proteins | sample J_170502JBrBrA_D_FD_204513 | JGI IMG/M metagenome (GOLD analysis project Ga0316583, IMG submission 204513) | Rhizosphere microbial communities from salt marsh grasses in Alabama, United States - J_170502JBrBrA | ecosystem: Host-associated > Plants > Roots > Rhizosphere | place: USA: Alabama... | reverse complement strand
GCGTTCTGGAGGAAAAGTCGTATTTACAGGAACTCGAGGGTGGGAAAAAAGAACCTGAAACGCTGAAAGGCGTTCTCAAAGCCAGAAAGTTTTTAAAAAAACGTTACGGCAAAATCTACATCCAATTTGACGAGCCCTTGTCGATGAATGAATTGACTGCAAAATTCGGGACCCCCCTGGCAGAGATGAAGCCTAAGGAACAAAATATTCTGTGCCGTAATCTCGGCTACCGGGTCATCAACGCGATCAACCGCTCTGCGGTTGTTACGGTTTATGGATTGCTCGCCGGTGCGATTTTAAACTGTGGCCGGGATCGATTTTCATACAGCCAGATCAGATCGATTGTCGAAGACTACTTGAACTATTTAGCGACGCAGGAGGCCAAACTGGCCGATACACTGGTGTTAGACCACGAACGTGCGATTCAGCATGCACTGGATGATTTTGTTCAGAGCAAGTTTATAGAACCGGTTTCAAAAGAAAAGGATATACCGTATTCCCAGAGAAGCTATTTAATCAATATTTCCCGACGACCGTTTTTGGAATACTACAAAAACAGTTGCATTGCGTTTTTCATTCCGGCAGCCTTCACGGCCCTGGCAATTCTTGAAAAAGACGCCTTTCAATTTTCCGCTACTGATCTGCATGCCAATTACAGATTTCTGCAAAACATCTTTAAATTTGAATTTGCCTACGATGTGGATAAAGCCCCCGAATTTTATGTCCGCAAAAGCATCAAAGCCTTTATCGATGATGCCATTTTAATGCCTCACCAAACCATCCCTGACACTTATAACGTCACCTCATCCGGCTTTCGAAAGCTTAGACTATATGCCATTTTCCTAAAAACCTATTTTGAATCCTACTGGATCGTATTAAGCTTTTTCCGGAACAACTCGCAAAATTCTATGAAGGCCAAAGATAGTCTGAAAAAAATCGAGGCCAGCGGAAAATATATGTATAAACAACATGAAATTGATTGTCCGGAAGCACTTTCAAAAGTCAGCTACCAGAATGCAATCGATTATTTTAGCAACAAGGGCATAAAAGGGTCCGACAGTTCTGAAAAAATCGAATTCTACGCAGAAGCCATTCAAAAATCATTAAAGACACTGCAATGAAAGCATTGATTCTGTCAGCAGGCCTGGGCACACGGCTGCGCCCTTATACAGACCACACCCCTAAACCCCTCTTCACAATTTGCGGCCGGCCTCTTCTGGATATCACGATCACCAAACTGATCGAAGCCGGCTGCGAGTCAATTATGATCAACACCCATCACCTGCATGCGAAAATTGAAGCGTTTGTCGCGCACCAAACCTATGCCATCCCTATAAAAACCCGATATGAACCGCAGATCCTTGGAACCGGCGGTGCCATCATAAATGTGAAAGATTTCTGGAATGATCACCCCTTTATGGTGATTAACGCCGACATTGTCACCACTATCGATTTCAGAGCGGTTTATGATTTCCACTGCAAGCATGGACACCCGGTAACCCTTGTGCTGACGGACGACCCTGAATTCAACAGCGTGATAACCGATGCCGATGGATTTGTAGCAAAATTTCATCAGCCCGCAGGCGCATCCGATCGGTCTACGGAATCTATGCTCACCTTTACCGGCATCCAGGTGCTGGATCGGGAGATTCTGAAATTCATCACACCCCAGATGCCGGTGAGCAGTATTGATGCCTATACCCGAATGCTCGCAGGCGGAAAAAGTATCAAAGCGTATATCTCCGACCATGCCGATTGGAAAGATATCGGTACGCCCGAGCGGTATAAGTTAACCGTGTTTGAAACCATGACCCATCGGACATTTCAGCGGGTCTTTCCCGACAACCGTATGCGGACAGTTAACCGTGAGCATCTCAAAGGCGATGGCTCGGACCGGCAGTGGTATCGTCTGAAATGCGGCCAAAAGTCGATGATTCTGGTTGATCACGGTATCAAGGAATCGGATCGGATCGATGAGGCCGATGCCTTTGTCAACATCGGCCGATATCTTTTTGAAAGGGGCTTGCCGGTGCCGCAAATCTATGCAGCGGACACCTTTGCAGGTTATGCGTTTGTCGAAGATCTTGGAAATCTTGATTTGCAGACAGCCGTGCGGCAAAGCGACTCATTTGAAAAGGTTATCGGCCTGTACCAACGGGTGATCCATTTGCTGACGAAATTTTCCGCGTCCGGTGCCGATCAATTTGATACCGCATGGTGCTACCAGACGTCCCGTTACACTAAAAGCATGATTCTGGAAAAAGAATGCCGCTACTTTGTGGATGCTTTCTTAAATACATATCTGGGCTTAAAAATTCGCTATGCCGATTTTAAAAATGAATTTGAATATCTGGCTGAAAATGCCTTGAAGCATGCGGTGCAGGGCCTAATGCATCGGGATTTTCAGTCCCGCAATATTATGATTCATAATGATCAGATTTATTTCATCGATTTTCAGGGAGCTCGCATGGGCCCCATCCAATACGACCTGGCGTCGTTGCTGATTGATCCTTATGTCGATTTGCCGCAAGACATCCAAATTCAGCTTCTGGTGTACGCGCTGGAAAAACTGCGAGAGCGGATGAAACTGGATACCGACAATTTCAAGCGCTGCTATCGCTTTTGCTGTCTGACCCGCAACCTTCAGATTCTGGGTGCTTTTGGGCATTTGACCCGCGTCAAAGGAAAAATGCATTTTGAAAAATATATCCCGGCAGCGGTTCGAACGCTGGAACAAAACCTTAAAAATCATGAAGGTGACAAATTGCCAATGCTCAGTGCACTTGCCGACAAAATTGTCGTGCATGATCAAATAATAACCTAAGGGAGGCAAAAATGAGTCGCATAAAAGTAATGGTCAATGGGATACCCGGCAACATGGCCGCAACCGTCGCGCGGCATATTTTAGCTGACGACCGCTTTGCGCTTGTGCCTTTTTCGCTGACGGGTCCGGAAATCCAGGCAGCAGAGCACAAAATCGAAACGACCGCCATCCGCCTGCTAAAGCCGCAAGAGCGGGAGCAAGCCATTGATGATTTAAAGCAAAAAGAGGGAAAATTTCTCAGTGTCGATTACACCCATCCATCGGCGTTAAACGCCAATGCTGAGTTTTATTGCAAATACCAGTTGCCGTTTGTCATGGGCACCACCGGCGGCGATCGCCCGGCCCTTGAAAATTGCGTGCGGGCAGCATCAATTTCAGCTGTTATTGCGCCAAATATGGCGAAACAAATTGTCGGATTTCAGGCCATGATGGAATATGCCGCCCAAAACTTTCCGGATCTTTTTAAAGGCTATAGACTGGAAATAAAAGAAAGCCATCAAAAAGGTAAGGCCGACACCAGCGGCACGGCCAAGGCCATGGTTGGATATTTCAATCAAATGGGCCTTGACTTCCGTGTGGATGAAATTATGAAAGTGCGGGAGCCCAGAATTCAAGCCGACCAATGGGGCATTCCGCAAAAATACCTGGCGGGTCATGGCTGGCACACCTATGCCTTGACTTCCGGCGATAAAACCGTTCGCTTTGAATTTTCCCACAACGTCAACGGCCGAGACGTTTATGCCCGGGGCACCCTGGATGCTGTGCTGTTCTTAGCGGCCAGGGTCAGCGAGGGGGCTCATGGAAATGTTTACACGATGATTGATGTATTAAAAAATGGATGAAAATCCTGACAAATCTTTTCAAGAACAAAGCAGCTCCGACAGCAGACCGCCGCATCGGGACGCAGCCCCCGGATCACAGGAGCAAAAGCCGCTTGCGGCAATAGATGACGGTAAACATGATCGCTGGCGGATTCTGCTGGTGGAACTCGCTTACCTGCTAAATGAATTTTTCCGGAATGCCTCCGATCGGAAAAACCCCAAAGCCGAAAAAAACATTTTCAGGCAATTGATCAAGGTTGTTGATGAGCTGGATCAAATGCCCGTTCATGATGGGTTTGTGCATATCAGCCTGCGAGGCGCCCCCAGTCCTGAAATTTCAGAGCCGGCTGACTACGTGATCCAGTATGGCGGTGCAACGGTCGATGTGCCCACAGTGGTTTCACTTATCAGCCGGATGGGCATTCGTTTTAAACATTTGCAGGGCCGCCTGATTAAATCTTTTGAATCGTTTGCCGACCATGGCTTCAGCGCCGTGGATTTAAAACTTCCGGGTGAATCAACAGAAGCCATGGAAGACCTGAGGGTATCCCTGAAAATCATCGCCCGTTTTGATCAGGCTGTCGAAAAAAAATCGACGATTGAATTTACGAGAGATAACACCCCCCAATCCCTTTTACCCATTCTCAATGAACTCAACGAGCCCGACCCCAACCTCACCATGGTGGCTGCCGTCAATGCGCTGGACCCGAGCACCATGACAGCGATAGTTCAGAAACTGACTGCTAAAACAGACCCGGCAGCCTCAGGATTCAGTGTCTTTCATCGCCTTTTTAAAATTAAACACCTGCAGCGCCGTTTGAAAAAGCCTCCATTGCGGATCGAAAATGCCCAGGCTGCTTTTTTGAAACTCGATCAAAAAAAGGGGGTGGCCATTGGCGGCGTTGAGGGCAACGCCCCAAAGAATATGATAAACGAGCGGATTCACCTTGAAATGGATCCGTCTGTCCTGAAAGAAGGTGTCGCCCGCTTTGTAAAGGGAACTTTCGGAAATTCGCCTGCCACCGCGACCCGGATGATGAAAAGCATTTACGGGAAGGATTACAGCGGCATCAAGCCGCTGGTGCTGGGCAAACGGCTCAAGCTCATCACCGATCTGCTGATGCGTATGCATAAAAGCCCGATTGATCAAAATGTGGCGGCTGAAATATTTAAAAGAATCCAATCCAGAATGGATCAGGTCCCCGGTGAAATCCTGGATGATTTTGTCGTCCAGGATGAGGAGTTGAAATTTTGGTCCGAAGGCGCCGAGACGACGGTTGGCAGAGTTGATAAAAATCTTTTAAAAATTCTCGATGATTCTAAAACCCGGGCTGGCACTCGAAAAAAAGGGCACATCCAGCTCAGCCCGGACAAAAATTTTACAAACCAGGACTTTGAGGCCATTGCCGCGGATTTTGAAATCTCATTCCGCGACGCTCAAGAAGTGATCCAGCTTTATCAAAACTGCTTTGACCGCCGGGGTAACTTTCTAAGGACAGCTTTTGAGAAAAATGTTCCAGGGTTTGCACGCCATGAGAAAAAAGTTTTTAAAATTTTATGGCAATATTTGAAGGAAACACCTCAGCGCAGCAACCGCCTGCCCTTTTTAAATTCCCTTCAGTTTCTGGTCGGGGAGATAAAAAAGCCGATCCAGGCAATCAAGATTCTTCTGGCGGATTTTACCCAAAACACCGAAAGCGTATATTATCCGGACCGAAATGCCATGATGCTGGTCAACCAGCTTTTGCGCGAATACAACAAAGAAATGATCATGAACATTGAAATGACGCCCGAGGAGGTTCTGCTGGTAAGGGGCGGTTTGGATGAAAACGTTGTTAATTATGTCACCTGGAAAGTTGACGGGAAACCGAAACCGTTTCTACAAAAAATTGCCACCATTCGCCATAAAATTGCTGCAACAATGGACTCCGGTCTTTCAGAAGAGCGACTTTTGCCCATTCGATTTCTGCTGGCGCTGGAAAGAGAGGTGCATATTTTTTTAGCACTGGTGGGCGGCAAGACCGCTTGCGAGGTCATGCGCAGTGCCTTAAATGACTATGGCAACCCTGCTTCGCAAATTTACCACTTGAAAAGAAGCCCCGATCAGATGGAGGCCCTCTTATCGCATCTGGCTGCCGTAATCCGCGGATGGGGTCGATTGGGGCGCCAACCGGATATATCACTGCTGGATGAAGTTAAAATACGGCAGGATCAATTTGTCGATTTGCAGCAGGACATGCGCTATCAGACACTGGTCAGACACGTGATGGGCTTAATCGATGCATCAAAGGCCGCCATTCGTTCCCGCACCAAGTCCTCAGCATTCAGTCCGTAAAATCCAAAATCAAACTTCCCTATCGAGGTTTCTAAAGAGCGCTTACCGTCTGGAATGTTGGAATACCGGAATAATGGAATATTGTTTGATTAAATCGGAAGCAGGATATTTAAAACCGATAGAATTCATTCGGACCCATTCTTCCAAAATTCCAATATTCCGTTATTCCAATTGAGAAGGCGTGTTGATTTGCACTGAAAGTTTCAATTTGCTGTAGGCAATGGATATGCCGACTTTATGTGTTTTCGATGACTTCATAGGCCTTTTTCAAGGCCTGGTCTATATTTTCAGGTTGCGTGCCGCCGGCCTGCGCCATATCCGGCCGCCCCCCACCGCTGCCGCCAACGGTTCCGGCGATTTGCTTAATCATATTTCCGGCATGAAAGCGATCTGTTAGATCTTTGGTCACCCCCACGATCAAAAACACTTTCGGGCCGCTAATGCTTCCCAGCACCACAATACCGGATTTGATCTTTTCTTTAAGCCGATCCGCCAGATCGCGCAGCGCAGCAGGATTATCCACCGTTACTTTTTGGATCAAGACCTTTGTGTCGTTGATCGTTTGAATGGCTTCGCCTCCGGCTTCAGCAGATTCGGAGGCCATCTTCGCCTTGAGATGATCGATTTCTTTTTCAAGCGCCTTTAAATCACCTATCATCTTTTTGATTTTAGGTGCTAAGGCGTCGGGCTTTTCCTTGACCAGATGAGCGCTTTCCTCCAGCAGTCTGGAGGTCTTTTGAACATATTCAAGCGCGCCTTCTCCGGTTAACGCTTCGATACGCCGGACACCGGAGGCGATACTGGATTCGCTGACAATTTTAAAAAGTCCGATATCACCGGTTTTGCCGGTATGCGTCCCGCCGCAAAGCTCTTTGCTGAAATCAGATAAAGAAATAACCCGGACGCGATCGCCGTACTTTTCTTCAAAAAGCGCCGTGGCTCCCGATTCAAAAGCCGCTTCGGCTTCCATCTCTTCCGTCTCGGCAGGAACGTTCTCCCGGATTCGGCGATTGACAAGGGTTTCGATTTCCGCAAGGGTTTCAGAGTCTACCTGGGAAAAGTGGGTAAAATCAAAGCGCAGTCGGTCCGGCGCAACCAGTGAACCGGCCTGTTTGACGTGCTCTCCGAGAACCTGGCGCAAAACAGCATGCAAAATGTGAGTGGCCGTATGATTCAAGGCGGTTGCTTTGCGCTTGGCCCCATCGACACTCAGCGTCACTTTTTGGCCCTTTTTTATTTTCCCGGCGATGATCTTTCCCTTATGGATGATAAGCCCGGTGGGGTCTTTGATCGTATCCACCACCTCCATCTCAAAATTCTTGGCGGTGATTTTACCGCAGTCACCGACCTGGCCGCCGGACTCCGCATAGAATGGTGTTTCATCTGTAACCAGTTCAACGGATTGGCCCGCTACCGCTTCAGAAATTTCCCTGTCCCCTTCAACAATGAGCTTGACTTTGGAATCGGTGGCAAGCATCTCGTAACCGCGAAACTCCGGTTTGAATCCCCTGGCCGATAATTTCTTATAGGCATCGCTGATGCTCGCAAAGGCTGTCACGGAACGGGACCTGGCACGCTGCGCGTCCATGGCGTTGTCAAATCCTGCCATGTCGAGACTCATGTTTTCATCACGAACCACATCCCGCACGATATCCACCGGAAACCCAAAGGTGTCATAGAGTTTGAAAATGACATCCCCGGGCACCCGATTTTCACCCTTGGCCTTGATCTCAGACAGCGTATCGTTTAACAGCTTCAAACCCGTGTCCAGCGTCTCAAGAAATCGCACCTCTTCGTTCTCGATGATGTTGGTGATAAAAGCCGCGGCCTCGGAAAGCTCGGGATAGGCAGGCTTCATAATATCAAACACCACGCCCGCGGTTTTATGCAGAAACGGCTTATCCAGGCCGATATTGCGCCCATAACGGATGGCCCGGCGCAAAATGCGTCGCAGCACGTATCCCCGGCCCTCATTGGCGGGCATAATGCCGTCGCCAATCAGAAACGCAGCCGCCCGGCTGTGATCCGCAATCACTTTCATGGCCACATCGGTTTCACGGGATTCGCCGAATCGCTGCTGCGCCATGTCCTCCGTCTGCCGGATGATCGGCAGGATGAGATCTGTATCAAAATTCGTCGGCACATCCTGAATGATCGAAACGATACGCTCAAGCCCCATGCCGGTGTCGATGCTGGGTTTTGGCAGCGGTGTCATCTTGCCGGAAGCATCCCGATTAAACTGCATAAACACCAGATTCCAGATTTCCAGATAGCGATCGCACTCACAACCCACCGCACAATCGGGTCGATCACACCCATATTGCTCGCCGCGGTCGATAAGAATTTCCGAACAAGGGCCGCAGGGCCCCGTATCTCCCATAGACCAAAAGTTGTCTTCTTCGCCGAATCTTGCAATGCGGTCATCGGGCAGGCCGATGTTTTTTCGCCACAGCTCGTAAGCTTCATCGTCATCAAGGTAAATGGAACCGTACAATTTATCTGCCGGCAGCCCGTAACCATTGGTTAACAAATCCCAGGCAAATTCAATGGCGCCCTCTTTAAAATAATCTCCAAAGGAAAAGTTGCCCAGCATCTCAAAAAAGGTATGATGTCGCGCGGTATAACCGACATTTTCAAGATCGTTGTGCTTGCCCCCGGCGCGCACACATTTCTGGGATGTGGTTGCCCTTACATATTCCCGTTTGTCTTCACCGAGGAATACCCGTTTAAACTGCACCATTCCGGCATTGATAAACAGCAACGTGGGATCATCCTGAGGCACCAGTGAAGAGCTGCGAACAATCCGGTGCTGCTGCTTTTCGAAATAATTTAAAAATTGGCTGCGAACCTCATTACCTGTCATTGGTCTCTCCACCTCAGGCCTTTTTCTCCTGTTTGTCCTCGTTCGCGGTCTCCGCTTTTGCCTGACCGGACAGCCCCAGTGCCTCTCTGGCTTTAAGATACATGGATTCGTAAAGGTCGGGATTGTCTTTCAGAAATTTTTTGACATTCTCGCGTCCCTGCCCGATGCGTTCGCCACTATAGGAATACCAGGACCCGCTTTTGTCGATAATGCCGGCTTCAACGCCCACATCGATTAAATCCCCCGGTTTTGAAATGCCTTCCCCGTACATGATGTCAAACTCAGCGTCCGTAAATGGCGGTGCCATTTTATTTTTAACCACCCGAACCCGTGTGCGGTTTCCGACCACCTCCTGGCCGTCTTTGATCTGTCCGATTCGCCGGATGTCGAGCCTGACGGAAGAATAAAATTTGAGCGCATTGCCGCCGGTTGTGGTTTCGGGGTTTCCGAACATCACGCCGATTTTCATCCGGATCTGGTTGATAAAAATAATCGAAGTCATGGTTTTGCTGATGGTGCCGGTCAGCTTGCGCATCGCCTGTGACATCAGCCGGGCTTGAAGGCCCATATGGGAGTCACCCATCTCGCCCTCAATTTCTGCACGCGGCACCAGGGCGGCCACCGAGTCAATCACCAGGACGTCAATGGCACCGCTTCTCACGAGCATATCCGCAATTTCAAGCGCCTGCTCACCGGTGTCCGGCTGGGCAACAAGCAGATCGTCGCAATTGACCCCGAGTTTTTTGGCATACGCGGTATCAAGCGCATGTTCCGCATCGATAAAGGCGGCAATACCGTCTTTCTTCTGGGCTTCGGCTACTGCATGAAGGGCAAGCGTGGTTTTGCCTGAAGCTTCAGGGCCGTATATTTCAATAACTCTTCCCCGGGGCAACCCACCGATCCCCAGCGCCTTATCCAGGGCAAGCGAACTGGTAGAAATGACCGGCACATCGACTACCGGACGGCTTCCCAGCTTCATAATGGAACCTTTACCAAACTGGCGCTCAACCTGGGACATCGCAGTTTCTAACGCTTTTTCCTTATCCGGTGAAATAGTCATAAAGCCCTCCTGTTAACTTGATGCAAATTGTCAATGTAATTTCAATTGTTACCCGGACGCCATCTTAAAATTCGGTAACCCCATAATCGGTTGATCCTACTCCGGATATAAGTGACTAAAGTTAGGATTGACTAAAGTGACTAAAGTTAAGGAATTCTATCATTTTTGAAGAATGAGCGAAGCGAAACCACAACTTTAGGCACTTTAGTCACTCTAGTTCACTTTAGTTACTTATGGTTGTTGCCCTTGAAGGGCAATCGCCTGCACCCGCGTATAAACAGCCCCGCTGGGCCGTAACTCGCTTTTAAACAAAATGACCTCGCGGGTTTCAAACGATTCAGATTCGAATTCCTTTAGGTTATCAATCGCAGCTATCATCTTGTCCAAGGCGATTTTTCCTTTGACGCGCCCCAATGTCAAATGGGATTTAAACGCCCGGGTATCTGTGGCAAACCCCAAATTCGCCAAATGCGCGTTAAGCGTCTGTTGCAAATTTGCCAGTGTCTGAACCCGGCCATTAAGGCCCGCCCAAATGACCCGCGGCCGCCTGACATTCGGGAAAACCCCTATACCTTTAGCCGTCAGGGACACAATTGGACAGTTCATAGCTGCCAGCGTCATCGCCTCAGCAATTTTATCGGTATCGGCTGTAGCCGTATCCCCTAAAAATTTAAGCGTCAGATGAATGTTCTGCGGCCGGACCCATTTGACCCCAAACCCGTATGATTTAAGTGCCTCCTGAGCCTCGCTCAGAAAAGACTTGACGCTTTCGGGCAGATCAATTGCAATAAAGGCGCGAAAGGTTTCGGAAATCATAATTTCAGGTATTCGGTATGGGGTATCAGGTATTGGATTTTGATTTCAACCAAACGCTTTCTCTTTTTTCAATTTGTTGCCAATACCCATTACCTAATACCGAATAAACTGCT
>Ga0316583_10000621_pt1 | contig 10842 bp, 4 predicted proteins | sample J_170502JBrBrA_D_FD_204513 | JGI IMG/M metagenome (GOLD analysis project Ga0316583, IMG submission 204513) | Rhizosphere microbial communities from salt marsh grasses in Alabama, United States - J_170502JBrBrA | ecosystem: Host-associated > Plants > Roots > Rhizosphere | place: USA: Alabama... | reverse complement strand
AGGTCCACACTTTGGCGGCGGCGCCGCCGCGGCCGAGGTCTACGCGCACGACAATCTCGGCCGGTTTCATCGCCGCGGCGCCGTCCGCCTCGCGATAGCTGGCGGCGCAGCCACCATGCTCTGCTACCAGAACGTCACCGAGCCAGACCTTTACCTTCGAGACATCCAGATCGCGCAGCGCCGGGTCGTTGCCCCAGGCATTGCCGATGGCGCCGAGGATGCGGCCGAGATTGGGATCGGAGGCAAAGAAGGCGGTCTTGACCAGCGGCGAATGGGCGACGGCGTAGCCGACCGCCTTGGCTTCGTCGCGCGAGCGGCCGCCTTCGACGGCGATCTCGATGAACTTGGTGGCACCTTCGCCGTCGCGCACGATGGCCTGTGCCAGCAGCCGGGCGACGCCAGTAACGGCGGCCTTGAATTCCTGCCAGTGCGGCGTGTCGACGGTCTCGAAGCGCGCCCGGCTCTTGCCGGTGGCGATGATGATGAAGGAATCGTTGGTCGACGTGTCGCCGTCGACGGTAACGCAGTTGAACGATTCGTCGGCGACTTCCTTGACCAGGCGCTCGAGCATGGCTTGGCTGACGACGGCGTCGGTGGCGACGAAGCCGAGCATGGTGGCCATGTTGGGCTTGATCATGCCGGCGCCCTTGGCGATGCCGGTGATGGTCACCGGCTGACCGGCGATGGTCGTCTGTACCGAGGCCGCTTTGGCCACGGTGTCGGTGGTCATGATGGCGTGAGCCGCGTCGAACCAGCCGTCGGCCGCCAGCTTCGACTGGCAGCGCGGCAGGCCGGCCACGATGCGGTCGACCGGCAGCGGCTCCATGATGACGCCGGTCGAAAACGGCAGCACTTGATCGGCGCGTATGTCGAGGATGCGCGCCGCCGCCTGGCAAGTCTGGCGCGCCGCCTGCAGGCCGGGCTCGCCGGAGCCGGCATTGGCGATGCCGGTATTGATGACCAGGGCGCGAATCTCGCCGCCGACAAGATGCCGCTTGCATACCTGTACCGGCGCCGCGCAGAAACGGTTCTGGGTAAACACGCCGGCAACACGACTGCCGGGCGCAAGCTCGATCAACGTCAGGTCGCGCCGGTCGGCCTTGCGGATGTTGGCTTCGGTAACGCCCAGTCGCACGCCGGCGACGGCATGGAGTTGGTCGGGGCTGGGCGTGGCGTAGTTCACTGGCATGGTCACATCTCCAAGAAATTCATTGCACCGCAGAGTACGCAGAGAGCACAGAGAAGATCACGAATTGCCTTTCTCCGCGTTCTCTGCGCCCTCCGTGGTGAACACGAAGTTCCACAGCTTGCGCACCGCCGCCACCCTGTCGGCGACCAGTGCGGCATCGACGCGGCTCTTCTGGTTGTCGAGGCGCAGCGCGTGCTGCATGCGTCGGTAGTCGCGGTAGGCGTCGCGTACCGTCTCGGCAAGATCGTCCGGAATCAGCCCGGCATCGGCGGCCATCCTCAGCAGCGCGATGTTGCCGCGGTTGGCGGTGAGTTCGGGATGCCGGCAGGCATTGCCGAGCACCAGCGTCTGGACGATGAACTCGACGTCGATCAGACCGCCGGGATCGTGCTTGAGATCGAACAGCTTGCTCTTGCCGGCATGGGCGTCGTACATCTTCTGGCGCATGGCCAGCACCTCCTCGCGCAGCTTGACCGGGTCGCGCGGCTGGCAGAGGACGTCGTGCCGGATGGCGGCGAACGATTCGCCGACCGCCGCATCGCCGGCGCAGAAGCGCGCGCGCACCAGGGCCTGGTGCTCCCAGGTCCAGGCCTCCTCGAACTGGTATTGGCGGAAAGCGGCCATCGGCGTCGCCACCAGACCGGCGTCGCCGTTGGGGCGCAGGCGCAGATCGGTCTCGAACAACTGACCGGCCGAGGTCTGGGCCGAGAGCCAGGTGTTGAGGCGCGTGCCGAGGCGGGAATAGATTTCCGCCGCCTCGGACGCCGGATCGTCGAAGAGATAGACCAAATCGAGGTCGGAGGCGTAGCCGAGTTCCTTGCCGCCGAGCTTGCCGTAGGCGATGACGGCGAAGCGTGGTATGTCGGCGTGGTGCTTCAGCAGCTTGCGCCAGACCAAGCGCAGCGAGAAGTCGACCATAACGTCGGCCAGCTCCGAGAGATGATCGGACAGGCGCTCGACCGTAAGCAAACCGGCCAGGTCCTGGGTCAGCAGGCGGAATACCTGGGCATGGTGCGCTTCACGCATCAGGTCCATCTGGCGCTCGGTGTCGGGCTCGACATCGTCGAGGGTAAGCTGGAGTTGCTTGCGGAAGGATGCCCAGTCGGGCCCGGCTTCGAGCAGACGCGGATCGAGCAACTCGTCGAGCAGCACCGGATGGCGGTTCAGGTAGCCGGCGGCCCAGCTCGAACTGCCGACGATGTGGGCCACCTTGTCCAGCGCCTGCGGATATTCCTTCAGCAGCGTCAAGTACACGGCCCGTCGCGATACGGTCTCCATCAGGTCGAGGCCACGCGACAACGTCGCGTCCGCATCGGCCTGTTTGGCGGCAGTTTCGATCAGGCGCGGCACCAGGCTGTCGAACAGGCTGCGCGTCGCCTCGGGCAACTGCTGGTAGCGGCTGCCGGCGCGAATGCCGACCAGGCGCTGGCAAGCGGCCGACGCATCCCTGAAACCGAGCCGCGTCAACTCGGCGGCCTGGCCGCTTTCGCCGGCGCCCAGCCAGACGCCGTCGAGCACGTGGCCGGCGACATCGCGATCGGCGAATACCGCTTCGAAGTGCTTCGACACGTTCTGCCGGTGATCGTCGAATTCCGCGGCCATGGCCTCGAAGGAGCCGAAGCCCATGGCGTGTGCCACCGCGATCCGGTCGTCGGCATTGGCGGGCAGGCGATGCACCTGCGCGTTGTCGAGGTATTGCAGGCGATGTTCGAGCCGGCGCAGGAAGTCGTAGGCCGATGCCAATTCGGTTGCGGCGTCGGCATCCAGTTGGCCGCGCTCGCTGAGCAGGTGCAAGACCTCGAGCGTCGGCTTGGTCTGAAGGACGCGGTCCCGGCCGCCGCGGATCAGTTGGAATACCTGGGCAATGAACTCGATCTCGCGGATGCCGCCGGGGCCAAGCTTGACGTTGTCGGCCATGTCCTTCTTCGCCACTTCGCGGCGAATCTGGGTATGCAGATCGCGCATGGCGTTGATGGCACCGAAGTCGAGATACTTGCGGAAGACGAAAGGCACGCGAATGGCTTCGAGTTCGTCGGCGCGATCGCCGGTCAGGGGCCGCGCCTTGATCCAGGCATAGCGCTCCCATTCGCGGCCCTGAGTGTAGAAGTAGTTCTCCAGCATCTCGAACGAGCAAACCAGCGGCCCGGACTCGCCGTTCGGTCGCAGGCGCATGTCGACACGAAACACCTGGCCCTCGTCGGTGATGTCGGAGATGACGGCGATCAGTTGCCGGCCCAGGCGGGTGAAGAATTCGAAGTTGGAAATCGGCCGCTCGCCGTCGGTCTCGCCGTCATCGGGGTAGACGAAGATGAGGTCGATGTCGGAGGAAACGTTGAGTTCGCGTCCGCCGAGCTTGCCCATGCCGACGACGATCAACTGCTGCGCCTCGCCGCCGTCGTTGCGGGGCACGCCGTAGCGCGCAACCTGGCCGCGATAGAGAACGTCGGTCGCCGTGGCAACAGCGATCTCGGCGATCGAGGTCATGGCTTCCATGATCTCGGCCAACGGCGCGCGCACCACCAGGTCACGGCTACAGACGCGGGCGAACGCGCGCTGCTTGAGGCGCCTGAGCGCCGGCTTGAGCGTGGCGTCGGTCAGCGCCGGCTCGCTCGCCAACCAGTCGGCCAACTCGTCCCGGCCGAGCGGTCGGCCCAGCGACGCCTCGGTCTCGTCTTGCAACCGGGGGTGGGCATGAAACAGCTGTTGGAGATGTCGCGAACCGGCAACCGCGTCGGCTGTCGAGGGCATTGGTTTAGAATTCCTTTCCCTATTCGCCGCCCATTCTAGCCCGCCCGGGCCCATGCATCCGCCAAGTTTGAAGACCCTGCAAGCCCAGCGTTGGCAGCGCCGACTTTTGCGCTTCGCCGCCTGGATCGGCTTTGTCGTTTATGTCGCCATCGCCCTCCTGGTGCTGGCGATGCGCTACGCCGTGCTGCCCCATATCGACGACTATCGCGGCAATATCGAGCGCGCCGTGTCGGAGTCGCTCGGCCGGCCGGTGAGCATCGGCGCCATCGACGGCCATTGGACCGGGCTGCGGCCGACGCTGCGCATCCACCGGATCGCGATCCAGGATGCCGAGGGGCGCACCGCCTTGGCGCTGAACGAGGTCGACGCCGATATCGGCTGGTCGTCGCTTTGGCACCTCGAGCCGCATTTCGCGCGCCTGGAGATCGCGGCGCCCAGCCTGGACCTGCGCCGCGACACGCGCGGCCATTTTTTCGTCGCCGGTCTCGAGATCGATCCCAACGCACCTTCCGGCGGCTTTGCCGACTGGCTGCTGGCCCAGGACCGGATCGTCATCCGCGATGCCACCATCACCTGGCACGACGAAATGCGGGGCGCGCCGCCGCTGGCGCTGTCGCACGTCAATTTCGACTTCCGGAACAGTGGTATCCGCCATCGCTTCGGCCTGACCGCCGAGCCGCCGGCAAACCTGGCGACGCGGCTCGACCTGCGCGGCGACTTTCGGGGATACAACGTTGCCGACCTTTCGTCCTGGCGCGGCAGTATTTTTGCCCAGTTCGGCTACACCGACTTGGCCGGCTGGCACGCCTGGATCGACTACCCGCTCGAACTACCGCGCGGCACCGGCGGCCTGCGCCTGTGGGTGGGTTTCGTCGGCCGGGCGCTGGCCAGCGTGACGGCCGATGTCCGCCTCACGAACGTCGCCGTGCGCCTGGGCAAAGGTCTGCCCATGTTGGAACTCGAGCGCGCCGACGGCCGGCTGTCGGGCAAGCGTCTGACCAACGGGTACGTGATCCAGACGCATCATCTCGCCGTCGTCGCCAAGAACGGCGTGCGTTTCGGTCCGACCGACCTCGACCTCGAATGGCGCTCGACCGGAGGCAACGGGTCGGCCAACGGCCTCGATCTCGGCGCCCTGGTGGCGATGTCCGCCTACCTGCCCCTAGAGCCGACGTTGCGCGAACGGCTACTCGCCTATGCGCCGCGCGGCCGCGTCGACAACCTGCGTCTGTCCTGGGTCGGCAACGCCGACTATCTGACCAACTTCACGCTGCAGGCGGACTTCCACGACCTCGGCCTCAATGCCCACAGTGTCATGCCGGGATTTTCGGGCCTGGACGGAAGTATCAACGGCAACGAACGCGGCGGCACCCTGGTGCTGGCCAGCCGCAACGCCAAGATCCAGTTGCCGTCGGTATTCCAGCAGGCGACCATGACCCTGGCGACCCTGAACGGCCATGCCGACTGGACGGTCGTCGACCGCGCCGTCGAGGTGCGTTTGGAGAGGATCACGTTCCATAACGACGATGCCGCCGGCGAGGCCAATGGCACCTATCGCACCACCGGCAGCGGGCCGGGCGCAATCGACCTCTCGGCCAGGCTGACGCGGGCGTCCGGCAACGCCGTCTGGCGCTACATGCCGCTGGTGGTGAATCAGGACACTCGCAACTGGCTGCAACGCTCGCTGGTCGGCGGCAACGCCACCGCCACGCTGCGCCTCAAGGGCGACCTCAGCCATTTCCCGTTCAAGGACGGCTCGGGCATTTTCGAGGTCAAGGGACCGTTCGCGGGCGTCACGCTGCGCTACGCTCCGGGTTGGCCGGAATTCAAGGACGTCGTCGGCGATCTCGAGTTCGTCGGCTCGCGCATGGTCATTCGCGCCAGTCAGGCAAAGCTCTGGGGCGTGACGCTGTCCGACATCAAGGCCGAAATCACCGACCTCGATTCGCACGAAGAACCGCTGACCGTCACCGGCGTCGCCCGCGGACCGACCGCCGACTTCCTGCGCTACATCGAGGCCAGTCCGGTCGGCGAGCATATCGACCACTTCACCCAAGACATGGCGGCAAGCGGCGACGGCGAGTTGAACCTGCGCCTCGACCTGCCTTTGCGCCATATTGCCGATACCCGGGTGGACGGCCGTTACCGCATGAGCGGCGACAGCCTCACCTACGACAAGGACATGCCACCGCTAACCGACGTCTATGGCAAACTGCATTTCACCGGCCACGGACTGACGGCGCACAAGATCCGCGCCAACATGCTCGGCGCGCCGATGAGCCTGGACGTCACGACCAAGAACGGCCAGGTCGCTGTCGCTGCGGCCGGCACCTTGAGCGTGCGCGGCCTACGCCAGCAGTACAGCCAGCCGCTGTTCGACTACCTGTCCGGCAGCGCGCCCTGGAGCGGTACCATCCAGGTCAGGAAGCGCAGCAGCGACGTGCGCATCCAGTCGTCGCTGAAGGGCATCTCGTCGAGCTTGCCGGAGCCTTTCAACAAGACCGCCACCGATGCCATGACGCTGGTATTCGAGCGCAGGCAGTTGCCGGCGGCCCGAGGGAGACACCGACCGGCCGGCCGCGATCAAGTAACGCTAAGCCTCGGCGATGCCGTGCATATGACCCTGATCCGCCATGCCGAACGCGCTGGCAGTGCCGTCGACCAGGGCGTCATCGCCATCGGCAGGCCGCAGCCGCGCCTGCCCGAGCATGGCATCCTCCTGGCCGTCGATGCCAAGCGCATCGACGGAGACTTATGGCGAAGCATGATGAACGGCAACGGCAACGACGCCTTGCCAGTAACGCAAGTGGTTCTGCATGCCGACGAGTTGCGCCTGTTCGGACGCTCGTTCGACGGCTTGCGCCTGACCGGCGCGCGGCATGCCGATACCTGGAAATTCGCCTTCGCCACTCGCCAAACCAGCGGTGACCTGGAATGGAAAGGCGCGGGCCGGGGCCGCTTGTTCGCCCATCTGACGAAATTCGCGTTGCCCGAGAATCTCTCCGGCAGCACCGATACGCTGGGTACGTCATCCGAGTCGATGCCCGCGATCGAGTTGCTGATCGATCGTTTTCTGATACATGACCGCGATCTCGGCGAACTGAAGGGCTCGGCGGAAAACAAGGACGGCATTTGGAACACCAACTTCCGACTGGACAACGAAGACGGCCAGATCGAAGGCAGTGGACGTTGGCGCTCCGAGGTGACGCGTCCGCAAACCCAAGTCGACCTGAAATTGACGGCGAAAAGCGTCGAGAAGATGCTTGGGCGCTTTGGCTACCCGGGCACGGTAAAGCGTGGCACAGCAACGCTGGTGGGCAGCCTGTCCTGGGCCGGGCCGCCCACCGCGGTCAGCTACGCCGGCCTCAACGGCAAGTTCAAGCTTGAAGCCGCCGACGGCCAGTTCAACAAGCTGGAACCGGGCGTCGCGCGCCTGCTCGGCATCATGAGCCTGCAAGCGCTGCCGAGGCGCATTTCGCTCGATTTCCGCGATATCTTCTCCAAGGGCTTCGCCTTCGACAGCATCAGCGGCAATTTCGTCGTCAACCACGGCATCATGGACACCAAGGATCTGCAGATCCGGGGACCGGCGGCCAAGGTGCTGATGAACGGCAGCGTCAATCTGGTCGACGAAACCCAGGACCTCAAGGTTCGCGTACAGCCGGCGCTCGGCGAGTCGGTGGCGACCGGCGCGCTGCTGGTGAACCCCGCGGTCGGCGCCGCCGCATGGGCGCTGAACAAGATTTTCGGCAACCCGATCGACAAGGTCTTCGCCTTCGACTATGCGGTGACCGGATCCTGGGCCGAACCGAAAGTCGAGAAGATCGGCGTCCAGGGGCCTTCCACCGAAGCCAAACCGGGAATACCCTCGTCATGAAGATCGCTGCCATACAGATGATTTCCGGCCCGGAGGTAGCGCCGAACCTCGTCACCGCTGGGCGCCTGATCGCCGAAGCGGCGGCGGCCGGCGCCAAACTGGTCGCGTTGCCCGAGTACTTTCCGCTCATCGGCGCCGACGACGCGACGCGCCTCGCCGCGCGCGAGCACGACGGCGACGGGCCGATCCAGACCTTTCTCGCCGATGCCGCCAGGCAGCATGGCATTTGGCTCGTCGGCGGATCGATTCCGCTTTACGCGCGCGATCCCGGCAAGCTGCTCAACACCTGCCTGGTTTTCGACGCCGCCGGACAGGCCGTCGCGCGCTACGACAAGATCCACTTGTTCGGATTTCGCAAGGGCGATGAGCATTACGACGAAGCCGCCACCATCGAGGCCGGCGATCGCGTCATCACCGTAGATACGCCGCTCGGACGTATCGGGCTGGCGATCTGCTATGACTTGCGCTTCCCCGAGCTGTTCCGCGCCATGGGCGAGGTGGATTTGCTCGTACTGCCCGCGGCCTTCACCGAAACGACCGGCCGTGCCCATTGGGAACTGCTGCTGCGCGCCCGTGCGATCGAAAACCAGTGCTACCTGCTCGCTTCTGCCCAAGGCGGCCGGCATCCGACCGGCCGCCTGACCCATGGCAACAGCATGATCATCGATCCCTGGGGCGAGATTCTCGCCCGTATGGACAAGGGCGAAGGCGTGGTGATGGCGGAACTCGACCCTGCCCGCATTGCCGAAGTGAGAACCAGCCTGCCGGCTCTAAGACACCGGAAGATATAGCCGCAGAGGACACAGAGGGTCAAGAATTTGCTATTGATGTTCTCTGCGCCTTCTGTGTTCTCTGTGGTGAGAAAAGGAACTTCATGAACGATCTCTACCGTACCGCCGAGCAGTGCCTGCTTGACCCCTACGAATTGACGCCACTACATCTGTCGGCGGTGTTCGGCGAATTGTTCGGCCACCGCATCGACTATGCCGACCTCTACTTCCAGTACGCACGCTCCGAGGCCTGGAGCCTCGAGGAAGGCATCGTCAAATCGGGCAGCTACAACATCGACCAGGGCGTCGGCGTGCGTGCCATCAGCGGCGACAAGACGGCCTTCGCCTACTCGGACGAGATCAGCCTGCCGGCCTTGCAGTCGGCGGCGCAGGCGACGCGCGCCATCGCCGCGGACGGCGCCGACGGCATCCTGCCCGCGCTGGCGGGCCGCGCCGTACCGGCGCTCTATGTCGCCCACGACCCGATCGCCTCGCTCGCCGACGCCGACAAGGTGCGTCTGCTCGAGCGCCTGGAGAAGTTCGCGCGCGAACTCGACCCTCGCGTCGCCGAGGTCATGGCGCATATCGCCGGCACTTGGGAAGTCGTGCTCATTGCCCGTTCCGACGGCCACTTGGCCGCCGACGTGCGGCCGCTGGTGCGCGTTTCCATTACCGTCATCATGGTCGCTGGCAACCGGCGCGAACAGGGCTACGCCGGCGGCGGCGGCCGCTACGATTACGGTTACTTCAGCGACGAACGCCTGCGCGAATACGCGCGCCAGGCCGTGCACCAAGCCTCGGTCAACCTCGCCGCCAAGCCGGCCCCCGCCGGCGCCATGACCGTAGTATTGGGTGCCGGCTGGCCGGGCATCCTGCTGCACGAAGCCATCGGCCACGGCCTCGAAGGCGACTTCAACCGCAAGGGTAGTTCGGCCTTTTCGGGCCGCATCGGCCAGCGCGTCGCCGCCAAGGGCGTCACCGTCGTCGACGACGGCACCATCCCGGACCGGCGCGGCTCGCTGTCGATCGACGACGAGGGCAACCCGACCCAACGTACGGTGCTTATCGAGGATGGCATCCTCGCCGGCTACATGCAGGACACCTTGAACGCACGCCTGATGGGCGTCGCCCCGACCGGCAACGGCCGGCGCGAATCCTTCGCCCACCTGCCGATTCCGCGCATGACCAATACCTACATGCTGAACGGCGACAAGAGCCGCGACGAGATCATCGCCTCGGTGAAGAAGGGGCTCTATGCCGCCAACTTCGGCGGCGGCCAGGTCGACATCACCAGCGGCAAGTTCGTCTTCTCGACCGCCGAGGCCTACCTGATCGAGAACGGCCGTATCACGACGCCGGTCAAGGGCGCAACGCTGATCGGTAACGGTCCGGACGTACTGACCCGGGTATCGATGATCGGCAACGACATGGCGCTCGACTCCGGCGTCGGCACCTGCGGCAAGGAGGGTCAGAGCATCCCCGTCGGCGTCGGCCAGCCGACGGTGCGCATCGACGGCCTCACCGTTGGTGGCACCGGGCATTAGCGCACTGGCCTAGATGCACTTCTCCTGCCACTGATAGCCGCCGCCGGGGCAAAGGGCCGGACAGGGAGCGGCAACGCCGGTGCCTGACGCGCACTTCGGGTTGGGGCGGGTAGCGCCAGGATTGACGTAGCCCCAGCAACCACACGCCGAGATCGGCGTGCCGCTGGGCAGGCCGACCGCTCGCTTCGGCAAATTCGGCACGGGTGAATTCGGCACGTGCGAATCCTGATTCAACCCTTCGGTAACGGCGCCGACCACCATCAGTACGACCATGACGCCCCCGATCCAGGCCAGCGTCTTGACCAGTCGCGACGACTTCGGCTTCTGCTTCGGTACCGGCAACGGGCGCACGCCCGTGCTCTCGAGGGCCGCCGCCAGTTGCTGCACGTCGTAATCCCAACGTTCGTCCGACAGCGTATGCGCCTGGCGCCGCGCCAGCGCCTTCAAATCCTCGGGCAAGTCGGCGTCGGCGGGTGGTGGCGCGCCTTCCACCAGCACGGGAATGACACGGACGTTGCGCTTCAACGCCGCGGCAACTTCCAAGCGAATCCAATCGTTGGCCTGGTGCAGACGATTGCCCTCGCCGGCATCGCCCATCCATCGCTGACCGATGACCACCAGCATGACCGAACACGCGGACAGCGCCTTTTCGATCGCCTCGACGAAGTCGACGCCGGGCTGGATGGTCTCGACGTCACGGAAGATCTGCGCCTT